>FTLB01003715.1_pt1 | contig 10910 bp, 10 predicted proteins | sample 1658291 | NCBI WGS metagenome assembly FTLB01 (sample SAMEA3914812, study PRJEB12502) | metagenome | biome: forest; material: soil | place: Canada | collected 2011-07-07 | depth 0.1 m
TATGCCGGTGGTTGCTATAGACAGTGATTTTAAGGAGGCTCGAAGTGTTATAGACGACTTCCAGTAATGTAATTATTGCCCGTTATTTTATACTAGCTTATCTTAGTTGACTGATTAAAGCTTTGATATTATACGTATGTCTAGGAGGTGGAAATACGAATATGTATGTTTCAAGGGCAAGTGAGATGAGGGATAGTATATATTAAGAGGATATCAAAAAGTGTAATGGGTAAAAATCATTGAATATATTTTATCTTAACTTTGTTACCCCTATACTAAAAAAAAGGATAGTTTTTAAAAACGTTAAGTCTTAGCTTATTGTTAAAGAAAAAGAATGTACGATCTTTGTAGTACGGCATATTACGTCGATACGAAACCCTTATTAGTCTCACCGCTGGGCCGTATATAGATCTAATAAGCACTTTATTCCGCCAGCATATAAACCCAGTTCGTTGCATATTGTTCCGGAGGATCACCGCCTTCGTACAGGTAGCAAATGTTGTTGTTTCCATCCCAGCTAGCAGTATAGCAGCCGTAATTGCCGCACACGTCAGCACACGACTGCCACGTTGTCACGCCCGTAACGGTGTGTCCCGGAGTTCCAACGGCCTTTTGGTTGCAGTCTACCGCGAAGCTGTCATAGCTGTTATCGTAATTGTCGACGCAGTCAGATATAGGCGAGGTCGTCGTGGTGGCAAGTGCCTACTCAAAACGTTAGCACTGGTTTTAAGGACAAGTAACAAAATAATGACAATAAAATTTCTCTTTTATAACGACACAGGGCGCGTGAAGAGAGAGATACGGGAACAACCACGTACCGAGCTGGTGGTGGTGCTCGTGACGAGGGAAGTGGATGTGATGGCAAATGTCGTGCTGGTAACGACAGACGAGGCCGCGGAGATCGTCGAACTACTGGTAGGGACTGTCGAAGACGTGGAAGTCGACGTCGGGCTGGAGGTACTGGTCGACGCAACCGAAGAAGAAGCGGTCGTGGATGCCGCGCTGGTAGAGGTAGCGACAACGATAGACAAGGACGACGCGGTCGAGGAGCTGATGGTCGAGCTGGTCGGAGTGGCGCTGCTCGAGGTGGCACTGCTCGAGGTCGTGGTGCTGGACTTGACGCAGCCAGCATTGGCGCCTGCAGCGACAGCCAGGAGGAGGGTGGCAGCAGAGCGAAAGGCAACCATCGTGAGAGCTTGGTAAGGCCAGGAACGACCTTGGGAGTGGCTTCTGCACGTGGAAACAATGCTGGCACAAAGGGGAGAAGCGATCAAGTTTGAATAGATAAGGGATGGAAAGCAGCGAGTCTTAAAGAAGTCTGGCATTCGATTGGGAAGATCCCACGCGCGTATGGGGGGCGAGCCTCGAACCTCTCTAAGTATTAGTACGAGGATGGAGTCAATAAAACAGAAACCATCGCAGAATACTCGTATGTACTACTAGCAGCGGACAAGTGCAGTCAAACCCATGTCTCGTTTTCCGTTCTTGGCTTTTTTTGCTGCAGTCATCTAAGGGCGATCAGCAGCAATGTAATTTCACCATCCCAGCACGCCCAGCTAGCATCGATAGTTCGTGTCAGGGGAACCGCGCAGATCAGGCGGACGAGTGGAGCTGGACTGAGCTGAGCTGAGCATAACCATATCCCGATGTGGCAAGGGGCAGATGGTGGCGTTCGCAGACAGGGCCCAAACCATGCTTGCCAGGTTCCAGCCCCAACGACGGACTTGCGCGCTAATTAATGCCCGAGGCCCTTGTGTCAATACTACTACTATGGTAGGTGCAGACACCCACGCGCGTGTTCTAGAACAAGCTAGGGATCGAGTACCAAGCTTTGGGGCCCGGGATCTTGACCATCAACTCTACCCATCGTGGAATGTAAAGGTGGTCCATCCTGGTGGATCGGGAAGAGTACAGTGCCTTGCTTCAGTCCTAGTTTCTCAAGGAGTGGCCGCAATGGCATACCGCAGCACCTACGATGACTACTACGTACCTAAAGATCTTGACGAAAAACGTGCCGCAACCACTTGAGTCGAGACAGCATGCCACTGACGACTGGCAGGGTCCCTACTATCGCTGAGACTCGTGCGGTATTATCGATTTCTCGGACCATCGAACGAGTCATGGACTTTTGCACGTGGACCAGGATGTAATTTACACATCGCTTGCCGGACATATGGCCGGTGGAAAAGGAAATGTATCAAATAGTTTTAACTGCAAAGGTCTCTAATACTAAGTCCCTCCAAGCTCTAAGGCTGCTTCTTTAATCCGGTGAAATACTATGGCCAACCCGAGGTGGCCGCGCATTGTAGAAGCTCGAATCAATTTAATTCTCAAAACCTATTTCCTCCAGCGTATTGTGTAGTTATATTGAGACTGTGCTTGGGTTTACCAGCCATATAGATATCGAATCTAGCATCTACACTCTCCCGTCGGGGACAAAGCGCACCCTAAACTCAGGCTTAGCCCAAAATCCCCATGAGTCGAAGTCTTTCTCAAAATCAACATTACTGCTCGGGGCTTTGGTTAATTCAAATCGCCAGAAGACTTTTGCAACGAAAAGCCTCGTCTCTAGCCATGCAAATTCTTTCCCTGGGCAGCCTCTCGGTCCTTGACTGAATGGAGAGAGGCCTTTTAAGTTGTCATTGGCAAACTTGGACTCGTAAAGAGAATGTGTTTTAGGCAGCCACCGTTGGGGGCGGAAGCTGCGAGGCTCATGGAAATTCTTCGTGCTCCGCGCGAACGCGAATATGCTAGTTTGGCAGTATACCTTTCGCCAAATAGTTAGAGATAGAGTATAAATCTATTGAGACAGAAACAAGGGCAAGGGGCTAGAATAAGCGGATTACGTACCCCTTTAGGGAGGAAGTGTCCATCAACATAGGCACCTGGGCTGACCCGAGGAAGACCTCCGTTATTGTTGGGAAAGAGTCGAAGTGACTCTTCGAGGCAGGCAGTAAGATATTCCAGGCGAGATAGGGCGTCAGCCGTAACATCATCGTACCTGGTAAAGGTTGTTCGAATCTCATCGACCAAGATCTGATAAGCTTTGGGTTCATTGAGAAGGTGGAGCACCACGCTATAGAACCATGTCGACGGGGGCTCCCAGGCAGCAAAAAGCAGTTGACCCGACAAGACTTCGAGTTTCTGAAGCTCGTGCTCATCGGCGGGGATTGTGCCATCGGCTGGCACCAGCTGGTCGAACACATCCGCATATTTGGTGCCGCTCTTCTGGAGAATGCGTCGTTCCACTTCCTGCCTCGCAGTCTTTTCAACCTCTAGAAAGGACTGCATAGCTGAGAAAGGCAGGAATAAGTATGCAAACGGGGAGAGAATCGGAAAGCGCTTTGAAACTTGAAGAATGGTAGAGAAAGGGTTGAATCTCAGTAGCACGTCAATCACTGCTCCATTATGCACTGGAAAAAGCAAGCCACCCATGTTAGCGGGTAAGTCGGCGTGCAAATATGGCACTTGATATCGGGAAAATAGACACATACTGTCCCGCATCTGGTACATCTCACGACTGTACGTTATCATTGCAGATATGTCCATAGCAAGCCATTCACTCCATCGCGCAAGGTCAATACCACGGGGTCGGCCCCCATCGAGACCATTCGCTCGACAAAGTAATCGATATATCGGTTTATGACTGGATCCTTTGCGCGTGTTGCCCGAGAGCTGAATGCCGGAGAAAGTCGCTTGGCAATCTGACGATGCTTTGCGGCATCTTGTTCGAATAAAATTCCTCTATTTACTTCTCCTCGTTCATTCATATCAGTTTTGACAAAAGTCTCTTGCAATTTCACATGAGACGTATAAATATCTAAAGCGTGTAGATCAGGTTAATATATTATTTCTCGTAAGTCTGTGCGTGGGACTCGGGCTTCCTACGGTCCTACCTTTAAAGGCCTGGTTGCTTACGATGACGACCTCGTTGGGCGAAATGCGAACAATATCGCCTAAAATGGAAATATTGTGTTAAGCGTGCCAAAATGGTACCGACTGGAAATTCATATTCGCTTTTTGCGTACCATATTTGTCCAGGACGTCTTCAATGGCCCAAGGCCACCGTCCCGAGAGCCTGCATCCAGCGTTAGGTATGTAGATGGCGGCAGCTGAATTGACAGGTTTCACTTACCAGTGATAGGCGTACCAGATATTGGAAATAGCCGCGATCTTTGGCCCTGGATATTTGGCAAGAGGATGAAACCAGAGCAAGTAGATGCATCGGCCGGCAGCGTAGGCAGCGACCTGAGAGCCATCTTGGTAAGCTTTCAATGGCGCGAAAAAGTGGACAGCGTACGTACTGTTCCAGCGAAAAATGGAAATGCTTGCCGCGCCACCACAGTCGCAATCTGGAGCGTTTGTAAAACCATGCCTTTAATGACCAGCAAGGGGCAGTACAGGTTGGTCCAGTGCTAGAAGGAAAAGCGAATGGCTCAATGACGATCATGGAAGACAGCTGGTATAGTCCCTGGCCGCCCAAACGAAGAGTGAAACAAGAGGGTGAAGGATGAGAAAAAGGGAGCGGGTGAAATGGGAAAGGTAGGGTAGCGGGTGTCGTTAGTCAATGACGGGAGTCAAAGTAACAACCAACCAACTTCCTCTTTAGTTACGGCCCAACCAACATCACAGGCAATCTTGATTGGCAGAACTGGAGCGGGAAATCCAGGCTGTTGGTAGGGCCAACATCCGTGGTAACTTGGCCAGGCTTTGTTTACGTGCGTTGGTTCCAGGTGCAAAGCCCGGGAAGCGGGGGATTGTGACCCGATAATACATGTGGCATGAGCCCCGTGCACGACTGCCAGTAAATATCGGCGGATAGTCCCACTTTAAGAGATTCTCCCCACGACTACTTGAGGTTTCTGTCGCGGGTTTGGAGGCTTTAGTCGTCTCATAAGCCGACTAAAGCGTGGGTGAATCTTTGATATAAGACTAATAAATGATGCTAATTTGTCGGTGTAGCTAAGACCTTAAGAGGCTATAATTGTAGGTAGATAAATTTAGACCCCTAATAACCACTTTGCCTTTCTATCTTAATCTTCTACATAACCGTCCCTCTACTTACAGCTACGTAGAGAGCGGGCGGTGTTAGAGATATTTAGGACCTAAGAGGTACTAGCTAAGGCATGAATATAATTAAGTAGTCCAGCAAGGTTGGTACAACGATACTGGTGAATAAATTTGATCTTGTGAAGACTTAAAGAACGTACCAGTAGTGGTTTTTTTCCAGGAGATCGTCAGGTAATCTCGAGGGTGCTAGGGTCGGTTACAGCATCGGCTATATTCCCACCTTATCTATTGTCTCTTAACTACTAACCTACCCAAGACTGAAAGGTTTTTTTCCGGACATTAGCATCAATATATGGGCTTTCCTGTCATGAACTAGATGCACTACAAGAAGACTCTTGACTTGATCTGTCTTAGCGTTTGCAGCTGAATGTATGCACAGGCGGGGTTTGATAAGAGACTGTACAAGGGGCTCCGGTCAAGGGTTCAGCTGAAACTCAAGATTGACCAACTCTCAGCCCCAACCCCGCAGCAGAGGGTATTTAGGCCGTGACTTGTTGCTTGGCTTTGCCTCCGTATGGTGGCCGACGAGTTAGCATCGGTCACCGAGGTCCTTCTCCTGCAACAGCATCGTCGCAACCATGTCGTTCATACCTAGCACCGATAAGCTTCAGACTACTACGATTGGGCAGGTCGGCGAAGACGGGATTCCTGGTACATTCATATGGGACTACCTATATATATACCATGAATGTGAGTACATGAAGCTTGCATCCGGGGGAATCTGTGAGTCTGACTTAAACAGCCCCATGGGGAGTGAACGGTCGTCATGGTCGAAATGCAGCTCCTCCCTCGCATGGTTACCCTGGAAAACAGCTTGATGTGCACGTCTCATACGATGCTGAGCGGCCTGCTGAAGTTCAGGTAACCAGTAATGTCCCAGCTGACAACGGGCGCAAATGGCATATCGATACCAGCCACGATGTATTGCTGGATTGCCACGGTGGATTCGGTGGACCTGGAGGTCATGGAGAACCGGGAGGATCGGGCAATATGGGCTACGATGGTAGAGATGCAACCCAGGGTCATGATGCCGGGGTAAGTATATTCCTGGCGTGAATAACTTGGGCTATATTAACATAGACACTAGAATGGTGGTAATGGTGGACATGGCGGAAAGTGAGAGCATACCTTGGACTGGTGTTCACGTCTGATACTGACCATGGTCACCATGCAGTGGAGGATATGGAACGAATGGTGGAGACGGTGGCCCTGGAGGCCACGTCTCTATCACTGTGGATGAGTCCGACCTGGATATCTTGTTGGCTGTGCAGTGGAATGTTCTCGGCGGTGCAGGGGGTATGCCCGGGCAACATGGCCAAGGTGGCCAAGCTGGTCAAGGCGGACACGGAGGCGCTGGATATTCATGGTGGGACCTCGTTCTTATCAGTCTTAGATCATCAGCTAATTCTACTTAGGCAGGAATCCGTCCGGGTTGACGACCAACCTAACTACTGGAGAGACTCAGATGGTCGAATAATTGGCCAGACTGGTGGAGGTACGTATTACCGCACTGAAAATCGGCATAGGTCGGCCGGCCGGGCAGGGAGGAATGGCCAACACGGTGCCACTCCGATGGATCAACTCTACCCTGGGCGGAACGGACCTCCGGGGACTGCCATGATTGTCGTCAAACACGGTGACTCACTTGTTACTTATCCCTCCCGATATTGGCTACAGGTCATAGGGTTTGACCTCAAAGATGAGAATGATGATGGTATATTCGAGCCAGGAGAACATGTCTTCATATCCAATATCAAGGTTCAGAACACAGGTATGCGGATCTCTGAGCGGTTCTATTCCGAACTAACATGGGTCAGGTCCGATGCCAACTCCTTTGGAGGGTACTATCAAAGTTCTCGTCCGCGCAACACCGCGGCTACAACCAGTTGCTGAGCCTGTTGAACTGCCCGTAAATATTCAGCCTGGCCAGGTAGTTACCATCCCAGGCACTATCAAGGCACTGATCACTCTACCGTATACAGCCCCGACGGGAGCAGCAGTGCGCATCGAAGACACGATTGAACTTATCGCCTTCTCGGAGAGGCTGAAGAGGACGGTTCCCGAGTTTAAGGGCGGAGAAAAGATCACCTACCAATATCCCGTAGTCCTCCGCACGCCTGGCTACCTGGATGCCATCGCACATGGAGAAACCGTGACTTTCTCGTGGCAGGTAAGGATCTCCATTCGTCACCGTAATGCGAGGTATTCAAGTCGAGCTCACACTATCATAGGTTATAAACATCTCTACCAAGGCATATGGAAAGGAGAGTCCCATGAGGCGGCCAATCGGGACCACAGCCGAGGATAGCCTATGCGTGCTGAGATTAACGGGGGCCAACGCCGATTTCCCCTACATTCTCACCACAACGATCCCCGTCATAGAACCCGGTGAAACGGTTACCACCAGCATCGAGCTGAAAGCCTCGGGAGATGCCAAAGTTTTGTCGAAAGGGCTCCTGAAGGTCAGCCTGCAGTTGGGCGATGCTGGGACCGGCGAGGTCCGAGATCTTATGGAGTACCTTCTTGGCGTCCAGGTGTCTCCAGTATATACGCATAACCCAGATGCTCAGTTCCTGCTAGTCATTAATGCTTCGGCGCCGGAGTCAGCAACTAAGCAACTAACCAAGTTCTTCAAAGAGAGCCTCCGTATCCCCATAGATGTCTTCAACCTCAGCCTAACAGGGTCGTTTCTCACGTCGACTGGTGAGAACGTATGTCAGAGATATAAAGGGAAGACCATCGCCATCCTTGGCAACACATTTCTGTATTTCCAGAAAGGCTCGCGCGAGGCATGGGATCTTCTAGATCCTGCCGAGGTGTACTCTTTGCTGAAGAGCAAGACCAGCTTGCTCATCTTCGGCCCCGAAAACATGGAGAGTCTCAAGCTGTTTGCCAAGCTAGCTGCCGCACCACTGCCGCCTTTGTTCCATTCGAAGCAGTCAACCACGTCACTGTCAGATGTCACATCGATCCTGCAGAAGGGCGACAGCCAAGGAAAGCTGTACACCATCTCAGTCAAGAAGACGCTCTTCTCGGGGCTTGACAGCTCTATGCAGAGCAAGTCGGAGGACGTGCAGAAGCAGCTGGGGAAGAAGTTTCCAAATCGCCGATTTCTAGTTGCGCAGTGCGAGTCGACATCACCGCCAGATGCAAAGAAACAGACGGATGGCGCCATAGCTATCATCGAGGGACTTGCACAGGGAGCTCAGATGCTGGGGACCAGCGTGCTCGGCGGCCACACGGACGAGATGACCTCATACATCGTATATATGATCGTGTTCAGCCTGCCATGGGCCGAGCAGTGCACCATCTACTGGAACGTGATAACTTCGAACACCTTTAACAATGACCGCCTGAAGTCGACGACCGTTTACAAGGGACTTTCGTACGGGTCAGGTCAAAGCTACAATGTGCATCACTTGGTATTGCCTCTCTCCGGATTTCTTCTTTTTTTTTTCTTTTTTTTTTTTGCTCGCTAACGTTTCCGATCAGGTGGGATTAAGTATTGGGTTTGCGATAGCGCGGCAGGTGGAAGCGGAGTTAGCCAGCTTCTTGGCGGACGCGCCGTGGCCGGACACTTCCATCTCGGAATCGGCCATCATGTCGCATCTTCCCATGTTCCGGCAGTGGGTGGCGGCGGCGCCTCCGGCCTCGGCGTTCGCGGGTGCGACTAAAATGCGCGTTGACGAGATATCAACGCTGATGGGGGCGATTCTGGCGGCGGCGAGCCCCACGGGGGCCATGTCGAGCTTACGGCCGGGCAGCCGGGCGAGCCGGACCCACGCGGCCGTCCAGCGGGCGCTTAACCCGCTGGTCAGCGCCATCGGCAAGGCCACCATGGCCGAGAGCCCGGCCCCCGCTGGCACTCCAGCAAGCCGCCAGGGCGTATCCCAGTTGAAGGACCCGCGCAAGACCATTGAATCGGGCGAGAAGTCGGTCAAGCAGCACCTGGCTGCCATCAAGACTCGCCATCCGGAGCTGTCGCGACCCGACCGCCTTCACCAATTTACCAAGCAGCGCCTGTCACAGCTAGCCGGTCGCAACGAGTTCACCAGCCTTAGCCAGCTCGCCGGACCCCCCGGTGCAAGCGTGCTGACTCGCAAAGACGTAGCTGACCGCCGAGCTTGGGAACACAGCTTGAGGGTCAAGAGAGATGCCGATATCGCCTGGAGTCGCGAGCGCATCGCCGGCACACGAGGGGCCCAACAGGCCGACACTGCTGTTGCTATTGCTCAGAGCGCGTTGAAGAACTTGACTTTGTAAAATCTAGCGATATTCGATTCATACGCTATGCTTCGCCCGCTACCCATGTACCTAATGAAGTCAATGTCTGCCATAACCATGCGGGGTTGTCTAGTCGAATCTAGTACAACTGGCCATGCTTCTTCAACTGGTCCACAATACGAGCCCGGCATGACATACTCCTACATGTGTGTGTGGGTTAGCAGCTTATTTAGATCGCCGTAAAGAACTTCCACCGCAGATGTCATGACCCTCTCCAATAACCTAATCGTTAAGTGAGCGGGCAGAATTCTACACGGTCACCATATCTTTCTGTCTCTCTCTCTCTCTCTCTCTCTATTTACACAACCACCATTCCACAACCTCTACTATGTATGCAGCGGAATATTTAATAGGAAGACAGAAGAGAAACGAGTATCCACAATAGCGAGGAGCATACACCGTGAGCGTGAAACAGCATTAGATGGACCAGGAAGCCAGTAGTCTAAGTTCCAGGGTCCGGGGTTTCAGTGATTCACGTGGAAACAATACTTCAAGGGGTAACCAGGTGGAATGATTGGCCCGGTAGTACCCAGAGCTCCTTGTTAGATAATAGCCGGGAAAGACACCTCTTAAGATGAAGGTCTGCTGAAATTTCTTTAACATCTGCTCTAACACGGCATCATTTGGGTCCGATAGTCGAGAAGTTTATATTATGTGTTCTTCAGATGGGAGAATGTGCTGGGGGAGGGAGGGTGCTGGGGGTTAGGACTGGGATCTATTTGTTCTAAGACAAAGAACGTGAGATTAACGCGGCCGAAATAAGTAAAGTAAGCAATAGGAACTTGGAGACGACTCCTTCTTGGGCATAGTAGCCCCGCTTGACCGCGGTACTACGCTGCAAACCACGACGAAACTGGCCCAACGTGCTGCGCCATCGACATTGTCTGCAGCCTGGTTAATAAGTTGCAACCAACATCTCTAAATTACGACGACGGGCATGGTCGTTCACCAGCTAACGAGCCCGATACCGAAATGTGACAAGAATTTAATGTCAATCGGCAGGAAATTTTGGCTCATGTGTTAGTGTACCAACGAGTCTCCACCGGCACGAGTCTACTATAACATGGTGGTCTCGCCCCGTTCTTCTCCTCCAACAGGAGCAACCTTACTCCGTAAATGTGAATGATTTTCTAATCACTATGGGACAGTGGGATTGTTTCTGCGCTATATGTGGCGTCCTCGCTGGTGCGCCGAGATGGACGGCCAACTATCCTGATTTTGTTCCCGACGAAGATATCGTCACCAACGGCTACACTGATTGGATGGGCGATATTCGTATCATTGGAGAGAATCTCGGCTCCGATTCGGCTCATAAGTGAGTAACTCGCTATGTCGGCCAAACTAGCAAGAAATATCGGTTGCTAATCCCCAAGAAGGGCATTCATTACCGGAACTGCTCGCGCATCGGATTACGGAGAGTACGATATCCTGCAACTTGGAAGCGACCCGCTCGTTCCCCACGTGACAGCTCTAACCGTGTAAGTGTCACAGCCTGTTTTATAAAACTGTCCCTCTCTGCCTGCCCAGCCGCTATTCGTGGCTTCGCAGTATAGACG
>FTLB01000069.1_pt2 | contig 10903 bp, 7 predicted proteins | sample 1658291 | NCBI WGS metagenome assembly FTLB01 (sample SAMEA3914812, study PRJEB12502) | metagenome | biome: forest; material: soil | place: Canada | collected 2011-07-07 | depth 0.1 m
TTGACCGGAAATGGCTCGCCTGGGCTGAAGGCATTGAGTTTTCTGTCGTCGAAATCTCCAGCGGGACTAATGTCGAAGCAGTAGAGCAATCTCGATAGCGCGATGAATAGTTCCTTCTGCGCAAGCTTGTAACCGAGACAGACTCTCCTCCCTCCGCTGAATGCAAATTGCCAAAGGTCCTGCTCCACGCCAACTATGCCTTCCTTTTCACCCAACCATCGCTCGGGTACAAACTTAGAAGGAGTGTCGTAACCATTGCTACATACAGGAATTGAGTTAACGAGAAATTCGGTGCCGGCGGGGAATCGATATCCTTCGAAATCCATATCTTCGACAAGTACACGCTGCGGAACAAGAGGTACTATTGGCCGCCACCTTAACGTCTCTTTAACCACCGCACACATGTACGGTAAACGAGTCATATCTTCCAACTTCGGCAGGCGGTCTGCGTTAGCACCGCAAACTCGGTCAATTTCCTGGCGGGCCTTCTCTTGAACGGCTGGATAAGCAAGACAGGACATGACCCAAGTATTCATTGCCATGCGCGGGTTGTCTGAGCCTGCAGAGAGGATCAATGCCGTGAGATATATTGCTTGATCATCGTCGTCGGAGAAGTGTTCCACCACGGTATCTCGGATAAAAGAGGGCTTTGCGTCTGGCAGTAACAGTGGTTTCATGCCCTGCCACCAGTCTTTGAAAACGCTATAATGAAAGGCGCCCATCTTTTCCCAGTGGGTACGCCATACCTGAAAGATCCGAGGGAGAAGCCCCAGTTGGGGGAAGAATTCAACGAAGCTACTGTTGATGGAAGTGAGAAATGTCGATGTCACTCGTTGTAAGGCGTCCAACTCAGCTCTGGTCTTCTGGAGAGGATGATTGGTGATAATTCTGTGCATAACAGACACAGCATAGCGATAATTGTGAGCATACCAACCGCTGGGGTCGTCGAGCCAGAGGTTCAGTAGCCCAATGCTCTCGCCTTCTGCGATAGCACCATGGTCTTTTGACCCAGGACCCATTATGAGATGATGGATTAACCGTCTCCCCGTCCTCCAGTCCTTCGTCTTATAGAGAAAGAACCTCTTATTCCGACTGACCAACCCACCAGCAATGGGGAAATAGGGTCTCTCATGTGTAAGAGAGGCACGCTTTGCGATTATCTCATTCACTACTCTCTCAGTATTGAGGAGAACCCAAGTTTTCGTTCCAACGCTCAGCGTCGTCATTTCACCATACTTTGCTTGTTCCACAAGCTGGACAAGTTAGCAAGTGGGAAATAAAAATAAAACATAACAATCGTCATGCGTAACCATACCCATGGTACCATATTCCCATTGTTCCGAGCTTGAAGCCATTCTAACAAGCTTCCTAAAACATAGCGACCCCTGGGGCCTGGCGGAGTAACGTAGCGCCTTGCCCAGATTTGCGGTCGTTTATGTGGTGGGAGGGGGGTGTACACTATGCCAGTACAGAGGCAAGACAAGAGAATAAAACTGGCCAAAGTCCATTCAAGATTAGATAGAGCCATCATGCCAAACCAAAGACCCGTGTAAAATCAGGAAGATTTTGCATTCGGAAGATGAATGGCGGATGTACGTAGCAGGGACAGACTTGCTACCGGGATGATTAACGGGTGCGGCGCTGCAATTGTGGCGAGATTGGTATAGCGCGTCCTCTGGACAGATTCCATAGAGAAACGACGGCTTTGGGACTATGGTATGTTTCTTGCTTAAAGATATTCAGTGACAACCGGGGATAAATCTCGCGTCAGCTTCCTACTGTTGGCTGGCCAGATCTCTGCTCGGAACTTCTCTATCTCAAGAAGTCCATATTCATGCGTGCCGCAGTCCTGACTTATCATACCTGGCCAATAACAGTCTAGGGTAACTTTTGACCCGATTTCTATTCTGAAATTTGCTCTTGCATTCGGTAATAGAACCATAGCAAGGGTTATGCGGCGCACCGTACATATGGTTCGAGGCGATGGAACAACTGGCTACCTAATTTTGAACGCCTTCTAGCTGTTGCTACCGTTGCAATATTCCTGATCCTCCCACGGTAATTTAGCGTGATCCAGCTGGATCGCGATCTGCGCCACCCGGCGAAGATCGCGGTGGACTTCCGCTTCCCCCTCCCCCCGCATTTCTTCCCTAAAACTCTAGACAACTGAACCGCTACAATGGGATACACCGCAAGCTTGATTCGGGCCATAAGCATATTTACTGGTATGGTTATTATGATAATTTTCGTAACTTACTCTATTCACACAGCATTGCAACCTCCAATATCTTTTAGATCTTGTGCAATCAACGTCTATGCCCCGACGCTGTAAATCGGTGCAGCGGAGTCCGCATCGCATAAGGTGGTAATTCACTCAAAGGATAGGATTGATCTTGTCAAGGGGAAGCATCGCGTCGTACAAATCCAGTGCATTACCTTATCGCAGCAACTGCTAGAAGCTTGATATTCCCGTACCTCACAACATGCGGCCGGAACCATTTCTCTTCTTGGTTGGGGGGGTGGGGGGATGGGGTGGTTGAAGGATGGGTGGGCGGAGAAATTTAGAACCAGTATCCGGAGTAGTGAAGCAGATGTCTGAAGCAACTCGGACCAAGGACTGTTCGGGAATAACTGGCAGCAAGCACCCGGCAAGAAGGGCGAAACAGGGATTAAAAGAGGCATTTGCCCCGGCACAACGGACCGTGTAACGGTATTTTACGGCATTCGCAAGCCCCCGCTACCACGTAATAAGGGAGCGGTTAGGGCAACGTCGCCGCGCAATTAGCGGAATCCTGCCCAGACAAGAGGTCTGGTAGATGCCACTGATAAACCTCGGCTAACGAGCCATCGATTTCGATAATACTACGCCAGCTAACCACGAAGGTTACCGACCGAGGTAGTACCGTTAGGATTGCTGAGGATTCTTAGAGGCGCAACTGTTACGTGAGAATGCGGCGCAGCGATAAACGGTCCCGGAACTTGGCTTGAGTCTAACGTTAATCGTGGTTCTATCTGCGGAGGATTTTAGTGCAGAGGAATAGGCAGTATAATGCATGATGAGCCGAGAGATCTCACAGAAACCAAGGAGGGAGAAAATAATCAAAACCTGGAATGTTTCCATTGACGTGCAAAGCCCATAACGTACGCCCGGTCTGAAACCATCATTTGATTCTTTTCCACCCATCCCTCTCACTGGCGATTACATACGATACGGCCGGAGGTCATTCGGAGTCTGGACTGCAGGTTACTTCTACCTATGAGTACCGCACTACTCACTTCCATTCCGTTCAGCCATAATCTCTCGTGATTGGAAAGACGGGAATATGTCTGCGCCTCCGATGGACACGTCGACGCTGGACGGAGGCCTAGATGCATATGGCGGCGGCAGTGTCATTGGTTGCTGCGTAACATTTATCATTCTCTGTACACTTTTTCTCGGCCTAAGGTTCTTTTCACTTCGATTCGATAGCCGGCCTACCAGCATCGAAGACTGGGTTATGATTCCGGCTTGGGTTCTTATGATGGGCCTCGCCGCCAACGTCATCTTGAGTATGTCCAATTCTCTGTTTGGCTATCTTCCAATGGACTTCTCGCTGATTACATATCGCTATCTAGGTGTCCGTATCGGGGGTGTGGGTAGACACGAGGCGTTCATCTTAGAGCAGAATCCACAGACTCTAGGAACTTGGGCTCAGACGCTCTTTGTCGTCATTCTACTACATGCGCCACTCATGGCCCTCGAGAAGACTTCTATCTTGCTTCTTTATCGGCGTATCTTCTCCATACAACCTTGGTTTCGCATCAGCACGACCATCCTCATCGTCTACATCTGGTGCTGGGCGGCATCAGAGTTCCTCGTCGCCATCTTCCAGTGCAAGCCAGTCGCCTATCAATGGAACAAGGAGTTGAACGGAACCTGCATCGATCAGCTGGCTTTTTTCCGTTGGATATCCGTCCCAAATCTAATACACGATATCGCGATGCTTGTGCTTCCTCTTCCGATGATCTGGAACCTGCAGGTCGGCACCCGCCAAAAGTTCGCTCTGAGCCTCGTTTTCCTGATCGGATCTTTGTATGTCATTTTTCCCGGGCTTTGCTCCGTTTTCAATAGCAAAGATACTAACTCTTCCGTCAGTGGGTGCGTCGCATCTATCATCAGAATGACCATTTTTTTCAACCTAAACGCCTTCTCTGATAATACGTGGGCTTCAATTCAGCTTATGTCTTGGACAATAGCAGAGCCGGGTACCATTTTGATCTGTGCTTGCATGCCCGCTCTATGGCCTATGTTCTTGCGCTATGTGCCAGGGCTCGGTTCCCGGCTTGCGGGCAGCAGCAATAAGAGTGGGAATTTATCCGGGACCAATGACTCGAAGCTCCGTAATAAGAACTGGCGAGCTCCTCTACAACCCGCTCACTCCGAGGACAGTTTATCACCCTTGGAAGTATCTGCAGGCCTGGAGTCGCAGTATGCTATGTCCCCGCTGACGAATGGTCATATGAATGGAGACCGGGTCATGGCCCACATCCCTTCATCGTACATCTACGACGGCTCTCAAGATATAGGAAGCAGAACAGTTCACATCATTCAGAAGCAGGGTTAGAATAATTCAAGTACATACAGAGTTAAGATAATGAAAGTACATAGACGGTTAACTCGAATCAAAGTAATTCTTCAAGTCTAGATCATGCCATCGTCAGTTGCATCACAGGAATTTGATAATCCTTCGAGACGGGAAATATGGCGGAAGACAAGCTGCCGAGGGAGCCCTTTCTGAGCCTCTCCGAGCTGCGGGATGTATACTGTGTCTCTTTTCAGCCAGTCGGCAGTCCTTGGTCTCGGAGCCTGTTCATGGACGAACAAACTCATATTCCCATGGTGGTGAGGCCGAAGCGCCTCCAGCCTGGGGAGGTGCGCGGTGCGACCTATGAGCAATAATGGAGTTAATAGGGAAATGGAGATGGACGCAGAACCTAGGTCACCAATATACCGATTGCGGGTTTACTAGCTCTTCCATGTGCCAAAATCTAGACCTGAGATATCTACTTCGTATAGTTAATTCTAGAATACTTCGCTATATTTAGGGCTGATTTTAATCCTTCACTTAAGCGTTACTAAAAAGAGCATGATTGGCGGTCTACCACTATATTATAAGGGCTTTATGCACGCATTGACTTTATAAAAGTACTATAGATCTCAGTGGCGCTGAACTACCTAGTCGAAAGCATATGATGTAGAGAAGATTTTGAGCTTTCACCAGCCTAGTGATAACCCAAGGGAGGCCCCAGCTGCGGCACAGTGCGCTAACGAGTACTTTCGTACAGTATATGGACTGCTCACTCTTGACCCCACGCTGAATGCCCTGGCGACTGAGTTGCGATGGATCAAGAAGTGGAAGTGTACGGAATAGACGATACCGGCATTTTTCCAGGTCTGATTGCGACTATGGAGCACTGTAGCACAGCTCAGGCACTACGGGTGCATGGGTGGACAAGCCGAGGTTCACAAAGCTGTGCTTTCCGCGCAAATTCGCTACGGGGGTGACCATCACCTCATGACTCGCAGTTATCGGGGTAAGAACTGAACAGGTTCGAGATCTCCTTTCGTTGACTTAGAGCATGTATTTTTCCCAAGTTCTTACAGCAAATACGGGGGCGGAGAGTGCTAATCTAACGCGAAAATCCTGCAGGAAGCGGAAGTGGGTGCGCCACCAAAAAAAGGACTCTCAAAGGCTTAATGTAACGACGATCGTGGCGCGGACCAACTGAACTCATTGAATACCACCCTGCCCAATGCAACCCAGCCCTAATAAGATTAGGTTGCGTGGTGGGCTTTGTTCCGCAGATGCACGCCGAATCATTAGCCGCCGAGACCCCTGACACGGTGGAACGCTCTGTGCCGATCGGCTCAGGTGCCGAGTTTGGCCAGGTTGAGAGTTGAGCTCTCAGGTCATCAACTTTAGGGCATATTCGCCCAACAGTCCCGCCATAAATCCTGCGCCGACAAGCCAGAATTGCCGGTAAAACCAAGCACCGCAGCTGGCAGGCTTCTTCAGATCGACATCGTAGATGTAGTAGGCCATTGTTACGGCCACACCGAGTACCGTTCCGATGAAATAGACCAAGTGGAATCCAGCCCAAACGCCGCAAAGAGCGAGGAGGGTAACCTGACCGACAGTAAGGACGCTCGTTAGAAGCTTGGTGCTATTGCGAAAACGCAGAGCCATGCCCTTGACCCCAGCTTTCTCATCGTCCGCCACATCCTGGTGGGCATAAATTGTGTCATAGGATATGGTCCAAAGGATATTGGCACCAAACAACGCCATTGTCGACGCAACCTGCTCAGCAAAGGGGTCCATCCCCAGCGCGGCCACGCAGAAAAAGACGGCCCAGGCGAACGGGAATCCGAGAACCACTTGGGGATAGTACGTGACGCGTTTCATCAGTGCATAGACGAAAAATAGCACCACGCTCACTGTCCAATGCGGGACGCACTGGGAGGGTAGGCACGCGAGGAGGAGATACCCAAGTGCCAGAAGGACGACCGTAAATATGTTGGTTTGATGAGTCGATACAGCGCCTCTCGCGACGGGACGGTGGCGACATCGCTCGACGCGCCTGTCGAATTCCTGATCGACATTATCGTTCCAAGCGCATGCGGCACCGCGAAGGACGATATTGAACGGGATCAGTAGTACTGCCAGTCCGAAGATAGTCAACGGCTCTGGAGTGGTTGGTGCGATGCAAGCTGCGTACGCGATACCGATGAGGTATGGGACGTAGAATGCGTAAAAACCAGCAGGGCGATCGAGACGCATGAGTTGAGCATATGGTACCCAAGACGAAGGAATTCGTGATAAGACACCGCTCATAGGGTCTGAATATGGGGGTAGGTGGGGGAAAAAGTTTACATGTCTTGGTGGTGCTGCATCCTTGCGTTTCTCAAGTGGCTTGCTAGTAATCGACGACATGGAGGGATCCAGCCTTCTTTGCCGAGTAGACGTTGTTGTAGTTTGCGAAGCCATGATTCGTGGAGAGGTTTGCGTATGAATAAAAATGTACAACAAGAATATTCATGAAGGAACAGAAAAGGTTCTCGATAGTGAACCCCCCCTTCTCTATATACGTGTATCTTGGTGTGTGATTGTGGGTAGGTATGCGAGTTGGTCTTCAATCGGGATAGAGCACCATGTTTCATTGAACCTCCAGTAAGAAACGCCGAAGGCCAGCGAGCGTTAGATCTTTACTTCGTACCTAGGTACCAACGCCGAATGGGCCCCGTATGCCTGCAGGCTGACTTTTCTGGGGCAGGACAACTCATGCGAACTCTGTACAGAAGAAATGCAAACGCGGTGGACTGTTGCGGAAGTACATTAGCCAATGTCCTATCAAAACTCAGGTTCGGCTCGGTAGAGCTGTTTAGGCATCCTTCTCACAAGTGTGACGCTGGGATCTTGTAGGATGCTCCTTGGCCTCTATCTGTGGCGTAGGCTCGTGCGCTGCGCCACGATGATAGCCAGAGGATTTGATCCCCTCCACGGCAAGTCTATAGGATAGTATTCAAGTAAACTAGAGCTGATGGCTGATAGGACGGGCATATCTTCCAAAAAGAACGGCATCCATCCAAGGTATGATCGCTTGTAGCGCTTGCCGAAGTCAGCCGAGCCCTGTCTTAGCCCCGTTACACAAAGCGACTGGATAAGTCATGAATCCTTCGAACATCTCAACATATTTGGATCATAACCTATCCCAGTGGCAATAAACCTCCGATCACAATTGTGCTGCCAGGATCGTAAATTCCCAACAGGGCATCCCACAAGAGATCTAGCGTTACGCCAGAAAGCTTATTCCCGCTTACAAGCGTTCCGGCCAATAATTTTTATGGCAACAGGTCTAGCGCAAGACCCGCGCGGAATGTTGCCGGCTAATAACTACCCTGGATCCAGAAACGGCGCAGCACCGTGAACAAGATCCCAGGGTGCTACGGTGTGATCCTTCCTGGGCAGGGTGGGACTGATGTAATTTAAGGCACAGTAATCTTTGCCAAGCTTCCAATATTAGCGCGGGGAAAATGCGCATTCGGGGGACCAACAAACGAGGCATTTGCGCCCTTCCCTTCCTCCCCGCCAGGAGGCGGCTATAGAGAAGACTTTTCAATTATTATGTTTTCGGAGTCTTGATTTCTCTCGAAACATTGTTTCTTTTTCAAGTCCCAAAATCTACAAAAACCATGACGCCAATGCCAACAGAATTCGGAGAGCGGCTGTTGACCGCCGTCGTTGACGAGATCGCAGTGTCTGACCCGGACCGCATCTTATACTCATTCGCAAAAACGAACAATCCTGCAGACGGATTTCAAGACATCACCGCAAAAGCTTTTGCTCGCGCAGTTGACCGATGCGCCTGGTATATTGAGAGCAACCTTGGTCCAGGCAAAGACTTTCCCACGGTGGCATACATTGGGCCCCAAAACATAGTCTACGGGATCCTCGTGCTAGCTTGCAACAAGGCAGGGTACAAGGTACTGCTAAACTCACCTCGCAACACGCTGGACGCCCATTTGAATCTCTTTGACAGCACAAAATGCAACACATTTTTCCTCCCACCAAACTTTCCGCTCCCTGTGGTGAAACAAATCTTGGCTGCTCGGGCGATGCAGGTGGTGGAGATAGCGGGACCGGAACATTGGATCAGCGATGAGCCAGTTGAGCCCTTCCCGTATTTCAAAACCTTCCCAGAAGCTAAAATGGACCCCTTTGTGGTTCTTCATACGTCTGGTTCAACTGGGTTACCGAAGCCAATTGTTCAGACCCACGGCACTATGTCGCCTCTGGATGCCTTCAATGTTCTGCCGTCGCTTGGGCTGTCGCCCTCCTACCCTGCAATGTGTGCAGGAACACGAGTGTATTTGGCATTCCCTCTTTTCCACTGTGCTGGAATTTCCATGCTGCTACCGGCTGCGATATACAACAACTGTACCATAGTACTCGCCGCGTTTCCTCCTTCCGCGGACATAGCCAACGCCGTGCATCTTTACGGCAACGTACAGCATAGTTGTTTGGCTCCAATGACCCTAATTGATCTTGTTAAAGACCCTATTCACCTGGAAAATCTCGCCAAACTGCAGCAGATCACGTATGGTGGAGGTGCCTGTCCCCGAGACGTTGGAGATCTTGTGAGCCGCAAGACCAGACTTGTCAACTGTCTCGGCACCACAGAATGTGGCCCACTTCCAGTCCAGCTATGCGATCCCGAGGACTGGGCATATATGAGCGTGAGCCCGGTCTTGGGCCATGAATATCGCCATGTATCGGGTGATTTGTACGAGCAAGTCATTGTGCGCGATCCAAAACTTGAGCGGTATCAAGGGATCTTTGGGACATTTCCTGACTTGACCGAATGGCCAATGAAAGACCTGTATTCAAAGCACCCCTCCAAAGAAGATGTATGGCTATATCGAGGCCGCGCTGACGATATCATCGTATTTTCCACCGGCGAGAAGCTTAATCCTATCGAAATGGAAGGCTTGATCTCTGCCAATCCCAATATCAGCGGAGCACTCATCACAGGCAACGGACGCTTCCAGTCCAGCCTATTGGTCGAGGCTATTAAGGCACCCGAAAACAAAGACGAAAGAGACCGACTCCTGAACGAAATATGGCCATCCATTGAAGCTTCAAACAAAGAGAGTCCTACGCATGGCCGAATTCATCGGCACATGGTCGTGTTTACGGCAGCAGGGAAGCCCATGCTGAGAGCTGGTAAAGGCACCGTGCAGCGCCGGATGACCGTGGATCTTTACTCAAAAGAGCTTGATGAATTATACAGTGCAAACGAAGCGTCAGTTAACGGCCATTCCGGACACGCAAAGGACGAATACACACCTGCCTATGCCAACGGCGGCGGCATACATGAGTTTGTTTTGGCTACCATCGCCCTCTCTACGGACCTTCCTGTCAATAGCCTCGCTCCAGATTCCAATTTTTTCGATCTAGGTCTGGATTCATTGCAGGTAACTGTCATGGCCCGGAGCATTAACGGGTTTTTATCATCTCAGGGGGCACGAGAATCAGTGGGGCCTCGCAACATCTACGCAAATCCTAGTTTGGGCAGCTTGGTTCCGTTCTTGTCAGCCCTTATTGACGGAACGACAATTTCTGAGATCGCAGAAAACGACGAGCAGAAAATGCAGAGATTGTACAAGACCTATTCGTCGGATCTACCTCTTTCAGCGAGAAAAGTAGAGCCTAGGTCCGCGGCTGATGGTTCCGTCGTCCTACTAGCTGGATCTACAGGCTCTCTTGGCTCTTATATCCTCGATACGCTGCTTGGTGATCCGGGTATCTCTCGCATATATTGTCTGAATCGCGGCCCCAACAGTCTAGCACGTCAGCAAAACTCCTTGGCTTCAAAAGGCCTCCGTCCATTGTCTGGTAAAGTTGAGCTGTTCGACATAGATCTGTCTCTGCCATATTTTGGCCTATCTCTGGAGCTGTACAGGAAACTATTGAACGAAGTCACTACGATCATTCACAACAGCTGGAGCGTGGACTTCAATCTCTCTATTGATTCTTATGATCGTCACCTTGCCGCGGTTCGGCGCTTTATCGACTTCTCCGCTCATTCACGCTTCGGCGCGGCAATTTTCTTCATTTCAAGCATCTCTGCAGTTTCTAATAGGGGTCGCATCCACGGGGATTCGTCTGAGATTTTGGAGCAGATCTACTCAGACTGGAGAGTCTCCCAGGGGAACGGATATGGCGAGTCGAAGCTTGTCGCAGAAGTCTTGCTCGAGACTGCAGCGAAAAGTGCAGAGATCCCTGCCAGCGTCTGCCGCGTGGGGCAGATCGCTGGACCAACCGCCGCAGCCGGTGTCTGGCCGAAGCAAGAGTGGCTCCCAAGT
>FTLB01715716.1_pt1 | contig 10874 bp, 8 predicted proteins | sample 1658291 | NCBI WGS metagenome assembly FTLB01 (sample SAMEA3914812, study PRJEB12502) | metagenome | biome: forest; material: soil | place: Canada | collected 2011-07-07 | depth 0.1 m
AAGGATTCCCAATCTTTGCCCTGCTGGATAGCACACTCCATATCGGCGCTCACCAGCTCGAAGCTGACGAGTTTGACAGCGTTGGGGGCACGAAACAAGCCGCGGCGATCCATGGCATGCAGGATATAACGTCGCACCTCCTCGGCCTCGATGATGCGGAGGAATAGGATCCAGGTGGAAAGGTTGGGTGCGTGACCGCGGCGACTCATGAGTCGGAGTACGGTGGCAAAGAAGACCAGGTCTTTGGCGGCGACGGCGGACCGCGCCAGGATGTTGTACACAGCGGTGTCCATGGGCAAGCCGACCGTCTCCATGCGAGCGTATAACGCGCGGATATCGGGCCGGGACGTCTCCCCGTTCCGCGCCATGTACGACAGGGCGAGCTTAAGCGCGTCGCAGGATAGGGCATCGCGGGTTGTCGGGTCATTGAAAACCTTGTGCAGCTGGGTAATGACAGCCTGCTCATGAGAGTTGACGGCAGGGTACCGCTTCGAAGATAGACTTGGGGCTGTTCGCGTGCTGACTAGGGTAGCAACATGCTCTAGAAATGATCTCCTCGTCCATTTTGCGGGTTGTGGAATCTCGGAAGGCGGTATCGCTGCAGACCGTGACGACCTAGGCGTAGACGAAGGCGCGCGATGAGGAACTGTAATAAGCAGCTCCGGGTTCGCTTCCAGGGTCGCGGACATTCCATCATGAATCACAGTCTCTCCAGAGGACAACGCAACCACGGTAATGTGCTTGCTGAGCTTCAGTATTTCCTGGACAGCGGCACCCACTGCCTCGCGCGGGCCTGATAGGAGAACATATGGGAGTTCGTCCTTGCCGTCGCCGCCATCCCCCGGGTGGATTTTCATGGAAAGATTCCGAATCTTGGAGCGAATGCTTCGAGCGCTGTTCTCTCCCTCGGATACCAGCGTCTCAATCGCATCCTGGGGCACGATGACCTTGATCACGTCGTCAACATGCTTCGGCGAGTACTCGGGGGTCCAACGACCCAGGTTCCACAGGATCCGGCGCCAGTCCGGCGCGGGAGAGTTGTTGGCGATGCGAACGCAGTCGAGGCGATGCTGGCGAACTATCGCCCTGTGGCTTTTGGTCTGGCTTCGACGAGTCTCTGCCTTGTGGGCATACACCGTTGGTGGTTGCACTAGGACGGATTGTCGCGGGCCATGTCGTCGGACTGGGACGCGAGCTAGCCGTTCCACGAACGTCGAGGCGATTGGGTTTACGAGTTCGGTCGCATTCGTCGAGGCTCGAATACTGTGATCGTCTTTCTCAGCGGCTAGAGCGGCGCCTGCTGGGGGTGAGTGTGCTGGCCTAGAGACGGCATCTTCTCGAGCCCTTGTAGCTGTTGACCGTTTTCGCGGCTGGGGACGAATTCGGCTCGGAAAGGACTCCCCGGGAATCAAGGAGAGCCGGCTTGAGATATGTGGCCGCACTCGCCATATCGTTTTGACTCCCAGGGACATTTGCTATGATGGGGGCATGTTTATCGCGTGTATCGATAAGTATCAAACCAGAATGTGAGCATGGTGATGCGGAAGAAAAAAAGTACAGAGCTCGGCCCAACTTCGGCCAGCAGATCTTTTGCACCACTACCTACTGACAACCCAAGTAACGAATTTTATGTAGCGTAAATAAAGTTGTCAGCGTATTCGAGCTTGACAAGGTAATAGAACTTCTCTGTTATTGCATCATATTTTCGTGTTGTATAGAACATGCGAAATACCTATTTTTTTCACCTGACTTGTTGGGTTTGTGTTCTACCCCTTTCATGTTTTCAGTTCCAGTTCATAGCATTCGCGAAGGGAGACAGCGCAATGTCTGGAGGTGGGAGGAAGTTTGTTTGAATGCTACAGATTATCTTCCTCCGCAGCCTACATACCTACATGTGGTAGATAGGTTCAAGCTTCCAAACTGTGCACACGTCTTAGACAATGTGATACGTTCATCCACGGCTAGTACTAAACTTGGGTATACGCATACTATGACTGTTCTTGACGATTTATGTGGCGCCAATTCTCGCATGGGTGACGGGCGAAGAGGGAAGTGTACCTAGTGGTAATTAAGTGCCTCGCTTTCATTCTCACGACTATACCATCTCAGCTATGCCGTCGTCTTCGGTTTCGGTTCGGTTGGCCCGCTCTTGTCTACGCCTTGCCATGTCTCATCCCATCCATGCGCCTCATCAACAGCTCCTTCCGAGTGCCCCTTTTCGGCCATGCCTTTGATATCGCTCCAGTACTCCAGCCTCCTTACTTCCTCGTCTGCATGCTTGATGGCTGCTGACAGGTTGTCTAGTTTCCGCTTCTGTCGAGTTGAAGTCTCTGCATCCTGTGCTGCGGACACCTCGTCGTGGACTTCTGTCAGCTTCACAAGAAGTATCCTCCGAGACGCCTGGAATACGAACAAAGACATGATCTCGTGCATCTCCTCTTGTAGCTGAACCAGATTGTCTTGTTCATTCTCCAAGTAGTTGTCCACGGCCTCGATCTTCTCGCGGTCTATCCGCGATGTTCGCAGTACACGCAGCAGATTCTCCATATCCTCGATGGGTGGCCGTTCAACCTCCTCAACTTTAGCTTCTCGGTTCGCACTTAGGCTTCGTTTGCTCGATCTCTGGCTGGTGTCTTGGCTGGGGCTCCTGCTATGATCCTGACCATGGTCGACGGACCCACGCACGGAGAAGTATTCAGGACTGAGCAGGTAGGGGTCGTTGCTGGTGTGCGACAAGCCTTTCTTTGCCCTCCTGCGAATCCAAGCCCGCCGTCGCACACAGCTGTTCCACCAGCTGGGCCCATGCCACGAGAATGGCTTTGCGAACATGAATGAGTACTCCCAGCCGTCCTCATCAACACCGTCCTCATGGTTGACCCTCCAATCAGGCCATACCCACTCCCAGCTCGGATCGGGCACCTGGGCAGTATTTGTATCGGTTGGGCTGGGATGGTGAGCAAAGTTGGTCCAGGGCGGCGGGTCAAGGTTGCCAAGTGCTTTGGAAGAGAACAGGGCAAACCCGCAGAGAAACCCTCCTCGTTGATTTTCGTATAGAATATCGATGGCTGATTTCGGCGAATTAGGTCTCGGCTGTGCGGTCATCGGCGCTTCGGCGCGGGGAGCTTCGAGATCTATGTGTGGCGTGTCTGTCGCCTGTGTCGCCTGTGTCGCGAGGGTTTGATCCACCGTAGCATGGCGAGAAAGTAAACTGACAGACTCACGATCTGCAAGTCCGGAGGGGCGGCTTATTTCCTGCCCCTGCTGGTTGTTCTCGGCCTCCTGGTCCGTACTCAATCCGAGTAGGTCGTCAAGCGTCGTCACGAGGAGTTGGGGATCTTGACTGTGCCGAGAAGGGCCGGCAGCGGCAGAGGTCGAAGCGGAGAGCCCCCCAGCCGCCTCTTCTGGGTCAACAATCCGAGGTGTAGGTGCAGAGTGGTCCTCTAGCATGATTTCATGGTCGAAGTCGCTCTCCTTGGGAGGGGGCACCCGTTTGGAGGAACGAGGTTTGACTTTGGGCATGGCTCCAACCGATGTGCCTCATAACCATGGCGAACAAAACATTCGGCTCGTGACGTATGTGCTTTGGGCTGCAACTGGGCAGTGGAGCACGTGGGAAGTCAAGTACAGCAAAAGAGAATCGAGATAACGCAGCACGGGCACTGCGACAGAGCGTATGGGTTCTACGCGCTAATGCCCTTTTCCAACAAAAATGCTGTCGGCGATGCTATATTCAGAGTAAGGCCATGGCTGGGGGCGAGAGCTCGACGCTGGGCATGGCTGAAGAAGCAATGGGCTGTTTTCAGAAGTAGCGAGGACAGTGGGACGACCATCAGCAAACTGGGAGAAAATAAAGTAGCAGGGGACAAGGCAAATTAACGTGTGCCGTCGAATTTCAACCACCAGCCCCAGCGGAGCGTCGCGTCTGAACCGTAAGGGAAACTACGGCACTGAAACCGAAAAGAGAGAGGGTTTTGTCAGGAGTCTGCTAGGAAAGAACTTTCGAGTTATGATTCATCGATCAGCGTGCGAAGGGGTTTTATTCAACGCCTACGCAGAACTTGTAGTTCGGGGAGCAAATGCCGTCAGTTAGGGGATAATGATGATGCAATTTCCAAGTGCTAGTCCCGCAGCTCTATGAAGTACTCCATCCAGCCGCAAGCCTAGACCCCAGCACAGCCAGTTTTAGGTGAGCTTGGTGGGGGACAGGGCAAGTCTGGGTTACGGTACGGACGCAGCTCTACCTGGTTTGCCTGGTTTGCCTGCCAAGCTTGGCCGGTCAGTTAACTCGCCAGAGCGACAAGTCCAGGATCAGACAGGTACTTTGTTTAAGGAGGGAACATCGAGGTCGCCTTCCTGAAATTCAAGCAGCCCAACTACGGTAGGTAGGACCATCCTGCGGAGTACCCTGCCACCCTGGCGTGCCTGCTTGCCTGGTAGGTATGTACGAAGTACCTTCACCTCAGGGAAGGTGTCTAGACACTTGGTCCCTCGATACGATACCTTATGCTTCAATTCAGTAAATTACTAGACCATTCTCGGTTTTTGTCTGAGCATAAAGGTGTTTTTTTCTATCGTTAACCAAGTACCTATTCCACGGCCCCATGTACTGTACAGGGCTGGTCGGACATGGATTTCTTCAAGTATCGTGTCGTATACGGAGCCTGCGTCGTTGCTGCAGCTCACCAGCCTCCTGCAGTGTCGCCAGTCTTATTACGGACGTGCCAAATTGGGCCAGAGCCTAAATCACAACGGGGGGGCCCCGCCTAGCGTGCTCCCCCGCACTACGTCATGATTTCTCTGCATTCCTTAGCTGGACAGCGCAAAGCTGTACAAAGTACAGTACCAAGAGTACATACATCCAAATAGGCCGCCCCTGGAAAATGTGACCTCAAGAAAGGCAGGGAGGCACGGGCAGATGAACGAATAGCAACGGCAGGGTAGAGCACCTGATTCTGCGCGCCTGAGGTGTCCCCCTGGGACGGAGGCGATGAAACTAAAATATCATGCCATCGCACCTGCTTTTTTACCTTTTCCTCTGCTTCAGACGTCCTCTCTGTCCTCTGCTGTGCCTCTACTCCTCTGCATTCGAGATATATTCGTACAAGTCACGTAACATCCGTCGCGCCGAGACCATCGTCATCACTTCAATTCCTATCATATCCCTTACTACTTCACTTCAAAAGCAGCTATGTCTAAGTCGCGACTCCCTCTCCTGGTCGGCCTTACTGCCGCGGGCGGTGTTGGATACTACCTCTACCAATCAGGGGGCCAGCCCAAGGTCGCCGAGAAGCGCTTCGAGAGTCAGCCAGCCCTTTGACCACCCCTTCCCCCGCGCGCCACCAGAACGTCGGTACCGCGTGCGAGAAATGCTCACCGGTTTTAACTTTTTGCAGGTGACGTCCATAAGGCAGCTGCTCAGATCAAAGGCCAGCTGCCCGGCAGCGGTGTGGATGCTGAGAAGGAGGGCAGGAAATTCGGCCAGGAGGCTGGTGCCAAGATTGACGCCGCTGTAAGTGACCAACTCATTGACTACCTAGTCCCTTGCGCTGTGAAGGGCCGGCCACTTTTGGCGATGCCGACCCCTACATGCCCAAGGTAGCTTCTGCTACGCGTTTAAGTTTCCTCCATCACTCACACTACTTTTTTTGCAGTTTGCCTCGGCCGACAAGGAGTTTTCCAAGGCGAAGAGCGAGGCCGAAGCCTACGCCAAGGGCGCAAAGGCTGATGCATTGAAAAAGATTGACGAGATTGATCGCAAGGTGGAGGAGGGCAGCGCCAAGGCCAAGGGAACTGTCTCGAGCTGGTTTGGTGGCAAATAGAGAATCAACTACTGAGTAGGTAATTTGCGAGGTTGAACCTGGTATCACTGTCAAGTTGCCATTTCGTGTTGATAGCTACAGTTTGTCCCCAATCCATCGCTTGCGATTGGAGACGACAAGTACACCTTGGTCAAATAAAGTCTCGAGGACGATATCTTGTCCTCATCTCGTCCATGCCATGAAGACGCTCCCTTCAAGTTGATCAAAACTCCTTGAAAAATACCATCCTTCCAAATTGAACCACCAAGACGCTTCCCGAAGCAATTAATAGACAAGATTTTCACACTACTGCCTCAGCTCAAAGTAGCCGCCACCAAATCTAGTATCTCCTCGACTGGTTTCCCAGAATTCTTGGGATCCTTCGCGACGGCCTGCCAGTGCTCACCATGCCGAGGATCATTGAGAGCACACTTGGCGACTAGATCCTTCCGCTTCTCCTCCGTGCCATGCTGTGTCAGAAATTTGTGGTACCACGCCCAGGTATCCCCCATGTCGCGATCAAGAAGAAGCGCTTTTTCGAACCAGTTCTGTGCTCGATCAAGCTTCCGCTCAGCCCAGAGGATGCGCCCGGCCGTGACGAGCAGGATCGGGTCGTTCTCGACTTTCTTGATAGCTTCCGTCAGCAGCGCCTTGCGCTGGGTTCGTTGCTCAAGGTTCAAAATACGCTCGGTCCACAGCAGGCCGCTCTTCGGCATCTGCTGGAGCGCGCTCGCCATGAGAGTCTTGGCCTGGCTGACATTGCCTGCTCGGCGTTCTACTCGGATGAGTTCACACCACAGTTCTGGCGACTTGGGAATGGCTTGCCGCGCACGATCAAGGACGCTTCGGGCTTTGACAATATTCCCGGACCGTTCTTCCAGGCGCGAATAGAGCAACCAGAGCGGGATCGATGTCGGCACGGCCCTGACGCCAGTGCTGTACGCATCTCTTGCTTGGGGTTGCTGCCCCATTGCCTCGTAGATTTGGCCCTTCATCATCCAGAGCTTCGCAGCACCAGGGAAGAGCTGGAGGGCGTCCTGAGCCAGATCCAACGCCGCTTCGTTGTTTCCCAATTGCCGCTCGAACGCTACGCTTCTCATCCAGACGCGATCGGTCGGCGCGTTTTGACGGGCAGTCTTGAGAAGATCCCTGGCCTGGCTGATTTTCTGGTTGTCAGCCTCCAGCTTGACCGCGGCGAGCCAGATGTCTTCGTTGTCTGGATTTTGCTTGAAGGCTCTCGCTAGGACCCTCCTCGCTTCGTTGAGCTCGCCGGCCTTCTCCTTGGCCAGCATGAGCCAGAAAGTCTCAATGTGCGGACACGCTTCGACTGCTTTCTCCAGCGCGTCCAGCAAGTCTTCCTTGGTCCCGTGGTTTCGCTCTAGCTCCACCGCCGCGAGGTAGAGTGTCTTGCTGTTGACAAAAACGCGCAGGGCATAAGCGTAGATTGCTCGTGCGGTCACGATCTTGTCTCTGGATATGCTGCCCTTGGCGTCCTCCATCCAGATCTCCTTTCGATCGTCATCCTCGTCGAGGCCATATCCCAGAGTCTCCTCGATTATGCTTCTACATGTGAGCACCGCTCCCTCCTCTTCGCATTTCTCTGCCTCGCCAATCCATTCCTCGCGCTTCGGCATGGCCTCTCGCGCCGTCAGGAAACGAACGGCGGTTCGCATGACAGGCTTCTTTTCTGCCTCGCCAAGTTGCTCTTGCAGCCGGGCACCGGCAATGAAGAGTTCATGGGAGTTGGGAAGCTTGCCGAGGGCCTTGTTGAGCACCTTCTGAGCATTCTTCGGTGTCTCAAGGCGAGCAAGAGCCAGCCACAGGTCGAGCGATTCTGGTATGAGTTCCGTAGCCTTGGCCAGTAGCAGTCTTGCATCCTCCGAGTCCTCCTCCAAATTGACAGCCTCTTTCCACAAAGCTTCAGAATCCGGGTTGTTGTCAAGAGCTAGCCGGATCACCTTCTTCTTTGATCTCAGGTCATTCTCCAGCTTCATCGCCTCAACCCACAGCTTCATTGAGTGAGGATTGTGCTTGAGAGCCTGGGCAGCAATGACTTTTGCGCTACGGTTGTCGTTGAGGTGGATGTTCTCCAACCAAATGTCTTCACTCTTGGGGCAGTGCTCACATCCCTTGGCGATCATATTGCGAGCGGCCGCCGGCTTGCCTGCAACGATTTCTAACCGAGCAGCGGCAATCCAGCTGGACGCCTGCTTCACGTTCGAGTCAACCGCAGACTTCAGCATCTTGCGGAACTTTTCAATGTCGCCGATGCTCTGCTCCGCTCCCTGCATGCTGTTAAGAGAGGTAAGATACCCTTTCGGGTCAACGCTGGTGGAGCTCCCTGAGGTCGCTGTGCCTTGAGACGCCCGATCAAGCTTGGCCTGAAGCACCTTGTCACGGGCTGCACCTATCTTGGCAAAGTCGGTCACTGTGCCCTGAGTGTTTCCATTGGTAGCGGTCCCATCATCGGCAACAGTTGTACCAAATTCGCCCGAATCTCTCGCTGCAGCAAGAACGCTGTCCGGTACGGCGTAGAACCGTTGCATGCGAGCCTGCCTGGCACGCTTGGTCTTGCCAGTCAAGTCTTTGACGTCGGGAAGATTCGCCCACTCTTCATCTGTGACTGTTTCTAACGCCCTCTTTAAACCTGCGAATTGCTGTTGGATCTTGGGGTTCTGGCGTTCGTATTCCTCTCGCTCGGTTTTCTCTCGTGCTTCCCTGTACGCAGTTTGGTCGGTATCCTGTATCATCTGCACGAACTGATAAACTTGGTGCTGCTTGGGAAAGGGAGGGCGGGAAGGAAAGGAAATAGCTTGGGAAGTGGCTCTGGGAGGAAAAGAAAATTTCGTGGTTGCTAACCTTTGCCTTTGACGGCGTTTCGCCATCCGCTCGTCTACGTCCTTCCAAATGCCATCGGCCTCCTCGTCGTCCTTTTCATAGATTCCACCAGCAAATAGACCCACTTCGTTCTCGGGGTCCTGGTATCGGCCGTCATCATCGTCAGCGCCATCATCCTTGGCTTCGGTGAGGCCAAGTTGTGCTGAGCGCTTCGCGACAGCAGCCTTGATCTGGTCTTCGCTAGGGCCTTCGCGCGCAGGCCCCAGGTCGGACCGGGTTGTAAATCCAGTGGCACCACGCCCGAGACCTGCGACATAATTCTCGGGCGCCTGCTGATTCAAAAAGTCGCGTCGTGTGGCCATTTTGCGGTGCGGTATAGTGAGATGGCCGGACGATGGTAGAGGCAGCCGGAAATGTGACTTGATATGGCTGATTGCCTAAATAACTTTTTTGTTGTCTATCAGCGGTAAAACATCGGCCGAGGCAGTGCGGTGCAGCTGTAGCTTGGGGTACTTTTCTGGATTAAGTGAGGTAGGTACCTACCGGGAGATTGCACCGTGTGGATCATATCACCCGCTATGTATTTTACTCTCTACTGTAACTTTTGGCTGGAACGTTCCTTCACCTGTACGAAGTACACGAGCTCATGTGCGCCACAGCTTGTATATCAAGGGACTGTTTACTCACAACTCCGTTAGTGATATAGGTATTAGGTTCGGGGAATTTGGCCTGCGATTGGTCCATTGTTTATTATATTCTCATAAACCGCTCGCTTCCTCTCCCTGGCATTGCTACATGCACCGGAAGTGCCACGAACTCTCATCTCATTGAGTGGATCGTTGTGGCGCTGAGTTTTACTATTTTGATACAATCAAGAGCCGTGCTGAAGTCTCCGACTCCTTATATTATTGTAGCAGTATTGAATCATCCGTCAAGACCCCAAAGAGGCCTTCCATCTCCTTCTCCACTTTCTTGAGCTGCTCAGCAACCTGACCTGTGACAAGCGCATAGGCGTATAGGAGAGCATAGTCGCGTTCTTCAACGACAGGTTGCAAGGACACTATCCTGTCCTCACTTGCGCTACCACCACCAGCACTGCGGCCTGCTGTTTCTGCCGTCACCTCTGCGTTCTCTTTGCGAAAGCAGAAGATCTTGCCTAAGAGACGATCTCTGGCGGTGCCGACACTTGGAACAGCGTCGGTGAGTGGGTATTCCAACATCATAGAACTGGCAAGAACCTGAAAAACGTGGCAGATACGGTTGCACAGCTCCCTACGCTCGTCCGCGGTGAAGAGGAGCAACGCTCGCTCGCCTTCGGTTAGCTCTCCCTTACGCTGCGTAACGAGACTCATCGCATAAAATGCATCGAGAATATGGTTCGTAGAGCGCATCAGGCGCCCAGCTTGCTCAAAGGGGAATGGCCCACGCAATTCGAACTCGGAGGTCGCACTGTTCCGCATGGCCTCGAGTCGGGAGGCATACTTTTGAAGAGCAACCTGCTCACCAGATTTCAGGTATGACCGGGTACAGTCGCTGCGCAATAGGATGGCAAGCGGCCCTCTTTTCCAGATCAAGCCCATCTGCAGGTACAGCATGCTGATGCCTTCTTTGAACTTTTTCCGCGCGCTGATCGGCCAAATAAGGCGACATACAATCAGTCCCCACAGGATACCAGTTATGACTGCGATGGACCGATGCTTCGCAATCTCCATTATAAAAGGATGAACTCCTCCTTCATCTTCGTCATCGTCATCCACTTTTTGCGAAAGGCTATAGGCGTAGAGTGTCGACACGTTATAGGCAAGTATAGTCATGCGACCGAGCGGCGCTTTGCCACGCGCGACAATCATCCAGAAGCTCCAGAAGACGACGATGTATCCCAGAACGATGAGCCCCAGAGCGTTGCCTTGACTGATGTTCCAGTTCACCACCGAAGCTGTGACGCCAATCAACGTCCCAAGGAAACGAGACCAACCAGTGGTGTTCGATGCCCCAACAGTCATAGAACAAACGATCATGAATGACAAGAGGCCCCATTCACCTCTCCAGTGTTGGTAGGCGTCCCTGGTCTCGGGCAGGAACGCGAGCATGGCCCATAGGGTGGCTCCGATGCCTACTTTTAGGCCAAAACGGACTAACCAATGTCAGAAAAACCGAGGTCGCTGCGCGTGGATAAGAGAATAACTTACTGTCGTCCCTTGCTAGCCCCCTGAGCATACGAAGCAGCCTTTGCGAAAA
>FTLB01843434.1_pt1 | contig 10869 bp, 12 predicted proteins | sample 1658291 | NCBI WGS metagenome assembly FTLB01 (sample SAMEA3914812, study PRJEB12502) | metagenome | biome: forest; material: soil | place: Canada | collected 2011-07-07 | depth 0.1 m
AAAAAAAAAAAAAAAAAATAACCCGCTTGGATTGCTTATCGCACGGTAACGCGTCAAATATAGTGAAGGCGCTGTAGAACCACAGAGGTAACAGCTAGCAAATAATACCAAGACGACATCAATTGGTCCCATTGTCAAAAAGATACTTCGGGGGTACCTCAAAGCTTCTGCCTTTGGATTTGAACCCTGCGATGGGCTGTTTCCGGCCATGGTCCCTATTTTTCTTATTCTGTTTCCTCTCAAGACGCTAACAAGTCCTGAACCATGCTCATCCAGGATACCTGAGCCTAATCCATGCGTTAAAAAGTGGACGACATAAATGAGAAACGGGAACGAGAGGCTCTCGCCGTCCTTCCCTAGACCGTTCAGCGTGGAATATCTCGCCATGCTGGCCCAGCGAGCCCAGCTTGCCCAGCTTGCCCAGCTTGCCCAAGAGGGTACGCGACGGGGTGGTTTCTCGTCGAGATAAGTGGCCTCTGGTGCCCCATCAGCGCTCCTCCACTTTCTCGGTAGACCGGGCTGAGTTGTGGCAAATCGCCCCTCTCTAAGATACTATTCCCATCACCCCCCTCTTCCTCCTAAGGAAATGGCCATGCGCATCGACGTCACATGCGGTGCAACTTCGAATCTGTAGCTCCAGCGGAGAGGAGACTGGCAAAAATTTTCATACTAAAAGTCTTGGGCACTTGGCGAAGGAAGCTGATTGACGAAATCGTCTCTCGGCGTCGTACCCAAGTCCGCAATTCGAGACCTTGGCTGGTATGGCTTGCGCAATGTTCTCCGCGTGGCTTCTGGGCATCGAAAGAGCCATCAATCCCACGGGAACATGGGAGGGTGAAGCACTGACCGCCGAACGGGGAAGGTCGACGCGGCGCCCGTCGGACCCTCGTCGGCGTGTCCACTTAACGTCCGTGTCGGCCATCCCACAGATCTGGCCCCGGTTCCGAGTAGACCAACACAAGGGCGCTATCTCCGTGGGGGTCCTTGGCTTTGCAAGTTTCGACGTAGCTGGATTGACTGGTGGCTCAAAGCCGTATTAATTCGTGCTGTCGAATCATTCCTCCATCCTTCTGCTCACGTCCCTGGATGCTGGCACCTATCAGCTTTCCCAGACGCCGCGAGCATCCTAGTCAACTGGGGATGTAGCCAAAGTATTTCGGTAGAGCCCTATGCTAAGCTAGCCCACGCTCTGCCGGCCTTCACCAAGTGCTTGCATCCTGCAACCCCGGTTGGAGAAAGACTTGAACTTGCATGACAACCTAACTACTCTGTACTCCGTAGAATATGGGGGCAAGTGGGGGGAGAGGACCGAACCATGAACCATCCATGCCCAGCGTTGATACCCAGCAGGAGGTGTCAATATTTACTTGGTACATACCGTACGAGAGAATGATGCCTGCGCTTTTTGGCTGTGTAAATTGTGCCATTGCTCCATTGCTCCATTCTTTCGACCAGTCGCCCAATTGATTTTGTTCTTATCTTTGTCCCAAGACTCTCTTCACAATGGATTGGGCATGTGTATCCGAGCAGGATTTGTTTTTTGGGTCTGTCATTCCGATGTACGGCCCTCGTCCCCGAGTCCGGAGATCCGGTCGCGTGTTCAGGCTGCGCGGACAGGACAGCACTGCTGCCATGCCACTCGTTGGCCAATGGTCTGCCATGCATGGGATGAAGTTGAGGTCTCGTGACAGGTTCGTGCGTTGGGATTGTGCACCCCAGTCAACCTGCATTCGGTGGGGGAGAAGCCCGATGCTGCTACTTGATTCAACGGTAGAGAAGACAAGTATCTTACCTTACTTACTGCTTACTAGCTTTCGTACTGTACAAAGACACATTGTATACTAGGTCACTCTAGTTCACTACATAGTTCCAGAATGTAACCAATGTGTGACCGTTGAACGAAGAGTAATTAGCAACTTTTAGTCGAAAGCAGAAGCGGCACGAGACAAGGGCCTGGGTAAGGTGTCGTGGGTGCGAAGTAATTCAGTACTGGGGTGCTGGGCTGCGGTTTTCAATTGTCAAAAAAAGAAGCGGGTCAGCTTCTGGTCTAATGACTAAGCAGACCCCCTTTTGCTGTTGCCGGGTGGGGCGGTCCAAGGCGCGTCGAATCCGACGCGACTTTAACTGCTTCGATAGACGAGGGGTGAAGAATTGAATTCCCACGTCAACGCCTGCCTCCCCCAAGGGATTTCCGATGCTGCAAAACTAACCACCCCCCTCGGGAAAATCTCTTGATCGGGTGCTGTATGACGGCTGGAATATCCAGCTTTCTACATTCTCGAGCGCTCCCGTTGCGGACATCCTATCTGCAGCGGGCCAGCAACAGATCCTATGTTCATACCCACGGCTTCCAATCCCCATCCGCCTTCGACACCATGTTTCGGAAGGCGACCCAGGAGCACCTAGCCAAACAGGCGCCCTCCAAGGCTCCGACCAAGAACGACCTTGCGAGGCAGCTGTTTCCCTCCAGCAGCCCCAGTGTTCCGCGCGATGGAGATATCGCCGAGCAGTTTAGGAAGCCGCCTAGCTTTATCAGCCTGTCCAGCTCCGCCAGCAAGCCTCTCGGTGCCGCCAAGCCAGCAGCACCAGCCGATCCCTTGAGAAACCGCTCGGTCAATACCGCAGCGACCGCGAATCGAACGACGAAACCCTTCCAGAGCCAAAACTTCGGTTCCATCGTCAACAACTCGAATGCCTTCCAGGACGGTCCAGAGGTGATCGACCTGCTGGACGATAGCCAAGCGACGACGAAGAGCATTGCCGCCTCGGTCCTTTTCGGCGAAGATGACTTCAGCGACGACCCGGACCTGGACTTCGCAGCCCCCTCGGCTCTGCCCACTCTTCCCGTGCCGGCAACGACGAAGACGGCCGCACGGCTCGACGATCCGCCCCCCGCTACTAACACCAGTGCTGTGTCTTGGTCGTCGTCTCCTGCCTCGCATTTTGTCCGTCCACGCCCGCTTCCCACGACAGCAGCGAAGCGAGAATTTCCGCATGACAAACCACTAGAGTTCGCAGCCCCGGCAGCCAAGAAGCGTGCCTTCCCGGGGCAGTGGGCGTCGTCCCGGAAGGAAGCCGATTCTACCCAAGCACTCTGTGCTGTTACACCCGCGCCGAAAGCAAAAAGCGGATTGCCTTGGAATACGACCGCGAGCGGGGTCAAGGCGCAGAAGAAGCAGTTGAAGAGCCAGCAGAAGACGTCCAACTCCGGGAAGGACGATTTCCCCACGGAGGAAATGTCAGAGATGATGCCCGCTCGACCTGCGCAGAAGGCTGGCATCAACCTCAGCAACGAGCAGCGTCATGTCAAGGATTTGGTGGTTGAGAAGGGCAAAAGCGTCTTTTTCACCGGTCCCGCGGGTACCGGCAAATCCGTCCTGATGCGGGCCATCATACAAGACCTGAAGAAGAAGCACTTGCGCGACCCAGAGCGCGTGGCTGTCACCGCCTCGACTGGCTTAGCTGCCTGCAACATCGGGGGCATGACGCTGCACAGCTTTGCGGGCATTGGTCTCGGCAAAGAAGACGTTCCCGCGCTGGTCAAAAAGATTCGGCGAAATCCCAAGGCCAAGAACAGGTGGATCAAGACGAAGATGCTGATTATCGACGAGGTGTCCATGGTCGATGGCGAGCTATTCGACAAACTCTCGCGGATCGGAAGCCAAATCCGCAACAACGGCCGGCCCTGGGGGGGCATCCAGCTGGTCATCACCGGCGACTTTTTCCAGCTGCCTCCAGTCCCCGAGAAACACGACGGAGGCAAAACCAGAGAGATCAAGTTTGCCTTTGAAGCAGCCACATGGAACACGTCCATTGATCACACGATCGGCTTGACAGAAGTATTCCGGCAGAGAGACCCAGGTATGATCTTGCCCACGCGTCCGGAGAACTCGAGACGAGATTTGCTGACTGACTGGCCTAGTCTTCGCACAAATGTTGAACGAGATGCGCCTCGGAAAGATTACGGAGCAAACTGTCCAGAACTTCAGGCAGCTCAGCCGGCCGCTTCACTTCGAAGACGACCTCGAGGTTACAGAACTGTAAGATACCTTGCCTCGGCCCACGCAGGTTATCAGACAGAGCTAACGCAGGATAAATTTGCCAGGTTTCCTACCCGAACCGAAGTAGACAGCTCAAACCAGAGGCGGCTTGCTGCTTTGCCTGGCCGGTCGTACCGGTTTGCGTCCATGGATACGGGAGACCCCAACTTCCGCGATAAGCTCCTCGCAAACATGATGGCACCCGTCAACCTGGAGCTGAAGAAGGGCGCCCAGGTTATGCTCATCAAGAACATGGACGATACGCTGGTCAACGGCTCGCTCGGAAAAGTTGTTGGATTTATGAGCGAGAATGCCTTCGAGCTGAGCTCGGATGGATACGGATCTGATGTGGACCCTGAATCCAAATTCAAGAAGCGCCTGAATGCGTTTTCCAACGCCCTGGAGCAGAGCGCAAGGGCCAAGAACGAAAACTTTGAGTATCCGCTGGTCAAATTCCGCGCTGTCGACGGGTCCGAACGCGATCTTCTCTGCGTGCCCGAGGACTGGAAAGTCGAGCTCCCCACGGGAGAAGTCCAAGCATCGCGCAAGCAAGTTCCCCTGATCCTAGCATGGGCTCTTTCGATCCATAAGGCTCAGGGCCAGACCCTGGAGCGTGTCAAAGTCGACCTGGGCAAGGTATTTGAGAAGGGCCAGGCGTACGTGGCGCTGAGCCGAGCCACCACCCAACAGGGGCTGCAGGTACTCCGGTTCCAGAAGGACAAGGTCATGGCACACCCTCGAGTTGTCGAGTTCTACAACAAACTCTACAGCGTCGAGACTGTCATCAGCAAGAAAAAACAGACTACCATGGCGAACTTTGCCTATACCCCAGCTGCCAAGCTCGAGTCTGCTGTCTATCCGGAATCGTCTCACCTTGATTTTGGCGATGAAGAAGAGGCACTCGCAGCATATGGCTAGTTTTCTTCTATTTAATAATTCTGGAGGGGAAAGTGGGAAAGTTGGCAGTATGCTCTTGTTTCTCTCCCCCTTCTTCTGTTCTCTACTGGGATGATGGCGGCGGCGTTTCGCCTGAGGGCGTGCCTTGCATGGAAATCAATCGGTTATGGATCATTCTCATGTCAATTATGAGAAGCGGACTGGCGTCGTTGACAGAAAGGAAGGCGCATGATGACTCTCAAGCATTAGAATCGGGCGACTTTACAACCATGTATCTGTATCCCCGGAGGCTGTATTTACATGGCCTCGAGGTTGGTGTCACCGAGGCACCCGTGTATCATGTCTATTTTAGCGAAAAAGATAAACCCCCCTTACGATGAAATACATGGCCCATTTGTCGCACCCGATGTGAAGCCCAGGAAGGCAAAACGATGTTTCTCTGTCCTCATCTTGGGCTTTATCATTAAGGTACTGCTCTGGTAAAATATTGGTAGACTGGTCTATGTAGCCGTGGTATTTGTCTTCGAACCACACAATAATACCCTTCGTGACCCCGTAGACTGTGCGCCGCGCCGCACAGCGCTAAAATACACTGTGCTTATCGATAAACAAAAGCTAAGGCTGCGGCCTGTTTGACCCTGCCGGGGACTCCAAATGGTTGAGAGCTACGATTTGACCACTGCAACGTTCCAAAATCGTGAGCACCTTCCGACTTCGAACTCGACAACGACTCTTGCAACGCGCCAGACCGCAGCTGACGCCGACACGCGATCCATTGTTCATTTGGCAATCTTGACAGCCTCTTGCGCTTCGCCCGCCCGATTTTGATGTGCCATTAAAACCCTATCATCATCCCCGGGGGGTCGTCGACCAGGATCAACACTCCACGATGGCGGATCAGTTCATCGGGCTGCAGATGCTCGTCACCGTCCGCAATCCGCCTGCTCGACTCAAAGGCACTGTGAGCTCAGTCGAGGCCGGCGCTGGCTTGACCCTGAGTAACGGTATGTTATTTTTCCTTCTCAGTTAGGAAAGAAAAAAAAAGGGAGGGAAGGGGAGGGGAAGGGGGGGTAAGAAAAAAAAAGATAGAAGCAGCCGCGGGGACTCCCTTTCCATGAGCCCCCAATGCTAACCTATTTTTTTCTCTGCTCTGCAGTTTGGATTCTTGATACCAACCGCTGGGAGCCGAGAATCACCGTCCCCTCAGCCAACATCGTCGATCTGCAGGAAATTCCTGCCGCGCCTGCGCCTGCGACGGATCCTGCCTCAAGCCAGCCACATACGCCTTCTGGGGTCACTCCTCATACGCAAGCGCAAGTTGTTGCGCCCGTGACCACCGAGCCGCCGAAGACACTCCAGAAAGCACAATTATCCGATCCGGCAATCGTCGCGGTGGGCAAGCGGCCTGGCGCACAAGCGAAGAACGCCCCAGAAGCTCCCGCGCAGCCGAACACGAGCGAGAAGAGGGACCCCCAACCGGGGCCCATCCCGGTCATTATCACACAGGTCATTCGCCATGCTACGCCAACTGCGGCAACTGCATCGCCGGCAGTGCTCGTGGAGAACATGGTACAACTGAGAGTCGATGGTCAGGCGGTGGCACTGGAGTCCGCAGAAGAGGACCAAGCAATGTCGGCTACACTTCAAGATTCGCAAGGCGCAGGCCAGAAGAAAAAGCGAAGGCAGCGCAAGCAAGGGAACGGGCGAAATGGCCAAGTAGAAGACGTCGAAGCATCCCCGCAACCGGCGGTAAGAACAACCGCTGGAAAGGGGAAGGGCTGGAGGGAGACCCCTATACTGGAGAGCACCGCGTCGTTCCAACCTTTCAACTCGCTCAAGAAAGCTGGCAAGAAGCGATTGCAGAACGAGAACGGGTGGGCTTCGGAGGATGTCACGGACGTGCAGGAAATGGGTGACTTTGATTTCGAGGGAGAACTGGCCAAATTCGACAAGCAGAATCTCTTCGAGCAAATGCGCAAGGACGACGCGATCGATGAAGCGGACCGTCTGGTCTCGCACAACCGCGTTCCTCGACCCAAGCCCGGCACGTCGGGTGGTCAAAATTACCACTATTCCGAGAACGTTCTCGACGGACCGTCTCCGGCGCCGAAGGCTGCGAAGGAGAAACCGCTGAAGGAGACATCGAATGACTTCTGGAATAGCGAGGCCGACGACGGCGTGCCGAACGGTGGGGAGCGCCTGAGCGGCAGAGAGCTGGGGAGCAGGCAAGGCTCGCGACGGGGCGAGAGCAAGGTGTCTGCGAATCGGAGGTCTCAGTCTCGGAAAGCCAGTGCGTCGGCCATGGTCGGGCAGGCTCCGAATAGGGTCAACTCTGGAGTAAGCTTTCACCCAACGCTTGCGGGCAAGGGTAGTCGGCCGAGCAGTCGGCTTTCTATGAGCACCATTGACAAGAAGAAACAGCTGCCTACTGGATCGGGTGCCCAAGGCTTCTACCTGCTCCCCTCTAACCGCCGGCTGGAGACCGTCTCGGCGCTCCAGATGCTCAACCTCGAGAACATCGCGCACAACGAGATAGGGCTCACGGAAGACATGATGACCGAGAACGCAGGTCGCGGCATCGCCGAGGTGGCGCTCACCGCGCTGACCGACCCAGCCATCAAAGTCCGTCACGCCGCCGCGGCCGACCCGCCTTCAAATGCCACACCCCCTCCGACTATTGTAGTCCTCGCTGGCAATAACAAATCCGGAATACGAGCCGTGGCAGCAGCTAGGCATCTTCGCAACAAAGGCGCGAATGTTCTCGTCTGCGTCATAGGCCTCGAGCGTGGCGAACGGGAGCTCCTGGAAGACATGCGGCAGCAACTCCGAATCTACCGCAATTTCGGCGGCCGCGTCTTCTCCAAGATTGAGTTCTTCGACCACTTGCGCAAAATCAGCATCCCCACCCTGACCATCGACACTCCAAGGACCTCTCTCACCAGCCTGTCCAGCCCCGCCACGGTGACCTTGATCATAGACGCACTCCTGGGCCTGGCCATCTCGTTCGAAGAACTCCGCACGGGCGATCAGGCGACTGTTTATGAGTTGATCGAATGGGCGAACCGTAACGAGGCCTTCGTCCTGGCCGTTGATGTTCCCACCGGCATCGACCCGTCCTCCGGTAAGGTCAGCATTATCGATGGCAGCAGCCTCTATGTGAAGCCTCGCTACGTGGTTGCTATGGGCGCGCCGAAGCGGGGACTACTGGAGGCGATGGCGGCCGGCGACAACGACGATGACCGGACGGTCCTAGCGGGTGAGGCCGCGCTCCCCGACGACGCCGTTTCGGACTGGAAGTTGTTTGTGGCCGACATGGGACTGGGCGCCTCGGTGTGGAAGAAAGCAGGATCCAAACTCCGGCGGGGCATCGATTTTGACGACAGATGGGTTCTGCAAATGAAGTACCAAGGGCTGCCGCTTGGCGAGGACGAGCTGGTGTAACTTTTTTTTTGAGGCGGATGGGCCGGCACACCGGTCTCTTTTTGGGGGAGGGGTAAGGGAAGGCGTCCAGAGACGTTCCGTTACCAAGCGATGCATTTTGAACGAGGAGGATGTCGTGGTAGACAGTCCTCCCGGCGCACGGGACGGCGGTTTCTTTTCGGTTCATCGTAAGTTCGACGCTTCTGGCGCACGGGGATGTCCAAAAGTGATCTGGTATGGAGGGAGGGAGTTGGAGCTGCAGCACACCATCATAGAGCCAGATATCTTCATGCCTCGATAGAAAATGGGAAAGCTCAGAATTCAAGTTCACGGATGCTTGCTCTCCACCCAGCTGCACCTGGAATCCTCGCCGTGCATGGTCGCCTGACCCCCTAGTGCAGTTGTGGTTCTCTCCCGAGGAACGCTTATAATAGTTATGCGTCGGGTCATGTTGCTCCTCTATGGATGGATTCAAGGTCCTTCTAAGTGATGCTAGCAGAGCAAGCCGAGATCCTCGAGCAAAGAGTTAACATGGACTATATAGCCAAGCATCTGGCCGTAGTCGTCTCCCGTTTATGCAGCGAGTCAAACTCTCACGCTTATTCCAGTGCTCATGCCGCTTCTCTTATCCCAATCGCTCGGCTCAGAGGAAAAAATAAAATAAAAGGCAATGCTTGAGAGTTTTTGGTATATTTGTGCCGACTTTGTTAAATGCTCTGTGGAATTTAAAGTACAATACATCTTTCTCTTCTGTTGCACTTGTTCAAATACCCGCAGCACTTATAGAAGCACTCTAATTAGACCGACGCATCCCGACTCTGTACCTGCGGGTTCTTGACCGGGCGCCGCCTACGAGGACGGGAACATACTGAGAACCGACAGAAGGTATTTATTTCATCAAGTACGATATTTTACTCTCCTTGTGCAGTCTGTATTCCCATCCTTACACGAGACGTTCTCGCGGGAGCAGCGCAACTCGCATCAGAGGCGGCCTCAGTGGCTCTGAATCACGCACTGTAGCTGGAGTAATTACAGCCCCCAATTACATGGGCGCAAGGAACTCGCTTGGACATGCGTGGGGGCGCAGCGATATTTCGCGGGTCGCCGAAAAGTGCGGGAATAAAAAAATGAGATGCGGGAATAAGAGAAAGAGAAATAGAGAAGAAGTGGATGCAGTGCTAAATGCATTCCCGTCTTATTCCCGGAATTTCCATTTTCTCTCTCTTGATGTTGAAAGGATCGAGATATAAGATATTTGGCCTGCTGGGGCCTGGAAGAAACTCTTCTACGAGTTCTTATGATGGTAGTAACATTCTGCGGAGGCTTGGGAGTTGCTGCAAGTTTTTAGAGATATATCTCAAAGGTAGCGAGAGAGGGTAGGTTTGAAAGTTGCAATTCGTGATTCGAAATTCGCAGTCGGCGCACGGGCCACAACCCTCACGATGAGGGTTGTGGCCCGTGCGCCTTGACGGGTTATTGCTTCGGCCGGAGGAGGTAACCTACAGCAGTCTGGTAGCCTGGGAGTTTGGCAGTGTAGGCACTGTCAAACTCTGCCTAATCGCTTTTCCCCAGTATGTACAGTGCGTGACTAGGTCGCTACTGGCTCCTTACTGGGTTACGAGCACTTCAGTCCCCTCCACTCATTCACCTTCTGTAGAGAGGTCATAGCTAAACTTGCTGATGTTGATGGTGACGGGTAATTGAGAGACACGAAAAGAAGAGTAATTGGTAGACTCCCTTATGGACTTGGCTAAGGCAATATCCAGGCTGGGACGGTAGCAGATCCCTTTGTATAGGCCCGAAAAAGGGAAGGCAATGTTTCGGCGACGTCACTCTGCGCAGCCACAGGCAGGCCAACCGAGCCCCAACAGCAAGGACTGGTTTCCCATAGGCGACTCCAGCGCGGCCAGCTATGGTTAGGTATTTACTTTTTAGGGCTCGCTAGGCAGCCCGGAACCGGGGACTTATAGCTTTTCCTGACATATTTACTCCGTACTGCGTCCATACATAGCTTGCCTCACGGAGTGCCGAATGGCACGACGGTTCGGCACACAAGATACCGAGTCACGCGACTGTTCTCACCTTCTTTCTGCCCTGTGGGCCGCATTCGGCGATGCTGCCAAATCCGAATCAAGTTCACGTCTGCCGAACAGAACCCCCCCTGGCCGCCCCCAAGGAAGCTTAGCGTTGCGACCTTGGATGATCTTTGCTTGCCGCGATGCCGTAGTGCCGCCCCTTTCGGAGAGGGGATTCGCCGTTTCGGCGGTGACGGCTTCGGCTTTGGCCTTCCCACGGCTAGAATCCATGACGGCAGCCGACCAAGAAAATACTGCTCACTGGCCCTGTCTGGCAGGGGTTTCTCGACAGTCTTTTCTGCTCTACGTAGACAAAAATGTACTGAATTGCAATATACTAGGAATCTTAAGTTTTATCCCGGTTATATTTTAAAGTTGTCTATCTCAACTCTTATTTGTCTATTTATCTGTTGGTTTTATTTATTTATTTATTTATT
>FTLB01002678.1_pt3 | contig 10867 bp, 8 predicted proteins | sample 1658291 | NCBI WGS metagenome assembly FTLB01 (sample SAMEA3914812, study PRJEB12502) | metagenome | biome: forest; material: soil | place: Canada | collected 2011-07-07 | depth 0.1 m
CGGCGGTCCTCCTCAAGGCTGAGTGATCTACCGCCCTTGAAGTTGGGGTCCAAATCTCCTCATCTCTGAGTGGAGATTCTACGCGCTCTTGATCTGGCGGTACCACCTGCCGTTCTAATCTGAGCACCGGGCTGGAGCTGAATGGGTCTGGACTGGCAAGGTCGCTATCCGACGGAGGATTGGCAAGCTGTCTTCGTAGAGGAGTCATATCCGGACGAAGGATCGGAGGCGACGCGCAGGACGGGGGACTAGATGAGATAATAATTGGCTCGCTTTGCTTCTGGTGCCTGTGGACCGAAGGCGAATCGGGCTTGGGCGAGGAAGCGCATCGGTATGCGGTGTTTTTTGTAACCCTGGGACTAACTTGTGAGCCGGCGAGCGTCCAGGGGTTCGAGCTCACAGTCGGTCTGGGACCCAACACCTGCGGCTTCTTGGGTTTCGAGGTCCTATTGGGCAATGGCTTACTTCTTGCGGGAGATACAATCGGCTGCAAAGTGTTCTTGGGAGGCGGAGGGCTTCGCGAAGAAGACAGAAGGGAAGGCAGGGGCGAGACCGGGGGCTCCGGGGGCTCCTGGACTGACCAGGAGACGGCTGCATCGGCTTCCTTCTGCGGTATTCCGGCGGGCTTGGTGATTCGGATGTATCTGTCCAGTGCACCGACAGGCATATCCGCTGCTTTGGCACGCGTCTTCCTGGTAATTTTCGAAGCTGCCCTGATTTCCTTCTCTTCTTGTTTTCTGTGCCAATCTTGCACGAGGGACGGCGCACCGATCTTCGCCACAGCCTCTGGGAGCCATACCAGATCCGGTTGAAGCGGATCAAACGTCTTCTTGCTGCCGCCCTTTGCTTGGTCGTCGTCTTCGAATTCGTCATCACTGTTTAGGGCTAGGCCGTCACGCCCGAATGAAGAGACAGGCACCTCTTCTTCCGTGGCCAGGTCTATTTCGACCAGCTCGCTGGGGACGTAAGACACCCGCAGCTCTGGAGTCGCATCCGTGGTGAAGTGGGCTCGACTACTTGAGATGGACTTCACAAGTGCCTGCGCGTCTCCGCTGGACGCGCTCTGTTTCAGTAGTGACTGAACCAGTAAGCTTGGTGCCAAAACTCGGATATACTTGACAGCCCCGATCTTGTACGTCCAGTCAAATGTCTCTCGGACGAATTCCCGGAGCCCAATGACATCCAAATCTTTTCCGGACGGGAACTCACTCCGCAGCATTTCCACTACGGAGCCAGGTGATACCACCGGATGAGTATAGTATCGTAAGACATCCATGTTGGGGAAATCTTCCGGGATTTCGAGAGCTTTGTGCCGCGTCCTGAAGAAACCAGATTCGTTCGTCGACAGCTCATGAAGGAGATTTTCCCTCCATGCTGTCAGCGCCGCCGTGTCGGATTTCTTGATCTTGCATAAGGAGCGCCCAAATCCAGCTTTGGCTGCCTCGCAGGCGACCTTGACGCCGCAACCTGGCACGCCCGCCGGTATGTAATCACCTCCACTCATCATGGCCACCAGGACCATCCCTTCGCGGTCCAAGCCGGATTCGGCCTGACCGAGTGCCGCCACATCGTACATGGATACGTGTGTCGGTGTCTTGGGACCTTTCCCTTCGGCGGTCCAGTTGCGGAGGGTGCGAGAGCACCCGAACATGATGGTGTCCACGTCTTCGCTCAGCACTGCGTCAACAATTCCCTGGCGCTGCAGCAATGCGCACTCCGCCTCCGCCTCGCCAGGTGCATCATGTATGTCGAAGCCAAACAAGCGGATCAGGCGCTTCGCCATCGCCGTCGCTACGCTGCTGCCGGGGCCAGCGGATCGTTTGTTGCGCTTGAACGCGGGTTTGTTCGGGCCGTCAAAAACGAATATAGGTTGAATGGACAGGCCGAGGAGACGCACGAGGCGATAGAATAGAGTCCGGACTGCCGGGTTTGAACCGCCTGCGTAGGTAAAAACACAAAGAGTTAACACGGAAGCTCGGACAGGCGGAATGCATCCAGAAATTGAGGTAACCGTACCTCTGGCAGCTTGCACCTGAAACTGCCATATTGAGATGTCAATAGCAAGTCGTAGAGGTCTTTTTGTGTCTTCAAGCTGATCCACAGCGAGTTTACAGAGCGACACTCGCTGGCCGGGGCCGATTTCTTTGTATATCCTAGATGCAACGACTATTTAGCTTGGCGAAAACAGCGAAAAGGTCGACGCGATCTTACCCCTTGATCCCCATTATTTCAAAACACGGAAGGAGAGAGAGCGAGAAGAATTAAAAAGAAAGTAGCTTATCAACTCATCATGACATGAGAAATGCCAGGCCCTAGCGAGGGACAGACTGTGGCTCTTGCTCCGATGCCTGCCCGCGAAGTTCGAGGTGAACGGAAGGTTCGCATCTCGTTATCGATTGTTGACATCACTTCCGTTTTTAGTTAGTGGGGAACAACCCTAACCCCGGTCCCTCTGTCCCCTTTCGAAGCCTCACCAGGAACCTCAAGAAACGCGGTCTCCAAACGGACCATCAGAATTGCACATTTCGATATCGGGGTGCCGGCTGTTCGATGTAGGAGGGTCTCATTTATCATATTTGACCTTATTCATTGATGATGTCGAATCCGTCGGCGCTCCCCCACCGCTCCGTCGCCAGCATCCGATCTCCTGGTGTCGCACCTGGGCCTGCAGGACCGGGGAGCCCACATACTCCTCTGCGGACCATTACATCAACTTTTGCGTCGCCTTCGACTCTGAGGGCCGAGGAAGATGTGCTCATCCTCGAGTTGGGCACAAGGAAGCTGCGCGTAGGATTTGCTGGTGATTCTCTCCCCCGGGGCACGGTCTCGTTCACGCCAGAGCAGCAGCGGCGCGTCGGTGATTACCGCATCTGGGAGGCCGACTACCACGATGACTGGGAGAAGCGCGCATCAGGAGATCTCTGGGGCAAAGGTCACGAGCTGTGGCAGTTTGACATTCGGGATCTCGATCTCGGTCTCGTAGGTGACAAGCTTGAACGAGCCCTGAGAGAGGCGTTCACCAAGTAAGTCGCCGTGCCTTTTGCCTGCCCGAATGAGCGGCTGCTTTTTTCTGCTCGCTGAGAATTGGCTATTAATGCGTGTCTCAGATATCTATTAATCGACTCACGTCCTCGGAGAATCACCTGCGTTCTCTCCTCCGCTGTGCCTACACCATTGTTGTCGGCGGTATTGGATGCCTTGTTTAATCGATTCCAAACGCCAAGTATCTCGCTCCTATCGTCCCCGGTTACCACAGCTGTGGCAGCTGGGGTCCGTTCGGCGCTGGTTGTCGATCTTGGATGGTCCGAAACTGTCGTGACCAGCATCTACGAATACCGCGAAGTACGCTGCAGCAGGAGCGTGCGAGGCGGCAGGCTACTAGTCGAGCAGATGCACAAATTCCTCGCCCATCATCTAGCTCAAAAATTGGGCCAGCTGGTCGACGATAGTACCGATGGAAAATCCCAGGAGAGAGTGATTAGTTTCGAAGAATGTGACGAGATTGCCTCCCGGGTGGCGTGGTGCCAGCCATCCTCAAGATCACCCGAATCCCAACCCCGGGAAGGGCTGGCAACAGTCCAAGAACAAGACGAGTCCGAGCATCATGCGACGGGATCACATCCAGGGGATGATATTATCAACATCCCTCTTAGGTCTTCGAATCCGCCGACTACTCTTCAGTTCACTCACGAGCAGCTCTCTGAGCCAGTCGAGAACGCATTCTTCGAGTCTCAGTACTCCCCGAGCAGCTTCGATGATCACGAGCGCCCCGTCCACTTACTTGTCTACCAAGCTCTCCTTGAACTTCCCATGGATGTTCGATCAGTCTGCATGTCTCGCATCATCTTCACGGGCGGGTGCGCCAACGTTCTGGGCCTTCGCAGCCGGATATTTGGCGACGTGTCACGGCTGGCCACCGACCACGACTGGGATCCCGTGCGCGGGAATGCTGTCAAGCAGCTCGAGTCGAACCCAAAGCTGAAGAAGGTGCGGGCCAGTCGCCAGGCCACGGACGGGCCGACGGGCGTCTCGTCACCTTCGGATGAGGACGACGAAGAAGATGAAGATGGCGTTTGGCACGACGCAGCTAATGCTGCTCCCGAAATGGACCCCATCGACGAGCAGATGAGAAGAGGAAGCATCGCGAAGCCGGGAATCCAGGGCGAGATGAGAGCCGTGGAGTCTCTAGGCGCCTGGACTGGTGCGAGCTTGGTATCCCAGCTCAAGGTCCCCGCCATTGCAACGATCGAGAGAGAAATATGGCTGGCACACGGTGCGGCAGGAGCAAGCAAGCCCAACGAAGTCGATGTGAAGGCACATCAGAGACAGAGCTTAGGCCCTGGTGGCCTCATGAGAGGGGCTGCCGGGGGTGCCAGTTGGACTTTGGGCGTATGGGGATCTTCTTGATGCCAAAGATAGGGATTCGAGAATCTCATTTTATATCATGTTAGGAGTAGTTTGCCAATACCCCCTGATTAGCGACCTTGCCGACTGTAATTCATGGATTATGACATGGAATGTTCTACGTCCGCTGCAGTCTCATCTGTAGCACACTCTCATACTTTTGTCGTCTCTCATTCTATACCTTTTGGCATTTCATATAACAAACTGCTCGGTCAAACTGGACCGTTTTCAACGCATGTATTTGTTTTGCTCTTCAGGTGATCCACCAAAGAGTCTGTACGGAAAGAACTCAGGGGCTTGTTTTCTTTGTATTATCTATTTATTTTTTTTGGTATTTTATTTCTACCCAACCCTTATTTTCAGTCTCGATCTATTTCCAAACCGTCATCATGCCTAGCAATTCAAGGTCATCTTCGACCCTGCTTAAGTAGCTACCTCAAGTTCCTAAGCTTAAGACACCTTAGGTAGGTGGATTCTGATGTATCTGCATCAGGCAAGGTACCTTATCTCGTGCTGCGTCGATGGTTCCTGAGGCCGACACACAACAAACCCGCAGCATGGTCTTCGCTCTTTCCTCCACGAGTCTCGCACTACCTTACTTTCTCTCAAAAAAGTAGTACTGCGACTCCTTCTTTTTCTCTTGCTCTCACAATCACCAATTTCTATTTCCATTGTATCCCAGTGTCTCTCTTGCCTCCTACCCAAGACACCTCACCCGATGCAAGTCATAATTGCCCAATTACCTAGGAAGGAGACCGATCCGGAGCCTTAAAGACCGTTGTTGTCGCCTCAACTGACGAGGCCGTCCTCCCTCGTACATCTTCCAGCACCCTCCTGTTTTTTGTTTTGCAAAAGTCAGTTCCCTCATCACCATTCTCGGCTCCCGTACTCTGGATCATCGACTTTTCCGTCAAGGCATCTGAGCTCACCCGCCAACACCGAGGCTCCTGCAAGCCTGGACATTCGCTGATCGTTTTCCAGAGTGACTCCTACTAGGTCAAATTTTGGAACTCCCACCATAAACCTCATCCATCTTCTCTTTGACCTACCTCTAGTCAACAAACCGGAAAGAAAGCGCTTGGACCAACCTACGTCGTGTTGAGTGTCGAGTTGGACCAGGTGAGAACAATTTGAACTTCATTCTGAGATTCTTTTTGCCAATGCTGGGAAAGGGTTATTACGCATCGGGGTTCTTCCTCTTCCTCTTCCTCGTCTCTTCTTCCACGGTGTATTCTGTTGCTACACCAGCTCACTCGCGATGAGAATCTTCTGGTTCTATACCCATCTCGCGTCTCTTTGCTCTCCCCCCTACCACACTACCAAGGCAAAGCCCCTAACGAGCATCACTTCTCTCAAACGCCTCCCCTTTCTTCCCGTCCCCAATTCACTGTCCAGTATTGCAATCCATCTACAATATCCTTCTCCGGACATTGATTGATATCCTCCACCTTCGAGCTCCAAGATGCCGATACACAAGGCAGGCCGAGTTCTCGCAAGGAGATACGCCGCAGGACTTCGTGAATGCCAGGAGAAGGACTACCCACTCCCTACTCCCTGCATATTCTCCATCAAGTATCGGTTTTCTCGGCTGAGTCACAAGTACCAACCCATCTCAGTTGAATCGGAGGCTTTGGAGGGTTATACACTGATCGTGGATCGTGGCCTGGTCCCGGATTTTATTCTTTCGCAGTTAGAATCTCAGAAACTAATTCCAGAATCCGTCGAAAAGGTGCCGATATCCCCTCTCGTCGATTTCGTCCTCCGGTTCTTCCCATCCAACACTTCGGAAGGTTTTCCCACCCTGCTGCGCACCTGGAGCAAGTCCAAGCACCGCCATTTCTTCATCTTCCTGTTTTCTCGCATCAAGATGTCGTCCAAGCGTTGTTATTCGATCGAGCAACTTGAGTCTCTCAGGAAGGAAGCTATGCCGAGTGAGCTTCAGCACAAACTTCTTGAGGATGACCCCGAGCTTGGTGAGTATCAATCCACATCAAATACATCTCACCATCAGCCACTGGGTGGCAAGTCTTTGTAACTGATAAAGCTGACCAACCATCGGCCTAGGCGTCATAGTCTACAACCGAGACAAGAAACCTCGGCTCCCCGAACGATCGTCCTCTGCCGCCACCGACGGTAAGAAGACAAAGAAAAATAAACAAGACGATACCTCCAGCAGCGAAGAGCTACTCTTCAAAGGGCGCACGGTTAGACGGTGTGCCAGCAAGTCCAGCAACGACAAATTCCCTCGCCGCTCAGGCCTAGCTTCGACCAGAGAAGTCTCAGAAAAGGCTTCTAGCGAGGCTGTAACCCCACGAATGGCTGCTGAAGGTCTCAAGATGCATAGCAAAGACGCCGACAACGAGAATGATGGGCATGAGTGGAAGTACCGTGGTAGGAGTGAGGCCGATGCCAAGGTCAAGAAGCCTATCCCGGCTCCTGTCGGTAAATTCTCCCAAAAGTCCGAGGGCTTTCAGCGATTCTACAAAGCTGTTGTATCGCCGACTCATGTCAGAGTTACCGCTGGCGGTCGCATCGTCCCCAATACCCGCAGCTCAGCTACCCCTTCATCGCCAGTCCCCAGTTTACATCCAACCGAAGTCCCTCTGGCATTGGATCTCCAGAGCCTACCGGACAAGCAGGAGCAAGCACCTGCGACGGCCGAATACCCCGGTCTTGGCGCGGCCCACGGATTGCCTCCGGCGCTGCCTCACATGATGCCGCCCCTGGTGCCCGGATTTCCGCATGCAATGCACCCCATGGTAGCACCCTACATGCTGCCGTATGGACCGCCGCCGGGTCACGGATTCCCATTTCACCCCCCTCCTCTGGGTTTCCACCCGGTCTCCATGCCTCCGGTTCCATTTGATCCCGCCACGTTGAAAGAGAAGCACAATACGAAGCGTGGCGAAAATTCGCTGGACAAGGAGGCGGCCAATGACAAGGCGGACTCGGTTCACGTTTCACCACCGGAGCAGTTTGACGGTACCAAGCCGTTCATGTACAACGGACATATGATGTACCCCGTCCCCGCACATTTCGCTCACCCACCGGCAGGCTTTGTTCCAATGCCACCGATGTACGGCGTCCCGCCAGGAGTCCCACCTCAGTTCGCCGGCCCGATGATGGGACCGCCGCCTCCAGGTATGGTCCCGGTTCTGCCGCCATCTGCATACGGCCCCCCTCCGGCCGGGGCACCACCCGCACCACCCGCACCTCAGGGAATGCAGGTCCCACCCACGGTGGCTACCGGGCAGTTTTATCCCCCCAAGGGCCCTGCCGCAGCGACGACTATCCGCATGAGCAGCATTACCAAGAACCAGATTGGTGGCTTCAAGTCTGACCTCAAGTATTTTGAAGATCAACTGCAGTACAATCGACACCAGATCGACGAGGCACATATCAACGACGAGATCAAGAAGACCAAGGAGAACATCGCCAAGTTCGAGGAGTTACTGAAGAAGCAACTCGAGGAGGAGGACAAATCCGCGGTAGCTAAAGGTGAGAGCTCTAACCCGGTATCGAGGTCGGGAAAGGAGAGCTCGACTGCCACGCCACCTCCAGCTGAGACCCCGAACTTGGCGCTGCCGCAGCCGCGGCTCCTTGATGGCAAAGCAGACCACCAGAGACATGGCGCACGCAACGATAACTCGTCCGATAGCGTTTCCGGCAGCGTGGCCTACGACTTTGGCGACGCCAGCCGCCTCTCCTTCCCACATCCGTCTATTCACTCATCTGCACTTCCCAGCGAGGCGGCCCTGGCCCCGCCGTTTCAACCTCGAGGAAACGTTGATATCGCCACATTTGACCCACGGCTTCTCACCCAAGAGTCGCAAGCTGCGGTGGAACAGAGACTGCTGGCCGCAGCCAGCTGGAAGCCCGTCGACCCCGAGAATACCATACCGAACTGCGATTGGCTTGCACCTCAATCTGCACCCGGAGGGGTTGCGCAGCACGGCAATGCCAAGCCTGGCGAGCCATATCTGATTGGGATCTCTCCGGACGGCGCATCTCTTGTCTCTCAAACCGGCCGATATCCCGAGTACCAGTACTCTCGGCCGTTGAGCGGAGAAGAAGTTCGCGCTCGAGAGCTCTATTGGGGGAAAGCACCCAGTTCCGACCGTCAGGGTCTCCCTAAATTCGACGGCAGAAACTTCTACCGAGCTTCTCCCAGGAAAGCTACCACGGATTCCGGCGTCTCGCTGAAAGGCATGCATCAGGATCCTCTTGGCCGGTCCACCGTCGTTCGTCACAGCATCAGCAACGATCAGACTGAGACAGACCCTTTCCGACCTTCTACTCCTGTACAGCAGACGGCAGTCGCCCCCGGCGATTCAAGCAGCGATGAATCGCCTCACGGATCTATGATGCATGGTCAGAAGGATACACGCATGGCGCATTCCGCCGTGGGTACCGGGCTGAAAAAAACCCAGGCCAGGATCTCCGGAGCGCTGAAGGTCTTGAAGCCGAAGGAGAACAGTGCCGACAATTCCTCGATGACGTCCCAAGAGCGTCGTGCCGACAAGACGGGGTGAGTATCCAGGCCGTCGTGCCGAATAATGACCAAGCAGTGCAGCTAATCAGGATATAGAAGCGCCAAGCTCTGGCAAACGGTCATCAAGAAGCCTTCTGCAAGTAGTGCGCTTTCTTCCACGACTGCCCAGGGCTACCTTCCTCAGTACACAGGTCATGCCGCTGCGTCACTTAGTCCCTCGGTGAACAAAACTCCGGCATCACCGGCCAAGGGCCTCGATGCCAACGACTCCAATGACGGAGGTGTCTTACTGGCTCCCGGCGACCAGAAACAGCAGGAGGAAAACCGTCCTCTCCTTGATTCTACGTAATATTCCTTAGATGCCATCAGATATCTTTGTTGGGGTACATGCCAGGCCTGGAGCCTTCTGGGTCCTGGCACTTAATCTTTTTTCTCCCCGGAAAGAAGCTGATTGTACGCCCAGCTTGGTTCGACTTCGACAGATTTCCAGCCTGCAAGAGAGGACTCGACGTCTAGCTATGCTTTGTTTCCTTTCACAGAGATAGAAGTTTACGACACGATCATGATTTTGGTTTTCTTTTTTTACCCGATGGACTGCCAAGAGGCAATGTTCAAAGAGCATGTTGGCTTGCCAATCTATCAGGTCGGACCACACGGTGTGTCGCAAAGCTAATCAAGTGAGAAGGAGGACTGCAATCGTACTCCCCTGAGGAGCCCTTGTTTAGTTTTGGGTGCAGCTATCAGTCGCTCAGCGGCAAGATGGCGTAGGAGAGAATGGTGCTTTACATCTGGTGCTGTCTGGAATGTCTTTGGCATGCAATATCAGATAGCACACAGCTTACTACTCTATCAGTTAGTTACGATGTACAATATCCATTGTAGGAAAACAAGATCAAACTTCGCAACAAGCTTCATCTGGCCAATGTACGTGACAGTTTGCTCGAGCGAGAGAAAGAGCGCATCAGGGGTATGTTTTAGACCCGGGCCGGCTGCGGTCCCAAGTCCAAGAAGAGATACCGGGACAAGTTGGAAGCAGAGGAAAGGGGGGCGACGTCTTTCAAGTCAATACTATTCATGCTCCAGGGTCTCCAGTACGGGGGCCCATTCGTCGTAATTCTAGGAGATATCTGACGGTCTGCTAAGCGCTTGGGGGGACGTACGATTCATGATCCACCCGATGATATTGGCTTTGGTACTTCTCCTTTCGGCCAAGGAGAGAGGGAGAAGCTCTAGGCCCTGGGACACTCTTGGCTCAACTCCGAATAGGGATGATGGGCCGGGAAGTATGCAGCTACCGTTAGCCTAGTTGCAGAAGCTTGAATCAATGGCAAAGAGAGAATACACAGGTGAGCGAGCTATCAAGGGCTTGCCCGACGGTGATGCCGGACTATAACCAATAGTGCTGCCTGTCTGCATATTCACGATCTTCGGCCTGCATGCTACCTGCCGCCGCGTAGAGCCCAAAAGACATCCGTACCCAGAAAGAGCCAAGGCAATGCTGCTACACAGGTAGGGTACACCTCAGCTGCGTCACACGAAGCTATTCCGACCCGCTCCCGCTTCGAAGTTTCCCCCTCGACGCGACGCACCGGCTCCTCTCACTCCTCCCCATGGAATTTTTACTGCAAACGCACGATTCGAACTAGCTCAGGCCTGATAATGGTCCATGACTCGAGAGCTGGCGTGTAGGATCGACCCCTTGTCCCACTGGCTTGGTCCACCATGATTTTGATTCCACGACGAAGCGAAGCCGTCTCTTCTGTCACAGCACGCTTCGAGCCGGAATGCGCAGATGGGTGCCGCGCTGGGGGCACCCGTGACCCGGGCCGGTGCACAATGGGCCAGGGGGTTGTTATGATGTGGGTTTGCTTTAACTCCGCAGGCACTAATTAGTTACCTTAGCACGCTTAGATACCTAACGTTAGGGTCGTCAGAGTAGCGTGGCAGCCGCCTCTTCAACTTCTTTACGCC
>FTLB01820648.1_pt1 | contig 10864 bp, 7 predicted proteins | sample 1658291 | NCBI WGS metagenome assembly FTLB01 (sample SAMEA3914812, study PRJEB12502) | metagenome | biome: forest; material: soil | place: Canada | collected 2011-07-07 | depth 0.1 m
GCCTTGGATACGCTCCGAGGAGGCGCGGACGACGACTGGCCGTCCTTTCCCGACGAGGCGGTCCTCGAATCCCTCGCAGACCGGTACTTTGTTCACGTCCACCCACACTTTCCTATATTCACGCGCCAGTCCTTCCTGAAATCCCAAGCTCTCTTCTTCGAATACGGCCCGCAGCAGACGCCCGAGACCGCTATCTCCCTCTGTGTCTATGCCCTGGGATGCCTCGTATCGCCGGACGAGCCCACCGCGGGCGCGCGCCTACAGCACGAATGCGACAGTCTGGCCCTGCAGTTCTTCCAACCCTGCCTCCGAATCATAGTCCAGAAGTCATTATGGGACTTCCGCCCGTCCATTGTCATGTGCCAGGCCCTGGTGCTCTGCTCGGCGTATTTCTCGCTGATGGGACGACCGCTCCATAGCTGGAAGATGGTCTACTCTGCTTCCAGCAAGTACATGTCGATATTGGACCAGTGAGTTACTGACTGGCCTATTTCCTTGGTGAGATGGGGGAAAGGTTGTTCATCGCCCCCGGATCTTATCGTTTTCAGCCCTGCACCTTTGGCACTTGGCCCGCCCCAATGAATCTACATGGCTACTGAACTATCCCGAACCCCTTCCCCATATTCTCGTCTCTCTTGTCGCTCCATTTGTCCCCGCCTCGTCGTCGTGTATGCTTTCCTCAGCGCAGGCTACTCCCGTTCCGATACTCTTCGGAGTCTACTTCGTATGTACCTGGCAGGTGATGCTCGGCAAGGCTGACAAACAGTTCACAGACGGAAGAGATCTAGCGTCCCTGGAGCGGGCGACGACGACGACTCATCCTTGAGAGTGTTCTGGAGCTGTTTCATGGTAGAATGGTAAAAGTCCCACGACCCTCCCTCTATTGCTTACCCAGTTACCCCCTTGGCTCGGCAACTCAGCCAGTCAGGGGCGGACAAGGACGACGACTACAGGCGGGAACTAACACGATGGACCGAAATTTAGCGACCGCGCCGCCGAGCTCGAAATTGTCAGGTCGGGCATCGAGCCCATGGCCGACAGAATCCCGCTGCCCCGGAGCCTGGACGATGCGGAGCGCGACAACATCCACTACTTCGTCGCCGAGACGGCCATCCGACGGATCTTGAACCGCATACACTGCTCCCTGTACACGATCGACCACTCGGTCCCCCCCTCGGAGCAGGGTCCGCTGAAGAATAATCTCAGCCTCAACACCATCCTCACGCTCAGCTCCGAGCTGAACCGGCAGCTCGAGGAATGGTACAGCTCCATCCCGGCCAAAATTCGACCTCCTATCGGGACCAGCCATGTCGCGTCGGACCGCGGCAAGGTCTTGCGCATCCGCTACTATGCCGCTAAGCACATCATCCACCGGCCGTTCATCCTGTACGCAGCCCTGCAGCAGAACTGGTCGCCCCTGGGTAGCGCGACGCCGACGAGTCCGCAGCCGCAGCTGCCTATGCCTAAGCTCGTCCTCGAGAGGTGCGAGACCTGCATCTCGTCGTGCCAGGCGTACCTCTACAACGCCGCCGAGATGCTGGGGAAGCGGTCACCCTACCTCTGGACCTTTGGGCAGAACTCCCTGGCGTGCTTCCTGGTGCTGCTGCTCGCCGAATCCTGCCCGCAGCTGCGTCACATCGTCCCGGATTGGGCTCCGTTGCAGGCCATGGTCATACCCCGACTGCGGAAGTGGGCGACCAAGGGATCGAGCTTCGAGGCCCAGGTCCGGATCATGGAGAAGATTGCGCGAGGAACCCAGGCGATGGACGCTCGACAAGGGATCAGCGGTAGCTTATCGTGAGCTATGATGGGACGGGAGGGAGTAGTATGTACGGGGGACACCCCGATGCTTTTCTTCTGCTTCGTCCTTTTCTTCTCCCCTCTCCCTCTCTTCCTCCTCCCTCCTCTTCTGCTTCCTTCGGCCCCGCCTGAGAGCCTTCATGGCTGGTTCCGGCTGGCTTGATGGATGGATGCTGAAGCCGAAGTGGAAGATTGTCAAATTCGACAAAGCTTCAACGCTAAATAGCAAAATTAAAAATAATAAAAAAAATTATTTCGCAAAACACTATGTCTCGGGGCCATCTTCGCATCCCACTCTGCCCTTTCTCCTTTCCGACGGAAGTTGAGAATGATCACATCTCGGTCCTCTGAGACTCTGAGTGCAGAGAAAAGAGGACTCCGTACAGATAAGAGAAAGACTAGGTTCCGTGCTACCTAGCTATTCTTGCGATATTCAGGTATCTATCCGCAACCTTGAGCAATTTGCCGGTAATGACGCCCCTGTCGCACTTCGGCCCGTTTGCACATATACGAGTAGGTACTAAGAACGCGGTCAAGACTACCTAAAACGGAGGCCAAAATACTACTTTTCAACTCAAGACTTAGAAATAGCCAAGGTCCAGTACCTTAGTCACATATAAATGGTAATTTGACGGTTGATTAACGATATCTTAGGTAAACTCGTGTACGCAGACACACCCTGTGGCTAAGAGACATAGAAAAGGGGGTGAAAATGCGAGCTCCAGGGTTGGGGTTTTTGGAAATCTTGGCATTTTGAGTTTTGGGTTAGGGTTGTTCACAACGTACATAAGTATCCGATAGTTTGTGAGGCTATTAGCACAAAGCATGCTGATGATGCATGATGATGGAACGGCGCAAGAGTGGGGGAGGATCGATGGAATGGGGAAAGCTGGAGGGGACCGTAACTAGTATGTACGAAGGTAGAGGTGGCCCCGCTGGGGGTTTGGCTTGGATGGCTGGATGGCCAGGCCAAGCCTGAAACCCCGCCAAGGCAAGCGACCTTGCGACACAAGTCGAGAAACACCAACAAACAAGCTTCCCCATGCAAGGAATTGAGAATCCGACGTCTTCGCCGCAAACGATCGACCTCCCATCCACGACACTGCATTTACAGCAGGGCCATACTGAAAGATCTTCAAGCGTAGACGCTATTTTATTTTTATTTTATTTTTAAGCCGTCGTTTTCTTCTTTGGTCCCTTCACCGGAGAGGTACCAGTCGATAGCCTAGTCAGCTGCGACCAGTAGCCTTCCTACCGCAGCCACATCGTCATTCGCCCTTAATCTTCCTCCTCGCCCAGTTGGACAACCAGGTGCGGTGTGCCGCATTGCCAACCGTCAAGATGGCTGTTTCTGTCATCCAGGAGCAGCACGACAGTAAGCATGCTGGGACCCCCGCCGAGAGAGAGAGACGACTGCTTCTGGTCCGATCCACGGCTAACCACAATCACCACGACAGCACTCATCGATACCATCAAGAATATCACCCGCGGAGATGTGAGTCTCCCTCTCTCTTTGGACCGCCTCCTGCTCCCTCCACAGCTCTCGTGCACCGAAACCGAAGACCCCAGAACCCAGAAACTAGGTTTCCAATTACTGACCTCGGATGCGCAGTGGAAAGTCTTGATCGTCGACCAAGGTTCTAAGAAGGTACTCGACAATGTCGTCAAGGAAGATGACATTCTCAATCAAAATATCGCGAGTACGACAGCCCCCCCCTGGCCCTCTATTTCTCTGGGCACCCTCACCTCTCGATCCCGAGTTCTGGATTTGTACGTGGAGCGAGAACGCTGAGAATGAAACAGACATCGAGAGCATCGAGGATAAGAGGGAGATGAACCCGACCATGGACGCGATATACCTCCTCTCGCCACAGCCTCACATCGTCGACTGCCTCCTCGCCGACTTTGACCGACGACGGTACAGGAAGTCCTTCCTCGTCTGGACCGCAGTGCTGGACCCCCCCCTGCGTCGCCGCATCGACAACTCACCCTTTGCGCAGCAACAGCTTGCCGGTCAGTCCTCACCGCCGTGACGCATATGCACAGCGTTACATCAAAGCTACACTGGCTCACTCCTCAAATTCCTTAGGCTTCGAGACCTTGTCCGTCGACTTCTTCCCCCGCGAGTCACATCTCATAACGTTCCGGGATCCCTGGAGCTTTCCCATCCTGTACCATCCTGCATGCAATCATCTCGTTCGAGACCATATGCAGCTGTTGGCGCAAAAGGTATTCTTGTTCATACGAGTTCCGCTTGTATGCTAGCAATGCGCATAGTCTTCCTTGGTGGCTAACGTCGAGATTGATTTCCTAGATATCCGATGTTTGCGTGACCCTGGGTGAATATCCAAAGGTCAGGTACTATAGACCAAAGAATCCCACGCACGAAGCAAGCGTCCTATGCTCTCACTTGGCCCGCTTTGTGCAGGAGGAACTGGACAAATATGCGCAGTGGAATCCCCATTTCCCACCACAGACCTCCCGGCCACCTGGTATTTTGATGATAACAGACAGATCCATGGATTTAATGGCGCCCATCGTACATGAATTCACCTACCAGGCGATGGCGCACGACTTGCTACCGATCAAAGATAGCGAAAAAACTACGTACCACATGACCATCAACGAAGGGACGGCCAACGCAGAGGAGAAGGACATGGAGCTAAGCGAGAAGGACAAGGTCTGGGTCGAGAATCGGCACCGGCATATGAAGGACACCATTGAAAAACTCATGGGCGATTTCCAAAAGTTCCTGGACCAGAACCCCAACTTTACCAACGAGAACCAGGACACGACGAGCTTGAACGCCATCAAGGACATGTTGGCAGGCTTGCCACAATTCCAGGAAATGAAGGAGGCATACTCTCTCCATCTTAGCATGGCGCAGGAGTCTATGAACGTCTTTCAGAATCACCGGCTCCCCGATATCGCGTCGATAGAGCAGACGCTGGCGACCGGGCTCGACGAGGACTTCAAGAAGCCGAAAATGGTCCTGGATCAGGTCGTTCGACTGCTAGACGACGAGGCCATACAGCCCTCGGACCGCCTACGTCTGATCATCGCTTATATCATTTTCAGGAACGGGGTCATCCCGGAAGATATCAACCGTCTCCTTGCTCACTCATCCCTGCCTCCATCGGACGGCGAGGTCATAGCAAATCTCGAGCATCTCGGGGCCCAGCCGACCCACGGTCTCAAAGAAAACCGCCCGCCCGTGGCTCCGCTCTTTCCGATCAATCCAAAGACCCAGCAGCCGATTGAGGAGTATGCGCTCTCGCGCTTCCAGCCAAACCTCAAGCACATGCTGGACGAGCTCTGCCGTGGCTCGCTAGACCAGACCGTTTTCCCCTACGTCAAGCCACCCATGGACCCCAACGAGGACAATGTGACGACCCAAGGGTCCCTGCGCGCCGCGAAACCCCGCTGGGCAGGCGCCGGCCGACGCCAGGTCGAAAACCGCCAACGAATCATCGTTTTCATGGCTGGCGGGGCTACCTTTTCCGAGTCCCGAAGCTGCTATGAGGCCTCGGCGGATCACACCCGGGACGTGTTCCTTGCTACCAGCCACATGCTCACCCCGGCGCTGTTCCTTCGTCAGGTTGGTGATTTGAGCACCGATAAACGGCGACTGGATCTGCCCATGGAACGGCCCAAGCCTAAAGCGCCAGCGCATCTGTTTGAGAGAGCTCCCCCTCCCGGTCCCCCATCTTCGGGAGTGGGCGGCAGCCGTCCTGCAGGTGGCGGCCTACCGGCAGGGCCTGGTGGCCAGCGACGCCCCGTTCCTGGCGGTGCGGCCGGCATACCCAGCGGGCCTCGGCCCCCGACCAATGCTATGGGCGCCATGTCTCTCAACAGCGCATCCGCTCCCCGATACCCCAATGGAGGAGGGAGTGCTGGTGGCGGCGGCGGCGTTGAGCGGGTTGCCCCAGCCCCAACTGCGACGCCATCACCGCCGCCCGACAAAGAAAAGAAGAAACGCGGAATCTTTGGCAAGAGGAAGTAATAGAGCCTCGTGCAGGCGGACGGATAAGCATTGCAGCAAAGCCACTTCTGGATAAAGATGAGCCGGGGAGAACGAGGTAGGAGGGTGCAGGCAACGCAGACTTAACCCTCAGCCACCTCCCGACTGTCACGGTATTTGAAACACACAGGAGTCAAAACACAGTCTGCATTTCTTCCGTGCGGATGGGGATGGTTCACTAGGTTGGACCTTGGCCAAGCATTTTTAAAACCCACTCCGGTGGGCTTTGCATTCACAGCATCTGGAGCGAAGCATTGGCGTTCTATGGTGTGGGTAACGTTGCTCGAGCATCCATCTGCACTAGTCCTGCGGAGCGAGTCGAAAATATGGAAAAGGGGTTTGATTTTTCTCTTTTGCAAGTGGTAAAGATGGAGAAGCCCCAGGACAAGATGTGTCTGTCTTGGCATGAGGAAGCGCGAGGGGCTGCGGAGCCAGAGATAGAGGGAGGGAGGGGATAATGACCAGGACGCATATCGAGCAATTGACCATCGATGCATAGAGCGCCGGACAGACCGCGTCGGGGGAGGCGGGATCCTCCCTCGACGAGTCCCTCGGTGCGCAAACATATAGAGACCCCTGAAACCCGCCCAGTTGCGATATACATGTTGTGTGTCCAAGGGCAAAGTTTTAACATACATATCATGACATATACACAATACCCATTACAAGATCAGCGCGAAAAGAAATCTTTCTTGAGTACATTCACATGGTCGTTGATGCGGTGTCTTGGTTTCATGTAGCAAAAAAACTTCTGTTTGAGCCTCTATTTCGTACTACAGTAACAATAGCAAACGCAGTGCTTGCAAGCTCGGTCGCCTCGAGCCCCAATCCCAGCGTAACGCAAGGTAGGTCGCATAAGATTCCATGATTATTGTACACGGGACGCTTTTTGGTGCGAAACCTTCCGCTTCCTTTCTCGTGCGTGTGTGTGTGTTTTTTCTTTTCTTTTTGCTTTCCTCCTCTACAAGGCGTCCCTCCAAGGCTTCTACAGCACCTACGGCTGTCCTCGCATCCCGGACAGTCCCGGGCTCCTCGTCCGTGTGGACCTGGACCTGGCGATCCGTCTATTTGCCGCCCTCCCAATCAGGGTTCTAAAGTCGAAGGTTGTTAGTGATTTGTTAAGATTTACACCAATGATCCGGGTAGGGTAAGGAAAATAACTAGGTGCTCACCTTGCGCAGAATGACCAGACCCTCCAGTGTGCTGCTTAAGCTGATGTACTCCTCGTCCTCGAGCTCCGCACGCTCGCCGTGAGCCAGGAGCACCGGGGTGCTTTGCGTCTGCCAGCCCGTGATGGTCTTGGGTCGGCCCGCTTGTCCGACGACGTCGACGGCCTGGCCCACGCGTACGTTGACGGTGAGCGGCTTGAGATCCTCGTCGAGAGTCACCAGGAAGCGCGGGTGCATAGCGGTGACGAGGAAGTACAGCAGGTAGTGGTGGTTGCTGGCGATGAATTGCTTGGCATCGATCATGGCGACCAGGACGGTGAGCAGACCGGCGGCCGACACGCGGGACAGGATTTGGCGGTCCGTGTGGAACGGGCTGATGGACAGAGTGCCCTTGCCCATGTGCAGCAAGCCCTGGGCGATGCGGACCATGAACAGGGAGTCCTGGTCGCGGTGGTAGTAGCTGGCTAGCTGGCGGAGCAGCTGGGCAAGGCGAGCGTTGTTCGTGCCGGCGCCGAGGAGACCCATGGCAAAGATGGCATTGAGTGCTACGTCGTTGTCATTGTCGTGGCTGTACCGGGACAGGGTATCGTAGACCTTCATCTGAGGATTGGATGGGCTGATCAGGCCCATGGCGAGAGGGACGGCTCGTCGGATATTCGGCTCGCCGTAGTGCATGAGATGACCGAACTGTCGGAGGACCATCTCCTGGCCGACATCCTCGCCCATGGCGATGAGACCGATGCCCAGCACAGCATATGCTTGGAGGAGCTCGTCGCCCTTCTTCTCCTCAGATTCTTCTATGTGCTCGTTGCAGATGTGGAGGAGTTCTTGGATCTTGAGCACGGCGCCGGTGCCAGCCCAGGCACAAATCTCTGCGAGGACCGCCGTGGGCTTCGCCATCGGGTGGTCGACGGCCTTGAGCGTCTCCAGGATGACGTCGACCTCCTCTTGCCGGCCAAAGAAGAGCAATCCTAGGCCGAGAGCTAGGAAGCGGGTCCATTTGTCTGTCAACTGGCTCCTCCGATCATCGTCCAGCAGAGTGGTGACAATCGCTTCGCTGACGTCGGGATGCGACGAGCCCACGAAGACCAGGCCGCACGCGAGAGCAGCCATGGCTGAGATCTGCATGTCTTGGGACGCATCGGTAATGATGGGCAGGAGAAGCTCCAGCAGCTCCTCCTTATTCGAGCCCGCGTAGGAGAGCCCGAGTCCCATTATGCAAGCGGTCCTTATCAACGGGTTCTTGTGGTGCAGCTTGTCGGCGTCGCCGAGCAGAGCCATAGAAGGATCCGAATCGAGTCGCACGCCCGAGTTCATGATGCCGATGGCGAGGTAGGCACCTGCCTGGATCGGTTCCTCCTCTACGTAGGTGTACTTGTCGACGAGGTCCAGGCCGGTCTCGATATCCCACAGGAGCAGACTGCCTATAGAGGCGACGGTGGAGGTCATGCCCTCATCCTTAGTCTTCCAGACCCAGTTCTCCTTGTCCTTCTCAACCAGCATGAGCTTGTCGTTACCAAAGCCGGCGTTGACAAAGGCATTCACAAAAGCCGCGGCAAGGTTGTGTCGGGACGAATCCAGGTTGGTCATGCCTGCGACCCGGCTGCTCTCTAGGTGACTCTTGTAAATATCCTCTGGAGTCTTGGGGTCGAGGATGTTGAGCTCCTTGCCGAGCGACTTGAAGTGCTCCGAGAGCTTGACATTTCCTACCGAGTCCATGATCTCCTCGTTGTCTTCGTTGTCTCGGGGGTAGTCCAGCCAGATCTTTTGGCGTCCGATGAGGAAGCCGAGCTGCTTCTTCAGGGCCGGATCGGGGGCGTCGTTGAAGTCCGACTTGATCAGCTCAAAGTCGTTCAGCCGGATAGCAAGCACCATGGCTTGGGTATACTGCTTGTACTTCTTGTAGATGTCGTGGGCGACTCGGAGGAACTGCTCGTTGTCGGGGTATGTGAGGAGGTTGACCATGGACACCATGTACAAGCAGACGCGGGCGTACGTTTCCTCGTCAACGAACTTGGAGAGCTCATCGATGATCTCGAGCTCGCTCATCAGATCTACCGCGTCGGCTTCCGCATTGCTCTTGAGGAAGAGGGGGACGAGGGTGAGGGCAAGATCCACCAGGTCGGCGGTCGACTCTTCGGCTGCGATTCGCTTGGCGTACACCTCACCGATTTCCAGAGCCAAGTGGCGGACATACTCGTGGCCCCAAGATGCAATGTCTTGGGTTGGCGCGAGTAGCCTGTACTTGAGTGTGTCCTGGCGGTCTTCGTCCGAATAGGTCATACCGATGACGGACAGCACATCGGCCAGAGATGTCCTGTCGTCCCCCGCGGGCCATTCGTCGTAGAGTCCTGTCATGGTCTCATAGTGAGGTCGAAGAAACTTGAGAGGCTTCGGTACTGCGGTCATGGATGACGTCGATGTCTTGATGAAGTTCTTCATCGCTTCGAGGGCGGGCTTGTAGAGGGATGCATCCGATTCCTGGTCACGTAGGGTCAGCAACATGGTTTCGTTTTCGCCGATGGGCGAGAGGGATGGGACCAAGGCTAGCGCGTACTGTGAGTCTCTCGACCAACATGTCAAGCTCATTTTTGAGCTGCTGGTCCTCTTCGTTGAGCTCCTCCGCAGCTGTTCAAGCTTGGTTAGCAAGGTCGGCACGCATCAACAAAGCTGCAAGGGGTGGACCGACAATCGTCCTTGTCATCCTCCTTCTTCCCATTCACGATCGGCTTTCCATCCTTGTCCTTCTGAGCCTCATCGCCTTTCCGCTCGGCATCGACGGCTTTGCCCTTGCCCTTGTCGGCCGCCTTGGAGAGGTCGCTCTCGTTCGCCATGGTGAGATTGAGTCGACTCGAGCCTTCCGGTCAATGGGGGGGGAGGGGAGAGCGATGGAAATCGAATATTTACGATCCGCGACCGCAAAGACGGAGAAGAATAGAAACAAGATTCTCTGGTAATATCTGGATTCCAGATATGAGGGTGTTGCGTGGGTAATTGCGGTTTGGATAAGCGGCTCTTGTTGCTGTGTTAGGATCGGTCGGACCTCAGTTTGTAAACTTAAGCAGTGCTCGTAGCTTCCACAGGTTACGCGAGGCTTTGCCGCCTAGAGCAGAGCACGGAGCAGCGAGGCTTGCTGCTGTGCTAGCTAGGCTAAAGCTACACCCTAGTCTGGTGGCCCACTATCTGCACCCCTCCTTTAGGACCGTCCTCGGCCTTTTGGTGTCCCAAGTCCCGTGATGTAATCTCAAAGATCTAATCTTATCAAAAAGATCTTATCGGTTGGATTTTTTGGTGATTCGATGGTGGGGTGAAGCCCTGCGAAAGCGACTGCAAACATATATTTTCAAAAGCAGTTGCCTCTGGACTTGCGATCCTCCGACCCTCCTACCGTCCTACTCTCCACCCTATTAGCCATCCATACCCAGGAGGGGATCTTAGCCGACATGAAGTTAGACAGCAAGGCCATGCGCCACCTGACTCCCGAGGACTGGAAAGTTCTCACGGGTGTATGTGCAACCTTTCCCATCTATGCTCCCAATCCCCCACTACCATATAGCGAGCTACGGCTAATGCGTGATGACCAGGTCGAATTGGGCAGCAAGAATCACGAGCTCGTACCAACCCCCATGATAGAGAAGTACTCCCGCCTCCGCGGCGGTGCCAGCGGTGTCCACAGGAGTATTTCCAACCTCGCAAAGGTGGGACTCATCGCGAAGATGAAAGAAGCCAAGTACGACGGCTACCGTCTCACATATGGCGGATACGACTACCTCGCTTTGCATACCTACTCCACCCGGAACGAAGTCTACAGCGTAGGCAGCCGCATCGGCGTAGGGAAGGAGAGCGACATCACCATGGTGGCGGACCACCGGGG
>FTLB01049946.1_pt1 | contig 10828 bp, 9 predicted proteins | sample 1658291 | NCBI WGS metagenome assembly FTLB01 (sample SAMEA3914812, study PRJEB12502) | metagenome | biome: forest; material: soil | place: Canada | collected 2011-07-07 | depth 0.1 m
CAGGGATCACGCTGCCTTCTGGATTCCCCCTGCCGGCTGGTGTCACTCTCCCGGCTGGGTTCCCTCTCCCTAGCGGAGTGTCGGTTCCTGGAATCTCTCCGTCCGACCTCCTGCCTTCGGGATTGCTGCCGATTGATGTACAGCTGCCTTCTGCAATCACTCTGCCCAATCCAGTTACTCTTGCCACTAAGATCGCGCTCCCGGCAGGCGTCAGTTTGCCCTCTGGACTTACCCTGCCATCTGGTTTCCCATTGCCTACTGGTAGTTTGAATCTGCCAACGGGACTTCTTCCCACTGCGATAACGTTACCAACGCTATCGATCCCCAGTGGTCTTATTCCCTTGCCCTCGCCGGTCACATTGCCAACTGGGCTGCCTTTGCCCGCGGGCCTTACGCTCCCGTCTGGTATCACACTCCCTTCCGGATTTCCCTTGCCCTCGGGTGTTGCATTATCTTCGGATATTTTAGCGTCATTGGGCTTGCCCCCTGGACCTTTGCTTGGGCCTATCGTTTTGCCCGCACCTATCACTCTTCCGGCGGAGATCACTCTTCCAACTGGTATCACCGTGCCACCCGGGCTGTCATTGCCATCCGGGTTTCCTGTACCGCCAGGTATCTTGAACCTGAACATACCCACAGCTGGAATCAATGTTGGGGCCCAGGCTAGCTTGACAGCAGGCGTTACCCTCCCATCTGATGTTACGCTGCCTGACAACTTGGCATTGCCATCTGGCCTGTCGCTCCCGTCGGGAATCACCCTGCCCTCAGGGTTTCCACTACCTTCTGGGATCGCCCTCCCGTCAGGATTGCTGCCGCCTGGGGTGCCCCCTTCTGGCCTTGTAAATGGACTGCTCCCTGAATCTATCACTCTGCCTACGCCAATTACATTGCCTACAAGCGTCACCCTTCCTACTGGAATTGTTGTACCCTCAGGCATCGTGCTACCTTCTGGATTGCCACTTCCCTCGGGTCTTCCTGTACCAACTGGCTTGTTCGGTTTACTTGGATTGGCTCTGCCTACAGTCGGCCTTCCAAATTTGAACATTCCTACCGGGGTTATCAGTAGCCCAACAGGTATTGTAGATATCGCCACTGGAATTACCCTGCCCGTAGGAATTGTTCTACCGCCTGGTCTTGTTCTTCCCTCGGGTATTACGTTGCCATCAGGATTCCCTCTGCCGTCCGGCATTGCGTTGCCTTCTGGCTTGTTACCGTCTGGACTTTTGCCTGATGGCCTTCCCCCCTCTGGAATCCTTCCAAGCAACATCGTTCTACCTAGCAGTTTGACCCTTCCCACCGACATTTCCCTGCCGATCAGTCTCTCTCTGCCGTCTGGTCTCCAGCTACCCTCCGGGTTCCCGTTGCCCACGAGTATTATTTCTCAGTTGTCTCAACTATTGCCGTCCGGTCTTAACCTTTTGCCATCCCTTGGACTGCCAATTCCAACCGGGCTTCCGACCGCATTACTGGAGCCTATCATTGAGGGCCTGCAAGGCATTGATAGCGCGATCAAGGCGGTCATACAGGCATTGCAACCGGCTCACCCGAACTTAAGCCTCTCACCGCTTGATCTCCAGGCAAGTGGCGCTCTGCTTGCGTATACGCTTGGAGAGATCGTGGGGGCAATCAAGATAGCCTCGCTCTGTTTCTTTGGCAGTAAGTCATCTATTTTTCTAAATGTTTCTTCCACAACAACGAGTGGGAAATACTGACATTGGTTGCCAGATCTCCAAAAGGACTTTGCTACCGCGTTGGCGTTCGGCCTTGTCGAGCTGCTCAAGTCGGTGACTCAGCTCTTGAGCGCGGCGGATCATATTCCTATTAATGGAACAGGAATTGGCGGGATCGGTGGCCTCGGGGATCTCGGCAACTTGGGCAGTGGAGTCACCAGCGGCAGCAACGGTCTTTTCAGTACATTGATTAAGCCCATTCTTCAAATTACGAAGCCCTTGGAGGATCTTCTCACCAACATACTCCAAGGCGCCGGCGGGGCGGCCGATGGTATTGTACAGTCCGCCACGGGTACGGCGGGCGGGCTTCTCGGTGGACTCGTCAATGCGGCAACCGGCATCGTCAGCGGCTTGACCGACGCTGCGACCGGCACTGCGACCGGCCTGCTCGACGGTCTCACCGGGCAAGGAAAAAACGGAGGCGGAGGAGGTTTTCTGAGCCCTGTGACAACCCCGGTTCAAGGACTGCTGCATAGCATTCTAGGTGGTCCTCTGTCCACGTTGCTTGGAATCCAAGGAGTGGGAGATGGATTGGAGAAATAAAATACGACTCAGGGGTTGGCTAGCGGCAACACAGTTTCACCTGCTCGTCGTTTGAGCTCTGACGACATAACGACCGCGAAGCCGGCCATGATCATTCCCAGGAGGCGAGCACGAGATATCTCATTGGCAATTTTTTCGTTCTTGGTCTTCACCGATCGCGTGTTCCCGTCCAATGCTGCCGAGGGTATGAAATACATTATATAGCCTAACTTGAGGACCTCGTCTTCCCCCTAAGCTGCTTCTGCGTTTCGTGGTGAAATAACTTTGAGCTGAATGTGTGATTCTATCACTCTATCAGAATGTAGATGTCCCATGCATACCTACCTCTAGTTCACATCAAATATCTTTAATTGTGAAGGAGAGTCGCGCTAGTATTCCACTAGCAGCCCTGGAACAATATTCCACTAGCAGCCCTGGAACAATAAGCCAACAGGGGTGGAGACTGGGGATAAAAATGGAAATTAGAGAGATCAAGTTAGGCACGGTGTATATTGGTAACTCGCCTTTGCTGCACTGCACGTGAGGCGGTCATGACGTTGGACCAGGGAGCAATTGTTCAAGGAATCAGCAGGCCGAAGACCAAGATTTTAGTGTAAAAACTGGACTGTACCAATGAACCTTGTGCACCCTCTTGAAGTACATAGATACGCCGCGATAGCTTTAAATCCTTCGTCGCGGTATAGCTCTTCGCTAGGCGTATCACTACAAGGGTGAAGACCAGGAGCCCCAGTACATCTTATCAGTCCGACCCCACACGAGCCAGACGCCAATTTAACTTACGCCCGACGACACAACGAAACCTAAATACTTTTCGATGAAGAAGTACGGCATAATCTCCCCTCTTAGAAGTCAGTATCACCAATGTCGATAGAGTCAATCCAGCTCGCAGGTGCTGCCGGACAGCTTGAGCTGCTTTATAGCCTGCCGTCTACCCCTGAGAAGACCAAACCTCCCCTTCTCTTCGTTCACGGTCCATTCTGCTCCGCAAACGACTACGGCTTTCTGCTCCCCTACCTCGCTCGCCACGGATTCGCTTCATATGCCATCTCACTTCGGGGGCACGGCGCCTCCACATCCCAGGGCTGGTTCGGTAGAATGGTGCTCACGAGTCTCGACAGCTGGGTAGCCGACGTCCAGGTGGCCCTCCGATACGTGGCCGAAACACATCCCGATATACCACCACCCGTTCTGGCTGGCCACTCATTAGGCGGCGGCGTAGTGCAATATCTCGTGACCTCTAGCGTCCAGTCCAAGCCGGCTAAGCCCACCGAGCCTACACCTCCGGTGCTGCAGTTGTCGGGGCTGATCCTACTCGCCGCGACGCCTCTCGCGGGCGGTTCGGAGATCCTGGCAAACTGGGAGAGCATCGAAGCTCCCGACGGCTATCCTTACCCATGGAGCGAGCGCTGCGTGCTGAAGACAATCGGCCAAGCCCGAAAGGCCTTCTTCAGCGTCGAAACAGACGACGCAACGGTCCGGACCTGGCTCGAGAAGTGCAAGACTGCCGAGGAGAGCGCGCGAGCGGGCCTGAGCGTGCACTGGAGGTTTGGCGAAGCAGACGTCATACTGGACGCACTGGTGGGTCTCAAGGGCAGCGGTACGAGGGTCAGGAAGGTCCTCTGTGTTGCCGGAGGCGCCGACAGGCTTGTCCCACCAAAAATGGTCGAGGACAACCTGGTGGAATATGAGCTCGCGGGAGGAGACGAGCGAGAGCAATGCTTAAAGCTGGTGGTCGAAGGATCTGGTCACCATCTCATGATGGATGCGCATTGGGAGAGCTGCGCGCAGGGCATTGTCAACTGGCTCGGTGGGGAGGAGCTTTGAGCTTGGGAGAGGAGAATTGCTCTGCTTCCGTGCTACTCAACTTACTTTTTCTCATCCGTTGAAAATTTTCAGCTGACGCTATTTTGCTGTCTCGTGCTATTAAACGGCTTGTATATGTAACTATATGAAAAGTATAAATTTCGCGAAAACTTATCCATAGGTGCCTCAGGTAATCGAGTTGGTTTAGAAACTTTGGTATCGAGTGCTCATTTCGCCGGCACCCACTCCATTGGTTGCCTTGATGACCCTTCTGCCTGGACTCGCATTTCTTACTCTCCAATCGTCACACACTTGGCTCCATCAGTGAGTCATTAAAATTATCCAATAACCCTCTTGCATCACATATGAGAAGAGCACAGGGAAACCTTGGTCATTCTATTCGTCGAAACGATCAGCACAAGCTTTTCTTCTCCATGCCTTACCGCATGTATCGTTTCTGTATCTAATGCAGATATCCTGAGTTGGTTGCCTGATACTTGCACCCCAATGCTATTCAATCCTCATCTCACATGCAATTACTAACATCTCTTATTAAACCACTCATGTAATGAGTTAAATTGGCGATGTCTGCCTACAGCGAATAAATCACACTGTTTAATGACTCTTATACCAACCACCCTGGCCGCACATCATGGATAGTTGTGAACTCTCAAGCACGCGCTCCTGGTTGCATTACTAGAAATCTTGATTCGCAAGGCTGTGCGAGTATGCATCGCTGTGAGCAGCTGCGGGGTGTGCAGTGTTTATGGTAACGACTGATGTCCATGCGAGACACGAAGAAGAACGGGTCATGTTGGTGAACGATCTGCATAGGACTATAGTCTATCCCCTCGGTCATACCTATATCGGAAATATAATCGCCATTCTATATGTGGATTGTTCAACTCTCGGACTCCGTCAGTCTGCACACGGTTCCGAAATCTGCGTCCTTTAGCCTATTTAGAGGGGGGACGAGCCCAGCCTCGCTCGTACCAAACCATCGTCGAGTCGATTGACGTTGGGGGCTTAAAACTTGCTGCTGCATTATTGAGTCGCACCCCCCACCGGTCTTCACTGCCCCAGAAAAAGCACCAACGCGACTTTGGCGGTCGAATCATGTTTGTCCAGTCAGCCTCATTTTTCCTGCATGCTTACGCTGCCTCTGTGGGTGGCCTAGGCGAAGCACGAGACCTGATGTTGGTTGGAGGAACGTGCAGCAGCGTGCAGGCAGAACTGCAGCTAATGAAATTTGGGTGCTACGCAGCTAGGTAGCCTTCACTCAAGAGATATTTTGGCCGCATTGAGCTTGGTAACGAGGATCTAGTGATGCAGAGGTTGGGCTTTATCAGCTGGTGTCTCCCCTTCCTCTATCCTAGATTTTTCTCTCTCCGGTCTCCCTTCCTTTCTAAGTTGTCTTTCTGTTCTCCAATCAAATTCGGTGTCCCTCATTCTCAAAATATACTTGCACACGCGCTCAAGCCCCTGCGACACATCAGGCATCATGGCACATATCAAGGATAACAAAGTCAACGAGGCGACGCCGTCCGAGGATGACTCTTACTCGGTGATTGAGCGGCTTGCTGATGCCATCCGCATCGAAGATGATCCACGTCTTACCGCCGAAGATCGCGCTCGTGTTGTCCAGGACCTTTACGAGGGTCCCCGCAAGTGCCAATGCTGCATCAACTGGGTTGACGAGGTCCCCCTCGACGCCGAGCTCGACGTCTTGGAGAAGCAAGATGACACGCATCCTCTGATCCTCCGCCGCCGCGTTATGCCCGGCGAGGAGAAGACCCAAGTCTTGGTACACTCCATCGAGGTGCGCCATCCAGGCGCCAGGGCAGTCCTGTTTGACGTGTTCAAAGGTTTGGATGGCATTGTCCCCGAGGTCAAGTACCTCGTCTTCCGACCGCCATTCCAGCAGTTCTTCTGGCGATGGGATCGTTTTGAGGCCGCCATAGAAGCCGAGCAAGACGAGTTCGTCAAATCCGTCCTGCTGCAGTTGCGGGCTATCGTCAAACGTGATTTGGCAGAGGCATTCGCTGTGAGCGAGGAGCTGACGAGCCACGGCGTAATCACGCACAAGTATCTCTGGACGCTCTTTGCACCTGGCGAGATCATCTACACCAATGATGGTGGGCCGGACCAATTCTACATTTTGTACTCGAGCCACGAGCGCCCACATCTGGGGCATCCGTACGAGGTTAGCACGCAGTTTGTGGACTGGAGCGGCAAGGAATTTGGCTACAATATGCACTCGTTTATGTTGTGGAAATTCAAGGGTACAAGAAAGATCACCGAGCTGGTGGCATATCCGGCAAAGTATCTGCCGAACTACGACGAAGTTCGTGACAGGTGCATCGAACGCGGTAAAAAGTTTGTCGAGCTCGCGGGAATTCAGTATAAAGCCTACCGCTCCAATGCCAAGCAGAGCAGAAGCAATCCAGGTGAAGATGGGTCGAGATCGAAGGCTCAGCAGATTGATCGCCGGATCATTGTCGATGCAGCCGGCCATCCGAACAGCCCCGGAATCCATCCGCTGGTTGAGCCAGAGGATCTAATGTTATCGACAGGCCTAATCACTCAGGCACCGGTGGATGCGGTGCCGGCCGGCGGCCATCGCCCGCTCCAACTGCAACAGAACGCTCTAGTTCCCGCCCAGGTCATCCCGGTTGCTGCGCCAATGCCTATGATGCCGCCGATGCCTTTCCATGCCCCCCCTGCAACGGGTATGCCGCGACCGCCGGTGAAAATGAGAGGCAAGCCGGGACCTGGCTCAGCCCCCCGGCGCCGCCCATCGACAGATTCTCTCTCAAGCTACTATTCGGATTCAGGTGGTATGAAAGGGCACTATCTCACTACGTATAAGGCATATTCTCTGACACTGACTGGTGCAACTTTCTAGACGAAGGCAACAACGATGCCCCGCCGAAGGCTAAGAAACAACTGAGCGATAACCAGCTGCAGCTCACCTCAGCCTACCTGCTGGGATTCTGTTTGAGGGACAAGAAGTGGCGTATGTAGATGCATCCAGTCTAGTAATATCCGCAGCTGACCCTTGGTAGGCACGTTTGACGTCAATCGCATCTGCGATATCGACTGGAATACGACTCCATTTGAAAGCCTTGTTCTCCCCGAGGGGTATAAAGAGTTGATCCTGTCGTTCGTTGAGAGCCAGCTGAAAGACGGTGATACATTTGATGATGTGATCAACGGAAAAGGTCAGCATATGAACAAAGAGGATATGATAGTAGTTCATCTCTAACGTCTTGCAGGAGGCGGTTTGGTCATTCTTCTGTCTGGGGATCCAGGAGTCGGTAAGACTTTGACCGCAGAATCAGGTGAGGCCCTACTATAATACCATCTATCAGCGTGTCCTCGGCGCTTCTCTGACATAAACATTTCAGTGGCGGAGAAGATCCAAGCTCCTCTTTATAAGATGGAGTTATCTCACTCAAAAGAAACAGAGGGATCGGGCTCCGATAGCAGCGATGATGAGGTCAACGAAGGCGACATCAACAAAGCCTTCGACCGCGCCGCCAAGTGGAAGGCAGTTCTTCTCATCGATGAATGTGACATGTACCTGGAGAAGCGCAGCGACGCCTCTCCTAAGCGCAACCGCCTAGTCGCACGCTTCCTGCAGAAGCTGGAGTACTATCCGTCCCTGCTTTTCCTGACGACGAATCGCGAGCGCATTCTCGATCCGGCAATCTATTCGCGCATTCATCTGACGATCAACTATCCCGGGCTCGACGCCCCGTCCCGCAGGACCATCTGGAAGACTTTCTTGGCGCGAGAGGTCAACTCAGCCGTCACTGATGGAGAGCTGGATTGCCTCGCCGAGATTGACATCAATGGGCGGCGCATCAGGAACATCGCCAAGACGGCCAGGATCATGGCAAAGAGGCAGAAGCGGGGGATCTCGTTTGAGGACATTCGGCATGTTCTCAGGATTACTGAGGGCTTGAAGATTGCCGCGCCTGAGACGAGCGATTGGTGAACTTTATGTTGAACGTAGGAAGTACAGTGCTAGGGCAGAGCGTATGAATACAGTTGCTTGTATTGTAAGAGAGCTCTTGAGTAGATCTCAGAGGCTCATATATGAACGATATGAATACACGTGACCTATAACCCTAACGCCATGATGAAGCTGAATATAAGTGCATGTTCCGAAGGGTCGTTTTGATCTCACGATGCATTTTGACACTCGACATCCTGCGGGTTTCTAGTTTCAGAACCCCCCCACCCCCAACCATGTACCGCGGATAACATAAAAGAGAGGCAACTAACCAAATAAATTTAAACCTCGTAAGGTGATCCAGGCTGTATAAGTCGAATATATGATTATCTCCTCTCATTTTCACGTCGCTTCCAGTTGACTACTGGAAAAGCAATAAAGACGAAAGGAAGCATTCCACTTTACGATTACGGAGCATAGACATCTCCGCAGGTGCAAGCTGATTTGACTCAGCTACTTCGGCAGGGCGGGCAGCCTGTGCCGATCTACTCGTCATCTTCCATTATACGTCTGCCGCGTCTGTTGCTGGGGCATTGGAAGACTCGTGCGTTTGACGGAACCGTCGGCGTGTCCCAATTCCTGGGCTGACGTCAAAGTGAAATAGCATATGCTGTGTTCGAACTGTGTAAGCGAACACATGTGTTTCCATCTTATCATTGCTGATTAACAGTTTATCCTAGCACAAATCTTTAATACCCATGTCAAGTTTCCAGCCGAACAGCCGTCCGTGGCCAACTTAAACTGCCGCTCTGAGCTCACCGGCTAAAGCAGTAGACAAGGAACAACTTTGGAGCAAATAGCCAAGAAATCCTGTACGAGTCTGCCTGGGTCTTAGCACACTCTCTTATCGGTCTGTTTGGGTATTTGGAGGACCAGTCCGTTGCAATACCTGGATTGCCAGGGGATGTCCGCCGCTCTTCGCTTGTCACCCGGGCTTCATCTCGAGCGTCTTTTCTCTGCTGGCACGAAAAGCTTATGTATTTCTAGCAGCATTCCGTCTTGGCTCATAACCTCGGTCTTGGTAGAGCTGTTCTGTATCTTGGATATGATCGGCAATTGGTCCAAAATATAATCGTGCCATATAAATCGTATCCGACATGCAGGTCCGTGGAAATGGTGGGCTGCCCATATCGGACTGCTGCATATCTATCTGCGCGGGATTAACGAGAGGCTATTTATCTTAAGCTCACTTCTTCGGCGGTATTGCATGCGCGGGTCTCTTGTGACAGCAAGTTCAGAAAAAAAAAACAAGACCATGAGAAGCTTTTCCATGGACAAGACCTGAGAAAGCCGTAGGTCATCCAAGCATGTCGCCGATATCGAATGAATAAGATGATGGGCCAAATATTTCTCGCAAGTTCCCTTCTGGGGGCTCTGATGGGCCAATTGGTGTTTGCCGCAAACCCCGAACCCAACAACGCGACCTGTCAGTGCATGGGGGTTGACTATTCGGACGAAGGGTCGTACTTCATCGATGCAACCGAGCATGGAAATTTCAGCTTCACGTCCGAGTTTAACGGTTTGCACTCCTCCAAAGGTTCCAGAAGTCACAGCCCAGCTAATTAGAACCAGGAAACTGCAGCGATTTCTCCATAAATCCCATACTTCTTGGTCCAGAGCACATCAAATACCCCTGCTCACTTCTACGGTCCTCCCTTGTGGGAGTTCAGCAAGTGTCAACATGGTGCGTGGCCCAACAGATCTGGCATGGCTTTGGTCGCTGACAGTCGACCTCAAGCAACATCGCGTATTCGCAAATGACCACCGGTGTATGGACGATAATTATGGAAACTCCAAAGAGCGAATGGAGCTTACAGCGAGCGTTCAAATTGAAGGCTGATGGTGTCGCGATCACGGTAACTGTTTCAACAACTGTGACTGCCTCAACAACAGTGACCGCAGTAGCCGGACTCAGCTCACTGAGCGAGCAAGTTGTGCCGAGCAGCATAACGTCTCTTAACTCGAGCATTCTATCATCGATAGGGCCACCTGAATCTTCTGCAAGCATTTCATCCGTGCTTGGCGACGTTACGACCACCTTGACTACGACCGTCACACCGTCAACCACGATCAGCTCCCCAGTTACATCGCATCTCTCATCTAGTATTCTGTCAACCACGATATCAACGACTGCCTCTATTCCTGCGAGTGGATCATCTGGCGTGTCATCTGGGGTGTCAAGCTCTTCGACACCTCCACCGCCTGCGGCATCAGTACCGGCTCCATTGACGTCAAGTCCTTCATCAAGCGAGATCCCCACCACGATAGTAGATCTTACCACCACATTTCTCACAACCATTACACCCGTCGTAGAGCGAACATCAACAACGCCAACTTACCTAAGTAGGTGCTGACCTTTCAGCTCCGTCACCACCATGCCCTCGCGAGACCGGTGTCCCAACCCACCGTGAAGATATTCTAAACTGACATTACTTTACTAGCGGTAACACTGACAAATACCAGAAAGTCAAGCACAACCTTGGTTCCTTCGACGATAACCAGCACATGTCATCCAATAGCGACGAAAGTGATAACTTCTACCAGGACAGCAACAACCATCACGAGCTATTCAACCGTCGTCCGCACCGTCACTGACTCGACCGTGACAAGTTCCTTCCTGACTAGCAAGGTAGTCACCGCCTCATGCATCTTCAGCACTGCGGGCGCATCGGGTCTGGCATCCTATACCATATCTGGCTCTGCCTGCGTGGCGGGGTTTGGTCCTCCATGGCTC
>FTLB01029651.1_pt1 | contig 10823 bp, 7 predicted proteins | sample 1658291 | NCBI WGS metagenome assembly FTLB01 (sample SAMEA3914812, study PRJEB12502) | metagenome | biome: forest; material: soil | place: Canada | collected 2011-07-07 | depth 0.1 m
AAGAAAGGAGCGGCTATCATTGCAGTGCCCAGCCCGAACAAGTCCAGTAAGATCTGCAGCCATCCGTCATTTTCTGGATCTGGCACTGGTGAAAACTTGTTCTCAAAGTCCGGCAGAGCTGTCGCTATGACACCGGTAGCGGCATGAATTGCGTCAAGGTAACTTCCATACATCTGAACGGCCGACTTCGTTAGTATAGGCGCGCCTTGTCTGCAGAGGTGGTAACCACCGACATGGAGGAGGAGGGGTTTCTGCGTACCTCGTTGATATACACGAAAGAGTTCCATATTTCATAGCCGGCTGCAGCGGTATCTCCCTTCGGACACGAAACAGTCTGCTCGCAGTTGTTTGTACGGGCTAGAGTGCTGCAGTCGGCATTCTCCGGGCCATTGACCGAAGCGGCGATGGAGTGACTGAAGGTCATGCCACTGGCCTTATCTATCTTTTGCCACATACCGATCACGTCAGACCAAGCATTAGGCCCATCCATCATGCTCCATCGCTCAGAGGGGGTATAAGCCCGGACATCTTCGCTTGGATCACTGCAACTCACGGTGGTCCAGTTGCCGGTGCGATCTCCGTAGGTTTCCGGGTCCGTCCCACTTTTGATGTCTAGGATGAAATTTGCCCATGACGCGGAGGCTGAAGGAACGTCATTATAGGATTCTAGATCACTAGCCCACTCTGAAGCGCCGCCCATTTTGAGTGCGGCATAGACAGCCTTGCGCGAGGCCTTGATGCCAGGACTCATCCAGCCAACCCATTGGGTGTTGTCGTAGACTAAAATGTTGGTGTTGCTCGGCCCGTCGATATAGTTCTGGTTGACGCGGTTCGAGTTGAGAATATCGTTGATTTCGGCATTCGAGATATAGCCCGCCGTGTTTGTGCATGGGCCGACGGTGGCATCAGACTGCGTAGAAGTACCTGTGAAAAAGCAATTCTCCGTGTAGCAGCCGGCTTGGGCCATGTTGAAGGACCGCCCATAGCTTGTCACACCTACAACGACTTTGCCGGAAGGCACGCCTGCCTTCGTAATCTAGAATATATTTCAAGCATCAGTAGTGTAGATGCATAAGTTGGATATCGGAGGGCGTTTTACGCGTACCATGATCAATGCACCAATCGTCTCCGTCAAGTTGACATCGGTACGAAGACATTTTCCCGTGGGGCAGCCTTCTTGGGACCACTGGTTGTTCGCGTCCCACTGCGCGAAAATAAAGGGGTCAGTGTCGTTTGCGAATACCAAATCTCAAAATAATAATAAAATTACGTACCTGGCCGTGCAAATCATAGGTCATGTAAACAATGTAATCGACAACGAGGCTCATCTCTGCGATTGGGAAACCCTTCAGATACCAGTAAGACGAGGGAGCGGCAATGGAGATGGATTTTCCGGATCCTGAGAGCAAGTTCTTGAGAATCACAAGGAAGTCTAGATAGTTCGAACCGTCGTTTGGATCGGCGGGCGGGATCCCGGGAATATCGGGGGCCTTTGGTTGTGGCCGGTCAGCTCTTCGGTCATGGGAGAAGAGAAAACGATCTGTTAAAGGGGATTGAGACTCACTCCTGGATATTCCCAGTCGATATCAACGCCGTCAAGGCCATTGGATATGATGAAGTTCGCAATGTTGGTCGCCATAGTCAATCTGTTCGCAGCGGTGACGCCCTGGCGGAAGATGGTGTAGGTGCTCGGACTGGTCGAGAACTCCCAGCCGCCGAAGGACAAGATTCTAGCGGCGCCTTTGATGTTTTTGAACTTTTTGAATTCGTACGAAGTCAACTCATCGCCGATCTGGACTTGGTAGTCAGCCGTCAGCGTGGCAAACGCGAAATGCACATGCGTGTACTGCGAGGCGTCGATCTGCGACGCATCCTGATATAGACAAGACCTATCCAGGCTGTAGCCTTCAAAATAAGCAATATTACGGAAAACGGCCGGAGCAGCGCCGAGCACAATGTTGGTTCCGCAGTTGGAGATGCATCCATTAGTCCCTGTCGCGGCGGTACCCGGGGCGCCAGTACTGGTGTTGGTACAAAACTCGTCGGTAGTGCCGCACTGATAGGTCTGTTAGTACCGCAGTCTCGCTGAAGATTCCAGCCAATAACATCATGGTCTGGTTATACAGGTCTGCAGGTCTGCACATTTGCAAGACGCGGCAGGGTTCCTGTGACGATGGGCGTGCTCACCTGGCCCCAGATGTCGCAGCATGCGTTTAACAAACACGGGTTTAGTGACGAAATATCAACCTCGGACGCCGGCTTCGGTGTACCTGGGACCTGCGGCCCGCACACGGCGTTGGCAACTGGCGCCGGCATCGGCGGAGTACCCGGGCTCACGCACATGATTGTGCCGGTCCAGACATTATCTCCACATCCGTTCCAAGCCCAAGTATGGGCATTGTAAGACGTCAATTGGTCGACCGTGAGGCTGTAATTAGCGGCAATTTCCTTACAATACTCATTCGCCAACACCGTATGCGTGAAACAGGATCCGTCGGCGTTAGGGCTTGGTGCATAGCTGGGAAGAGTCCCGGCCGAGCAGCAGACATGCTGCATCGCCTGCAACGAGGAGCAAAATGTTGAACCAGGGTTATAGGAATCAAACGCGTCGCCGGAGATACCACACCTAACGGCCAGACTGGGACAGCCGTCGCCTTGGACGACTTGAATCGTTCTGCATGTACCCCGGGGAGGTAATTGCGCGGCGCCAGATCGCCTGAAAGAGGCAATGGACGTCGAGTTGGTGCCATTGATGGAGGTGGCGTTGTTCGCGACGACAGCAGTGCGTGGCGTTGTGAAGAAAGTTGGACCCGTGACGTTTTTGGTTTCAGGGAAGGAGAGGCAAGTGGCGTTCGACCACGACTGCAGCGCCGTCTGCACTGGTGCAAAACTTCCGTTGCTGGTAGCCATGAAGCCAAAGATATGATCACTATCCGAACCAGACTCGCAGTACTGCATAGCGAGCCCTGAGAAATTGCCGTTTAGGTCTGGGATGGCGGCTTCCAAGGCTTGCAGAGCAAAGTCGCTCGTAGCCTCGTTCTGAAGGCCCTTGCCTATGTAGATGCCCACAGATCCCCTGCCCAAATGTGCGAACAGGATCGCAGCCTGGCTGGTGGCTCCATATCCGCTTCCCAGATACTGTCGGATCTGTTTGGAAAGCCCACGGATATCACCGCCTGCGAGCCCACCGTCCCCATCCCAACCGATCGTATAGATGGCATCCATGGCCTTGGCCGGAGCCGGATCAGTAGTTGCGTTAGGCAAATTTGCCCAATCAGGGCCGTAAGAGGAGCAGGCATAGATGCGATGGAATTTATCTTGATTATCGACCCGGTCATACAACGAGAAATCGTAGAAGATTGCCTGCTGGCACGCCTGAACTTGATCCAAATTGTGGTACAGTGACCAGTTGCCCGGACTTGGGCCGGCGATATGGCAGCGTGTTGGGCAAGGGTCTCGGCCCCGATACCCAGGACTGGCGGCTTGTCTTTGCCCATAAGGGCCCCGAGCAGTGACGGAAAGGGCTAATAGGGATGCTGCCACAGCAAAGAGTCGTAGCTGAGGAAGAAGCATTATGTTGAACGCACCATGCCCAAAAAGAATTACTATGAAGAATTGTGTTGCGGTTGATACTACCGATTCAAGGCCAAATTTCCCGCGTGTATTAAGAGGCTTTATATCAGTCCTGCTTCATCCAACTGCCCACGTGCCTTGGGCGAGGCATACGTAGTGTTTAGCTGCGACATCAATTTCTCAGCACCGAACGCCTCGTTCTAACGTCTGCCTGCCTGGCAACCCATGATCAGAAATGTTGGTCCTGCGATGAAATTTCATGCGGTCTGGAACTAGTTCATCGCTTATGCTGGACCTGGGCAGGGCTCGGAACACAATCCACTGCTTTGGCTCTGCCCAGGCCGACTTCGCCACCCTCCCACAACCGTAGTTTAGCTTCATTGAGAAGGCGGTTGCTAAGACTACGGAAGATACTAGGTAGCAAGCTGCAAAAGCACCGAGCAGAGATGTTCCTAACACCTGAACTATTGGCACTTTGCATGAAGATGTTGGTTCAACGTCGGACTGTGGATGTGATATCCCCTCCTCCCGCAGGTTGTTGTTGGTACTTCGTCGGGGGTGCATTCAACCCCGGGCGGTCTTGGCACTGCGCATGACACTGATGAAGGGTCCCTTGAAAGTACTGTCCGAGTTGACGTTGTAATACCCAATGACCACTGGGAAACACAATGCTGAGAAAGAGGACTGGCAGTTTTTATGTTACTTGTAGCGCCATGATACTATAGACATAGAATTAGCCACCTGGAAGCAGCACGCTCGCTGAGGGGCGCTTTAAGGAGGATTAAGGGATATAGAAGAAAAACTATACTATGGACCCTGAAAGGGGGGCGAGAGTCAGATCGGGCCAATACAAGTTATACTATGAAACATTGCGCTATGTCCCCTTAGGTTGGGAAGAGATGTCTCAACCAAAATTTAATTTGTGTCACTCGCGTAGGAAAATGCAGGGACCTTTGTATAGGGGTAAACCTTATGCAACTATCAGGAGCGGACCATATCTATAGTAGTTATATGGTATAACTGGATACCTTAGCTAACTCAACTTGGAATCTTTTAAATTAACGTAAGATGGCCAGGAAAAGTACTGGCCCAAATATGGCGCCAATAAAAAAAGCCAGCCAACCAGAAATCGTTATTTTCCACCCCGTGGCAGGAGAAACGACCCGCGAAGCGCGACTGCTCTCGGTCGGGCAGTTCAGAGAGGGGTCGGGGTGCAAGACACGGCACGCCGTCGCGGTGATGGCGGCTGAGATGCTGGAGGCAGCGGCCGCATTGACCGCGGCGCCGCAGGGAGTTGGCGGGGGGGAGGGTCCAGGGGCTAATATCGCGCAAGGCTGAAGTTGTTCGATTTGCACATCGGTTGTTCCGGTGACATTAAAGGTGAAAGAGCTGTCAGTGTCGGTGCAGTTTTTGTCGGCCGTGGCAGTGACGAGGTCCGGAGCTGGAGCGCTTTTGCTGGTTGAGAAAATGACAAATCGGCTACGGCTGGCACCACTGTAGGATGATCCATCAGCCGAGCAGTTGCTCGATTCCAAGGACCATACTAGGCGCCACTGGGCCTCGGTGTTTCTGGTTACGAAGGTGTACTGGTATGCATAGTAAACGGTGGCGTTGGTAGTGTTGTACAGGGCCAGAATGTCTTGTGAGGATGGGCCATCGTCATGCACATCGTCAATTTGTTCGAGCTGCCAGTTGAAACCGAGGCTTAGCGATGCAGCAAGATGCGCGTTCTGAATTGCGAAGAGGATTGGCATAAAGGGCGCCGGACCGTACGTGTCGTTTCGCGGAAAGACCAAGTCGACTTCCACCGTCTCAGGGGAGAATGATAGGGCTGCTGTCATGCACGGCAGAACCACAGTCAAGAGAAGAGACCACACGCCCCGGGGGGGGCAACGCGAGTTAGACGGCATGCGAAGAGGGGACGTGGAAGCGATATCTTTCGCCCGATAGCGCTCGTCTCCGTGGGTCTGTGTTTGCTGCAAAGAGGTGGCGGGAAATAGGAGATGGAGAAGAAAGAAGGACGGCGCCTGGGGACTTGGAGGAAAGACAGAAGATATTTTGGGATTATTTCCCACAGCTGAAGGACAGAAAATGTCAAAACAACCCAAGCACGTGTCCCATGCGCCGGTCTTCCTGGCGCCGAAACGATTGGACGGGATCGGATGACCAAGTTAGGAGAAGTTAACTTGTCGAAATCTAGGGTCCGCAAGATCTGTTGGTGCAGAGTAGTATGGAAAAGCTGCCTGGAAACGATAGTCTCTAGGTCTAAACCTCGCGTAAACGATGCTGTTGGTACTGCGTAGCATCAGACATGCCTTTTAAGCTGGATGGTTTCTTGGCATTGGCTTGGCGGCCGTTTACCCCTGCCATGATAGCGACTTGTCTACCTCAGTACATGAATAAGTACATATCTGTGTTAACTGCATATAGCCTTCTTCAAAGATGCAAACCAAACGATTTTATACAGGGAGTATTAGTTTCATCCGGAGCCATTTCCGGCGACCTGGCCATGATGAAGAGTATGTGTTGGCATCAGGTATAAAGTTGTTGGGGCAGCCCACTCATCCATATGTCCATCTACCTCTCGCTAGAGTGACAAGTTAGGGCTTACACGCTGCTACATTTTTATTTCTTAAGCCTCTGTAATCATGGGTTCGGGACAGAGTACCGTCACCTGCAACTTTAGCTCGATAGCCGCCAGCGGTGACACCTGCCAATCCTTTGCTACCGAATGGGGGTTGACCCTGGATGGCTTCGAAGCCTTGAACCCGGGGATTTCCTGTCCGGATCTGACAGCGGGCTCCTCCTACTGTGTCCTCGGAACCGTGGCGTCGAGTACGTCTACCACTACAAGCGGCACCCCTGCTACGACGACAACAGTCGTCACAACCTCCAGCACAATGACGACAGCAACGACGACTAACACTGCATCCACCAGCAGTCCAACTCTGTCGTTCTCGTATCAACCAACCCAGTCTGGAATCGCGACCAACTGTAATAACTTCTACCTTGTCGAGTCGGGTGATACATGCCCATCGATCCAGAGTCAATATGGCATCAGCGCGTCCCAGTTTAATGCCTTGAATCCCTCGGTCGGTACTCGTAAGTATTTAGGAATCATCGATCACTAAGCCTCAAAATTTCACGAAATGCTAAAACTATTCCTCAAATTTAGAATGCGATAATCTCTTCCGGGGGTACTATGTTTGTGTCGGTACCCCATGCAAGTGCTAGCAAGCAACTGCCAGCTTCTTTCCACTTTGTCAGTCAGGTGAAAGCTGCGTCTCAGTGGGCTGTGGACAGGCCCATCTATTCTACATTGGCCTAGTGTCTGTCGCAGAACAAACATAATGGGTGTCGGGTGTGGCTAGCTTCTAGGCGCATTTATTTCTTTTGAGCCTGTCCTTTGGGCTTTTAGGGGGGGTGAGCTTTGACAAGTTTCCATACCATGGCGGACTTTTATTCGATTTTAACTTTTTCTAAAAGACTCAGAAACCTATTTCAGATGAAGAAATCTAAAATGCAGGCAACTCCACCAGCATCCTCTTGATATGTAGATGTGAGATTTCAGGTTCTAGGACGTTTATTAATCTGTAGTGGGCATCAATAGTAGAGCCGATGCCGGAAGATGCTAAGCTGGTTCAGCTGAAACGTGTAAGACTCGACATGACTGCATACGTTCGCAATTCGAACTCTGCTCTTGACGTAGGGTTCGCAGTAGGACCCTATTGTGCTGCTAGTGTAGGACCAGGCCGCAGTCATGCTAAACAGCCGCATTTACGTACCAGTTTCTTTCCTTACCTAGAAAGCATGTGCTTTGGGGAGAGAGGGGGGGTGTTTTGTTGACCTTTAGTACCCCTCTATCCTAGTCTGACATCGCGACGTACCGGGTCCGTTCCTCGGGCGTAAGCTGATTGCAACGCTCCTGATGATATCTTCGATAATCTTGAGAAACAGTATTTGCTGCCTCCAATTTCGGCCTTAAATCGTCTGAGAAGTACGCCGCGGTGTCATGATCTGCGACGCAGCCACGACAGGCCACACGAAGATTCTACTATGGGTCCGCGTCTACCGAGAATGAGACAAAATATATAACCACCCGATATGTCGATTACTTTATTTACTTAGAGCTATCTAATAATCCTACTTATCCTGTTTCGGCCCCTATAGTAGGCTAGTTATTGGATAGTTCCAGATCTTTTGCATATTTAAAGATAATGTTAAGTAGTGCTTCGGTCCGTGCCTAGAGTTTATATAGAAAAGAGGACGCCGGTTTTGCGTATAGCTATGATTCTGTTAAGGCTGGCGGTGGAGGGCAACACAGCCTGCAAAAATCTAGTACTATACGGAATTGCAATAAAATGATCAGATAAGCACGAGCCAGGTCCTGCGCACGCGTGGCACTTGAATACGAAGACGGCTTTCTCGCATTATAGGCGAGGCAAGGCACGGCAGCCCACAACACGAGCTCTAGCGCGCTAGGAGTGTAACCACCGTACCTAGCCCCCGCTCTCGGCACCCTCTCGTGGGGCACGCCGTCGAATTAAACGAATCGAGTGGTCCCGATTCCAGGACTACGGTAAATGCGACTCGTCGACGTAACATTGCCTGCCGAAGTTATGACCGATCGGACTTTCCGGTTCTCTTTTTCACGAGATGTCGGGGAATTCACTCCTGGAATGGTTACAAGCTTTGATCTCCGCGTGCTCGACTCAGCCTGAGACCAAACCGTCACCTCTTGCACCTCGTATCGAGTGTCCCGCTGATCCCGTGTGCTCAATATCCAGGGATGCCAATAGCAGCGACGTAGTTACAGTGTTTATACGAGGCCTCGAGGACTTATAAGCATACCACTGGCCCAAGGAGCCATGTTCAGGCCAACGACACTCGATCATTTCCGCCAAGATGTTCTCATCTCTCGCTCGCCCAGTGGTTCTCTATTCGCTCTTGATGCCGTGCCTTCCCACGGTTTTCGGCGCCGTTTTGAACCTCCCGATATGGATTCGGAATACTTATGTAGGTGGAGACTCCGCCGCTAGTGCCGAATCTGGAGAAATATATAACGAGCTTTGTAGCTTGCTAATGAATGACGATATAGGCGCTCGTAGAAGCCCGAGTTGGAACACCGTATGAGCCTCATCTTCTGCTCTTTGATACGGGTAGTTCTACGACATGGATAGTGGACGAAAACTGCGCCGACTCTGCTTGCAGTAATTTTAGTGGGTAAGTTTGTCAGGAGCTATGCGCAACGAGTACCTGGAAGATCATATCTAACGGAGCGCATACACGAAATCAGATATCCTCGAGATGGGTATAATATCAGTGCCTCATCCACCGCACGGACGCTGGGTACTTCGGCCGCGATTGATTACCTTGGCGGCATCACGGGGGGGATTGGGGTCGCCGACGCGTTCTCCGTCCCTTCGGCCCCCTGCATGAGATGGGAACAGACATTCCTAGCTGCCAATACCTCTTCTTGGTCCGTGCTTCCGGCCGACGGCTTCCTCGGCCTTGCCTTCTCCTCTATCGCGGACGCGGGGACCAAGACGCTGGTGGAAACTCTCCTCGGGGATGGATTACTTGACAATCCTCGCTTCGCGCTCTACTACGGCCGAGAACTCAATGATACCGGCGGGGCACCGGGCGAGGGAGTGCTGACGATCGGCGCATCGGAAGAGGATAAGTACGTCGACGGGGAGCTGACGTGGATTGAGCCGCTGCAGCAATTGGACGGCCAGTACCAGTTGTGGCGGACCAACATGGTTTCGTTGTTCAGCGAAGGCGTGTCGAGCAACGGGTCGCTGGGGCCGATTGAGTTTGGCGGAGCCTGGGCCGTCTTTGACACCGGCGCCGGCGGCATCACCATACCGGATTCCCTGGCTGTTTCCGTGTACGAGTCAATCGGGATGAACTGGACGGCCATCATCAGCGGACAGCATATCCCGCTGTGCTCCGAGTTCACGTCGGACTGGTCTGTGTCCTTCCAGTTTGGAGACTATGCGCACCCGGCTACCATCACCCTGACGGGGGATCAGCTCGCCCGACCAGGTTTCGCAGACGGATCGCCGGACCACTGTTGGCCTCCGTTCGATACAGAGAGCACCGAAGGCTTGTTTCTATTTGGAACGCCTTATCTTCAGCAATTATACTCTGTTTTTGACTTCGGGGCTCGGGAGTTGGCGGCTTATAACCCGAGGATAGGGTTTGGTCATCTGAAGAAACAGTTTAAGCCGTAAGGATAACATAATCCTGAAGGGGCACTTTTCCCACCAGCTACACCACTTGTATACAAGTGGGGAGACTGACTGTGGGAATAGTATATCCTGCTATGGATGTATACAAGTATCTTGATGCTGACAACTCTCACACAACCACTGAGTGCGTGAGAAACAATATTAACGGCGCTTTCGCGCCGCTTGCGACGTCTCCATAAAAAAACAATTGATTCTACCACAGTTAGTTGGAGAGTTAAGGAGAAGAAGGGAACAATTGAAGCTACGATTGAATTTAGCGCCGAGAACTAAAAGAGGCTAGAGCCTTGATAGACTCGTGGAGTTGATCCCTTTCCATCCACAGAGACTTAGCCACTGTCACGCTGTCCATCAATACCGCTCCACAGGTTCAAATACACCTCGGCGGCGATGATTCAGTCTTCACCCTCGGGACCCTTTCTGTGCCCGCGGCGAGACAAAACTTTGGAATTCGTCTCTTTCTCTGCCATAGAGGGCAGAGGTCGTTGCTTTTGAAGTTGTTGGACGAGTCCGGGATAGACCTAACATCGTCTTTTTGCCTAGGGCTGTACAAATCATGCCCTTGTCGTTAAACACCGAAAGGAGCCGAGACCATCCGAATAGGCAGCTCTGCGAGATTATTGACGTTCTCCGCCGGACGGGGCAATATTCTTTACTTACAAGGGAATTTTGGATGCGCGTAACTCCGACACGGTCTGCAATTACAACCGGTGACTGGCGGGCTGTCTAGTTTTACCTCTTACCAATGGATGTTCCGGATTCGGTGGAATACGGGCCACTGTAGATCTTGAAGTGTCTCCCAAAACGGCTAAAATGGAGAGTTAGCATTGGTGCAGTCAAGCTGTCTAGGCACGCTGCTGTAACGGCCAATAGAGTGAAGACTGCGATTTGGTTATAATAAGGAAGAAGGCATATCAGCCTTAAAACCGCTTTCCAATGGCTGCGTTTCTGAGGAAGCTATTTTAGTCTGATGATATACCACGCTAGCGCCCTGTGAAC
>FTLB01000999.1_pt2 | contig 10816 bp, 10 predicted proteins | sample 1658291 | NCBI WGS metagenome assembly FTLB01 (sample SAMEA3914812, study PRJEB12502) | metagenome | biome: forest; material: soil | place: Canada | collected 2011-07-07 | depth 0.1 m
CTACAGGTTCGCCATCATGGCAGTTAGTTCGCCCCGGCGTTTGGTCTCCAAAACACTGGTTCCGGGGGGGAAGGGGTCTCCACCCCAGTGCTTACCACATCTTGCTTGACACCTTGGACACGCATAAGCTCCAACAGCGCAGACACAAAATTCACACACACACACACACCTTGCAAATTGACACCACCTCCGCGCACACCCCTATGGCTGGCCTTTAGAGTGGAAGGGAGGGAAGACGGGGAAGGGGGAGGGAACGGGGAAGAGGAGACGGCAGGCCGGGGATGCAGCTCCACAAACCACACTTAACATACTTTGCTCACTGCCTCGCGCGCGACGTATTGCCTACTATCCTGGGTTTACTGCGAGCGGAACGAGCCCCCGTCCATTGCATCAGATAAGCAGTGATTTCTGATATCCTTTCGCTGATAATCCAACTACATAGCCAGCCAGCCTAGCCAGCCAAGCCAGCCTCGCCTGCCAAGCACCTACCTAACCTACCAACCCACCCTTCGGCACACAGTGGTCCCTTGGATATTGCGACAGTACAGGAAACCATCATACGATAATCTCTGCGATCGTCCGGGAGGAAGGAGGGCCTTTGTGCCACCCCTGCTCATGATCCCCCGGTCACCACGGCTCCCGTAAATACGGCGCGCGGCGCGCAAGCCCAACGGGACGAACAAGGGGTTTTAGCGTTCTTCGTCTGTTCTCGTTGCATGGCTGTGTATATTCTGCCTTGTCCCGGGCTCCTCTTTCGTCCCGTCTCCCTTCCTTTGGACCTCTTTATTTTCTTTCTCTCTTTTCCGGACCGCGTACCATCAAGAACAGCAGGGGAGAAGGGGGGAGGGAAGGTTCGCGTGGTTCGCATGGTTCGCTCAGTTCTGCCCAGAAGCTGTCAAAAGCCCGCGCCCCCTGCCTCCTCCTCCCCTCCAAGTCAACCTCGCCAACCTATCGGCAGCCAGTTGGGCGGAGTTTCCACGGGTCGATCGCTGCGAGTTTCTTGGTACGCGAGCTACGGTACCGCTGCTGCATAAAAACGAAAATGGAAGAACCGGCATCCTCGCTCGCCAAAGCATCCGCGTCCCCTCCATCCCCCCTTTCATTATTATTAAGTTGCACACCCCCACCTAAACTACGACCAGTATCCTGCTCGTGTTACTTACTATACTGCCGCGACTGCCAAGCACCCCCCCGTACGGAGACGAACGGGGGGGTTACACCACCGTTGAACTAACTGGCGTCGCTTCCCAGCAGCAGGAGAGGCTGGAGGCTGGCAACGACAGGTCAGATTTTCTGTTACGGAAATTGTGGATTCTGCAGATATTGAGACGCAAAGACGGGTGCAACCATGGACGTGGCTCTCTTTCTCTTCAAGAGAATTAAATTAAACAAAGAGAGAAGAAAACCCCTAGATCTTGCTCAACGGCCTTTGAGAGCAAGAAAACGGTCCGTTAGGTCAAGTACATGACTACATGATTACGCCAAGACGGTTTACTGTGCCTTGGGGCCGGAAGATAAACTCGGACCCGGGCCACTCTCTTGGCGCGGGTTTCCAGCGCCGCGGATTGTCCAAGCCGCTGGGTTATGACGAGCCACACAGCAAACAACAATGGTCAATGCTTGGTGAGCCCCTGGGGGGGCTGATTATTTTTCTAGGGCCATTCTACGAACCATGTCATCCATTCCAGTCCCTACGTAGAGCGCCCTGTAGAGGCCACGTTGGACCGAGATAATGCCTCTAGCTCCTCGTGCTAACATGGCTCGCATGGTTTTCCCTTTTTTCCCTCTTTTCCCTCTCCAGCCCTTATTTTTTTCCTTATCAAAGTTCCAAAGTTCCACTCCTTCGAGAGAACGTCGTTATTGGACCAACAGGGTGTCTCGGTTCTCTCCCTGACCGGTCGTGTCCAGCGTATGTATCGTACTGTACAATACATGTATATGCAGTGCAGACAAAGGCCTCCTGTAGCCCGCGGCCTGGCTGCTAAACGTGCCAGCGGGCTTTCGCATGCTAATTTCCTACCTGCGACGCCGAGCTGAGCCTAACTTTAGCGTGGACCCGAGTGACGACGAGATCGACACAAAACGTTGCTGTGGTCCTCCGTCTGCCGCGGCGTGCTACCTGACCAACGCCGTGCTGGCCCCCCAACTCTGTGCCGTACAACCCAGCGTGCCCCAGCTCAGTGATAGGGATGATGCTGGGATTACGAAGTAGTCAAAATAAAGAAAGATAAAATTAAAAAAAGGAAAAGCGGGGGAGGAGGGAGGCGAGGAGACGTGCACGATGTGGCATCTAGTTAAGCACATCACGGCAAAGTACCTGACCAAGCGATCCGGGGCAGCACAGCATGCGGCTGTTTTCATGTGGCCCAGCAGCACACAAGGAATGCAGCACACAAGGAATCCAGCAAGCCGTGTATCATCATCATGATGTTGCGTCCTGCGTGGCTTGCGTGGCTTGCGTGGTTGCAGATACCGCTACTGTATGTATGTACGCCAGGCCAGTAGTAGAAAGTCCCCCCCCTCCCCCCGTCCCCCCCAGTCGGGGACTTTCAAGACACCGCAATGTGCGCTTGCAACCCTTGCGCTGGTAGTCGCGCAATACTGGTCCCTTGGGGCGTGTAAAGACCAGATCGATCGGTCCCTTTTCCAATGTGCTAGGCACCCTCGCACCTGGGTGGTGTATGCTTTACGCTTAAGCGAACCTGGGACGGACACCATCAACCTAAGCAAGCTATACGGCACGCATTCTACTCCCAGCGTTGATAGAGACACGATGCCCTGTCCCCCTCGAGTCCTGCTCCTGCATTCACCCTAGCAAAGACGGTGTATTAGGAGAATCTGCACCGCCGTCAAGACTTGCCTGGTTGCCGGCGACTAGCTCGGGAGAGAGAGAGAGAGAGAGAGTCAGGGAGAATCCGACAAGAAAGCATGTGGGTGGAGGGGGTGTGGGAACCGCCAGCAAAGTTAGGTATGCAAGGGAGCAGACAAGATACTGTCGATCGGAGCTGATCTTTGCCTGGAAGGAGATTTGCCGTGGTCCCTGGGCTGGCAAAAAAAGACTGTGGCAACTGGGAAGCTGGCTTGGCTTGGAAGGTCCCTTGTGCATCCCGTGTGTCGCTTTATCGCTGATCCCTCCCCTCCCAAAGTACCCTGAAAAATAACGGCACACTTGGCAAAAAAAAAAAAAATTGAAGGGTAACAATCTCCATGGCGTCAAGGGCGTTTTACCCTTTTCTTTTCTCCTTTGTTTTGGCTCGTCTTCGTCTAATGGAGATCCCTGTTACAGGCTACAGGGTAGGGATTCGAGGATTGTCAAAAAACTGGGAATGTGAAAGGCTAATTGAGCAAATCCCATTGTCAATCATTGCTGCCCGATGCCGATTTTTTTTACTTTTTTTCATGGGTTTCCCGCGTCTATTATTTGCTTTCCCATGTGTGAAAAGGGATCGACCATCGCCTGCTCGGTTCTCGGATTTCCCTTTTTTTTTTTTGCGGTGTGCCTACGCGTAGCTCCATAGTACTCTTGACTGTACGTCTGATTCTTTGCTTCATCAAGGTACCTTAGCAGCTTAGTTATCACTAGCTAGTCGAGCCAGTCCCAGTTCTCCTGCACCCGCGTTGAAGATCACCTCGGGGCTCCTCTGTGACTTTGCCCAGCCTGCCAGCCAAGACGCTTATACCAGGCTTTTCCTTCTCCTTCTACTTGTCTAATATATGAGAAGGCGGATCCTTCGGAGACGGGGGAGGGGGCCCATCGGCCCCGCAGCGAAGCCCTGAGGATTGCGCTACAGAGGAGCTGAATGATAGTGACATCATAGTTTAATCGGACGGGCGAGGTCGAAAGGATATAGAAACACCTCACCGCGCCAGACACCAGAAAGCGAAAGCGAGGAAAGTAAGGGAGAGGAGAAGAGGAGAAACCTACGGCAATGGCGCTCGCTCGCCCGTCCGCCCGCCCCGGCAAAGGATGAACTGACTTCCAACTGTACGCGGGCCTTGGCGGCATTACGCGGAGAGGAAAGGGGAAAGGGGCGGGAACGGAGGTGGAGGGGATACGGTACTGAAGATCCAGGTGGATTGGAGAAGCAGTCTGCTTTCACGCCAAGCAAGCATGATAGGATAGTCCAGGGTGGCCGAAGCAACTACCTTGTCGCGACCGGAGAGCAAAAATACATACTTATTTTTTCCACTTTCTCGTCCTTCTTCTCCTCTTTGTGCACCCTAGCGAGGGAAGGAAAACTTGTTCGCCACGTAGAGGTTTCGTTAGATCCCACGGAATCTGGATCTAGATCAGGTACCCGTCAAGCCAATCAAGCCCGTGTGTATGAGGCAGAGATGGGAAGACGGGGGCTTTGCTTCACAGAGCCAAGTTCACTATTTCGAGAGTCGAATACGTGAAAGATCAACGGTTGAGGCGCAAACGGGATGCAGCCACGGCCCCGCTGCATGTTCATCCCCTTCGCGTACCAAAAAGAAGAGGGAAGGTGCCTCGGCGAGATGTCGTTTGGCCGCCAAGCCGGTGGCGCCAGTGTTCAACCGGGCTTTCGGCTGCCCCCTCCGCCTGGCGCGTATAGCGTCCTTGCCGACTAGGATTCTCCTCCATCGTCCCAAGGCTGGTCATGGAATATGCCTGTATGCAAGGTCACTTTATCAAGCCGTGATCCGGGCACCAGAGCAAACGAGAGACACGAGAGGCGTCCTGGAAAAGAGACAAGATAGATTGATGACTAAAAAAAACTGGCACGCAGGGGGTATCAGCAAGGTGCGGTGCGACTCTAATAAGGCAATGTGGTATACAGGGTCCAGGCGCCAGCTTCCGGGCGGCAACGAGACACACGTGGTTCCATCTTCCACTCCCACTTCCCCCGTTCCCTCCACTCGGTGCTCTACTGGTTACCCAGCAGAGCTGGTAAACCGTCTTCCTCTAAACCTTTGCTCGGCCCGTAAAGCGACTGTGGCGTTCCTTATGTTTCAGCCAGTACACAAACATGGCGACAGAGCCGAGGAGCCAGAGCAGCGCATTGGTGAGGTCTACCCAGACGGCATTCTTCATCCGCTGGATGCCCGCATCACCTTCGGCATTCTCCTTGATGTACATCTAAAGTCGGCGGAAAAAAAGAATCCGAGAGTCAGCCCAACCTCTTACACTCCGGCGACAGCTCGCCAGTCAGTCCGCAAGGGTGGGGAAAGGGACGTACATTGCCAAACAACCCGAAGAGGGCTATCCACAGGATGAACAGGATTACATTCCAAACCAACACGGCTCGGAAGCGGATGATGAACGGGATAAAGTAGAGGACGGCCGTGAAGGCGGAGAGACTCCCCACGACCACGGCGAAAACCTATCGATGCGACTTTGGTTAGCTTGGCCCGGGCGCGAGCAGCCGGACTTATTGCAGTCCTATGCGGGGAGACGAAGGGACGTACCCATTTTCCGTCGGTATATTTGGCTTCTTGTGAGGCTCTATGGAGATCAGTGCCGTAGAGCCCACATACGGTGATGGCGAGCACGAATTGGAAGAAATGCAAGACCGAAAAGGCCAGGTAGCTGAGGGCCATGCCGAAAAGCCCCATCCTTGCTGCCGTTATACGCGCGAAGCTGATGAGAGGTCGAGAGGCCTAGTGGGAAGACGGTCTCACGCTGCAAGTCAACTTTGCGAGTATATAGAGCGTAGCGCGAGCTCTAGGAGAGTGCCGGAGCAAAGTTTAAACCCGCGGCCGGGCGTTGGTATCGCTCGTTGTGTAGATTAAAGGTACCTAGGAGTTACGGTAGGTAGGAAAAATGTAGAGGCAAGGTGAACTGTTCGAAAAAAAGATTTTATAAAATGCCCTCTCCTCTTTATCTTGGCAGCTCTGATGAGGGAGGGACAAGTGACACATGACCCACGAGATATTATATATGGGAAGGCGCTCTGTGCGTCTGTGTGCGTGACTGGGTGCTCTTCACGATAGAGCATATGACGTCATGAACCATGCATTGTCCGGCTAGCAAGATTCCGGTGGGGCTCCTGAAGTTGATGACCGTGACGACCTTGACGACCGTGACGACCTACGAATCTCCCACGCCCAATCCAGTGCCCCAAAGAGGAGAAATACCCAGCCACTATAGAACTCCCCCCTCTGACTGGACAGCTCATTACAAAGTAAAGCATCCCGGTATTAGCCAGTCTTTGGTGACAAAGGGACCCTACGCTGTAACACGTCTTCGCTCATCAGTAGCCACTCGCTTTCCCATGATGCAGGGATATGTTCGACTGCTCCACTTTCCCGATTGAGTGCGATCAATCTACTGGCTGTTGCGTTTGTCATGGTTAACTGGCGGCTCCTTCGTTCCTGCCCTACGAACAACGCCTCGACCCTTTTCTACACGACACTTTTGATATCAGATATCGACATTCCAGTGTAAAAATATTCATTTAGGTAAGTTATACTCTCGACAGTCGTTTCGTAGTTTTTTTTTTCTGGTATTGTATTACTCTCGGAGAACATATTACATGTCTACCTTGTGGTTAAATGCTTGGGAAAACAGCAAACCTGGGTAGGGAGAGAGGTAGACGGGAAATCTTCCATCCTGCAGATACGGAAGGGTAGCCGCTGGTACCTCCAGTCGCAGTTGGTGGCCGTCTCTGACATTGCTTGGCTGGGAATCGGGGGCTTCGGCGAGAGTTGGACAACATCGTGTCTCCGAGGTAGTCGACCCGCTGCTGGAGTCCTTTGGTCGTCGTCGTTCGCAGTTCAGTGCACAGTTCAGTGCAGGTTATGATGGCAGTCGTCCCGTACCCCGGAGTACTTGGACCCTGGAAACAAGGGGTTTTTCACTATGTACGCGATACAACAAGAAAGGGCTGAAGGGGGGGGGTTCGGGAAAGACGACTCAGTACAGTCGGTAACTGCTGGGTTCAAGGTCATCGTCGTCTTGGCGACCCTATCCTTTACCGATCAGCGTACAGCCTCCCTGCGTCACACCAACTATCACCTACTTAAGAGATGACCTATAGGGCTGCATGCAACTTAACGAAAAGAACGTATGGCTTGCGGCTCTGCGGCTCAGCGTGCGCCCGGAAATGCAACCAGCTCAAGGGTATATTATTCATGTCAACAAATAAGAACTCCTACTTTCTTACGGCTGGAATCGTCCAGTGGTGAGCGCCTTGCGTGCCATGACATCGGGGCAAACGGCCTGTACAATCGTCCGTTGAGGTGGCTCCAAGGTGCAGTTGATAGATTTATTGCCAGGTACAGCACAACACCATTGGGTTTTGGAGCACCGTGGTGGTGGTGCACGAATGATCTACCTGGGGCAACAGAGCCTAACCCGTCAGATAAGTTTCGCCCGAGGGCCTTACCTATGTCTGCTGCCGCGACGGATTGGTGCGACGGCGACACGGTGGAACCCAGCGGACACAATTATGAGTGGTCGTAACCTAAGTTATATGTGCTAACAAAGATCCTGTACTGCTCGTGACATGTTGGGGAGAGGCAGCTCAGGCTAGAGGACCTTGACTAAATCCGAGTCATATACTAAATAGTAATATGCTTAAGCTTTGGAGGCGATACAAGGACCACACGGAGGAAACAAACGGGTTCGTACTCGTGATCAAGCTGTCTTGTTCAGCCTCCCGGCGGGGGAGAACGAGTGTGAACGACGGTAAGCAAGGCCATTAGGCTAGCATCGGCCCAACACAGCATATAATAAGACAGGCCGAGATATATGGATTGCGTGAGATCTCGGCTGGCCTGGCTAGATGCCTACGAAGAGACGAAGCCGGTTCCCCGAGGCCTTCTCGTGAAACTTCGAATCAAGCGCACGCAGGGACGACAGCGAATCAGGAAGTGAACAGCGGATGCATGAATCCACGCGAGACGCGAAAAGTAACTTTGCCCATCCGCTAAAGCGGTCAGACTTGGGAGGAGTATGGTGTTTTCGCATCTTGTAGAATAATCTCTCTCTGCCGATGGCCTGACAACCTTTGGCGTTGGGCTGGGAGGTTGCACTATGGGCACCAATTTCATGGAGCTCTTTGCTCTCGGCCCAATCAGCTTTCATTTCCAGGCCTGATCAGGCAAGGATGACCTTCTTATTGCTCATGGACCATACCACCGTCGTCGCCCCATGAATGTCCTCACCGGCTTTCTTTCTATCTTCGCCAATCTCAGTCCCCAGACATAGTGGCTTTGTGCGACCTGGCTGGGTTGCCCTCGTGGGGTGAAGAGTTTCCATGACCACCATGCGATGCAGAGATCAGATGTGAAACGACCTTCACCGAGCCATCGATCTGGCTGTCCTATCTCCTTCCTGTTAATCTTGCCAACCGAGCCAAGCTGCAACCTGTTGGGCCTTGTCATGCCTGGCTGACTGGCTCAAAGGATCAACCTCGACCTGTCAACGACGAGTCGGATCAGGTCCCCGTGAGTTGAGAGAGTCATCAAGGGCTTCCGTGAGGCGGTTCGGGCTTTACTGTCCACTGCGATAGGTGACAGAGAAAACGAGGGCAGGGCACCCGCGCACTTACACCGAGGCGAAGTGGTATATCGAGGGCGGGTTGGAGAGCCCTGGTCTAGAAAACCGGCAGCCTCCTCTGTAGAGAGCCACCGCGAAAGTGAGATCTAGAAAGGGGTGCCCGCTACCAGCATATCTTCTTGCCTGGCAATACTTGGTAGGCGAAGGACCGACTACGGAGAAACAAGGATTCAGGGCACCACCACGGTCTTTACCACGGTCTTTGCGGGAGCGAAATGACTCGTCGGTTTTTCCCCCAGAGGTGAAAAGAAAAGGAACAGGCAAGAGCATTTCTTTGATTTACGCAGATGTGATTGGATTTGAACTGGACAATGCCGTCTTCTCGTTGGTCTCGATGCGGCTCTGGCCTTGGCCAGGCAGAGATTGAGAGGCGAGCAAATCACAGTCGACACAAGAACCAACATCCTCAGACTTTATGAGCATATAAGGTAGGATCCATTTCATCGCCTGGTCCCCAGATCATTCACAACGTCTGAAATTTATTTTTAGTCTCTGCTGAGGCTTCCATTCCCTCGATATATTATGCCTACCGACATCAGAACCTAGCATCCCAGCAAAAGTCGCTTGAGCCGCCGCCCAGGAATCCTGGAGAAAAGGCCCTTCTGATCTAATAAAAGAATTAACATGAGAATCGACGGCGTTCATTCGCTGCAGTGTTCGCGTGAGGCTGGGATTGCGGCTCTGAAGCGATCAGCCGGCTGGGGTAAAGGAGGGCACGAGAGGTACTTCGTGCAGGTGATTGTTGCGGCTCTGCTGCAAAGAAAACAAATCCGTGGAGGAAGTGCAAATCGGGCCCGATGAAGAGAATGGAAGGCTGCCCACCAAAGGTATGGTATCTATATTTTTTCATCTCTATTCCTTCCTCCTATTTTACTCCCTGTTCTACTGGTTCCTCCTCTGGCTTCTCCTCCTCGTCTACTCCCTCTCTGTATACTTATCTGTTCTTACGTCCTTGTCCCGGCCCTTTCCTCTCTTTGCGGGATTCTCGTTGAACTATGGATTATCTACAGAAGTCTCCTGTCACTGTCCAACATGCATGGCCCTGGCCCGATTATATCGAGGATACCGTACGCACCGTTCAGTCGGCTACGTAGTCGGCGGTCACCATGACAGGTGGTCATGAGAGATTGATACCTCGCGATGCCCAGTGGCACTCCTTAAGTCGATCCTGCGCTCGTCCGCTTAGATGGAAGGATACAAACAAGCGTGCGCAGCTACAAGGTAGCAAACAAATCCATCTCGGCGACGCAAAATGGATTCTCCCCGCAACAAACATACTTCCTCCGAAGCCCACTCGCTACCTATCCGCTTCCGGTGGCGCGCCTCGTATATATCTACTACGAAGTAGATCCATGCAATGGACCGGGACATACGCCGAATGGGGGGGGGCTCACCTCTGAAAACTATCCCTTTGCGTCATGCGCACCAGGAACCTTTCCATTTCCCCGACAAGCAGGTCGGTCCGCGTCCCGCTAAGAGATGTAAGGAGAGCCTTTTAGGAGATCACGGCTGGATGTCCGGAATCCAGGATCCAGGCGGCGAGGGAGAGAGGCGAGGTGCCGTCTGCCTCTAATCCACCGAGAACCACCTGGTAGAACACAGACGAGCCCCTTCGGAAACGAACGTATCACCTCTGCTCAGTCACAAAACTCAGGGTTCGAGCTGGGTGGATTACGAGGAGCGGAAATCGGGAGGCAGAATGGGAGGGGAGCAGAAGACGTCCCAGCAGGGCAACTGAGGCTGCGCGTCACGCCTTAGGATCGCCTATTGTGCCTTGCGACCACTCGCATTCCGTTTTCTTCCTTGGGCGCCCGGCTGAGGTCACATGGTTTGGCTTGATGCGGATCAAACCTTGCCCGAAGATGATTGGTCCCTGTTCCTCGCAGCTCGAAATGCAGGGCCGCACGAATCCAGTATCCCACGACCTCCCTTGGAAAACCGCAGCTTTTGATGCCGAAGACGCCTCTACCAGCACAATGTTTCTCCTTTGCTACGCTCGGTCAGTTCCTCCAGGGTCATGCGAACACGGCGCTGATGCCTATCCCGCCGGCTTCATGACCGCCTCGGGGGACGCGGACGGAGGACCGAGAAAAAGAGGCTGAGGTTCGCTCCGTCCAAAGGAGGCAGTGGGACCAGGTGAAAACCAAGGCTAACCAGCGTTTAGTTTACTCAGGCTCAAACCAGCAGCACTGTACCGATGTGTTCACTAAGTCGACTGGTTCGAGAACGAAAAGAAAAAAAGGGGGGGTAAGGGGGCTTGTCTCTTGCTCGGCCACAGCAGATCTATTCGAAATT
>FTLB01298978.1_pt1 | contig 10809 bp, 7 predicted proteins | sample 1658291 | NCBI WGS metagenome assembly FTLB01 (sample SAMEA3914812, study PRJEB12502) | metagenome | biome: forest; material: soil | place: Canada | collected 2011-07-07 | depth 0.1 m
GTGGTGGTGGTGGTTGTCGTGGTAGTAGTGGTGATGGTGGTGCTGGTGCTGGTGCTGGTGCTGGTGCTGGTGGTTGTGGTGGTGTTGGTGCTGCTGCTGCTGCTGCTGTCACGTTAGTACTTTGCGGCAAAGAAACAAAAGGAAAAAAAGAGAAAAAAACATGTTCCAGGCAGGACTATGTAGTCTTTTTATCTAAGGTAGGTGGTACTTAGAGTCTGCCCGGAATTTCGCGCAACTTGCTGCTTTGAAACAGGGCAGGCGCCTCCTACCGAGCTTTCCCATATGTAACTAATATTTCGGAACCGTGCGAATTTCCTGACCTACTGGTAGCACCTTACATGCTTCCAGGGTTCTAAATTCAGGTCGATTGCTCTACGCTGCTTCCGTGTTTTTGTCCGTTCCAATTCACCGCTCATGACTTGGGCGGCAGTTGCTGATCCTAGGTTTCTGGGCCTAGAGAAGATATCTCTAATGCACAGTAAATTAACCTCTTACTTACCTGCCCAGAGCATAGTGTCGTTCACACACAATTATTGCATCAATTTATCATCTATTGATTTTATTCGTGATGTTATAGCACACTCTCCCCTTCTTTAGCTAAGATGCGAATCTTAAAGAGTAAGCCTGGCCTTGCATGTCGTGGCGAATCTCCATGTACACTTGCGAGTAGTGCATGGCAAAGATATGGTTACGGTGACTTGTTCTCTAGGGTCTACGAAAAGGGGTATTTACATGCTTAATTGCCTCCTAATAGAGTCACGTGGTCACCCTTCGCTATCCAGCCGCTAAAGACAGTAAGTGATAGGCAAGCCATGGTAATTTGGTTTAGCTTTATGTTGCCATTGGCGCCGCGGCGGAACAGCGAGAAATCCCACGTGCCAGCGTGCCAGCGTGCCAGCGACAGCTGACCTGGTCTGCTGGGGGATGGTGAGGCGATCCAGTGTGAGGGGAGGAAAGCGGTACAGCGGAGGAAGGCTGCGACGTGCTCACGGCCTCTCGAACGCCAAGAGTGAGCATATATACTCTGCATCTTACCGTAGAGTCCAATTCAGCGTCCGTCCTTCGAAGAAACATTGAGTGGAGCGCACCAGGAGCAAAAGGAATACAAACAATTTTACGTAACCTCCAGTTCAGGTAAGGTAACGAGACAATTTCAGTGGGTTAGAGCGGGGTTAAGTATGTTGAATACACATTTGGAGTTACGCACTCACACTTTAAATGCTTACCAGCGCTTTGGGTGCGTAATTAGGTATCCTCCGCAGTGAGCACATGCCTGAGGTCTAGGTTCAGGTCAACTCATCCAGGCTGGACTCCATGGTAGCCTGACCCTGTTTTGCTACTCCCATGAGCTTTGGGCAGAGGGCGGTCTCTCCTACTTTCAGATGGATATTTGCAGTGACTGTGACGGTTTCGCCTATGCGATCTCCAAGAGGCTCAAGGTTTGGCCCGGGCTAGATTCCTGGTGCGACGTCGACAGGCTGCGGGCCGGCTCGCAGAACTGCCGCCTCTGCAACATGATGCTTGCCTACATGTTGGACAACTCAATAAGTTCTACATCAAGTTCATTTAAGCGTGGCGCCATATCCTACACTTCGTTCGATGATATGACATCTGGTCTCCCAATCACCTGTGTCCGAGTTCTAGGAGAAGGGGAGCCCATCGCTCTATCAGTGTGGGCGAATCCAGGTAACTATAAAGTCCTCACTTGGTTGATATATAGAATAATAACATAATCATAATACGCTTAGGGTCTCCTGCTGCCCTTTCTGGGGATATATGCACTACTCCTGCACTACCAAGTGACAACTGCCCGGAAGCCTTCGCGTTCATCAGATCTTGGGTTCAGACGTGCACTCGAGAGCATGAGATATGCAAAAAGGCCTTGTCCGGAATTTTTATTGACGAAAACATCGGCCCGGAGCTTCCAAGCCGCGTGCTGGATGTTGGAAACTTAAACAGCGGAAACATTTGTCTTGTGGAAACCAAGGGCCGACGTGGGAATTTCTGCGCGCTCAGCTACTGCTGGGGCCCAAAGGGTACACCGGCTATGGCCACAACCAGGGATAACCTCAACGACCAACTCAAGGGCATTCCGCTCGCCAGCCTGCCCAAGACCTTTCGAGACGCGATCGTTGTTACACGTGAGGTCGGTATTCGCTACCTCTGGATCGACGCCCTCTGCATCATACAAGGAGACGAAAAAGATTGGAAAACAGAGTGTGCTAGAATGGCGGGAGTCTACCAGGGAGCATCTCTAGTTATCGCAGCTTCCGGAGCCGAGAATCCAGAAGAAGGTTGTTTCTCGAGAAAACATCGATGCTCGGCGGTAGATGTTCCATACTACTCGACTGGAGGGCAAAGAGCTGGTCTTATGCAACTCTCAGCGCGTGCCGACGACGAGTCACCGTATTGGGGACCGTTGAATACAAGAGGATGGGCCGTCCAGGAATGGTATCTAGGGCGCAGAGTTTTACATTTTATGCCCGGTGGTTTGTCATGGAAGTGCAGAGTGGTAGAGTCAGGCGAAAGGTATCCCTATGATATGCAGCAGTCAACGCATACCTGGGAACGCATACTGCAGGAGTTCTCTAAACGTCGACTCACCTGTAAGGAAGACCGGCTAATGGCAGTAGAAGGACTAGCACAAGCCACTCATGACGTGAGTTCTGACGGATATAGATTTGGCGTCTTTGAGTCGAAAATTCCAGAGCAGCTTCTCTGGGCGAAATTTCATGCAGAGAGGTCGGAAGATCTAGAAGACATGCCTTCCTGGTCTTGGGCTTCGCAAGGAGGGCGAAAGGTTTTTTGGACAACGCAATTCGATGAATGGCTGCCACCACATTACGCCCAAATCGCTTTTGAGCCGTCTGGCATACTAAAAATTGACAGCTTTTTAGCGGAATCTTCAATTAGTGCGGAGGCCTGTGAGGGAGATAATGCCAGTGAAGCAGTATTTTCTGCTCTACTATCTTCGATCAGGCGGTTGAGGAGAAATCCATTGCACTGGATTCAATCCCTATCTGACCCTCTCCGATTTACTGGCATAGCGGCCTTCGATGGCGAGCCTTTTCGAAGCATCCATATTCTGTTTCTACTTCGACTGAGCGACTATGACTAGTAAGATCTGCTTGGGCTTTCATTGATGATAAGAACTAACTTGATTATCATAAAGCTGGAACAGTCTATGGCAGGATCAAAGCAATTTGATGGAGGATACAAGCATTGAAGTAAGAGCCAACAAATCTTAGAACGAAAAGTAGGGAAATCAGCTTGTTAACTTACCGCATAGGAACTACATCTAGTTTTGCTACTAGTACCGAGTAATGCTGGAGAAGGCTGTTTTCGGCGTGTTGGCATGGGTTTCGTTGTTCTCGACCCAGAAAATGCCAGCGTCTCGGCGACACGTCAAGTTATCAGCATAATCTGAGTTGTTTTATGCTTTGACAGAAGGGCCAGCTGGAGGCTGTAGTGTAAGCAAGAGGTATATCTTGGTGATTATTGCCGGGCTATTTATTCTTGTTTTCTTTTGTAGTTGACCCGAGGAACTGAGGCCTGAGGCGCTACTAGAGAGCGGCCACAATAAGGGGCAAAGTTATTGCTGTTAGCTCTTGTTAGCTAAGAACTCAAAATGCTTGTAATATAGAGGGAGAAAGTTGATACTGACCAATACTATGCTATAATCTTCAATATCTACTTAGTTGACTTATTAACTCAGTGTTCATAAAGTCATGCAATATCATATATATACTTCAGTGCTGGCAATGGTAAATAGGTAAAATAGAGGGCCTCACAGAAAGATCGACGACGATGCTTTGCATCAAGTGTGCTCACAGACGGGAGGCTATTTTCTTTATAAGGCTACTTTACTGTGCCTGAGTAGGGTTAGGAAAGCGCATATACAGGCTGCCCTATGTTCGTGGGGATCCTGGTTCTGATGTTTTCCTCTACAGGTCTCGGCGACATCATTCGCAACACAGGCACTAGCAATTATGGCACAACGTCTCCTAGGGTAATGGCTTAGTTGTAAGGTGGAAGTCGCCGTGGCGTGGATGATATGCTATGTTTGGCTGATTGACCAGGACTCTTGACTGAGTGCGTGCTATAAGTACCACAGTGGTCCAAACAACCAGATGATGACATATTGAACCTATATACTGACCAGGAGACACTGTGCTTGAGCTTTTACTTAGCATTACTGGGATGAGTTTAGTATGACATAGAAATGGTGCTTTGCTACAAAGTACAGAGCCTAAATTACAAGTGGTTGTTAAGCATTCAGCAAGTGAGTACGGTAAATTGATAGCAGTGCAACCCACTGTCTACAGCCCCCCTATCCCAACTCTTGCAGTATTTCCGTACATGAATGGGTGGGCTGAATCAGAATTCTATAGTATAAGGGTGTGTTTTAGCTATACCTTCATTGATCCGTAGGGGAAAATGAAGGTGGCTGTAGCTGGCCTGGGTCGAAACTCTCACAAGACAGGTACAAGGATTTTTTCTGCAGGGGATTAACATGCCAAGATGATGTCGCTGGCAGCCCTGCGCATCGCAGGGAGGAATGTCGCGCCTCCCCCATGCAAGATGCGAGGACCCCTACAGGGCGATTTACCAGATAAGTATAATTATCCCGACGCTCCCGTGGGTTAAGGTTACCACCCTACATACTTCGAACATCGGATCTTCTAATTTAGGCCCGGCAAAGGTACTGCACCTACATAAGGTACAGCACTCAAGGTAGCTAGACGGAACGTTGCATAGGCGAAAGACTAAGGTGCTCCACCGTGATAGGCTAAGTGTCAAGTAGGCGATCAGTCGCAAAGAAGGAGTTCTAGATATAACAGTTGCTATTGCTATCAAAACCATGAAACGGCCATCTCAGTCGGCGTGGTATCTCCCTATGCTACCTTACGTTGTTGTCCATGACGCCAGTCCCATCGACCATCTTGCCTCCCCAGTCAACCAATCCAGTCGTTCGCCTCGTGAAAAGGAACAGCATCGCTCAACTCCTGCAGACCCGGAGAGAAGGTTGATAACTGCAAACATTCTCATTCGTCAAGAACCGTGAGTGTAACGTGTAACGTGAATAATCATGAGCGGACGCCGAAGCGCAGAAACCTTATCACGACCATGTGATGAGGTGGATGAAGTTGGCCCATATCTTGGCCAGGACATTCCCCGCGAGCCCGAAGACGCCGATAATGACAAAAATCTGAAGGAACTCGAACCAGTACTTAGTCCGGACTTCGGTCTCGATGAATTTGCCGCTTTCTCCATTGACCGTGACGGCACCGGGTGTGGCAGGGAACCGACCGGTGGCTAAGTACTGCTCCATGAAGGCGTCCTTCTCGTACCATCGGTCTCGGAGCCATAGTTCGAATTTCTCGCTGCTCTCGAGGGGGATATCGGCGATGCGGAATCGCCGCCAGTGGAAATTGACAGACTTGGGAGGACGGCCCTCGAAGTATGTGCTGGAGAGGCCAAAATAGTCCTCACCAAACTTGCCACGGCTATTGAGGAGATGTTAGCGAAACCAGGCAAAGAGAAGAAAAAAAGAACCAAAAAAACAGGAGCACGGGGATCGGCCACGACTCACGGGATACCCTCATACGCAACCGTGCAGTCGTATATGTACTCCACGGTTCCTTTGAGTTCGGTGAGGCAGAAAAACATGCCGGTGCTTCTTGGGAGGAGCACATGTTTCATGTCTTCGACGCCAATCTTGTCTGCCCACTTGGCGGATTTCACTCTGCCGTTGCCCGATGCATTCGTCCCCTCGGGGAACAGCAGAAGCCACATCGGATTGTAGTACTTCTTGCCGTCGGGCGAGGTGTGTTGCATTCTCAGCTTGCCGAGGCGGTGCGCCATGCGGGGCTGATCGACAGACATCTTCCTCGACATGAAGATGAAGCCGAAGAACATCATACCAGGCCCCATGATAGGGATATACTTGAGCGATTCTTTCAAGATGATGTAAAGGTAGCCATGCATCTGGGGGTTGTTCGCATAGCCTGCCCACCAAAGGTAAAGCCAGTCCGTGTATATCTAGAGAGCCAGTCAGCGCTTTCTTTTCTATCTTGCTTGCTTGGGTGCCGGGAGATAGGAACGGGCCAGCCGAGGGGGGGACTGACTTGATGGTTGGCGATCAAGACGAGTCGCTCAGGAAACAGAAATTCCACCAGCCCATCTGGCCTCTGCTTGATCTGGCCGGCGACTGACGCATCGCCACTGATCCGTATCAAAGTCGGGCTCCACCAGTGCGTCATGGTGGTGACCAAGAGACCAAAAGATTGCTTTGTCAACGCCATATACGAGTAAAATAGCTCGCGGTTGATCCAGTACAGAGGCGCGCCGATGAACTGAGTGATGTTGATTCTGCGAACGGTCAGTTTGCGCGCACCGAGCAGCAGGGAGCGGGATGCCTGAGGGGTTGCTCACGCGATACAGCATGAGAAGAAGTAGACACCGAATGTCAAGCCTCTCAGAATCTGCATGAGCTGTCCATGCTTCTCCTTTCCCGAAGGATGTCCATTCTGGGCCGCTTTGAGATCGCCCGTGCCAGCCGTGAGCTTGATGCCGGGTGTCCAGATTTCCTCGGTGGCTTTGCCAGGGACTCGATGGCGGAGATCGGCGTCCATAGTGATGAGCGTAACGTCTTCCGCCGCGACGGTGTGACAAGATCGTGGTGCAGTAATAGCGCGGGGCTCGATCGAAGGCGTTTCTGCCGCGAGAGATGTAGGGGTTCGAGTGTAGGGTCGGTCGTCGGGGATCGTAGAAAGTATCCTCGACAAGGAAAGAACAAAGAGCAGTCTCCCTTGGTTGGACTGATGGATATTGTCGGTATCTTTCGGCCTTCTTGGCTGAGCCGCCCACCGCGCGATAAGAACAGCGTCGCGGATTTCAGCCGAACGAGACGCTAGGCGGCAGCTGAGGAGATCGAAGTACAGAGGGTATTGAGGCAGCAGCTGCTTAAAGCTGCATGGTTCGAGGTATCTGGCGTTGAGGGGGCCGGTCTGGGAGTTGTCGGTGAGCTCGTTTCTAGAGCGTCACCGGGTCACAACTTTGAGGCAGCAACGAATATGGTGTGCGGCAGTGGGATTAGATTGCGGTTCCAAACTTCAAGCGCAAGCTTGCGGCCTAAACAGCTGGTCCTAAGGGGAAACAGGCGTCAGCGGTGACCACCTGGGCTGAAGGTCACGCAACTCTCAGGAAACCCGGGATGCTCGGTCAACCCGGGCCCGCCACCATTGGCCGCCTAAAGCTCTCTCCGACCCCGCGATCTCGCCAGGACTCGAGCGTCACCAAAATGCCGAGTCCGCGCTAAAGAGCTTGGGCCACAGCGACATCATCATGCTGAAGAATGACCTGAATAAGGGGCCCGTTCATTGGTCAGCGTCGTTTTCCGTGCCGTCCATCCTCAACTGGATAGCATCGGCTCTTTCCTCGTGTTTCGAATTCATCTATTCGTCAATGACGAGCGAGCCGAAGCGACTTCAACAACGAGCTTGAACATTCTGTATCGCCCACGATTTCGTATCGATTTATGGAGGCATAGTTTGATGGTCATGCCGGGCTCTGCCCTTTCCTTGGGATCAGGGTTTTGCAAGAAAGAGAAGCCTTTGACTCAGATTTATCGCTCCGAACTCGGGCGACACGAGTGCAGCCGGATCGCGGCGGGGATCAAGGCCATCCAACGGTGATTGCTATTTGCGACCGGCAACATGGTTCAAAATACTTCTAGGATAGCGAGGAAGGCGATATCGACGCGATGCGGGCAGACTCTGGCGAGTCGGCAACGGGGCACGCGATCTTTCTCTGCCTCCTCGAGCCGCGGCCAAATTCTCGATGTCTCGACCCTCCCCGAGCGTATCGTCCCAAACTACGAACCGACATCGACCTCTTCTCTCCTCTCTCTGCACTGGATCCAGCCGCCTCGCAATATACTGCTCATGCCAAAGCTGCACGCGCCGCATGTTACGCTGTCGGCGATCGAATTCGCGAAGCACATACATAGCAACTATGCCGGGCTGAACATCATCTTCGAGCCTCACGTCGCGGAAGCAATCCACGAGAAGCTTCCCTTTCCCGTCTACACTCCTGCTTCAAGCGACCCTGGTATCGAGTACCCAAGAAAGGTCGATATGGTGACAACAATGGGCGGCGACGGAACCATCCTCCGAGCCGCGAGCTTATTCTCCATGGAAGCGAGCGTGCCGCCAATTCTGTCCTTCAGCATGGGAACGTTGGGTTTTCTGGGAGAGTGGAAGTTTGACGAGCACAAGAGAGCATGGAGAGAAGCGTATATGAGCGGAAGCGGCGTCTCGGTGGAAGATCTGGCGGCGCCGCACACGCAAGCAGCGTTCAACGGACGCTCAGGGAGCGATGGCGCGGAGATGCGACCATCAGGATGGGACAGCGTTCGAGGAAACGGCAAGAGCATGGGGCTGGGGCGGACATCCAAGATACTTCTTCGCAACCGGCTGCGAGTGGGCATTTACGACAGCCAAGGCAACAACATCAACGAGAGGCTGATCCCTACCTCGACAGCCGATCCCGAGCTACGTATCCCCCCGTCGGCGGAGGAGCTGGCCGCGGCGGCGGTGGCGCCCCTCTCTCACGACGGAAGCCCGCCGCCTCTTCATGCGATCAACGAGGTTTCGATCGATCGAGGCGTGCACCCACACCTGGCGATCATCGATATCTACGTCAACAACCACTTCCTTACCGAGGCGGTGGCGGACGGTATCCTCATCAGCACGCCCACCGGGTCGACGGCATATTCCCTCAGCGCCGGCGGTTCGATCATCCACCCTCTTGTGAAGTCGCTTCTCATCACACCGATCAGCCCGCGCAGCTTGAGCTTTCGGCCGCTCGTTCTGCCGCTCAACACCAAGGTCGTGCTGAAACTCAGCAAGAGGAACCGCGGTCGCGAGTTGCCTGTGAGCATCGACGGGAAGCGACGCGTCGGAGTCAGCATCGGCATGGAGGTTCGAGTGGAAGGGGAGAAGCTCCAGAAAACGGAGCATGGGTGGCGTGGCGGCGTCCCCTGCGTCATCAGAGGCTCCGCCAAGGGCGGCGACTCAGAAGGGATTGCCGAAGATGATGATTCATGGGTTGGGGGGCTCAATGGTCTTTTGAAGTTCAACTATCCTTTCGGGGAACCGGGGGATATACACTAGGGGGACGGCACGAGGGTCGAGTTGTAAAAAACAGACAAAAGAAAAGAAACAGGCTTCCGGCGGCATTGATGCATTGGTTATTAGATACCCCAGGAGCAGCAATACAAGGAGTACATTGTAAGGTACTCGACCTTTGGGCTACTCGGCTCCGTCCTGTTCGCCCACTCATCCACAGCCGGTGGGATGGGTACGTTTTCGTCCCGCTATCCCTGTCTATCCTTGTGCTGCGACTCCCGTATGCAAACGCGAATGCATGCTCAAAGTTCCCCGAGAGGAGCAACTATGCGAGATGCAGCCAAGCGGGGAGAATCGAAGTCTCGAACGAAGCTATGGCATCCCCTATATGTCATGAGTTCTACCCGGTGCGTAGCTCGTCGATATTCAGGGTAGCAGCGTGGATGCTGAACCATTAACCGCCCAAGTCTGGCTCCAAGCCTTGTTTCTCTCCCCCCACCCTCGCTCCTCGCATCCCTCGGCGTCCTAGCATCCATCTCGTGCCGTGACACAAAGGGTGGCCGTGGGGTTTGAATGAAATTCCTCCAATATTCGAGCTGGGTGGGTTAGGTGTATGTACCTTAGGTACCGTAGTTACTGACCCTGTCGCCAGGGCCAGAGCGGCGGCTTATTCATCTCTTGCCTGCCGAGGCTGCTGAAAACCGAGTCCGCCGCAGAGTCACCGCGAAGCAAAGCAAAGAAGGACTCATCAAGGCTCTCGGTGCTTGGGAAAATCAAAAAAGTGTAGCGACCAGAAACAATCAACCCTCCCTCCGCTGGCCTAATCCTTCGCATTTCGGGAAAGGGGGAGAGGGAGGGGAGGAAGAAATGCGTATTGGCGCTTCCAGGGGCTCTCCTTCGCGCGAAGCACGCTGGCTCCCCGGATGCACACCGACCTGCCATCCGACCAGCTTTCACTCCGTCATTGTACCTCCTCGTAACCCCCTCCCCCCCTCTCTAGCCACTCTCACGAGGCCGCCGCTGCGTGGGGTGGTTTTGCCGGACGCATGTCGTCCATCATGGGTGCGGCCACCAGGCCACCGCTGCTGCGACCTCGACCAATGCAGCTGGGAAAGGGCCACCCCCGCTTCGTATGTGTTGGCCTGCAGATATGCGTAGACCTTCAAGACCGAACAAGGGAAGAAGAAAGCCTGCCCACCCGCTGTCAAATGGAGGCAGTGGTACCCAATGGCCAGGGCGCGAGGAGACCCTTTTCAGCCAGCCCAGAGATTTTCTCGCTTGGTCTTATGCAACCTCACGGGCGTGGCAGATCCCTTTTTGCTATATTTCTTTCTAACTCTTTTGGCCTGTACCGCGTGCAGGAGCCCTTTCGAGGAGGTACATAGCACACAAAATGACAGGGCTTGCAGCGGTGGATCAGATGCCTCTGGAGACCAGAACGAGGCTGCAACATGAGGCAAGACGGGCAGCGGCCCAGGCAGGTCGAGCACAGAGGCCCGGCCCAGAATGGACTCAACGATATCAGATATCACATTTCTTCCCCTCACTCGGTGCGAGGGAGATTCTTGCTCCAGGAGACAGAGAGCCCGAATAAAATTACTGCCGAGTTTCCTATCTTCCCTTGGGGGAGCTATCCATCCCCCTCCCGGTTTCGAGCCTTGGGGGGGGGGGGGGGGGG
>FTLB01003661.1_pt1 | contig 10807 bp, 10 predicted proteins | sample 1658291 | NCBI WGS metagenome assembly FTLB01 (sample SAMEA3914812, study PRJEB12502) | metagenome | biome: forest; material: soil | place: Canada | collected 2011-07-07 | depth 0.1 m
GCCGCTCTCGAGCTTCTTGAAGGGGATCTGGACGACCTTGTACCCTGTCGCCGGCTGCCGGTCCCAGGAACCGTGGAAGGTGATGTAGAGGTTCTTTGCGTCCTTGTCGAACACGGCCGAGATTGGTGCGCTGTGCGCCATGAATGACAGCCGCGGCGGCGTGGCTTTCCCAACGCAGTTGCTGTCCGTGAAGCTCGAGTTCGGCGTCACTACAAACTGCTCTCCGGTCCTGAACTGCTTGTCTTGGATCAACGACGGCTCCCAGACGGCAAAGCAGGTTGGATACCCGAACCAGGTTCCGGCGGGTTTGGTAGGGTCTCCGACTGGGAATCCGTTAGCCTCGATAGTTCTTGGGCGTTGGTTTGCAACGCGTCTGTCTACGAAGCAAGATGAGAGTCTTACGATAATTGAGCTTTTCTGCGGGATTATCTCGGTGAATATCCGTTGCTACGCCGTTGATGGTCCGTCGGAAGTCCTGCTATTTGTAAGCTTCGTTGTTTCAAAACTTGGGGGAAGAGAATGAACCACTCACGTCACCGCTATTTTCCGCTCCCCAAACATTTCCGGCCGGGTCAAACGTCAAGGCGATCTCGTTGCGCATGCCATAACCCAAGACCTGCCCCTGCGAGTTGTAGGTGTAGCCGCCGTCTGGCACCTTGCTCATATCGAAGACCTTGACGATCGAGCGCCCTGCACTAGGGGACTCGGACTGGTAGTCCCAGTTTGCGTTGCTACCGACTTGTGCTAACAGTAGATTGGGCTGCTGGGGCACGACTTGCACAGTCCTCGTGTTGTGACCCGATGGGCTCATTCCCTTGATGACCGTCTTCTGATCGGACAATTTCATGGTAGCGGCGTCATAGCTCCACGACCACGCTGTGGTAGGCGAACTGCCGTACAGCGTCTTTCCGTCCGGCGTCAATGCCAGTCCATGGTTCAAATATCGACTTGCGATCAGGGACGTCGTGCTGTTGATGCAACCATCGGCACCGAAAGTATGCACGGTGATCCCCGAACCGACCTGCAGGACCAGCAGGTTGCCATTCGTGTCGAAGAGGAGAGATCGCGGCTGGGTCAACTTTCCCATGATCTTGGTCACTTTCCAGCCATCCGCGATGCCATAGTCAAAACGCGACGGCGGTACATCAGCACAGCTCTTCGGGAACGGATACGAAGGAGGAGGAGAGTCTCCTTGGGCTGGATACGGCCGCGTTAGTACCAAATCATTTCGCGAGGTAGTAGGATTCCAATTGACGAACCACCACCGAGAAAGGCACCCAGGCCCAATGCCAGAGAGACCCAGCGCATCTTGGTCGAATTGAGGAGCTCGAGGGCTGGTGCACACTGAGCGGCTTTGGCTATGGAAATTTTGTCTTCAGTAGAAAGCACAGAAGAGAGAATCGAAGCAAAGCTTCATCCAGCATTCCGGAAGATCTATCTAATATATATTCCATATTGGCATTCACGGTACTTCAGAGCTCGTAGCTCGGGTAGGTACAAGATGTTGTTCACAAGAATGTTGTGCTACACGAGCCGGGGCTATGATTTCCTTCGGTAAATAGCAGTCCGGCATCAGATCATTCGACGGGGTCGAGAATAGACTGAGCTTAGGCGAAACGGGCTGACCGGTGAGCGAGTACGGTAGTTCACTCAGGGGCAAGTCAAGCACGAATTGACTTGGCTCCGGCTAATATTAACAGTCCAGCTCATTTAGGGACCCGACCGATGCTCTCATGCTTCATTCCTCAAATTAATATTGATATAGGTTAAAAAAATTTAAACTGATATTCTGAGCCATAACGTAAGCGTACAAGATGCTACCGAATTCATCCCAGCCTCTCCGCCTCAGCGCACCGTTAGCTGTAGTTGTGTTGCTGCATACGCTTCCACCTGCAGCACAGTACAGAAAGATGACAGGGGTGAGGTTGGTATTGTCCCAGTTATATATTCTTCTATGGAGATTTTGGCACCCGAACAAAAAGTAATGCGCAAAACGCAAGTGAAAAGGACCCTGCCAGGGCATAGTAAGGCAGGCCTAGATAAACATCTCCTCGCTTCATTCCCGTCTCAAAGAGCCACGCCAATGCCGGACCCGCGTACAGAGACCCAATAGTCTCAACAGTACTGATCAAGACGTAGAGCTTTGATGTATCCTTCGCGCCGACGAAGTTTGCGGCAAGGGACCGCAAGAGTGGGCCAAACCCAGCGGCGAGAGTGTTGATCGACATGCCGGTCACAACAACGCCGATGCTGGGACCTGCCATGAGCAAGGAGCCTACGGAACCACATAGTGCGGACATCCGCGCGAGCGCAAGGTCTTTTTCAGCCCCAGAGCGGTGGGCGGAGTGTCCTTTCGACTGAAGAATTGATCCCAGAACTGGCAGGACTGCCAAAAGAACCACGATAGTAACGAGAGCACGAAAGCCCAGGAGATAGCCGGCCTCGGCCAGAGACCACGAGAATCGTTTGCTGACGTACTGAATGAAGAACTGTGTAGCTGCAAGAATTTCTGGGACCTGCAAAAGGCAGGTGATAAGGATTAAGAAGAGAGATGTTTGTGTGAGACCTCGTGCGAACTGATGCAGCTGAGATAGCCCCATGTAAATATGGGACTTGATAGAAAGCCCCGATTCGTCTTCGTCCTCCACGAGGCAGGGTCTATCTTGACCGGAATGAAGTCTGGTGTACGGCAGGGTCTCTGGCAGTGTAGATACTGTTCCGAGGGCAAGGGGACTTATGGCGAGATCAAGAAGTACTGGAAGCCACGGTGTGAAAACTGCCATAAGATAGGAGGAAACAATGGGACCAATGAAGCTGCCGATGAGTCCTGAGAATGCAACGTAGAAAAAATACGATGCCCTTTGCGTACAATTAGAAACCGAAATAGTCCAATCGGAGATCTCACTGCCCAAGAGAATATACGTACCTGTCAGCTTGAGAAGCTATGTCGGAAAGAACCGAGTAAAGCACAGCAACCGCGACAGTGCTCCCACCTCCGATAGTTTTGAAGACTGCTTCGACCAATATGAAGTTGATAGGGATCTGCTGTGGGAACCACAAGACAAAAGCCACCCATATCGATGACATGATGGTACCCAGCCCTGACAGAAGTATGATGGGCTTTCGACCAATTCTTCAGATCTGTTAGGCGTCCAAATGGTCCTTAAGAAGCAAGGGTAAGAAAGACTCACTTGTCAGCAAGGATGCCGAATGGAAAGCCCACTAACAGACCTAGAGGAAATGGTGAGCAACCGAGATAGCTGATATCTTATATCAAAGTAGCTGCACTCTAAGCGTACCAACAGTGGCATCGAGCGCCGACTGAAATCCATCCAAGTAGGCTAGTGCGGATTGGACGTCTTCAACTTTGCACAGTTTTTCGTCGATAGATTTGTCACTCTGGCCCTTTGCTGCATAGTACCGGCGGCACAGGTTGTCTTCTGATATCCTCATCACAGCCGTCTCTGATAAGCCATTTGACATCGTGAAGCAGAAAATAGCCAAGGCAAGTAACAAGACGATTCGTTTCCGTTTCTGGCTCGTCAGCTGGGTATGTGTTGCAGAACCGATTACTGCTTCTGATTGCCTGTCTTCACCCCACTCGCTGTCGTCGAGGAGAGGCAAATCTTCGCTGCCATCTGCAAACTCTCTTGGCTCGGGCATGTCGCCTGAAGTGCTGGGGTTCCCTGCTCTCGTTGAATTCTTTTTAACCCTCCTTCTACTTTCTTCGATAGACTTAGGACGATGTAGGGCTTCAAAATGCGCGTCCAGGGTATAAAATGCGTATATTGCTTGGGCGAATGTTCAAGGCATCAAATCAGGGACCGAAATGCGAAATAAGAAAATAAATAAATCCAAGCCGGAAGGAATGTCTAGGACTTGGGAGGGTGATGGGGAAAGGTCGCATTAATATCTCGAACGATGGATTCCAGTCATGCAGGAGACTCGGTGGTGCCACCCACGACGACGAAACATGGAAAAAGAAAATATCCGAGCGGCGTAGTCGCTGAAAAATATATAAATATAGAAGCCATGAGTTTCTGAAGTCATTTCTTACTGCGCAAAACTTCCAGTACCCCGACGGCTATCGATTATCAAGCTGGCTTCATGGCCAACTACCGTACCCACGGCTATGCAATTATGGCATACTTTGAGATGCGCATCTCGCTCAGTTGGCATTGTGACTTCTTTTTTTTGTAAACGGATCCTCCGTATATCATCAATAGAGAGATTTCAGAGCTATATCATGTTTGCCGTCTTGTACAATTAAGTGCCTATCGAACAATCTAGACTTGTGAATTTGGCCGCTAAGATAGATAATTCCCATATTCGGTCTTCGGTTTTGTTCAAAACCATGTATCCCAAGGCTACTCTAACCATCTTGATCAGAAGCAGAAGAATCATGCGCTAGGCAGCTCGTACAGAGACCATGTAGCCGGACTAGACGTCGGCGATTTCAATCCGTGCTATCTTTCAGTCATCCATCCTTCCCTAAGTCAGCTGTTGCCGTGTCAGTGTTTTGAAGAAACCAAATTTCACTCGGCTGACTGCTACCTACCTGCCACACATCAGACACAATACCTGTGGCCACCTGTTGTGCGACTGCAACCGCAACAACATTGTTGATCCACTTGTAAGCATCGCTGCCGGTCTCAAAAGTCAAATGCTCATGGGGTGCGTGTCCCTGGGCAGTCACCAGGATGTTGGCGTTATCACTGGTCTGCAAAACATACTTTGCATCCGGGCTGAAAGTGTTGTTGGCATCCACCAAGCCCCAGTCGCCCCCGACGCCCAATACCTTGCCTACATCACGTTGTCAGAATGTGTTCTGTTCCAAACAGTCTTATACGCTGGAGTTTCGAGAGAAGAAGAGCATCGATTACCGCTTAGCTTTGGCCCGGCGAAAGAACCTCCCGCAATGGGGAAGAAAGCGCGAATCCCACGCGGTCCCGATCCGATAGACACGGGGCCTGGCAGAGTCAGATTCACACTGAACAAGTATGCCAAGTTCGGTGGCTTCGGGTCTGCGGCCGGTCTAGCCAGGCAGGTAGCAGCCAGTGATAGAACTAAGAGGCTCAGAAATGGCATCTTCACTTCAGCCATGTAGAGATATCGGTGAGCAAGAAACTCTCGATAATTTTCCCGGAATCACTGACATCTGGTATCTGGGGTTAAAGGAAGAGTTTATACGCCTTGGATCTCCTCGGCCAGCATCTAATCAGTCGACAGCCGCGGAAATATCAAAGTAAGGTCCAATTACCGGATGCGACAGAATCCAGCTCCTCCTCCACCAAAAAATGCCAACTTGATTCGAAAGCTCTCGCTCCGATGATGGTTTTCGAGCCTGATCTCATTCATGCGCTGCGGACAAGGTCCATACCGGCTGTTCGGGCATGACCTCGTAATATGGAACCGCCAAAGGCTATATAACTCCCGGTATCCATAAATTTGGGAACCGTGACGGGGACTTTTGTTGACGAAGCTGTCTCCTTGGCGATTTACTGGCCCCTTGTACGTTTTTCCTGGACGCAGGAACGCAGTCCCTCAATTGCATCAGTTACTATACATGTTAATTATCTCTCTAGACCTCTAGATCTAATAAGCATTTGCTTTCGTTATGTCACAATATATTAGAGCCAATAGTGGGCGGTAACCATGAGTTAGCTTATTGATGCTCTTAGACTTCGCAGATGTTCCTTGTATTGTATGAGTACAAGTAGCAATTCATACCAGCGACTCATTTGCCCATTTGGCATCTACTTCTCTGAAACGGTCCATGAGTAACCCTGAATCGACGTAGGTTTTCTCGACTGCCAGCGTAACCTAGGGCAAACAAATGCTTGGACATCTGACTTAAATAGAACCCTAGTTACCACTAGGAGGAAGATCCGAACCACCCAAATCCTCCCCCATGACTTGACCTTCAACAACCAACGGCTTGCAGTCCTGCAGAACGAACATCATCCGGCACCACTCCGTCTTTGACCTGTTTACCCATTGGTGCTGCGTGGCGCGTTGGACGGCGACATCGCCACGCTTCATGCGGTGCACTTCGCCCGAATCGAGGACCATATCTACCTCTCCCTCGATGACGATCCCGTAGTCAAGGCTCTGGGTCCGGTGCATGCCACAGGCGTATCCCGGGGCAAAATCAACACACCGGATCACCGTACCCTTAGGGTTGACAAGGCCGAGCTGTCCGCTGGCGATGACCTTCTCATGCGCCGCGAGGTCCGCGTTGTCGTTGAGGTCCGGCGGAAACGTCGACGTGGTGAAGGGCACGCTGAAGCCGAGCTGGTTGGCCTCCAGAGCGGTCCATTCGAAGTCGCCGTGCGTCTGTACGACGGCCTCGCCCTTCTTGTTGTGGCCGGTGACGTAGCGATGGAGCTGCGGCAGGTTGGAGACTTGTCTACCCGATTCAGAGCCCATTTTTGGCGGGATAATGGTGTTTGATAGGTACGTGGGTAGCCTGATGCAGAGTTGTTAAATGGTTCCCTTTCTTGCTTCCCAGATACTTGAGCGACAGTTGGAAAAGTAAATTTTCTGCGTATATTTAGAGGCCCAAGGAACTCGGCGTCGGTGCTTTTTGTCGAGAAATCCTTACCTATATAAAGTCCGGTACGGAGTATAATTTATTTGTCTCAGAACCAGTTCCCCCACCTCTTGTCCGCGGGGACGCGAACTTCTCCGTGTACAGCAGACGCTCGACCAATCCTCAGCCTATGGCGTCTGCTATAGGATTCTGTGGCCTCAAGTCTACTGGCTGTGGCGCCCCGGCATCGGGGATTCGTTCCAGATGCAGTCTAATGCTACTCGACCTGCCGTGTATCTCCAAATCGACCCTCGTGATGCTGTATGCAGCGTGTAAGTTGTAGCTAAGATATGTAGGTAGCTGCAAGGCCCTTCGCCCCGCTCTTTCTAGGAGCTCTATGCACAGTCCTTATTCCGAATCCGGTAACTGGCTGTATATCTGCTGGTGTTATGGACATGAGCGGATTGATCGTACTCCAATATAGTGGTGGAAGAAGCAGTGCGCAACCATTCGCCTGGCCCTGTTAACTGTGGTAGACGGACATCTCGTAGCAAATCGGGACGAGTCAGCTTCTTGTACTATTGTTACTGTAGATTGAACCTTAGCTGCGGAATAACCCTCAATCGAGAGTCATGTCCAAGTAATGTATGGATTTTGTTAAAGTTTCTACATACTGGCGAATGGTGGAATCGTGCGTCGGGCAAAAATAGTTCCTTGAGCAGATGAGTTCAAGATAGGATTAGAGGTACGGTTTACTTATATGGATTCAACTCCGATGTCAAATTTACTATTGCTCCGGCTATGCATTATCTCAAATCGACAAGAAAATTCCGAGGGGCTTGAATAGATAATGCATCGACGGCAGCAATGTGGCTACGGTATCCTCGAAAAACACCAGCTGGCTTCGGACCTGGGCAGGCGTGGTACGATGATCTACGCAGTCTTCTGAGAGGTAGCATCATGATGCAACCACTGGGAATGGTTCAAAAAATGGAAAAGCAATCCATGTAGGCATTAACTGCATTATACATGTCTATCAATGACCAACTACTAAAGGTATTTGACGTTCTGAGCCATACAACGTCTTACTCAACTAGTCGATATCTTCCCAAATAGGAGGTCCACTTTCTTTCTCTCCATCTGCCTGATGCGCTCCCCGGATTTGGGAGCGTACGACAATTGTGCGAATGCAAATGCCTCGGGGTAAACACCAGATCAAAAATATCGCGCCTTGATGTCAATCGAGAAGCGATATATAAAATCCCGATTACACCAAAGCTCGAGAAAGGTTCGATGTTGATGCCAAAGATTCCAAAGAGGAAAACAACTTTTGTATTTAAAAGCATTAGCCTCAGCTGACGGACGAAAAACGGACGGACGAATGGCTGTGGCTGCTGTGTAATCGTGGCCGTGGCATTCCATTAGGTCAGCAACAGCGGACGCTCGACCGAAAGCCAGCACGGACGAAACCCGGTCGTGATTATGGCACATCGGTACTGTACGTTAATTATGCAATTCAGCGCTTCGCATTCTCTAAGCTATCCCCTAAGCACACTAGTTTAGCAGCGAATTTGCCATTGTTAGCAAGAATACCCTCATCGCATCCGACCACGATTGTAAATCCGTGCTGCCTAATGCTCTATGTAGCAAGATGATCACGTCATGGCAAGACGGTTTGACTCGCAGACGTTCGAGACGTCGCGATATATATAAATGTCATATCCATCGGATGGAGTGATTTTGCCAGCATCACACATCGCTATCAACATCTCACACACCAATTACAACCTACAAGTCTTCTAAGTCTTCCAAGTCTTCCAATCATATCCAAAATCCTAAGCTTCACAATGGCTATCAAGAACGTTGCAGTGCTCGGCGTATGTATCACCAGCGGCGCACTCAAGTTCCACGCATTAGAACATGCACTGACGCGAATATAGGCCTCTGGCTCTGTTGGAGTCCCGGTGGTCAAGGCTCTTCTTGCCGCCGGTTTCCATGTCACCGCGGTCACGCGAGAGGGCTCGACCTCGACCTTCCCTGCTGGCGTCGAGGTTCGCAAGGCCGATCTCTCGTCGACCGAATCTCTGACCAAGGCCTTTGCCGGCCAGGATGCGGTCGTATCCACGATAGCAACCGCCGCCGCCTTGGGGGAGCAGCAGCCCATCACGGACGCCGCCGTTGCTGCGGGCGTGAAGAGGTTCATCCCGTCCGAGTTCGGCCACAACACGCAGACGTTGTCCTATCCGACACTGAAGAAGATGCTGGGTGGCAAGACCGTGGCGCTCGAGTACATCATCAAGAAGGCCGAGGAGAACCCCGGCTTTACGTGGACGGGTCTTTCGACCAGCATGTTTTTCGACTGGGTAAGTGATCACATATATGGCTTTCGTTCCCTCTCGCCCATACTGCGGAGCAGATCGAACTGACACACGAGGTTCTAGGGCCTTGACCACGGAACATGGAACATCAACCTGAAGGAGAAGACAGCCCTCATTCTGGACTCTGGCAACGAGATCGTATCGACGAGCACACTTCCTTTCATCGCAGACACCGTTGTAGCAACCCTTCAGCACGAGGCCGAGACCGCCAACAAATACCTCGAGGTGATCGAGTTTAACATCAACCAGAACGAGGTGTTGAAGATCTTTGAGGAGGAGACGGGTGTGACTTTCACCCGAACCCATGCGAACACCGCCGATATCGAGAAGGAAGGGTACGCGAAGCTGGAGAAGGGAGACCACTCGTCTTTCCTCAACTTCCTGTGGGTATACAACTTCCGCGACAACGAAGGCCACCCTGTGAAGAAGGAGGATTGGGCGAACAAGCAGCTGGGTCTTCCCGAGTCTTCTCTCCGCGCTGCCATCAAGGATTATATCAAGACGAGGTCGGAGTAAAGACTAGGTGCAAGTCGTCATGCGGGAAAAAATAATAATAATAGGTACTGCAGGTAGAGATAGCTCGTTAGTCCCGAAAAAAATAAACCTTTCGAGGGCTGTGCCCCGGGAAGCTCCTAAAATTTAGCGCAATTATCCCCCAAACTAAGCAAGTGAGGTTCTGAAATCAGGGGCTTTGTTGATTCATGCCAGGGGTCAAGGAACTCCGGGGGCGGGGCATCGCACCACCACAAGCCATCTGGTGGGGTGATTGCAGCCTCGGTAAACTAAATGGCGGGGCAATCAGCTTCTCAGATGCCAGAAGCTCCTTCATGTGCATGCGCAGGGCGAACGTGACGGGCGCAAGAAACAGTAATTAATTCCTTTTGTCCGAATAGAAGAGCACGGCACGAGCTCGCATTTGCGATTGTCTTGTGGTATTTTGCGTTCCATCTACGTTCACCATCCTTCCACGTGGTCCGAAGGTGTCTCTTTACTATCGACCTTTCTTCTTCTCTCCGCTCTGCAGCTGGACTCTAGAATTCTGGTTCGCGAGTCGGCTGTTGCGGCCTCGCAGCCTCCTTGCTCGAACCATGTTGCCCTCTCGTCTTTTCCCGTCCGCCGGGCGTCTGCTTCTTCGATCGCATCGCAATGCCCTCGCGACCCCGCTTCTACCCCGTACCGCCGTCTTGTCGTCCCGAGCCGACCGCCCTTCTTTCGATGCCCGCCCCCGTCGATACTTCGCCCACGAGGCAGCTCAGGCCAAGACAGCAGAAGCCTCGATACCCTCCGCAGGCTACCCAACAGACGATAGGAGTTCCGAATCCCCAATGGCGCGAGCTCTGAGAAACCTGGAGCCAAAGCAACTACGCACGGCGGATGTCATCCCCTCAGAAGACAAGCTGCACACATCTCTGCGGCTCGAGTACGCCGCGCTGAGCGCAACAAGTCCCGGCACGACACTACAGATCCCCACGTTCTGGCTCCGCGACTCGTGCCCGTGTCCCGCCTGCCGGGATCCAGACTCGGGGCAGAAGAACTTCTCCAGCACACAAGTAGCAGACAGCCCGAACGTCTCGTCTACAGAGGTTGGGAGCGACGGCTCGCTCACGGTGGTGTGGGAGAACGACACGCTGAGCGGCGGCAAGGAACACACCTCGACGTGGCCGGGAGGCGAAACCAGCAGGTGGACGGCGGGCGAGAGCCCTTCGAACATCCACCCGCTGCCGCTGCCGGGGCTGTACAAATGGTCGCGGGCCACGATTGAAGCGGTGCTGCCGCACTGCCGCATCTCGTACGAGGACTGGGTGGCCGGAGGCGCGCCGTTCTGGCGGGCTCTGTTCGCGCTCCACCAGACCGGGCTGATCTTCGTCTCGGGCGTGCCCGAGTCGGAGAAGTCGGT
>FTLB01000766.1_pt4 | contig 10799 bp, 13 predicted proteins | sample 1658291 | NCBI WGS metagenome assembly FTLB01 (sample SAMEA3914812, study PRJEB12502) | metagenome | biome: forest; material: soil | place: Canada | collected 2011-07-07 | depth 0.1 m
AAAGAAAGCCCCCCCCCCCCCCTTTGAGCTGGGAAGATAAGGTAAGCTGAACCGCGTTCGAGTTTCTTGGCAGTCGGAAAAGCTTGATCGTGTGATAACGACGCACCGTCTTGCCACCGAGGTCCCGCTCTCAGAGGGGGGCACGTTGACGGGGTGGAATGAGGTGGCAGGATTGTCCCGCGCGTCTTTTTTTTTTTCACTTGGATTGTGATGTGCAAATCCGGCCGGATCCAGGTGTTGGTACTATTCGGCCAGCCGCTGCCTGGGCTCAGTCGGATGCCGACGACCGGGTACATCTCTCCGAGGACTGATACTCACTACTATACTTTACTTCGCAGAGCTTACCGCAAGCACTGTCGAGCTCCGTCCGGGCTTTGGCCAGTAGATCGCTTTTTATTTTGTTCTAGAATCGTCTTCTCCAAAAGCGAGGAATAAAAAGTATAAAGCAAGACCAAAACCAAGGGACGGGCCGCCACCAACGGATTGGGTGAAACAAGGTCAAGACTGCGAGTCGGGCTCAAAATCTGGGTAAGGTGTGGTCCGCGCTCCTTTGTTTCTCGAAGTTTGTCGAGGATAAGCTTCGAAAAGGCAGCAGCCCGTTCCACGCTATCCGAACTAGGCCGCGCGCTCCCGTGGCGAAGCTAGAAACAACGTGCTGAACAAAGTTCTATCAGTTTGATCGAGAATTTCGAGATTCCTGTAGGATGTGTCACAGAGTCTTTTATTTTTTTTTTGTCTTAATCACCGCTTTCAAGGGACGTGTGGCCGAGCTGCGCGTTGTCACAGGCTCGAGATGAAGAAATCTATGCCCAGTGGACCAGCAGAGGAGAGAGCGCGAACCAACAAAGAGCGCGCGAACCAAAATTCCGCCACCACCCCAAAAAAGGCAGCAGACGTGCGGAGAGATATGGTAGCCGTCCTAACTGCAGTCAACCTAAGACAAAACCTTAGCTTTACACAGCCAATAAGAAAAGGGTGCTTGGAAGGGGGCGAAGAGGTTTCAAGAGGCGATGATTAGTTCTGTCCAAATTCGTGACCTCTTTACTCTGGCGAAGGCGAGGAAGAGAGGGAGAAGAGGGGGGGGGGGGTTCATAATAGGTAGGCAGGTAGGGAGTCAGCACAAATGTGACATATTAAGAGAGCGTTCTCAAGTTCAACCAGCTGCTCAAACGGTCGTAATTCTCGACAGCATCATGAGAGTGGCTCGATTCACCAAAACGAAGCTTGAAATATCTTTGAACTGCAGTCTCGTTTTATTCGCTTTGATTTACTTGACGAGAAGGGCAGCCAGTGCCAGCAAGCACAAGGTCTCGGATCTACTACCACGTGTGGTGTGGTATGAGCACTTTTGCGAACCCGAGCAAGAGAGATAGAAAATAGCTGACCGAGCTCCTTGGGTTTTTTTCCGGGGTAGCACCTACGGACGGGCCAGCGTGCAGCAAGAATTAAAGGGGAGAGAGCTCGCACCAGTTCCCTATCACAACCCGACCTCCGCCTCTGGAGTGCTTCTCGCCCATTTCCTAGCATCACATTCTCTGACCAGTTCAGAGTCCTTTTTTTTTCTCTTCTCGATTCCATGGCAGTATTTCTCGAGACAATTTGGATCGAATAAGTTCAACGAGTGTTTGGTCGTTTCTTGTCGAGGTGGGCTGTCGAGTTTCCGAAAAGTCGCTTAAGAGTACCCCCGCTCCAACATTTCCAAACTGCATTCCTCCCTCTGCCGCCCACCTTCGCGTACCCTCCAAAATCATCCTAATTGACCACAATCTCATTCTGTCCGCCATCGGTATCATCGAGGCATATCGTGTTGCTATCGTGTTCGGAGAGGTCAGAAATCCCAAGATTGGAAAAGAAAAACAAGTCAAGTTTTGTTCGGCCCATCGGGCTTTCGCGGCACTGCCTTTGTGTCTAGAAGGTTGACAAGACTTCACTGCGACACCACGCAACTGAACCATCGGGTTGAGTGACACAGTCGCCATCTGCACCAACACCAGACAGCAGCTCCTAATCGGACTGCTTGAGCCGGTCGCCGCGGCTGCGAGTGGGATAGCTCGTCCGAGTATCTTTTGAGAGTAAGAGAAAAATCCAACACTTGTTGGGGAGTCGTCTGGGTTGGAAACACAGAGACTAATTGAACAGAATAGCCATCATCGGCTGTCCTGTACCATCCATAAGGACCACGGTTCATCTGCCCCGATACTATCACTTGCGATCGGGGATACAGCTATACCGCGACAGTAAGCCCAGAGGCAGTCGCGATAGGCGGAACCGACGGAACCCAGATCATCCCGCAATCTCGAGCGGACAAGAAGAAAAGCGATCCGTCTGTACGATCGTACAGACGTTGACAAGCTGCTGAAGTATAAACCTCAATCGTCTAAGTCGTTGGTCCACTTTTCCGTTCGTAGCAACCTTCAAAGATGGTCTTAGCCGTTCCGACTCCACTTCCTTTCCGACACGATGACGACGGCGGCGGTGGTAGAGACGGTCGAAGACACAACGGCGGCGGGACCAGTGGATCTCGGACTCCTCCTGGCTCGGATCAATATCGCACTCAAGTCGCATCGCGCGATAGCCAAGCGAGAGCGACCAGTCGAGGCCACCCTCATCGTACCCTCAGAGGTACCGGCGGGTACGTGACCCAACCTGGCGGTTTAAATGAGAGCCCATGATGGTGAATGCTGACATAAAGAATGGGGAAAGCACTAGCTCTCGAAACCTACCTTCACGGAGCCATCGCCACAGCCGTGAACAAGTTCGTCGAGCGATCCTGGAACAGGTCTCCACCAACAACACTCCCTACGCCCCGCGGGCGGCAATCGGCAACGGACCTGCCGTGTTTGTTGATGACATCGGCAATCGTATAGCGAGTGAACCCAATTTTGAATATTTCCAAAGCCGCGGCTCGGGACGCCCGCGGCGTCGGGCTAGTCTCGTAGCCCACGGGACCCAGTATCCCACCCCCGAACAGGATCCTGTAGAGCCGGTTCCCGAGGAGGAAATAACTTTAGATTTGTTCGCTGGGAGATCCGAGATCGAATTCGCATCGGTCGGATCCAATCCCACCGTCGCCTTCGACGGTCAGTATCCCGGTTATGACAGCGACCTGGAGAACGAGGAGCAGGTGGCAAGCATAATCCAAAGAGAAAGACGTACTCGTGCTCAACTCCAGGCCTTTGACTTCAGTTTCAATGAGTTCGGTTCAGGTGGTGACTTGTGATGGCGATCCGGTTCGTCGGTCGTCGGCGCTGATAACGTCTCAGCGACACCAAGGGGGCTCGTCAGTAGAGCTCTCATCCATCGATGAATTTTCGTCTCTGGGTGGGATTTTTTATCCTTCTTCTGTCGGCATCATAGCAGACGAAAGTCCCGGGTCATGACAAGCATGATCCACGAGGAGGGACTCCATACCATCGAGCAGCCAGCCCGACACCACATCATCGCGTTGCTCATCGCGGTCGCATGTAGGGGAGGTCTATTCAGAGTGACCAATTTGGAAGAAGAAAAAAAAGCAGTTGGGTAATCTCAGACAGGTTGACAGATGTTTTTTTTTTCCTTTTTCCGTGGGTAGGGGCCACATATCCTCTTTGTTGTGGTGTACGAAGTCGGGTAATGCCGCGTGCTCATTTCGAGCAACCGCTCAACCGTTCCGAGGGGATGACGAGCAAGACGGATGGTTTCCGAGTTGAGGGGGGCAAGCGAGAGCTCATTTGCCATTCGGCAACCTCCTCGTCGTCATTGCCGACGGGATGGTCGTGAGCGATTTTAGGTTCTCTGACAACGAGCGCGAAGGCTGACTGGGACGAAGTGGGAGAACCATCAGGACGGTGAAACCGGGGTGGCAAACTTTGACTGTTTGCGTCGGTCCATTGCCAAATGTCTCGACAGGAATGGTGGCCCTTTGTTATATGGCGGGCTCGCCAACCAGCCACGGCGGTAGAGTGCGTGCCAACAATGCCCTCGACGCACAAGGGGTACCCCAGCAGGTGCCTTGTTTTCCCTCGTATTCAATCTTCAGTATACGTGTGTGTGTTCTCGTTGGCGTGTCTTGTTTCATGTTCCGTTGTGTTGAGAGCGACGTTGGAAGGCAGAGGACGTCTCCTGAGTTCTGTGTTTCGACGATGTGCGGTTGGCTTTGAGGCCGGCAGGATGTGCCGGTCGTCTCCTTGGTTATGTATTTCGTCGTCGGGCGGTTAGGACACGACTAGTCCAGTGAGGCTGAGGGGGGTGTGCAGGCTGGGAACGATATGGAGGACTTCCGATGATAAAAGGTACCATAGTCCAAGGCAATCACCAACCCTGCTCAGAGATCGAATTCAAGGCAATCGAGTCAAATTCGGTGGGAGCCTCGCGAAGAGAAGGGATAGGGAAGTTGGACAATGTGGATGGATTGGAGCTAATATGGATGACTCAAGACGGGGAGTACAGTATTTCTTAGGCATCGTGGCCACTGACCACATGTATGCCCACCCTCGCTGAGGAGGGCCACAGTGCTAGGCAATTTCCAGGGCGGCCATAATTATCATCAAAGCTACCAGGGCAAAACAAGAATGCATGCCAAATCTAATCACGGCCGGCCGATCCGAATCCCACAAATCCGATCCCATTTTATTCACCCAGAGCATCCCAATCAACGAGAATTACAGTGTTTCGTCAAATAGTATCGAGATTTCCGGTGGGCTTGTGTCCGCGTCTCAGCATAGCCTTGAGGCCATAGAGTCCTATCGGGCTGAAGCCATCATCATGGAGCCGCACCCTCGCAGGACGGATCAGGAAAACACGGCTGCACCAATGTCGGCAACCTAGCGTGTATCGCCGCTAAACCGCTGGGGGGTGGGCTTGGATCGGTTGAGCGTAAAGGCCCCAATAAGACAAATGTCCAGCGGAAGGTTAGGAACACCCCCATCCACACCCCGCCCTTGCGGGGGATTTTAGGAACCAGCTGCCCCTTATTGGAGTAAATAGAGCGATTGAGAAGAGAAGGTGTAGCTTTAAAAACGTCAGCCCGCAATGATACAGCGATTGGTTGAGCGCAAATGCGAATAACCCCTGTAATTCGATTGCGACGGGAACTTGTCGCAGGACGCAAGCGCAAGTGGGAAGCGGAACGGAGGGCATGAGGGCAGGCAAAAGGGCTTTTGCACATTTGCGTGTGCTCAAAAGCCAGAGACTGTCCGCTTGGAAATCCCCAACTGGCCTCAAGGGTGCTTGCCTTGGGCGTGCCATCCTCCACCGATCTCTCTGACGCGAAACATGGAGGGATCTTCACCAGTTCTGCAAGCCTAACCAAGCTTTTCTGCTGCATTTTGTCCGTGAGGATTGGCATCTGCTGGGTTGCGTGCCATTGCCAGGAAGCTCTTCCCAAGGCGATCGCTGTTGTATCCCACCCGAATGCCTGAATCATCGCTCCTGTGACGTAGACCACAATTCAAGCCGCGCGCAAAATCTCCTGAGATTTTCAGACGGTTTGCACAAATGACGATGCAAGGACGATTTTCGTTCGCGTCCTCGAGGGCTCGTGCTTCGGCGGATTCTACTCGTGTAACTCGTAGACTGAGGAATTGATTATCCCTATTTTGGGAGGTCATGGGGGGAAAGTAAACAAATCCATTCTCCCCGAGTCGTGCCCGTGATACGGGCTTCTCACTCTGGCCATCGACTCGGCCGTGGTGGCAGAGAGCGGAGGAATCGTCCAGGCGGCGGAGGGTTGGAAAGGATGGGGGAGAGCCGCTGTCTTTAAACTGGCGAAAGTGGGGCGTGTCAGAAGGGAGGCATCCAATCAACTGGCCTGGAACTTCTTGCGGCGAGAGCAAAAAAGAGCCGCATCAGTTCGTCGCTCTAACGGCAGTAAACCCCGAACACCCTCCTGCCTTTTCCGATATACGGGTCAAAGAAAGGTAAGGCCGATGTCGTAAACTGATGTGACCGAAGCTCGGGCGATTGTCTTTTTGACCAGATACCTCGCTTATGTATATTTAATACCGTACATAAGGTATATAAGGTAGGTACCTACTTAACGCAAGCTCAGATACTAGTCGTTGGTGAATACTGGTAAATAGTGGCAGCCTCGTCAGAGTCAAACCACATCGGGTCTCATAACGCGTTTGAATTCGACTGGACTCCAGCCATTCGAAACTTGTGTTTCTGTATTTATCTCTCGAGTGTTTGAATAATTGCAGCAAATACCAACGTTCTATGCCTACCCTGCTCCTACCTACCCGTCCAGGATCTAGAATGATCGCTCGCGAAAAAAAAAAGAAAAAAAGTATAGGATAGGCCACGTGGTTAACCGAGCTAGCCCATCGATGGCATATGTCCTCGTACCCCACTTGGATCATGGCTGCCATTGGGATTATCATAGTAGCTTCCATACAGCATACGATCATCTTCGTCCGAGACTCCAATATCAAGTGTGGTCGGATGTCCCAATTGTGGAAAGGCATACTGGCTCTCAAAGAGGGCACCGGCACCAACGTGGGCGCCATACTGGACTGGTATGTCAGAATAGAAATCAATGGGAGGACCGTGGCCCAGGTGCCAATCCTGCCATGACTGTTGGGCCATATCCAGGTCTAACGTTTGCTGAGAAAGTTGGGACCAGGCCAGGTGGTTTTGCATGTCCGACGAGTCTGAGCCGTGGGGCGTGAGGACCCGAGCCACATCAGGAGTGGAGAAGGCCGAGAGCGATTGACTATAGCCTGGCGAATCCGACGACACTGCGATCCCGGGGCCTGTCATGGTGATGCTCGAGGCGGAAGATCGACGAGTAATGCGGGGGAGTTGGCTGGACTCGGACGGCCTCTCGCTCATGGAGACGGACGAGGTCTCTTGGTCCAATACCCGAACTCGTTTGAGGGTATCCGTTTGAGAATCTATGACAAGGCTCGAGATTTCGTAGGCCAGATGCTCGATATCAGGCGTCGTCGGCAGGCGATCCTGCAGCAACTCCAAGATCTGGCTCTGCAGTTGGCGCTGGTTACGCTGGCTGCGGATTGCTATCACGTATTGGCTAACATTTCCAGCATTGGCAGCAACTTCGCTAGTCTGAGCCTGTGGCTTCGACGATAGCGAGTCGTAATCTGCGTATTGTCAGTCCGCCACCCTTTTTCACCCTCTCCAGTCCTGCGGACGTAACGTGAGCTTACATGGCGAGATAGCATCCACATGGGCATCGAGCGGGAACAAAATTCTGTAAACTTGTCGCCACTTTTCTTCGTCGGTTCTATGTTCGTATACGACCTTTCGGGACCGGAGCTCGCGCTCCTGCCCTTTTTCAAATCCTTCGGGAGCGCTGGCGGTATCTTGCTTCTCGCAAGGGGGGTCGAGACGTATGTGTTCCTCATACTTCTCCTTGCCGTCAAAAGTCTTGTAGCATCGCAGGCAGTAAATATCTGGTAACCTGTGCCTCCGATACAGGTGCTCTCTTTATGCATGCGTCAGTCGTCTTCTCCTCGAAGTGAAGCTGCGGGGAGATCTGGCAATCTTAGAGATGCATACTTCACCCGTGAGATAGACCCCCAACCGGGTCCAGAACAAGCCCGTAAAGATTGATACTTGGCCGGATTGTGCTTGAAGAAGGGACATGCGAGAAGTCTGGAGCCAGGCAATGCGGAGTCACCGGGTCCCCGGCGCTTGGGGCTCGGACTCCCGGCTCCTTCCGACTCATCTCCCGGAGTCCCGGACGGCGAGTAGTGCCCTTGCTGCCCTTGCCCTTTATTCGCAGACCACGACATCGTACTTGGGAATTTGGGCCCCTCAGGAGCTGATTATTGCAGGCACCAGGCCCCGATACAGCACGGTGAAGGGGAGTGAGCAGAGCGGGGCAGATTGTGTGTGTGTGACACCGAGAGTTGGACACAATGAGAGACGGACATCAGAACCACTCCGGCAGATCGTACACGCTCCAATCCGGGCTTGACCAGCATTCACCCGAGCTTCTGCAAGTAAAGACGTCCTCCAGGATAATTTCACCAGCGCTGCAGTGTTTAATGGCTTAATGCCCGGTCATGTTTAGGCAGCGGTGCACCGCGGATTCGGCCCAGGGGCCAGGATCACAGCTGCTCTGCCAGTCAATTTGGGATTGGGATCTCGTGTATAGAAAGTGTATGGTATATCTCCAAGATAAACGATTTGGAAGAAGGAAATCTCAAAGCTACTTGATAGCGAGTCTCCAAAGCGATGCCCTGCAGTTGGAGGTTGAATGTTGGGACTGAAGCTGTCCCAAGCCATTCCCGTCATGCACGTGGCCCCTCTCTGCTCCTCAGCCTCATAGCATCGGGCCAATCGCGTCCCAGGTCGCACCTACCCCTTTTTCCAATCACACGGATCGATCTACGTGAGGTACGTCTTTTATATTACCACTTTTCTAATAGTTAGCAATTTTTGGCTAGAGAAAATACCTTACATTGGGCTATCCATTTCGAGGCATGTCCAATCAGAGTGACTCACAGATAGCACACAACGTTCGGCCCGACCAAAATCACGAGCTGGTCAATAGGAGAATTACATACTGTCGTGCCGATATCTGATTACCTACTCGATATCTGGGTTACTGGATATCATCAAAAGAGCGCTCAAAGTGGCAGAGGCCCGGCCAAACACTGCACTCCGCGAATGAGGTGCAGCACCAGAGTCTCCAAAACCAACGAACAGGAGAGCCTCGGAACCGGAACGAGAGACACAAACGGTGGCAAAATAACGGCGAGGCTCGAGTTTGCTGACGAAACCGCCGTGCATTGAATGTGTATAGGTGTATATGTAAATTACAGCCAGGCGAAGCAGATGCCGCGAAGCAGATGCCGCGGGGCAGAAACAAATATCCGTCCATCGTACCTCATTGCACCTTTACTCAAGAGTCGCCAGGCTTGTTCTCGAGCCGCAGGCGAGACGTCCAAGTCCCCACGGGCGAACGCGATCCGGAGACGCAACGAGACACGTGATCCAAAGAAGAAGGGCGAGGCGGAGGTGGGGGGCGGAGACGAGACGAGGGGGCAAGTTATCATTATATACTACTGGTTGTAAAAAAAAACACGACTTGGCAGGTATATGCACGTAACCCATTGGAACACCGCCGGGCAACTCCTTAAGATTCATCCCATTATGTCTCCATTTTCTCTCTCTCCGCGCAGGGGAGCTGGGCGCATTTAAGCGAACAGTCCGCTGCAGCCGAAGCTCTGCTCGCAGTTGCAGTCGCCGGGCTGCTTCCACGCGTCGTCGGTCCAGGTGAACATGGCGGCCTTGTCTCCGACGACGGACTTGATGGAGGCCATGGCAGCAGCCTGCTCGGAAGGACCGGCGCAGGACGAGCCAACGCAGTCACCAGCGTGGGGCCAACCGGTCTCCATGACGAATCCGGAGAGGTTGCAGACGGCCTCGACAATGGAGAGCTGGCCGGCAACGAAGGTACCGGCATCCTCGGGGGCGACGTTGCCGTTGAAGTAGGCGTGGGCGTTGCAAGCAACAACGTCAATGACGCTGCAGAGCTCGCTCATGCCGCTGTCGGTCCAGGAGGAGACGACATCGGTGGTGGTGTAAGGACCAGAGTAGCCGCAGGAGCCGAACTCGGTCTTGACGGTGGTGATGAGGGTCTTGAGCTGGTCGACGGTGCAGAAACCGTTGAAGATGGCCTCGTTGGCGACGACAACGAGCTCGACGATGTCCCAGTTGCCCCAGGTCTTGATGGAGGAGATCTGGTCGGCGACATCGGGAGAGCTGTTGTCGCAGCCGACCTCACCGATGAAGATGCCGAGGATGACCTTGAGACCGTTGGCCTCGCAGGCGGCACCGACGTTGGGGAGGGTGTTGCAGTCGGTCGAGTAGACACGGACGGTGGTGAAGCCAGCGTTCTTGATGTTGGTGATATCGGTCATGACATCAGAGGCGCTCTTGCAGTCACCGCTGGAGGTGTACGGAGTGTAGGTGATAGCCCACTGGCCACCGTTGCCACCGAGAGGAGCCGGGGCCTTAGCAGCAGGCTGGGACGGAGCCGCAGGAGCCGAGGCGGCGGGGGGAGCGGGAGCAGGGGCGCTGGGAGTGACCGCAGCGAAGGGGCAGTAGACAACGGTATCGGTCTCGACAACGGTGGTGACCGCCGGAGCAGTGTAGGTGCCAGGCGTGTAGGTGGTGACGACAGGAACCGGGCAGACGGTGGTGGTGTCGGTCACGACAACGGTGACGGGAGCGATGGTGTAGGTACCGGCCGAGGGGCAGACGTAGGTGGTGGTCTCAATGACGCTGGTCACGGTGGAGCCCTGGGTCTTGGTGGTGGCGTAGGGGCAGACGACGGTGGTGGCGGTCTCGACGACGGTCGTGACACCTCCAATGGTGTGGGTACCCTGGGGGAGCGAGGTGGTGGAAGCAGCGCAGACCACGGTAGTCTCGGTCACGATGATGGTGCTGGCCGGGAAGGTGTACGTGCCGGGGGTCGGGCAGGTCTGAGGAGCCGGCGTGGGCACGATGGCGGGCGCCGAAGAGGTGGTGACCGGGGCCGCCGCGGTGGTGGTCGGGGCGGGCTGGCTGCTGCTGGTGACGGGAGGCGTGTAGACTTCGGATTGGCATCATGTTAGCCCTTCTTCTGCAACAAATGTACACACACAGAATACACGTATTGATAGACAACATGTGCAGTAGGAATCACGTACGGCCGGCGGGACCAGTGATGGTGGTCCAGATGGTGGTGCATCCGGGAACGCAGGTCTCCCCCTCGCTGGCGCCCCTGGCGAAGAGAGCACGGTGATCGTGACGGTGGTTAGCGGCGCTGGCGGTTCCAACGAGGGCCGCCGCAGCGGCTGCCATAACTG
>FTLB01012211.1_pt1 | contig 10788 bp, 3 predicted proteins | sample 1658291 | NCBI WGS metagenome assembly FTLB01 (sample SAMEA3914812, study PRJEB12502) | metagenome | biome: forest; material: soil | place: Canada | collected 2011-07-07 | depth 0.1 m
TTTCCGCCACAACCGCCTCGCCAGGCGGGAGATTCTCGTCCGCCTCACCCCCCGAGAGCGTGGCAAACCAATGAGCGTCGTTGAGCGACAGGTCGGCCATGTGAGACGGAATCTGGTAGACTTTTCGATCCGGCTCCTGCGTCACCACGATAAAATCAGGGACGGCATCGGAACGACCTTGTCGGATGGAATCGCCGGTATCCTGAACTGCTGAGGCACTAGATGACCGGCAAGAGGATATTTCTTGCTCAAACGCGTTGATTAAGCCGTTGTTTATAGTATCCAGGATGCTCGCAACTGGCTCGTCGGCAACCGTGGAAAATTGTGCTGCAACCGGACCGTGAAGGATGCAAGTCCTCCCAACGTCCTTGCCCACGACGGCTTCGATGTCCTCTGACTGCCACAGCGAGTCTTTCTTGAAATAAGTCTCAAAGTTCTCATCCAAGACTGGAATGAAAGGAACTGGCTTCCTCCCGGGCTCTCGGCAGAGACCGAGGAAGTATTCAGTGTCTCGAACAGACATCAGTCTCTCGTCAGCATCGGGATACTGACGCAGAATGGAGTCAACTTGAATATTCGGACTAGAACCTGCGCCGAGCGTCGGTTCGATTCTAGCGTGGCTGCGATCCCATGTACGACCACATCGATCCTGGACGTATTGGAGCCACTGCTCTACCAAGGCTTGGTACCACGGGTCTATCCATCTGGACTGACCCCCGATGTATAGCAGCTGGAGCAAGCGGCGGGTGACGTCGCCGTGCGTCATGTCACGCAGCTCTGCGGGCCGGCCCTCTTTGATTCCGAACCAGACCTTCTGAAAGTCTGCGTTGAGTCGTTGAATGATATAGTCGCGTTGTCTCCTCAGCTCGGTAACCTGCTGCTCCTTGGGCAGGTTGAAAATCGTGCGATCCAACTCGGACCAGAGCTTCACGCCGCGAGTTGCGAGTTTATGTATAGGCTGTCCCATCTCGGATATCACTGTCAGAACACCCCCTCCACCATTGGGCAGATAGGTGTCCTCCCATTTATGCGCCGCAACCCCGTGGGCATCCACGATGGCCTGTTTAGCCGCCTGACTCGTATGGGCTTCCTTGGCGACCATGACGCGACTCCCAAATAGGACGCCATCGAATGGCATAGGTGCATACCCGAACGGAACCGACCACTCGCCGTTGAGGTACGGGAGACTGTCTTCCCATCCGCCGAATCCGCTACCGGCAACCAGTACCAGGTTACTGTGACGCCGTATCCGAGCGTAGGTGCTTAAAATGGGTTGATGGAAGTCTTCGCAGGAGTGATGTCCACCTCCTCTCCCACCTGTCCACTGGACAATGATAGGAAACTGAGGATGAGCCTTGGCTATCTCAATAACATCCAGCAGGCCTCTAACAGACCCGGGCTTGAAAGAGATATACCGCAGGCCAAGAGTTTCGATATATTCCGTCGCCACGGAGAGGGATGGTACACCAGCACCAATAGTGAGGCCGTCGACATTGACGCCCTCTGCCCGTAGCTGGCGAAGGAGAGCGAGCTGCCAGGCGAGTGTCCTGGGATTGACGTATAGAACGTTGATTACAATACCGCGTCCCGGAGGCGCCATCTTCTGTATTTGGCTCACGGCGTGCCGCAGCTGATTAGCGGCATAGTAGCCGCCGCCCGCGAGCTCGATATGATAACCAGCAGACATGGTCGTGGCGACAAAGTCCCAGTGCACAGTCGTAGGCGTCATGCCCGCAACTATGATAGGAGGCAGAGAGAGAAGTCGACTGAGCTTCGTTTTTAGGTAGGCCTGGCCTGCACCCGTTCTCCCGACTGTCGGGCCATAAGCACGAAGCCAATTCTCGTTGCACTTGAGTGACTTAGCGTCGTGGTCAAAAAGCTCCACTGCATAGCCGACGTCTTGCAACGGCCCGTCTAGGACACTTGCAAAGATGACGCGGGCGCCGGAGCCTTCCATATTGCTGCTGGTCAGCGCGCCGATACCAGCCGTGCGTCCGGGCCCAAAATCAAGAATATGCGTGGCGTCTGGAAAGCATGTAGCTTTAGTCCAGTTGACCGGGTCGGTCGTTATCATACGGATCAGCGAGGGCACCAGATCCTCTCCGTTGGTGGAGAAGCGCATGTCCTGGCCGGTCCGCGTGTCAAACACTGGCAGGGCAAGAGTCGATGGACTTAGTCGCACTTCCAGGCGGTCAAGGTCCTCCTCAATCTTCTTCACCGCGCTTTGCAGATATCTGCTGTGAAAAGGCGCGGTGATGGGTAGGAAGCGGTGCTGAAACTCCAATTTTCTCTTTGAGAACTGCACCCGCGTCTGGTCAACGGTCGGGCTGGCTTTGAAGCCCCTGAGGCGCCGGTTGAGGCCATGGAGGGAATTCGGTGGTCCTGCTATGACGAAATTCCGCGGTCCGTTTCGCAGCGCAATAAATACCTGCTCGTCTTTATCAAGGTATGTGTTGGTGATATCTATGTGTTGCTGGACCTGCGACTCGGACAGGTTTCGTACACTGAGCATCGGAGACGGCCTGCCTTCATCGTGGCTAAGAGAGTCTTGAACAATCGTGGGCTCGGCCGATGACGGAAACGAGGACTGCTGGCTGCGTAACCCGATCCAAAATAGCACTGTTAAGGCCCACCGAGCGTTGTCGTAGAATGAAGCCCAGGATGTTGACATGGATATTGCCGTTGCTATCACAATTCCCTGGGAGTGGCCAGTTACGCCCTCGAGGACGCTTCTGAAGTCTCCAGGAGTTATATCAAGCACGTGGCAGGTAGTAGCGTACTGGGCGACCTGCACAAGTCCGATGAGCGGGAAGCTGACAGGGGCCGATCTTAGATACTCGGGTCTGGGTTGGTGCTCATCGCTCTGCAGCCACTTGATAATATCGATGCTCTCTGGCAGCCATTCCCGGGCCTCATTAGCCTGCGAGAGAAGTAGCAAATGCTTCGACATGGACTCGACGAATGGGCGAATGAGGGTGGGATAAGTGATGCATAGCGATTTCAGACTGTCGAAGTAGTCTGTGCTTCCCTGCCCTCCAAATATAGCGTAGAGTTTTGCCGAGCCAGCACGCCCTGCGCGAATCAAGGCAGAGCATGACTGCACGCTCTCACGGTGCTTCTTCCCACTTTCGTAATGCTTCGTGGCGGCCCTCGCAGAGTAATACGAGCTCAGCATTTTCTCCTTGTATTCTTTGCCGATTGGAGAGTTGGACACGAGAACATGGACATCATTCTCGCCCAAGAACTCCCTTTCAAAATGCCGAAAGCTCAGCTCTAAGATCCGAGCGTCCGGAGCATTGCCTCTGTGGGAAATAAGAAATTCGAGCCAGCTGGAAAAGAGGAAAGCGGGGATGCCCAGCGCAGACTCGGCGTCAGGGCAAGAAGCGAGCTTCCCAAGCCATGTATAGAACTGTTCCCGGAGATCTAGCGAGGATAGTACGATGTCTCGCGGCAGTAGGAGGCTGCATGTCGTGGATTGGAAGAAGAACGCGAAACGAATCAAGACAGATTCGTCCGATCTATCGACAGATGAGGGGGTGGAAGAGGTCGATGGCGAGCCCAGTAGTGACTCCGACTCGGTGACACTTGATGAATCCACCGCATTTCCACCTCGATCACTCGAGGAGGACGTAGGCGTGTCGGACATGCAGCCATCAAAGGAGTCAAGGTCACTGTCTCGAGGAGCCATCTCTGGAAATGTACTCCCGCAGAGGGGCTTGGCGGGTAATCGGGACGGTCTGCTTTTTTGACGAAGATAGTCGGTCAGTCATGTCAAGTAACTCGTCAGATGAAGTTAGAGCATGGAGTACTAGCTAGAACTAGGATGCGTACAACGGAGAAGATCCCTTAATATATACAGGATGCGGCGTGCTAACTGCCGGTACTAGCAGTGATATGGCTCCTGCGCTCTTCCATTCGAAAAGCCAGGGCGGCTTTGGTATTCGCGTCTCGAAGCAAGGAGCAGTGCCTGCGCACTCTCAAAGCACACCGGGCAGGGCTCGGACGATGTGGCAATTAGTGAGCATGTGGTGTCCACGCCAGCAGTGTCAAATCCGAGAAGGTAATTTCACTGCATAGAGTTGTCCAACCCAGTCGTGATCGTAGCAGAGGTGGAAAGCCCAGTGTTGATTCCGTGGTGCCTGGCTGACATCAGCGCATTTCAAACTTGCGTGCAGAAATGGAGGCTTGGAAAATGATCAATTAGGGGTGATTCAGATCCTTAGGCCCCCGACAATCCACTCTTTCTCGGTAGAGAAACGCCACCCGGGCCGAGTCGAATCCTGCGATGCTATGTATTCAAAACATCTGAGATCGAGATGCCTTATCACAGGGACGCGGCCACATCCCCGAGCCGCCAAATAGGCCTATAGGAAGGCGCAAATCAGCGCCACGATGACCGATACGAAAATTTTACCCCTGGTTGGGCGGTACAAGGGACCGTCATATCATTCCCATCGGGGCGGGGTCCTTCCGTTATAGCTGAATCGTGCCAATGCTCACAGGAGTAAGAATATAATCGTGCCACACCCCACTTTTTGAAGATCTTCGTTCAAATTCACCCCAGCTTTGTAGATGGTGGCGCGTGGCACGACTACCCTTTTTAGTCAGGGCCATGCATCTACCGAACTGCTTCATTCGTTCACCTCAAACATGGCTGGTATATACGATCATGTAAGATAGTCGATGGTGCTCGACAAATGTGAGACACTTTGCTTCTGCTTTCTCGGACGGGACTCGTTCGCTAGGGATATAGTTGAACTATTCGCGCTGCCGAAAACACCTCCTTCCTTGCCATTTCTCCCAGCGACGACGCGAGATAACCATTGATTTTGTATTGAAAGTTATTCAGAAGTCAGAGTCGGTCACGATGACGGTCTCAGCGGGAGCTCGCCGGGAGCTTGATCTTACCTATCAATTGCTGATCGAATTATTGTCGTAAGCGATGTTCCTCCTTAATCATCGTCTCCTAGAATCCGTGCTGATGAGTTTGATTGCTGGCTAGCCACCAATTTGCATTCCCTGTTCAATGGTAAGTCGACGCACCCAACAGCGCAGAAACGCAACTCCGACTGACTTAGCCTAGGACCTATACCCAGGATGAAATGCTGGGAGCGCAAGTTGTACAGCGACTGGTCGAAATCGGCCCATCCAGCACGCTCACGACTATGGCAAAACGAACTCTGAACCAGAAGTACAAGGATCACGATACGGCCCGGTCTCTCAAGAGGGAACCTCTCAGTTGTCACTCCGACGCAGACAAGGTATACTACGATGTGCCGTCTGAGAATATGGCGGCCCTCAGCAAGGCTTCGGAGGCCGATCCCAAAACTAGCACCTCCGGAGGTTCCGTTCAATCTGAAGTAGCTCCTTCGAGCGAGACACCTGCACTCCAAGCAAACGTTTCACACGTAGTCCAAACGGGCCAGCAGCCAGGGGAGGACTTCGCAGCCGTGCCTGACTCTCCAATATCCGCTGGCCAGATCCTGAGAACACTAGTTGCCCATAAGCTAAAGAGGCCCGTGGCGGAAGTGCCTTGGTCAGGCAGCATAAAGACTTTGTCTGGCGGTAGGTTACTCAGCTATGTATTAGACCATGATGAGACACTTATGCTATTTCAGGCCGATCCGTTCTGGAAAATGAGATAGTGGGAGACCTGATGAGCGAATTCGGATCACTGCCAGACAGAGCCGAGGATCGTCAGCTCGACCATCTTGCTGAAGACCTCCAGCAGGGATTCCATGGCAAGCTCGGAAAGCAGTGCATCTCGCTGATCCAAAAGATGGTCGCCTCCAAGATGCCCGGTGGGTTCGGATTAGCAGCACTGAAGGAGCATATGCAGACCCGCTGGATGCTACCAGAAGGGCATCAAGATGGTGTTCTTCTCTCGGCAGCAGCGAGGCCCCCCGAATCACGTTTGGCTGAGAAGAATGAGGCCCTGAAATTCGTCGACACTACCGTCCTAGCCTATGCAAAGGAGCTCAACATTCCGCTCTCCAGCCCGAGCCAGGAAACATCAACCAAGATGCTTGCCGTCGATCCGGAAGCCATGAAAAAATTCGAATCTCAGCAAAGAGCCCTATCTCAGCAGTTACTTGCCGTATATGCCAACTCTCTCGAGGGAAATGCAGACTCGACCGGAACAAAGAATGCCGAACTTAGAGATGCCATGGACGGTCTTCAGCGTGAACTCGACCAATGGACAGCCGAACACGGCGATGCGTACGCATCCGGTGTCCGACCCATGATGAGTGCAAAGAAGGCTCGCTTCTACGACTCATGCTGGAATTGGACACTCATGGATCTTCTGCGGACCTATCACGATATTGTGACGGGTCGGCTTGATACCACGGATCCAGAGCTCGAACAGAGAACCGCCAGCATCGCAAATCGATCAAGCCCTGCGCTATTGGAGGACATTGTTTATCTCGAACAGAGGACAGACGCCTTCCGAGATCCTTGCGCGGCTGCCACAGCATTTCTAACTGATTTGTCTCGTCGCTGCCAAGTCGCTTGGATCAAGAGTCCAGTTTTCCGTGCCCAAATTCCGTTTACGGCCCCCGAGACATGCGTCGATGCTGATGGCACTATCCGTGTACTGGAAGTCGAGAGACAAGGGGTACAGAATCTTGCCGATTATGTAACGCAGATGGCCAGGCTCAAGGGCACGGGATTGGAAGGAGATTACCCAGCTGTGCATATTAAGTCGATGGAGAGCACTGGGTGGGGGTTTGACCGCGATCTAACGGCGGCGTACCTGCGAGAAATGAGCCTCGCAGCTTCCGAAGGCCGTTCATTCGCAAACAGGACTGTTCTCTTGACAGGGGCCGGGCCAGGCTCTATCGGATCCGAGGTCTTGCGCGGGCTTCTGCGCGGAGGCGCCTCCGTCGTGGTGACTACCAGTAGCTTTTCTCGCGAGACAACACTCTTCTTCCAAGACATCTATGCGACCCACGGCAGTCGAGGGTCGAAGCTTATCGTCATACCATACAACCAGGGAAGCGTTCAGGACGTTGACTCGCTAGTACGATGGATCTATGATCCGCAAGAGGGTCTCGGATGGGATCTAGATATCGTGCTCCCATTTGCAGCCATCGCTGAAGAAGGACGCGACATTGCCGGCCTGGATGCCAGGAGCGAGCTAGCTCATCGCATCATGCTCACCAACACGATACGGCTTCTTGGGGCCATCAAGCAGCGGAAGTGTGATGCAGGCCAGGACTGTCGTCCCGCGCAGGTGGTCCTCCCTCTCTCGCCAAACCACGGGCTATTCGGGCACGACGGCCTCTATTCCGAGTCGAAGATGGGCCTCGAGAGTCTATTCAGGAAATCCGAGTCAGAAGGTTGGGCCGAGTTCCTTACCATATGCGGCGCTGTTATTGGCTGGACGCGATCCACTGGATTGATGAGCACCAACGACATTGTCGCTCAAGGAATCGAGTCTCTTGGAGTTCGGACTTTTTCGCAAGAAGAGATGGCCTTCAACTTGTTGTGTTTGATGACGCCAAACATGGTCGAGCTGTGCCAGTCGTGCCCGGTCTCGGCCGACCTTAGTGGCCATTTCAACAGTTTGCCCAACTTCAACGACGCCGTAGCGCAAATCCGAAGAGACATCACGGAGAAAAGTCGTTTACTTAAATCAATCAAAGCTGAAGATGAATTGGAAGCGAGCTTCACTGCCACAGAGCCAGCTGCTGATGATCCGTTGCCACCATCCGGAAGACTCAACATCGACCTTAATATTCCCAAGCTTCAAGATTTTGCGACCGAAGTTCATGGGGTAGGCAATGATCTACACGACATGGTAGATCTGGAACGGGTGGTAGTGGTGACTGGATTTGGCGAGTTGGGACCGCTCGGGAGCGCGAGGACACGATGGCAGGTGGAAGCCGGTGGAAGGCTGACACCAGCAGGTTGCGTGGAAATGGCCTGGGTCATGGGTATGATCAAGCACCATAACGGCAAACTCAAGGGGACCCAAAAATCGTACTCTGGGTGGATCGACTCGCAGACCGGAGAGCCCGTGCGCGATGTCGATGTGCGCGAGAAGTACGAGAAGCGCATCCTGGAGCATACCGGCATCCGTTTCGTCGAACCCACGCTATGGGGAGGGTATAACTCGGAGAAACACCCAACGTTGCAAGAAGTGGTCCTAGAGGCCGATCTGCCCGAGTTTGAGGCATCACGCGAAGTTGCGCTGGATTTCAAGCGGCAGCACCAGCACAAGGTCGATATTTCCGAGCTTGCGGACGGCCAGTATCACGTCCGGTTCAAAAAGGGGGCCATATTCATGATCCCGAAAGCCATCGACTTCGACAGCCTCGTGACCGGCCAGCTTCCTACAGGGTGGGATCCGCGAACCTACGGAATACCGGAAGATATCATCTCGCAGGTTGATCGAACGACGCTGTTCGTCCTGATCTGCACAGTCGAGGCCCTCTTGTCCTCGGGCATCACAGACCCTTACGAGATGTACGAGTATGTTCATCTGACAGAAGTTGGCAACTGCATCGGAACAGGTATCGGCGGAGCCATATCGCTGAACAAGATGCACAAGGGTCGGTACAAGGATCAACCGGTACAGAAAGACATTCTTCAAGAAACATTCGCCAATACAGTCACTGCATGGGTGAACATGCTCCTCCTCTCGTCCTCCGGTCCGCTGCGTACGCCAGTAGGGGCGTGTGCCACCTCCCTCGAGTCATTAGACACCGCTTACGACCTTATTACCAGCGGCAAGGCACGCATATGTCTAGTCGGAGGGGTCGACGACCTTGAAGAGGATATGTCTTTTGAGTTTGCGCAGATGAAAGCGACCGTCAATGGCAAGAACGAGATAGCCAAAGGCCGAACACCCCGAGAGATGTCGCGACCCACAGCGTCGAGTCGAGCAGGCTTTGTCGAGTCGCAGGGGTGCGGCGTACAGGTGGTTATGTCTGCCAAAGTCGCCCTCGAGATGGGAGTTCCCATATACGGGATCGTTGCCTTCACTGGAACAAGCAGCGACAAGGCCGGCAGATCTGTCCCGGCTCCAGGGAAAGGCCTGATGGGAAATGTGCGGGAGACGCCCGGGCTAGGCATCGACTCGCCTCTGTTGGATATCAATTATCGTCGAAAGAAACTGACCAAGCAACGGCAGCAGATCGAGCTCCTGAAGCGATCGGAGTTGGACGAGCTGGAGGAGGAGGCGCGACTCCAAGCCCAGCAGCACCAGGCTCGCAATATCCCGTTCGACACTGCGGCATTTATCGATGGTCAAAGACCGGAAATAGACCGACAAGCGCGTAGGCTGGAAAGGGATGCCCTCTACAGCATCGGGAATCAGTTCTGGAAGCATGACCCAAGGATCTCGCCCATCCGGGGTGCCCTCGCTGTGTGGGGCTTGACAGCCGACGACATCGACGTAGCTTCTTTCCACGGCACATCGACGGTGTTGAACGAAAAGAACGAGATGGATATCTTACAACGGCAGCTGGCGCACCTGGGGCGGACTAAAGGCAACCGCGTGCTGGGCGTGTTCCAGAAACACCTGACCGGTCACGGCAAAGGCGCCGCAGGGGCTTGGATGCTACATGGCTGCCTTCAAATTGCGCAGACGGGCATGGTGCCGGGCAATGCCAACGCCGATAACATAGATGTGGCACTCAAGCCGTTCGACTACCTGGCCGTGCCGAATCGAGGGATACAGAGCAGTGGGGTCAGAGCCCTCTCGGTCCTGTCTTTCGGTTTTGGGCAAAAGGGCGCACAGGCAATCGTGGTACATCCGCGGTATTTGTATGCCGCGGTCGGCGCCGAGGAATACGAGCGCTACCGCAGCAAGGTCGGTGCAAGACGCCAACGAGCCGAACAGTTTCTGGAGGATGGCATGGCGACTGGCGCCCTTGTGTCGCTGAAGACAGCGCCGCCCAAGTGCGGGGACGTCGCGAAACCGACTGGGTTAGGCCGAGGCGGGCACGAGAAGGGAAAGGAGGAGGCATCGTTGCGGATGCTACTTGATCCTACGGCACGAGTTTGCGCGCCGCGACTGGGCACCAGTGAGGCCCACTGAGAACCCCGAGAATAATTCATCGCCCTACGAAGGAATTGCGATCGACCAATCGATTCAACTGACGAACTCAGATCTTGCCTCGTTTTTGCTCGCTTTCTTTTCCTTTTTCATACCATAGATCGTTTGTAGGCCTCATAGTGAAACCATTATCAGTTCCGTTTTAAGAATTGTTTCCCTTTAGTTTCCTTCATCCAATATTTTCCTGAGATTCTATCGAAATGCAGGGTTAGGGTATCCATCACGTGATTTTATTTGATTTCTAGTACCTACGGGTTGAACAAAGGGTTAGGGTTATAGATCAGATGCATTCATTGGAGATCGTAGAGATGACTCAGGAGCTCTCGTTCAATAAAGCAATATCTGATTCCTGGACTTGTTTGATTCTCTGGGGCTTCCTTCGTATCTTACCTGGGCATTGGCCTGGGAATTTGCCAGAATCTCACCAAGGAAATGTCCTGGCATTGCCGGTGACATCTGATGTATAACAGGAAATATGCCGTCTTTCACCGTTGTAGACCTAGTGGCCATACTCAAAGGGATACTGGCCATAGTCAGCCCGGCTCGAAACCTCTTGACTTTGGTGCTATCTATATGAAGCCATGGACCAAGAGGAAAGCTGTCCAGTCTGAAGTACCAAATGCCCAACTCTGCCGTGTTCGGCCAGGGTCACCGTTCGGTTTTCACCTTCTTAATTTGCGGTAATCTTTCTGCTTGGCTATCCTGTGGCCTTTTCGAACAGCCAA
>FTLB01049516.1_pt1 | contig 10786 bp, 16 predicted proteins | sample 1658291 | NCBI WGS metagenome assembly FTLB01 (sample SAMEA3914812, study PRJEB12502) | metagenome | biome: forest; material: soil | place: Canada | collected 2011-07-07 | depth 0.1 m
GTGTCCAACCGTACATCATCGGAGTCGCTCGTGGGTGACTGTGCCGCATCTTGGTATTCGATACTCGTCGGTCGCCGGGGGAGAGCTTTGGTTTCTAAGGAGTGGGCCGGCAGGAGTTCGTTCAGCTCATCGATTCGACTGGTGTAGGTTTTGCGCTGTTTGGAGGGGAGACGAGACTGTTAGCGCATCGCCAAAAACACATATACTTTGGCGGCATGGCAACTTACGATAGCCTCGAGCTTCCTGCGGTCCTCGTCGCCCGACGTACGCTGCAAGACCTGCTGAAGCAGCTCACATGCCTCCGAGTAGGCGGAACGCGCGCCTTCGAAATTAGCAGCGTTGTCAAGTTCGACTGCCGAGTTCGCTTTTTGCAACGCCTTGGAGAGCATGGCCTTTTGCGAAGGGCCTTTGCTCGACCGTTCTCGGGCTTTCGCACTGGCGGTAGTGTCTGTGCTGCCATTTTGTGTTGATCGGCTTCGCGTATGGCCTCTCGACTCTCCGACTTGCGCGCGAGTCATTGTCGAGTCTCTGGTTATGATCGCCGGGGCCATGAGCGGCCCGGAGGTGGCTGTATTCGACGGAAGGGGCGGCTGTTCCTCGAACGTGTTCACAGAGTCATCCCCAGGGAAATCCAATGCGTATGTCGGTCGGCCGTTGGAGGTGGGTTGAGCAGAGCGTGTGAAGTCGCCTAGCGTGGTGGACTCGTTTACTTCGAGCTCGAGCGAAGGAAGGATGGCAATGCGCGGCAACCTCTGCAGCGGGGGTATCGGCGCTGGGGTTGGGGAGGACCCTTTTCGCGACCGGGTGGTGGCCGGCGATATGGGCGATTGATTCGGGGTCGAGGTGGAAGGACGGCGGTTCTTCTGGAGTTTCTTGGGTGTACCGGTGGTGCTGCCGGCTACATCAATGCTCATGCGACGATTGACAGCGGTCTTGGCGGAACCGTGACTGGATGCTGTCGAGGCGGACCAGCGGTTCAGGCTGCGGATGCTATCGCTGAGCCCGCCGGTGCTGCTCGATCGCGAGTGGCGCTCTGCCCGCTGGGGTTCGAGGTTGGTCACCGAGTCGCCGGGGAAACCTCGTGCCTGCAAAGCATTGAACTGATGCTGGAATGTTGGGTGTTGGCCGGACCCAGCCACGGACGAATGTCTCGGCGGGGGGAGCAGGGACGAGGTTCGGGGCAGAAACGTCTGCGATGGAAGCTTGGTCGAGACGGTAGGGGGTATATGCGAGCGTAGCGGGTGTGTCGGATTGCCTGCGGCTGTATTCTTGTGCGTCGGGTGATAGTAGTAATGGTTGGCTGCTGCTGCTGCTGCTGCTCCCGCCTCGAGGTCAAATCCGGGCAAGCTGGCCTTGGACGGGGGCGAGGCGTATAATTTGCCTGAATATGCCGCCGTCGACGGGGCTTGGGTAGCCACAAGATTTGCGGTGGAAACGGGATGCGAACTCGAGGGTGTGGTTACGGTCTGGGGCGAGGGCATCGCTAGGCAGTAGGAGGGGCGGCGGCTGTCTGCGTCCTGATGCTCTCACCCGATGTCAGATGCCTGGCCGGATAAGGACCCTGGAAGAAACGGCGGCCTGGAGGACGAGAAACAAAAGTCGAACTTGGGGTGTGTGTGGTCCCTGAGGGAGGGATTGTGATGATCAGCACGACCAGTGCTTCCAGACAGTAGATTTCGGGGGCTCTCGTTGGCCGAATTCGTGACCGCCGGAATAGCTGGCGCAATGATGGAGTAGCAGCACTACTCTCCAAGCGGCGGCAGAGTGCAAAGGCTTTAGCCAGCAACTCCAGGGTTGCCTGTCCTAGTTCCCAGGGTGTGTATGGTCCAGATGATTTTCGTGTCGGACCAGTGAGCTGGCGTCTCTTTGGACCACGGCTTCAAGCGAGCCGCAGAGGAGATTTGCGTATGGAAAGTCGATGTCGACCTCTGTTGGGGAGACGCATCACGGTGAAATTTGAGTGGACAATCAAGTTCGAGGTGTCGTGGGAGCGGGAAAGGGAAAGATGGGGTTCCGGGGTCGACAGGGCTTGACCGCCGTGTACCCAAGCGCCTGAAGGCTGACTATATCGGCGGTGCTCCCTATCAGCTTGTCTCCGCCTCTCGTGCATATAGGCTACGGTAGTGCTGCAGTCGTTTTCGTAACCTTTTTCCCCCTCGATCCTTTTGCCTCTCGGGCGGCTTCACAAAAAAAAATCCTTTTGTTCAGGCCGACCGACCAGAGCCCCTATTCCTGTGGATATTCGCAACTTTTGCCTAGGAAGTGGAGAGAGAGCCTAGAGAGACGCCCATCGAAAGCCACCTTCATGGGGAAGGGCCTCAGGGGCGCCCCCCCAAAAACGGGGTCGTGCTTTCCCCTCTGTTGCCTATCATTGGCCCAAAGTCGCGCCTACCTCATTTGGAGTATCCCACCAGATAGGTCTAGTCACGGCGCTAACACTGGCTAACAGAAGTTGCTGCCTCGCAGTAGGGAAACACGATGCTGCGCGATGAAACTATTTGCGGACTTATCGGGTTCAAAAAGGGGCAGCTCTTGGGAGGATGCGGCAGCGCAAGGACTGGGATCCTGATCTAGCTCGGTATGACCCCACTTTGACCCTGATTCGGACTCACTCTCAGGAGTTGGGTACAATGTGGCGGGTCGCTAGCCGGTAGCTCTGAGCCAAAGAGAATATCATAATTGTCGCCGCCGGTACTGTAGTATGTAGGTGCCAGGTGCTTTGAAGCAGTAAGGTTCGTAAGGCAAGGTAAGGTACCTTAGGTTCCGACATCCCGGGACAATACCACCTTGTCGCCGTGTTTAAACGTGGCCGTTGAAACATAGCAAATCCTTCTCGTCTTCCATCAGTGTTCCATCCATGGCCCGAGACACGGCAGCACTTCCCGCCCAGCTTGATGATAGCAACACGCCGTGTCCTCGCAGCTTTGACAGCGCGAATCCAGCCGCCGCGCGCATGCCAGAGTTTGAAAGGATATCTCGACCTCCAGAAGTGCCTGCTAGGCCATTTCTCTTGGGATTGGAGTGCGCGTTTTAGAAGTTAGGCATCACTCTTTCGTCGTTGTAGCTAAGGTACCTTGCGCACTCTCCTTCAAGTGCTCTTTTTTTTTTTCCCTGGTGGGCGCGCCTTCAAACACGAGGCGTTTCAAGACTGGGTGCTGCCACGGCTTCCGGTCTGGTAGATCCATCATCCGCCAAGTATTGTAGTAATTGTACATGACTGTGCTGCAGTGCGGTGAGGCTCTTTGTATTAGTACGTAGTATAGGTCGATGCTACGGTCTGCAGATAATCTGAAGGCGGCGCGGTGCAATTTCCCCCGCTCGTTTGAGGCATATCCTAGCCGCCGCATTTGTCGACCGACTCCTTGATCCCACCCCCAGGTGGACAGAGAGGCACGCGTTTTGCGCTGTTGGCTCTTATCGCAAGCAATTCTAGAAAATTCCACCGAAAGCAACATGGCAATTATCTCTGTGGATCTCGTTGGTTCGGCATGGCCTCCGTAGCATTGGTGTATAGCCGACCACTCACGCCACCTTGATACATTGAGCTTCAGAAGGTGCTGACTGACTGCTGCGGAACGGGTGCGCATTTTCGCTGCATTGCCCGATGCTTAGGATCCCATCGAGATCAGCAGATAGAGGTTAGAGGCAGCCGCGGGTCTTCCCCTTTGCTACGCCGTATGATAGCATGCGCGAGATTCCTCCAGAACCAGAAGAGGGAACAGAGCTGCACATCATCGTCCCCAAGGATGACGACTATCCCGTTCCCGTTAGGAACGTCTCCCCAAACTTACCAGCGTGAGGTGCTCTGCAGAGGTTGCGTAGACAATTCGTTATCGCATGAATGTTTGTCACGCTCCAGATCTGATCAGCCAGTATTGAGGTGGCGACCCCCACGCGAACTGGTCGGTCGACTCAGTCATGCGATATCATGCTGTATCTGCGGCTCGGCCACCCTCTTTGCCATGTCTCTCTCTGTCTTCAGGGCGGACTAAACCCCGCGAACTGTTGAGTGACAGCGCGCCGAGAAGCCAATAAACTCGCCGGCGGCTTGTAAGTCCTCAGAGACTGCTAGCTACAACATGCCGTCATTTGATCGATGACGCACCCAAGCGACTCGTAAAGCTGCAGGACCTCCTCCTTCTGATCCCATTGCATAGACATCTGTCGTCCGAGGATCGATTCGGGAGCTTGGGTTGCAGGTTCCGTGCTTCGGAACCTCGCATGCTATGCGTAGGTAGCGCAACCATGGACAGCATTCGCCCCTTACACTGTCTCATGAGACGAGGGGTCAACATAAAGGATCGCATAGACCACTGGGCTCGTCCGAGAGGAAAGAGATGCGAATGAGCTAAACCTAGGACTAGGTTAGGGTTTCGCAGTAGTCTACACAATACAATATCAAGCGAACAAAGTCCCAGCCTACGACATGCTGCCGTACCCTGCGCCATGCAAAACCCAGCAACTCATATCCAAGCCAATCCTACGCCATCCCATGCATACCTGGCTTGGTAGACCGTAAAACCAGGCAGAGTTCCCTTCCCTGTGACATTGTAACCTCCGGCGCAGCAGCATTCCGCAGCATCCCGTATTGCCCATCAAGTATCGCTACTCGCCGCCCGACGCAGTAATACTCCTGCTATCAAGAGGCTTCTGTCCGTAGACGACGTATCTGGCGGCGTTTAAATTAGCAGCTGACTGACAGCTTCGCGCGCAAGAAAAGCGCACGGGTATGATAAGGGGCCATCTACTTACGTCAAGAAGTAGAAGTGGATGTTGTGGTTCTTAATATCGTTTCTCACGTCGACCAAGAAGACCTGGACCTCTTCGTGGCTCATACCGAGGCCTTTGGTAAAGATGGCCATGGAGACGGCTTCGATGCCATCCAAAAAGTTGGTCATCTGCCACAAGCCCATCATCTTCATGTCCTTTCCTTTGGGCCAGGGATTGCCTGGGATGGCGAGCTTCTGTTCGGTGACGTTGATGAAGCCGGCCTCCTCCATCCAGCGTCTGTATTTTGGGGGGACGAGAACGTCGCGGCCCAGATTCTTGGCTCCTTGGATCCATCGGTGGACCCAAAGCTCCAGGGCCGTTCCCTTCATACTGCTGTCGATGGCTTGTAGGTCGCAGTAGTAGTCCTGCCACTCCATCCAGCCACCCGGAGCCATGTTTGTGAATGCCGACTTCATCACGCCCTGGTGCGACTTGAATCCGTGGAAGACTAAGCGCAAGTGGACGTAGTCGAACGATTGGTTAAAGATCCATTCGTCATCAGCGTCGTCAACCTCGAAAGAGCAGTTAGGAGGCACAAATTCCGGTTGAATTGGTGACAAGTCTGTGCCGATGACCTCGGCAGAGGGGAATTGGCAAGCTAAATGGCGTCAGTCAGTCCCATCCTTAAAGCCTGCCGCCTGTTTCTTGCTCACCGTATTCTATCGCCCATATTCCGGTCCCTGGTTCGCATTAGCATTCCGCAGGTACCTGTGTTGCCTTGTTCTGGACATACCGGTGCCTATATCAAGCACAGCATGGGGGTTCGTGATAGGGGCTAATCCCAACTTGCCCCCAAGCAGCTGCAGGAACACGGCATGCTGAAGATCTGTGAGACATGAGATCAGCAAGAATATTCTGCATGGCGTCCAGCGCAAGCACAATCTTTACCTAGTCTTTCTTGTTCGACCTGTATGCAGATTTGTGTTAGCTCAGGGGTGGGCCAATTGACCTTGTTACACGGCGTTGCTCACCCTGTCGTTTGGCATCGGGTATTCTGCAGGGGGGAGAGAAGAGTCAGTCCGACGGTTCTTATTTGAGAGAAAGGCCCGGGATGAACCAGAAATGACCACTTACTCCCTTGCTTGTAACTGTGGTACGTTCGTCCGTTCTCCTCCACGAACTCGTATATGCTAGACCTCAGTGACATTGTCGACATGCTGCCCCCTCGTCAGAACTAAGTACAGTCTCGACGGAAGCGGGTATACGTACTGTCCGCTCATATCACCCATCGCAGAGTCATTATCGGAGTCGACCTGCTCCGTGGATTAGCATTCCTCGGCCAGGGCCGGGTGTCAAGGTGCTTTTGTTACTCACGCTGAGGCCGGTGGAGAAGTGACTGCGACTGCTCACAGAGGTCTGCTCGGCATCACCGAGAAGCGACCCACTGAAAGCAGTTGTCCTCTCTGTCTCCGTCGTATCGGATTCCGATTGCTTCGGTGTGCTTGGCCTGGTGGTCTCTTGCGCGCCTGATTTGGGGTCTGGCGAGACCGTCGTGGCTCCCAGACCCTCCTCGGGGATCTTGGTCTCCGGTTCTACGGGAGAAGGCGAAGGCTCTGTGCTTATCGTCTCCTCCTTAGGCAGCGCAGGGGGAGCCGGCTCTGCGATGGCCTCTGGCGCCGCGACTGCCGGCGGGAGAAGCTCCCCGCCCGGGGAGTCGGTCATGGTACACGGTGTTTTCCCCCAGGACACGATTCGGGCGAGAAATAGGATCGGCCAAACTTGGCTACGTTTTCGCGCAGCCGCAGAGGAGATCCTGGATGTTGCGTGACACAGAGTGGGCGAACCCCTGTCGCACTTCAATTGCCAGGTCGCAATGTGACGAGCGAGGTTCAAGGTTAAGTCGTCCCAGCGAACAGAGTGGGATCGCGACCAACGCCCTGAAAGGCAATTTGAGCCACGGCACTTCTTTCTTCTCGACAGTCTCGAACCTTAGGAATCGCGACCGTGTTGCTAGTTCGTGGTCAGAGGCGCTGAAGACAGTTGAAGTTGACGTGCTCGGGTCGGTCTCGACGAATCTTGCCGACATTGCACGTGGCTGGTCTAACCCAGCTCGGCCGAAATGTTCATTCAAGGAGTTGAGGGGCGAGCCCCGCCGATATTTCGCTCTCTCTCACGGGGGCAGCAAGCGGGGGTCCGCTCGTTCTTTCCGCCAGGTGGTTTGGATTGGCTGTACCAGGGAGACCCTTGAAATGGTCACTTTATAACTTTGCCCTCTTTGTTCTAGATGAAAATTAGTTCCACACATGGATTCAACCCTAACCCTGATAATCGAGGTAATTGGCTACCCCCGAGTCCCCAACGGGGGCCGGACGATTTTCCCATCGAAGCACCTTGTGGGCCGGACCTGAATCTTCAGCGTTCCGCGACGCTTTTGCCAGGAGCGATGTGGGGCTAGAAACAATCGAGGGCGTTATGATTAACGGCGTCAGGGCTAGAAACAAGTATAAAGTATCTGTAAGTATATACAGATGTTAAGAATTTAAGCTTCAAGATGCTACCTACTACCTTACCTTAAATAACTAAAAGAGTGTGTACCAGCTTGGGTAAGGTACTCAGTCTCTAATACGGCGAGTCCAGAAGCCTATCACCAGAGCATGGTACAGTACCCGTCCCTTATCTTGGTAGGGACTGTACGTAGGCTAAGATATGGTACTTTAGGTACGTCTCTGACAGCATCACCCCGAGCTCTGGGCTCACGTACACATGCCGCATCAGACATCCATAGGCACGATAAGGCCGATGCACGTACGGTGTCGTGGGATGTATGTGCACAAAAGCCACTGGATGACAAGTCAGTTCCTCGCTCCCAGATTGCTCTCCCGATCATCTGCGACGCATCGCAGCACGGGCCCAATGAGTATAACCTTGCCGAGTGGTTTATAATTAGGCGCAACTAGGATGCAGCGCTGAAGTACAGTAATAGAGGTCCTATAGGCTTTATCGCTGGCCCTCGCACTCGTCACTATGGGGGCTCATACCCAGGAAGATCCCACGGACAGCGTAAGGGTTTGAGAAGGCAGCGCCTGGGCGCTGATCAAGGCAGATCCTACAGATTGTTGCTGGTGCGTGCGTGGGCCCTGGCCAGAGGCGGATATTGTAGAGCAGAGCCGGCGGAGTAGAAGAGACACTACTACTCCGTACTTCCGATGCAGTTATTGGCTTATTGACCTTCTCTCTCGTTGACCCGCCACTATCCCGGTCACACCTATGGCGTTGATCATCGCCAGACGGCAGGACACAAAGGCAACGCGGGTTCGACATGTATGAATCGCTCTGTAAGCTTTCCTATCGGCAGCCGTTTACTTGCCGAGCGTGAAAGGTGAGTTTCTAGAAACTCACTCTTTTTTTTGTGCCTGATATCCGGTCCATTGTTACCACACAGCGGCCTGGCTATCGAGCAGCGTCGCATTCTACAGCAGAGAGACGCATCAAAGTTTGAGGCCTACGGCCAATTGCAAGCATACATCGCCTTGATCGCCTATCAAGCCCCTCCCCATGCACGTAGGGGCAGGCAAAATCCGAACCACGCTCGCCACGGCATTTGCACTCGGTCATACCGAATGTTTGGGCCGTGCTTCTCTCATTTGATAGCATCCTTCGTTCGTATTTACTCGAAGGCAGAGAGATTTCCGGGGATGTGGGATGACATTGGTTCCGCACGGGCACCGGTCTCCTTCTAGGGTATGATCCGCGCCGCTGGGAAACGCACATCAATCGGGCTATTCAGGCAGCATGTCATCGCCAAAGAAAATAAGATAACGAGGCTCGTCTCCCAACTTCAAAGCGAGTTATCTCCATCGTCTCGAAAAGTTGTCATTTCTGGAAAAGGAGAGCAGCCAGAGTAGTGCAGCATTATACCTCTGGGATTTTTAGACCATTTTCCCCCCTTTGGCAATCTGTGTTCATGACTCGCATTGGAGCTCTGTAAGCCAATCCCGCAATGCTCAAATGTGGGATAAATGATCGCCTGGGGTTGCGTGAGATGATGTCTCAGGGTCTGTGACGTTAAAACAGCGAGAAGCACGCAATACTTCACGTAGCATTCTACCATCCTTCGGCAGCAGCAACAGCGGCAGCGCCGAATGTAAATAAAATGGTTTCTCCGTCCCGTACCCAGAACCGTCATGAGTCTCGCGGGAGAGTATTTTGCACCTCTTTTGTGAACGCTTGCCAGCACAGGAGAGCCAGCCTGCAAACGAGGAGGACGAGTAATCCTACAGGATAGCGAGGACGGCCAGCCGAGGCACGCGACCAATCTTTTTGTGCAAAACAAAGACGTACATCTATACACGTACATATATTCCTAACTTACGTCATGGCGTGGTCCACGGTAGGAAACAATGTGAAGACGTGGCTGGGAGGCAGGAAGAAGAACGAAGCACCGGTAACACTGACCGGAGGAGACGATGCTTTGGGATCGCCCAACGCACCATACTCGCCCGGGAAGTCGGAGGCGCAAGACAACCTGTTCGACGGAGCAGACAGTGCAGAGCAACCCTTGCAACCGGGACAGTTGTCGCTGGAGGAATCGGCCCACGGTGGTCTCGGGCGACATCTGGGAGTCGTGTCCACGACCCTGCTCATGTGAGTGAATATACCTACTCAGAGGCGCCGTTCCGGAGGACCGCCTCGTGTTTGAGTTGACTGACAATTTGACGGCAGTGTCGGGCGAATTATCGGCACTGGTATATTCTCAACACCATCATCTATCACACAAGGTGTTGGGAGTGTTGGCGCGGCGTTGATGTTGTGGGTGCTGGGCTTCGTACTGGCATTCTGCGGACTCTTTGTGTGGCTTGAGTTTGGCTGCATGTACCCTCGAAGCGGTGGAGAGAAGGTCTACCTCGAAGCGGTCTACCGTCGACCCAGATTCCTAGCCACGGTGGTGTTCGCTGTGCAAGCTATCGTGCTAGGCTTCACTGGTAAGCAGGGGCGCTCCTCTGGCAGCTAAGAGCGGACACAACTAGAGACGCATCTGGACTTTCGCGCTGACTATTTCCTTAGCATCTGGATGCATTGTGTTTGCTTCCAATATCGTGGTCGCTTCTGGTCGTGTAGCCACCGAATGGGAGGAGAGAGGCATTGCCATTGCCGTGATCGTGTTTGTGACGCTGGTCCACACGTTCACCCCAAAGGCTGGTGTTGTCCTGATGAACGTGCTTTCTTCGATCAAGGTCATCATTCTCCTCTTCATTGTGGTTACCGGCTGGGTCGTCCTAGGCGGAGGTATCAAGTCCGTGCCAGACCCTCACTCAAGCTTCCGGAACGCATTTGCCGGGAGCGTCCAGGCCGGAAATCCATACGCGACGGCCCTGTTCAAGGTGCTCAACTCTTACGCCGGGTATGAGGCTGATTCCGCAGCTCCTCTCTCCCCTCCCTTGCCGCTCTCGAAGCTAACCAAGAGCCCAGGTGGTCTAATGCCGCGTACGTCCTCAACGAGGTGAAGCGACCTGTGCACACCCTCAAGATTGCGGGGCCTCTGGGCCTCGGCATCTGTGGTGTACTCTACCTTCTCGCAAACGTATCATACTTCGCAGCGGCAACGCCGAAAGAGATCGCCAACAGCGGAGTCACTGTCGCATCATACTTCTTTGGCAAGGTGTTTGGTGACACCGCCAAACGTGTGCTGAGGTAGGCGGAATGCAGCAGATCTGCATGAGAAGGCTATCAGCTAACGTTGGGCAGTGTATTCGTCGCACTCTCCGCTCTCGGAAACGTCTTGACTATCACTTTCGCCCAGTCGCGTGTCAACCAGGAGCTGGCAAAGGAAGGGGTAATCCCGGGACAGAGATTCTGGGCATCTACCTGGCCGGCCGGATCTCCGTCTGCTGGTCTGCTGCTTCATTTTATCCCATCCTTCATCGTCATCGTGGCGATACCCTTTGGTGACGCGTTCAATTTCATCGTGGACGTCGAGGGCTATCCATCCAGCGTGATAGCGTTGTTCGTGGTGGTCGGACTCTTCATCCTACGATGGCAACAGCCCAACGCCCCGCGGCCATTCAAGGTCTGGTAC
>FTLB01000632.1_pt2 | contig 10780 bp, 9 predicted proteins | sample 1658291 | NCBI WGS metagenome assembly FTLB01 (sample SAMEA3914812, study PRJEB12502) | metagenome | biome: forest; material: soil | place: Canada | collected 2011-07-07 | depth 0.1 m
CGCTCCAAGCGACCTGCCTCGCCGGCCCCGTCGATGCGGTCAGGCTATCAGACTCCCCCTAGTTCCCGTTCAACAGCACAGATTCCCTTCGGCGACGATCACGGCCTCACGTCTAAGTACGGAAAGCTCGGCAGGGTTCTCGGCGCCGGTGCCGGAGGCTCCGTTCGGCTTATGAAGCGAGGCGAAGACGGCGTGGTGTTCGCGGTGAAGGAATTCCGTCCCCGCCACACATACGAGACGGAACGAGAATATGTCAAGAAGCTTACCGCCGAGTATTGCATGGGGTCGTCTTTGCATCACGGAAACATCATCGAAACCCTCGACATCGTCCAGGAGAAGGGTAAATGGTTCGAGGTAATGGAGTACGCACCGTTTGATCTATTCGCCATCGTCATGACAGGAAAGATGTCCAGGGAGGAGATTAGCTGCTGCTTTTTGCAAATTCTCAGCGGCGTCACCTATCTTCACAGCATGGGCCTGGCGCATCGGGATCTCAAGCTCGATAATGTCGTTGTCAGCGATCGTGGCATCATGAAGATTATTGACTTTGGAAGTGCGCACGTATTCAAGTATCCGTTTGAGAATGGAATCGTGATGGCCACAGGTAATCCACCCCCACCCCCCCTTGGAAGTTTTCTGCCGCATCATCGCAAGGAGGGAATTTCTCCCTACTAACAGTTGGCAGGTATCGTTGGCTCGGACCCGTATCTGGCACCCGAGGTATACGACGAGAGAAAATATGATCCCCAAGCCGTGGACATCTGGTCTCTTGCCATTATATTCTGCTGCATGACGCTGAGGCGGTTCCCGTGGAAAGTACCGCGCATGACGGACAGCTCCTACAAGCTCTTCGCAGCCGAGCCCTCGCCGGGACACGATCCCAGGAAGCTGGTTCTCCCGCCATCCAAATCCGTCAATGATCTGGGTGACATACCGCCTCGTGATATGGATGCGCAGAGTGTGCGCAGTCACCATACTCACAGAGGGGGCGACGATGACGACAAGTCAAACCACAGATCCGCCAGCTCCACTACTCCATCCTCCCACCACCACCCGCCGGGCGAGGCGACAGGCGAGAAACGAGAGGTCATTCGCGGCCCCTGGAGAATCTTGCGTCTGCTCCCGCGCGAGACCCGGCATGTCATCGGCCGTATGCTCGAGCTCGACCCCAGAAAGCGCGGCAAGATGGCAGAGATTCTGGAGGACAAATGGGTTGCCAACACGGTCATCTGTCGCCAGATCGAACCAGGTTACGTGATCAGCGCTGACGACCACGTACACATTTTGGAGCCACCGGCGCCACAGCCACAAAAGCCGTAGTAGAGAGTATATCTTACCTGTGTCGCGTTGTTTATCTTTTCTGGGGTGCTCCGATGGTCCCAGGAACAGAATAACCCTTGGGCCTGTCCGTTTGGGTCAGCTGTCTCCCCATGAGGCCAGAGCTATCTCGCCAAAAGTTGGGGAAAAGAAACAACACGCGATGCAGAATGACAAGGGCAATGTTTCCTAGCGGCGTGGCTGATAAGGACGGGGCTGAGAGGTATTCGTGGAGAGAATGGAGGCACGTGGTAGCAGCTGGGCTGTTCAAGCAGTGTAGGGTATCGGCGCCTCGTAACCAGATTTATGGATTCGTTGGGCGGAGATATCGACATTAGAATGCTTCGACTCCACAACGAGAAGATTCAATTGTATGTCGTTTTTTAAAGAACCCATTAGGGATTAACCAGACAGGATAGCGGTTAGGATTGCTTCGCAGCGAACACTCTGCTCTCAGGAGCAGCGGAATGACGCGCTTAGGAAGGATGGATGAGAGCGATAGAGGCTCTACATCTTCACTCTCGGGAGACTATTCATATAGGACATTATGATAATACATATTACAGCAAGACTCGTTCGATTTGGTTCTTCTCTGCATCGAGAACTAATGGGATGTATTTACAAAGTTGTACATGTTACGGATGCTGTTAGGGGGCTTTATTTGGTAGACGCTGGAGTCAGCCAATCAGCGGTTAGCTCGTCGGGCCATCGGGTTGGCACATCACCTCGGCCTCGGGAAAACTCCGGTCGGCAGGGGTCAGAAAAAAAAATTGGCGGTTCTTCTAGATGACGATGGAAGCTCCGGCCTCGTTCGCGTTTCTCTCCCTCGCTCAATCTCGAATAATAGCTCCCCAATTCGCTGCGAACACGAAGTACAAACTACTTAACACTGGTAATTTTCAACGTCTCGCAAGAGAATATAACTGCAACAACAATGGTAAGTCACAAACACCATTCGCGCACGCCACAAGCCATAGCTGCTTCGGACGAAAGGTCACTCTCCTGAGAGAGCTCCTGGGAGCTTAGAAATCCTTGACGGGCCGTGGGATAACATCTCTGGAGCTTAACCAATGCTGATTGGGTCCAATTAGGCCACTTCTATCCGATCGATCAGGTCCCTCGTTCCTCTCCTCGACCGCGTGCTCGTCCAGCGGATCAAGGCCGAGACCAAGACCGCCAGCGGCATCTTCCTGCCCGAGGCTAGCGTTAAGGAGCTCAACGAGGGCAAGGTCCTCGCTGTCGGACCGGGTGGCCTCGACAAGGATGGAAAGCGCGTGCCAATGGGCGTCCAGACCGGCGACCGTGTCCTGATTCCCCAGGTGAGAGACCCCCGACACACGAACCCTCTCCCTCTCTCTTGAAGGACTCCCTTCTGACATGAACACAGTATGGCGGCTCGCCCGTGAAAGTTGGCGAGGAGGAATTCCATCTGTTCCGGGACAGCGAGTAAGTTGATTGTGTCCCCTCTATACACTGAACCGAGCTCGTCTAACGGCCATCTAGGATCCTGGCCAAGATCAACGAGTAAAAAGATACCCGCTCGCATGAATTACGATATGTATACTATTCTTGTACCAAAAAAAAAGACACAAGGCATGCACACAAAAGGGGGGGAAACTGGCCTTCGCATTTAGAGCGGGTTAATCCAGGCGCAATTCTTCAGGTAGTTTTAAGCCGGTCTCTGAACGGCCCCCTTCTGCTCACTGGGGGGTACCGAGACGACACTTTTGTCCAAGAGAATGCCAAATATCTCCACTCTCTCGTGCGATGACCAGTTCATACCTTGCCATCGACCGCATTCCTTGGAGCTCCAGGCCGCCATGAGGCTCATCAAGTGCAATTGCTTTTACCTAATCTCCCAAACTTGCGCAATTGCCGGTGCAGGGGTTTCCGGGCCTGGAACTTGGGGTATCTTCACCTTGCGCTTCCCGGTTCCAAAAATACACCATTACCCGGAGCGCGCGGCTGCAGAGTGTGCGTGGCGATCACCCGAGCGAATCTCTGAAGTTCGTGTGCTATATACCGTAAGATCCGGGTAACGTGCCTATAAACGGGCCTCGACCAACTCAGCCGCTGGTCCCTCCTGCCAAGAATTAAGTTGAATTCCAAGCCCCTTAACAATGGACCAGGGGCTTCAGCCTCTTGCGTGGCCCTCACGCAATCATCAAATAGAGACAGAACCACGCCTAAACGACGCAAGCTCTGATGCGTACGGGCTGCTCTAAAACATGGCCGGGCGCAAAGGGGTGGTTCCTATTACTGGCATCTTGCCATTGGCGCTGGTGCCTCTTCCCCGGCTAATCAGGCGATACCAATCAAGCTCCTCTTCACGTCGGCCTCGCCATTGCGTGGTATCCGGAATTCTCATGTTCGTCATCGTACGCTACGATGAGGACGATGTGCTGGCCCCATTGCGCCATGTCCGAAACATCCCAATGGCTGCTCTCCCATCATCCTAAAACACGATGACCCTAAATTCTGGTGCTCAGCCGATGAGAATATCCTGACCAAGTTACGTTGCACGATTGTGCCGTCCTTCGTCTTCACTCTGACAGGTTCGACTCTGGAAAAGGAGGGGCGTTTAATTCTCGCCTGGCTGAGTACGCGGACGTACCTGTCATCATGCCCCCCTGGCAGCTGCGTTTGGCATCGCAATAACTCATAAGTTGCACTATAGTATTTAAAGTGAGCATGTCCTCGTCACTCACTCCAGTATTGCCCAGACGGTCTTATAGCACCGGCACTTGGGCCATCCTCGCCTCCTGATTCTAGTCCTCTCCCTCCTCCATCTGCCGCGACCAGTTAAGTGCCCGGGCAGCAGGAACTACCAGCTCGCTCGTTCGGCGACCCAGCCCGTCGGTCTCTGAGATTGTCGACAGGCCGATATTTGCTTTATATCTCAACCCCTCGACCAGGAAGTCAAGCTCGTGTCAGCTCATTGCCCTGTCCGCCTCGCTGCATCTCGCGAAAAGGCAGCCCACTTCTACCCGTACCAACTTCCCTCTGACACCCCGTGGTGCATAGCGCAGCCAAGATGCATGTCCTTTCTCTGCTCTGCATGGCCACGGGCCTCGTCTCGGCTCAGAATGTGTTGACGGTCGGCGTTGTTGAGAACACGAGTCCGGAATACGAGAGTACGTACATAATACCTCTCTAAGCAGCACGCGTGCTGTACTTCTAGGAGCTATGAGAGACGAAGCTGGTCGGCTTGTCCACTCATTTTCTACGGCCCCAGGACTTGTGGCAAACTTCAAGTTCTCAAAGACTGACACTGTTGGGCAAATAGATCAGCACGAGCAGCGAACAGCACTTGTAGAGGGGCGCGATACCGCCGGCTCGAACCTGGTGCCCATCGTCACTGTTGGTCCCATCGCGGAAGTGAACTTGCCTCAGAAACGTGACGCCGGAGCTGCCGCGATAGTGGGCGACGTGGAAGACGACGGTGATGATAAAGAGGATAACGGAGCAGAGGGAATCGAAGAGCTGGCCATTCTCTCCCGCCAAGAGGATGAGGGCGAAGCTGGCGACGAGAGCGTCACGGAAGAGCCGGGTGCGGACGGCCGCCCAGCTCAGGAGCCACCTGCCGAAGACCAGGGAGCTGATGAAGAGCCTGGCTCGGGAGACTCTCCTTTTACCAACTCCCAGCATGTTGATCGCCGGCAATTCGGTCTTGGTGGAGACGAGGGCGAAAATGAAGGCGGAAACGACGGAGGCGACCCCGTCACGCAGAACCCGCCTTCGCAGGATCAAGGCTCCGATGAGGACCCTTCCCAGGGAACTGGTGCTCAGGAGCCGCCGGCAGACGACGAGTCAACCTCGCAGACCCCGGCCACACAAGAGCCTCCCGCCGATGAAGAACCAGTGGGTGAGGATGCTCCGGTTCAGGCAACTCCCGCTCCTCAACAACCTAGCTCTGGGGACGACAACGACAACGACGACTCAACCAACGCTCCCTCCCTTGAGACACGGCAGTGGCAATTTGGCGGCGGTCAGTCCGAGGGTGAAGGCGAAGAACAAGGGGAGGGCGAGGTCAGCGAGCCCTCGGAGCAGGAGCCGGTGACGGAGCCCCCAACCACCCAAGAGCCCGGCGACGAGGAGGCTCCGGTGCAGGCGAACCCCACTCCTGAGCAACCTGTCTCCGGAGACGACGACAACTCGGCGGCCTCGGGGTCCCTAAAGTTGCGACAGTGGCAATTTGGCGGTGGCGAGTCCGAGGGTGAAGGTGAGCGCGAGGGACCTGGTGCTTCTGAGCCTCCAGAGGATGAAGAGCCGACACCGCAGGCTCCAACTACTCAAGAGCCCCCTGTGGATGAGGAAACACCGGCCCAGGGAGCCGGTTCGCAGGAGCCTCCCGCTACGGAAGAACCTCCAGTTCAGGCCACGCCAGCTCCGCAGGAACCCGGGTCCGAGGACGACGACTCGACCGGTTCCGGGTCGCTTAAGAGGCGGCAGTTTGGCGGGGGCGAAGCAGAGGGCGAAGGAGAGAGCGAAGGCCAAGGTCAAGACCAGGACGCTGGTGCTCAGGAGCCCCCCGCTGATGAAGAGGCCGCGCCGCAGAACCCGAGCATCCAAGAGCCCTCTGAGGAGCCACCAGTTCAGGAGCCGGAGGACCCCAGCTCTGGCGATGGCGCTTCGGACGTGGCGATCGGAGTAGACTCAACCGCCCAAGTCCTTGCGCGGTCCATGCGATGGGGAATCCGTGCAAGTTCTTGAGTGCTGGTAGTGTAGCTCTGCGAGATGAGGAGGAAGAAGAAGAAGAAAAAGAAGAAGCAATAGGAAGATGTGAAAATTACTGAGACGGTGGTTGGCTCCAAGTCGGCTACGTATCTGCCTAGTTTTATAAAATATACGTTGGTTATCCAGTCTGAGGCATATCGAGATGATGGAGAAGAAATACACACGCATACCGATGTCATTGGATAGAGCTGTCTGATCAACGGTGTCCCACGGTGGCGGCGAGCATACAAACAGCAATAATAAGCGACCCGACGGCCAACGCTGCACATATGTACACAGGTTTACCTGCTTTACGAACGGAACGAAGCTTCTTAAGAGGTCATGATAATATCGGGCTGATGCTTACGTCGAAATTTTTGAATTTTTCGATCCCTCTGCTCGATCAAGAGCTCCGACCCTCATTCCAGTTGACGCTCAAGTAGAAGAACCCTATCCGCTCCGACTAGCTACGCTCAGGCAAGCAGCCGGAGAATATCACCCATTCTAGTTTCCTTTGCCTTTCCTTTTGCCTCTCCTTTCTCCCTGAACGCCTTATTTACCAGGTCCCTCTTCTCTGACTGGATATCAAGGACACGTTCCTCTACTGTCTTCTCCATAACCAGGCGCCAGACAGTGGTTTCTCTGGTCTGGCCGAGCCGGTGAACGCGATCCACCGCCTGGTCTTCTATGGCCGGAGCCCACCCTGCGGGATTCCGTCAGTACACGTCATGTCCCAGGGAGCAAAGAGAGCAGGCTGGTGATTGTGAGAAAAGAATAAACTTACAACTATCGGCTAGGATGACGGTATCAGCCGATACCAAGTTTAGCCCAACACTGCAGACGGCAAGACTGGCGAGCATGATGCGCGTTTTCGGATCCGTGTCGATATCTTTGATAGCCGTGTCTCGTTTGGTGGCACTCATGCTGCCGTCGATGCGGGTGTACGTCAGTCCAGCTTCGTCGAGCTGCTTCTGAATCACCGTTAAGAAAGAGGTCCACTGGGAGAATATGATGATCTTGGACCCATCTTTCTTGAGCGTGGCCTGTACGATCTTAAGAAGAGCCTCAGTCTTTGAACCCTTCGTCTCGCTGTCAAGCTCCTTCTCCTCTTCCTCGGCAGATCGCTCCGGGGCTGGGTCGACTAGCTTCTCTTCTGAGAGGTCGGCGCGGCACATAGGGCATTTGCCCTGGACCTCTATCACTTTCGCAATGCAAGGCCGGCAAAAGACATGCTTGCAGTATGTAATCACAGGCTGCTTCAAGTCGTCCATGCATACGGGACATTCTTCTCCCTGGCTATCAATCACAAGCTGCAGTGCCTCTTGTAGAAGAGCTCGGTTCTGGGGATTAAGCTGTACGAGTGCTTCCCCTTCGAGTAGCTCGAGCAAATCCGTAATGCGCTTTTGCACAGAGTCCAATGGTTGCACGTTTGGCGTAGTCGTAGGAGTCTCTCTAGAACCCCCTGAAAGCGCATTTTCTGGCCCTTTTGTGTCTTCTTCTGGAAGTCTGCCAGAGCTCCTTTCGCTTCCGACAGCAAGGCATCGTATTTCTTCTGTTCATCTGGCCAGAAGGTTATACGGTGGATGTACTCCGTCTTGGGTGGAAGCTTGAGGTCGACAAATTTCATATCCTTCTTCCGACGAAGACAGAGGTCGGACATCAGGGACTGTAGCAACATCTCGCCGCGGGGTTGTCCGAGAGAGAGCGGCCTTGCAATGGCTGTATTGAAGATGTCAGATTGCTCAACGCCTCCGGTGATGTGCAGAAATTTAAGTAAGGAATGAAGGTCACGGATGCTGTTGATTATCGGCGTTCCTGTAAGTACCCATCTGGACTCAGCCTTCAAGAGGCATACGTTCTCGGCAACTTTTGTTTTGGCATTCCGAATTGTGTGGCCTTCATCCAAGACAATGCGGCGCCAGCTGATCCGAGAGAGCGGCCCACGGTTCTCTTCGCTGCTCAGAGTCCCGTAGCTGGTTATGACGACGTCGTAGGTTGTCAAGTCGGTCTGTCGGCCAGCGCCGTGGTAAACTAGAACCTTTGGAATATGCTCCGGCAAAACATGATGGTTGATTTGCTGCTGCCAGTTGCTCATTACGCTGACTGGGGCGACGATCAAGGAGCTACCTTTCCCGCCAGTCATGATGAGGCTGATCATCTGGAGCGTTTTGCCCAGACCCATGTCGTCTGCTAGGATACCACCTGATAGTAAGGTTGGTGCAGCCCGCATCGTGAAGTTCGTGGCGATGTTGAAGTACATCCCCTTTTTATCGCGTTGCCAGAGCTGCACAGACTTTGGGGAACCTGGCTCAGGGAACTCGGGTTTCTCCTTGGCCGTCAACCAAGCGAGTCCTTGCAGTTGATACGGCAGTAGCTTGGATCTGAGCATAGCGGGCTGTTCGGCCAGTGGCATCTTGGATAACTGATCCTCATCCACTGCCAGACTCTTGATGATGTCGGCGCTGGAGCGTGCTACGACCTGGCTAATCTCAGCCAGCTCCTCTAAAGACGCTTGTTCTTCTTCCAAGACACGACCTCGTGGCAGACCAGCCTGCGAGAACCCGCTCTGCAGGCCCATTGCTCCCCGTACCATCTCATTCTCAGCCCTAGTTTGATTGAGTTGGGCAGCTTTCACGAGCTTATCTTTCTTCAAACGGCTCTCAAGCTGGAGCCGCCCGGCACGATCAGCCGTTCCGTAAATTTCTATGCGAATAGGGCAGTCATAAAATCCCTTCTCCCCAGTGAGGACAGCCTCTATGGAGATGTCGTCTTCGTCCTGCAAGTTATAAGCATCGTGCGAGGAGGGAGACAGCGGGGACGGAAGGTAGGCGGCACTTACAAGATAGGGTGCGAGCTTCGCGGCAACTGTCTTGGGGATGTGGCCGATCTGCGATCCGAATACATTGTCGACACGGATCGCATTGGAGTCGTATGGGTTACTCGGTTCCCTGTTGCAGACGACGAGCTCCCCGACAGTGGCATATCCGGAGTAATACCTGACGCCAACAATCTTGCTATCTTTTCCGGGGATCAGTTACTCTCAAACTGACGAGCGCAAAGCGGGAAGAGGACGTACCAAGAGTGCCGTATAGTTCAGCTTCGTTGGCCGGAGATTGGGTGGCTCCTGGCTCGTCTTCGTTTGGAGCATCATCCTGAATGACGATCGCATTGCCTGCGCTTTGGCCAGTCGCAGCAGCAACGCCGGATCCATTCGCGTAGCGTGCAGCTTTGGCTCGGGGTCCGGCACTAGATGCATCTGCACCCGTCCCTCGGGATCGTTTTGTTCCCGCCATCAGAAATGTAACTGACCTTCCACTCTCTGAATACGACTTCTGCGGTGGATGCACATCTGAACCTCGAGCTCCCGGCAAATTTCCGTCCGAGGTGAGAAGCAAAAGAAAAAAAAAGGAAAGAGCGCGTCAGGTTCAGACGCGCTCAAGGATAGTGGCAAGCACGGACCAGGTATCCTATTAATTGTAAAGCCGTGAAGGCAACTTGATGGACAAGGGTAGCTAGCTGCCTACGAGCAGTACACTTTGACAGATACAAATACCTAACTCAACCTGGGGAAGATAGTGAAGTACCCAGTGGGATTTTGTAATATTTCAATACAACAACTGCGGCGCGCTCACTGCGTTAAGCAGAGACTATCATTACTTTCGAGCCTCGACCCTGTTCTTCCATAACCCCGACGCTGAGATATGCTACAGAAAAGCCAATGAAAAAAAAAAGAAAAAAAGAAAAAAAAAAAATTAACAAAAAGAAAACCAAAAAGGAAAAGAAAACCCTTGGAAAGAATACGGGAGATGAATTGACAGAGGCAAGACACTGCCACCGCCAAGAAGGAGGATTATCAGGCGGTTTCAGAGCTCTCCTGGACCCCAATCGATCGATCCGATGCCTTTTCCTACGCCTTCCATGAGGGCTTCGAGCCTGTCCTCGCTAGTAACCCAGCCTTGCCGCTTCGACGCGATGGCGTACTTGATCGGGTCCCTCCAGTCTCTCCACCACGCCTCCTCGCTCTGCACCACGCATTTCCGTCCCGTCTCGCCGTTCCTGTGGGACGCGAAGGGCCACACCGCCTTGACGACCTCGTATCGGTTCTTGCCCGTGAAGAGCGAGGTAACCGTGGTGAAAAACTTGTTTACCCGGTCCGGGTTCTGCACGATGACCTGTGCGTGGGTAACGTGGAAGGAAACCGCCACGTGGCCCTTGTAGTTCATGGACGCCACCATGCTGCGGATCTGGCCTTCGAGCCAGTTCACGTCCAGGTTGGCGACCACCCGCTCCAGCACGAACGTCTTGACCGGCGCCCCGTCTTCTACGAAGCGGCGTGCCCATGCTTCCACTCCGCCCTCGCCGACATCCGGCTCTACCGACGGCTTGATGCCGCCTCGAAGCGCCACCTCGCCCTCCCCAACGCAGCGGAGGTAGTCCATGCGATTGCGCGGGTCGTCTGGTACCAGGAGGTGCATGAGGTTCAGCTTAACGTCGAAGTCTACCTTCCGGCCACGTTTGCCAGTGATGTGGACCTGTGGCTTCGGCGGCACGGTCGACTGCGCGCGGATGAGCGACACCAAGGCGCTGGCGTTGCTCGACAGATATGGTGCTACGGACTTGATGCTGGCTTGGTCGGACGAGAGCTCGAAGAGGGGCGGTGAGTACAGCCGGTAGTCCAGGACGGGCAGGCCGGGGTATCTTTGCGGCCCCTTGGGTACGGGTCGCGGCGGCAGGACAGTCTGCGACG
>FTLB01001542.1_pt1 | contig 10780 bp, 8 predicted proteins | sample 1658291 | NCBI WGS metagenome assembly FTLB01 (sample SAMEA3914812, study PRJEB12502) | metagenome | biome: forest; material: soil | place: Canada | collected 2011-07-07 | depth 0.1 m
TGCGATATCTGCTTGTGCTGGCTCAGCCGCAACGCTGTGGCCGCTTGTAAATATTTTATATACTATCCATTCATTATAGCTTATGAGGTGGTAAGATTGTGTCGATATTTAGAAAAAGGTTACAATTTAACCCATTTAACTAAGTCATTAAATCGGGCCAAATAGTTCCCCAAAATGCTAGTTGCTCCTGTCTGTAGTTGTCCTTCTCGATGTAGCTAGCCCCTTCCCGGAAGACGATGTTCCTGGGATTGCATGCAGAGTATTGAGGCCAGGTTGGCAGATTTAGGTCTGCGAGCCCGTGGTTGACGGGCGTGAGGTCGTGAACAAATGACACCCACGACCGAGACATGAACTTTTGCAGGCGCGCGTAGCTCTGGTACGGGCCGATGAAGTTGCTATTGTTGTTGGGGTTGTCGAAAACATACACAATCTTCCAGAGCGGAAGTCGTTAGCAACAACATAACTGTTTTCATACAAACGTGGCACACATACCTCAGAGTAGTGAGTGACGTAGACGGGCGGCACAATCATGATAGATGGCTCTCTCCAGTCCCATGGCGCTTGGTCGAACCGATACGTGAAGATCGAGTTCTTGCTGCGCTTGCTATGATACGTTGCGTAGAACCGGCGACCGGCGTGCATGAAGTAGTCGCCAGCAATAGCCGCCCCCCGCTTGTACATATACCCTTGGTCGGCGAAGCGCTGGGGTCCAGTTCCAAAGGGGCAACCCACAACTGGATCATCTGGGTAGAGGTTCATGACGGCGCTCACAGTGCTGTTATCGAGACCAGCCCCAAGCGCCCGCACATACTTGAAAACATCTGCGTCGGTGTTGAGGGGGCTAAGCCTCGGACCGAGGAATACAGCAGTCCCCTCATCTGTGTTGGTTCCCATGATGATGGGCACGTCGGCAATTTCTCCTTTTTGCAAGGACTGGGACGGCAACTGGGAGATAAACTCGCCATCCATGATTGGTGTTTGACGGAATCCCGACATCGCATTGTATAGCTTTTCGAAGGGCACAGTTCGTAGGCAGCCAAGACTATCATTGGCGGTATGGCAGCCCACCGTGGTCGTAATGTTGTTGTACATGCCCTGGTAGCTGACGTTCATCTGGTTAGGAGCAACAACTAAAGAAAGATATGTTAGCGAATCCTTAACTCCATTGTGTCAGAAACTATCCTGCAGAAACTTACTGGGAGCGCCGAGCAGACTTGCGCTTTCCATGATAGCAGCACGGAATAGTCCCTCATTGTTTCCTTTGAAACCGATCAGGTGGTAGCCGGTACTAGATCCGCCTGCACTTTCGCCGCCGATAGTGACCTTGGTCGGGTCACCGCCGAACCCGGCGATGTTTTCTTGTATCCATTTCAGGCCCAGACGCTGGTCGAAGAGACCTAGGTTGCCCACACCGGCAGCAAGAACCTCCTGGGACGCTAGGAAGCCGAACCCCATAGTCCGGTAGTTGATCACAACACCAATGATAGGTTTGTTCATATCCATGGAGTTCTGGACGATGTAAGACATGTTGTATTTAGGGTCGGCAGAGCCTCCAGCAATGAACCCTAAATAAGGGTGATCTCGTCAGTTTCCAGAAGAGGCGGGCTGAGCCCAACGTTCCATGGCTGTTCAGGGGTGCAACGCCATGGGTGCAACGCCATGGCAGAGCCACTATGAGAAGGGATCTAAGCACAACTAACCTCCGCCATAAAACCAGACAAATATTGGCAGGCCATCGCTGGGTTGGATGTTGGCGGGCCGCACAATGTCTATGGTCAAGCAATCCTCTCCCAAGGTTAGACCATCGATGAGACTGCCGCCCACGAGGGAAAGTGGGAATCCGTTGTAGCCAGGACAGGAATCAGACCGGACTGTGGCATTGCGAATATCGCTCCAGGACTGGTTAAATGGCAAAGAGCGTCGCAGGCGGAGGTCACCCACAGGGGCTTGAGCGTAAGGGATTCCATAGAAGGCTTCCTGACCGAACGTGTCCAGGCTTAGCCCAGAGTAAGTGCCATTGACTGTCTTGACCTCCGGCGCCGCAGACACGGCAAGTAGGCTACCCAGGAGGGAGAGGGCGCATGATGGCTTGAGCAGCATGACGACTGCCGCTGCAATGAGATCTCACAAAGTTGATGAGACGGTACCGGGTCGAGATCACGCACAACGCAACCTAGGTACATATCGTCACAGCTAGTGTAGGTACTTATACCCGACCCTTGGGTATCCATCAACTGCCCCAGAGTATTGGAGAGCTTCTCCGACAATCTGGCGGTTCCGGCTCGACACCCATGCCCTCCCGGAAAGCTCTCCCGGAATTGAGATCCTGTGCCACCATGATAGACTATCTAGCTTTTCTCCACTTCCCCGCACCCCGTCTTGACGATACTCTGGACGCAAAATCCGTCTGCGAAAACTGCAGTCAAACTACGACGAAGTAGGACGATATCATAGAGTAGTATCCACTAGTTGGAAGTGAGGACGCCGGAGTCGGCTCTATAGTACACCTCGCCCCGGATGTCACTTACCGTCCTCCGGATATCCGCGGTCCCACTACTTGCCGATACACAGAGCTTTCCAACTATTATTCGATGACTACTTCCCAGGTTCCGAATGGGAATTTTGCCAATCACATTCGTCTTCAATTCTTAATTGCATCAGGAACACGTAAGCAGGGATCGGCACCGATCAGCTCGTTGTTGCCATATGGCGTCCATCGCTCAGAGGGTTGAGTCACCTAGATGTGGCTGGTATAGATGCAGGTCCGGATGATGAATCAGCCTTTTATCGACACCCCTAGTCTTCTCTTTTTCTTTCCGACTCCCAACCCAATGGTGCGGTGTGCAGGATGTTGTAGTCGTGGAGTGGTTCCGCCTTTTCGACTCTTTGTGATTATTCAAACAGATCGTTGTGCTGTCATTGATTGCCGGTATCCCGGCGCTAAGGTGGCATGGGAGAGGCTTGTGCGGTTGCAGGGAAGGAAAGGGTAACATACTATCAAAAAGGAGTTTGGAAGTTGTTGCTTCGATTTCCACGAGGATCGCAGGGGAACTCATAGATACTCAGACAAAAGGAGACTTGGCGCCTGGTAACCAGAGCTTTTGGTTCACCACCTTTTCCAAATTGAAACCTTCACAACCAGTCAATTATTTCAGGGTCCAGATGATAGATATAAATGACTAAGTCTAAATGGTGGGTGCTTAAGGGCACGTGGCGGAACCAATCGCAACATAGAGTCCGAAAGCCTGGCGAAGGTCAAGCTCTCAACCCCGCGATAATAAAGTCTGTTGAGTCTCACTGACAGGGTTCCCCGTATTAAGGCCCTCTGGGCCGGAAACTTTCTCCGTACCGGCGACGAGCCGGTCACATGACAAAAAGGACGGGAAAGGATGCATCAGCAGCTAGCTCATAACCCTACATAGAGACCTTTGAGAAGCGCTGATACACTAGCCAGGGTCAGCACCGGCATACGCCATGTTCTCAGACGAACGCCTTGATAAAGAGTAAGAATATGCCCACGCTGCACTTCCTACCGCTTCGGAGATGGGGCAGAATGACGACGAACAGGCGCTCCAAGGCCATTGTATAACAAGAGGCACAAGATAACTAGCGACGTCATGGAAGGCGGTCAGGGCGGGTGATAGTCTTAGCGGGCGGGAGCCAGGGATGGCCCTAAGTGTGGAGTGTTGCGGGGTTTGCCAGGACGCGGGGAGATATGGGGACAGTGACTTCGTCTTAACTTCGGAACATCAAGATCTGCGAGGTGGAGAGGCCCGGATGGCTACTCCGTGAAGACCATCTTAACCTCTATTTGTGGTGCGCTTAGTGCATGGCCGGCTACTCCCCAGGGAGTGGGGGAAATCACCACTGGCTCATAAATACCGTCATAGCAAACATGAGATCTTGATCATTTCGAAGACCGCCCAACCTACCCCCCCAGAGGCACATTGACTGATAAACTTGCACACCATGGTTGGTCGGGCTCTCTTTTCTTGCATACTTGCTCTCTGCAATGGCCTCCTATGGATGCCGACAGTAGCAGCCGATGCCCCCCCGCCCTCTGCCAACACCATCAATGGCACTTACACGGGCCTCAACTTAGACTCATTCAGCCAGGAGGCCTTCTACGGTATCCCCTTTGCCGAGTCTCCGCTTGGTGACCTGCGTCTGCGTTACCCAGTCTCCTACAATCAATCATGGACCGGCACTCGCAATGCCACTGTGCGCTCAGTTTCGTGCCCAGGCTTTGACGCGCCGCTCCCTCAAGGGTTTGCCGATGGTCTTACCATGGGCGAGGACTGCCTGACGCTCGACGTTATCCGTCCTGCGAATGTCAAGCCAGGCGACAACCTACCAGTCTTTGTTTGGATCTACGGCGGAGGGTTCAAGGCGGGCGGCAGTGCTGACCCGCGCTACAACACTTCGTTCATGATCCGGAACTCTATGGAAATGAACATGCCCATCATTACCGTGATGCCAAACTACCGTACCATGGGTTTTGGCCTGCTGGCTTCTAAGGAAGTGGCTGAAGCCGGCCTAGGGAACATTGCTCTCTTCGACCAGAGGCTGGCTCTCAAGTGGATTCATGAGAACATCCAGGCCTTTGGAGGAGATCCCACCAAGGTTACCATTGCTGGTGAGAGTGCCGGAGGGACCAGCGTAGGGTACCAATTGGTCGCATTTAATGGGAAGAGCGATGGACTCTTCCGAAGCGCTATTATGGAGAGTGCCAGCTTGTTAGGTGCTTCACGTAAGTCTCGATCCAGGACCCTTCGAGCTACCAGGTGGCTGTGTTTCACGGGACGCAAATTCTAGCTGACTGTTTGCTCTTCGTTCCCGCTACTCTAGTCAACACCGTTGACTCGCTCAAAAATGTTTACCAGAAATGGTACAACAACATAACGACCACGGTCGGATGCAACACCGCTAACGACAGTTTGTCATGCCTGCGCACTATCCCATACCAGAAACTCTACAACAGCATGGTAGGCTTCCAATTCAAGCCATACCTGGACGGTGTATTCCTCTCGCAGCCTCCATCCGTCTCAATTCAAAAGGGGGAGATTGCGGACGTCGCCATCATCATGGGCTCCAACACTGACGAAGGCACCGCGGCATTCTTTGGCCCTCGCGGCACGCTCAACAACGACAGCGATGTGTCTGCCTACTTGTCCGGCCTGGGCGCTGGGCTCAACAACCAGACCATCGAAGCCATCATGGAACTGTATCCCGATGATCCGGTCGTTGGTTGTCCCTTCTACACTGGCCCAGAACGGTTTGCCGACCAAGGCTACCAGTACAAACGGGGTGCCGCCATCACGGGCGACTATGCCATTCATGCCGGCCGCCGTGACTACGCTGTCAAGCACAGCACGAACAGTTCGAAACCCATCTACACCTACCGCTTCGACACGGGCTCCTGGAACTGGCTCGAGTATGCTGTCACGTTCACCGCTCCAAGCTTTGTCACCCATTTCAGCGAGATTGTGTACGTGTTCGACAACCCAGACAAGAACGTCAACTGGATCGGCCCCTACCCGACGTACCACGCCCTAGCCAAGTTTCTATCTCGGTCCTGGGTATCCTTTGTGCACGACCAGAACCCAAACAACCATGGCCTGTCGGCAAAGCCCGTTTGGCCAAAATATTGCCGCAGCAAGCCGCAGAATTTAGTCTTCAAGGAAGGTGCTAGCTATATCGAGGCAGATGACTGGCGAAAGTCGCAGTTGTCCTACTGGGCCAGCATTTGGACGCAGTTGATGACCTAGGTATTTCCAAAGTCCCCCGCAGAGAAAAGAATAATTGACTGTGTACCTGCGCCTATTCGATCGGCTCCAAGATTTGCCTAAGAACGTCTACTGTGCATTTTCAGTTTACAGCTCTAGACGAAATTATTTCCCCTGATATAAAGTGTCGCGGATAGCTTGAAACGTAGTTACAGGTATAAAGTAAAGTTTAAGTTTAAACCTATTAACTATAGCTACTTTTCTGTATCGTTTTACTCACTCCTAATAAAAGTTCCAGCTGCCCAGAGCTATAAACTACAGATTAGCAAGCGGAAGAGCCTCCCAATCATTCCACCATTGTTCCGTTTTCTGCGGCCATTCGTCCTTGAACACTTTCTCATAAATCTCCTCCCCATTATATTGTGGCTCCTGGCTCAAGTACTGCCATTCTCTGCCTGCATTGACCGTTTCTTCGATGTATAGCTCCCGTGCCGTTACTTTGCCTCGTGAATCCTGCTCACACACCCAACACCGGTTAAACCACCTTAAAATATTCTCAAAAAGCGCGTCGCTACCTATTGGTCCGTGGTATCCTCTCTTTCTTCGCATCTCCAGTCTCAGATATTCCAAGCGGGTGCCAGAAGAGATAAGGTTGAATATAGAGAGCGCGAGGGTACCGTCGATAGCGCCGTTGATGAAGGCGTCACGCAGATAATCAGGAGGGATACTCTCATTCTCGAAACAGCAGGATAGAGGGTGCTCTCCATCTTTCTCTTCGTCCCATATTTCTTGATCAGGTCCCACTGAGAATTGCAGCCTCAGAGTAACACGCCTCAGTCGCGACAGCTTACTCAGCGCGCGGTAAATACCCGTCTCTTGCCGGTCGCCTCGTGTTCGATTGATGGAAAGCCATACTTGTTCTAAATTTGGGCACTCTTCAGCAAGCTGGTGGGCGACGAGCTCCGAGATAATAAGGACTGGATTCTGCGACTCCTCGTAACGGCATGGCCGAAAGGAAAGGTGGGAGAGGGTTCTGCCATGCCGACGCAAAAATATTCGGAACGTGCTGTTGCCGATGTAGCCCTCTAGGTCTAGACGCCGCAGGGGCGTTACATTCTCAAGCAATCGATTCAATGCCTCTATTCCCTCGTCCGTCTGATCCTCTATCGACGATAAGGCCAGCGTGTCTAGAGACTGGAAATCGCCGCACGAAACTATATCGGCTAAGGCGAGCCCGGACTCGATGTTCCATTGTATTGTCAGTCGGCGCAACTTGGTAAAGTCCGTAGAGAGGCCCCATTCCTTGATATCGTGCGATTCATAGCCAGTAAATACTAGACTACGAAGCCTGCCGGGCCTCACCAATTGCTCATCTGGTTCGACAATGTCGGGGAACAAGTCGGCTCGAACCGGCTTTCCAAGATGGTAGGCCTCCCTGCTAGAGAGCGAATCGCCTGCCATGATCCTAATCAGCCAGACATGTGCCAGGTTTGGTGCCATACCGGCCACCATGTGCTTCACGGCTTCCTCAGTATAATCCACCTCGCCGCTGGTCCCGAATGGGAGAAATCGTACAACAATGCTAGAAAGACATGGCGATGATGCCAGGGCGTAATCGTCTGGGCCGAGAGCATGTGGACTCCCACGAGATTGGACCAGACTGCCCAAGCGAAAACTGTGCATGTGAAGGCGGCAGCCTCTTTCATGAACAACAGACAGGATGGATCGGGGTAAATGGGAATCACAGCCCCATATGAGATCCTCGAGGGCTGGAAGCCGATTGATAAAATGAGCCAACGAGGCTCCCGGACGGTCCAGAATTCTGACCCCCGAATGTTCCACAGAAGACTTAGACGGGCGACAAAATTTGTGCATGTCGAAATAGTCACGGATTCTCCAGTCTTGCTGCTCATCCTTGTCGCCCTTGGCTTCCGGAATATGCCGTTGCTCCTCTGATCGTCCCCCCACGATCTTCAGCCGCCGCACGTAGCGATAACGAGCATCTGGGCTGAGCACTTTGGTCCATCGTTCTAGACTGCTCTCCACTTCATTAGCGGCGGGTATCTTGAGTCGGATCTAACAAAAACGCATGGGCGCGGATGCTGCACAGCAGCATCTACTTGTCAGAGAGAAAGCCCATAGACCGCGTCTGTCGTCCGAATCGAAGTTGAGATATTCACAAATGCGCTCTACAGTTATAAGAGGAAGAGTCTCCAGGGACACAGACGGTGAAGATGCCATTCTGTGGCCTGGCTTCTGGAGGTAGTGAACGAGGTCCAGGCTTTCTGGGGTCGCGGTGCGATGATGAAGCTCGCCATGATCCTTATGGCTGCCATCACCCTGTTTCCGGGCATCGGAATTGCTGCGCCTGTTCAGGCTGATAGCACCGGGGCTCCCATTGCTGACGATCATGATATGTAAGTGTGTAGTCAAGAAAAACGCAAAATTTATGGTATGCTGAATGTCTGTGTCTGTAGGAAGGCTAGGGCTATCTTTGTTCGATGCCCCGAAAACCAACCAGGATGCGGTGCGCGTATCGGGGATTAAGACTGAGTGCTACGGGACTAGTATCGAGTTTTTTGAACCAAGGCAAAGCCGCAAGACAGTTTTATTTTTACGGCTAGGATGAACTCTTTACGTCGAAGAGCGACACCGCGTATGTGAGGCATGGAAAGGAGCTGCAGCAATTCAAACTTTATAATCTGGCAAACAACCGCCTTTGCCTTATGCTCCCACATATAAGAGTTCGCGTTTTATAGTCCTATAGTAGTCGAAATTTACCATTGTGGCTAATATTACTATTTTATCCCCGTCATCATTTCATGACCAACTTATATAACTCTATACCGTATTTCTTTAAGAATATAGGCCTAATGTGGGAAAGAAAAGGAAATGTGTAACGTGAAACATTAAATGGGCATATTGAATGGCTTGTTATATTGAATGGGATTTAGTTTTAATATTAAAAAATAACTGCGTAATCTGAGCAACCTTGATACACAGGGCACACAAGTCACACAGGCCACAAGATCTTCTACGGCGGAGCTGGAGGCTGTCATTAAATTAGTCAATAATTTCTCTCAAAACCCATCTAGCTAGTTTTACTATCATCGTGTAAAGCATGACTCCGGCTCCAATTAGTCACAACGGATATGGGTAGTAAATTCGTACAATCGCAGTTCAGTTCCCAAGGGGGCGTGGATAATACTCTAAGACACTCTCACTCAGAATACTGTATTGGTCCGCTCACCCAGATCTACCCAAGGTATAAATTAAAACTTAAGAGTACATATCCAACATGTACAGGAAAGAAAAATGAGATTCAGTCATCCCGAACCTCACGCGACAACTCAACCCTAGTAGCCCTTGGATGTCCTACCGCGGATCCTCGGCTGCGCCTTGTAACCGACTATCTCGGGCTCGGTGATGTCCGGATAGTACGGCTCCAGGGCGTTTACGATGGTCGCGGGGTCGCGCTCGTCCAGTAGGAAGGCGTCTAACCCAGCCGCGGCGCGCTTGGAGGTGGTCGCCGCTCCGACAGGCTCGAGCTGGATGAAGGTGATGATGAAGCGACCCGTACCGTTCAGCGGCGTGTTGCAGGCCAAGACGGCCGTGAGGTCGATATAGAGGTTAGGGCCTGTCTGAACGACGCCGTGCTGGCCGGCGGCCACGTTGAAGCTCCACGGGCCAAAGGTCTCGTACGTAGGATTGCTGGCGCCGATGGAGTAGGACGGCGACGTTTGGTAGCCATCGTTGTCGTTCCACTGGTCCGGCGTACCCGTCAACCAGCGCACCGTACAGTCGGCGTTACTGATGACCATACTGTTGCCGACCTCGTTGACGTAGCCCATGCTGAAGGTCAGTTCGTACTGGAAGCCGGGGCACATCTTGACGTTGGCCTGCGACAGCGCCATCTGGCAGCCTGCTGCGGGGAGTTCGTTCATGTCGACACCAAGCGAGATGACCGGCTGACCGCTCTGGGGCGTGTAGTAGGACGGCGTCAGCGTGATGTTTGTGCCCAGCTGGCACTGGGGAAAGGCGGCGAAGGTCCAGTTGGTCCATCCGTACTGGTAGTCGGAGAAGTTGAAGTTGGTGACAGGCTGGTCAGGCGCGCACTGGTCCGGTGCGGGCGCGTAACACTGGCCTCCAATACAGTACGGCGGATCGCAGACGTTTCCGCACGAGCCGCAGTTGTTGGGGTTGTTGCGGAAGTCAAGGCAAGTGTCGCCGCACTGGTCGTGGGGGCATCCGCACTTGCCGGAGTGACTGCTTTGAGTTAGTAGTTATACTATAGACTATATTAAGAGGATATGATTGAGAACAGGGAAAGCGAATGAGTCTGTGAGGTGGGGAAGGAGAGGGAGAGAAATGAGGCATAGGCAGAGGTGGATAAGTCAAGGAGATTGAGAGACAAGGAGTTAAAAGAAGACATACCAGGCAGATCCAGCACCACACTGGCCACCGCAAGCGCCGCAGTTGTTGTTGTCCGAGCCGTATAGATCAGCACAGTAGAAAGAACCGTCGTTGTAGACGCACGTCTCTGGCGGATCGGTGCAGAAGCAGGCGCACATGGCATCCTGGGCATTGTAGTATGCCTTGCGACCGGTGTCGGTAAAGGCGACAGCAGTAAAGTAGACGGCCTGGGCGGCACAGGCAACAGCCTCGACGACCTCGTACCACTCCTTGAAGTTGTCGGCGCACGAGAACAGAGCCGCGTACGAGAATATTGCGTTGCAGCCCACCCAGCTAAAGTGCTCGCACTGGTCGTAGCACAAACTCTGAATATCGCACGCGTCACCAAAGTCAAAGGGGCTGAGCTGCCAGTAGTCGCTCATGGCATCGCACAGGTTCCCCTGGTCCATCTGGTAGTTCTGTTTGGTCTCCGATACCAGGCCCGCAGGCGTCGACGGGCACTGCGGCGCGTCGAAATTGGCATTGGTACGCAAGTTCAAATCCCGTCCTTCCAGCTGGGCACGCTTGACCAGCGCATTCAGCATCTCCTCGCTGCGCTTGCGGTCCTTCAGAGCGTTCTGCACCTCCGGGTTGTTGACCGG
>FTLB01843357.1_pt1 | contig 10776 bp, 7 predicted proteins | sample 1658291 | NCBI WGS metagenome assembly FTLB01 (sample SAMEA3914812, study PRJEB12502) | metagenome | biome: forest; material: soil | place: Canada | collected 2011-07-07 | depth 0.1 m
CTTCATCGTCATCGTGGCGATACCCTTTGGTGACGCGTTCAATTTCATCGTGGACGTCGAGGGCTATCCATCCAGCGTGATAGCGTTGTTCGTGGTGGTCGGACTCTTCATCCTACGATGGCAACAGCCCAACGCCCCGCGGCCATTCAAGGTCTGGTACATCGTAGCCATCTTCTTCATGGCCGGCCAGGTCTTCCTTCTTATCGCACCGTTCCTTTATCCACCAGGAGGCAAAGGAGATACCAACCTGCCGTACTGGCTGTATCCGATTATTGGCATTGGGGCTTTGTTCCTTGGCGTTGGATACTGGTTCGTTTGGCGGCATGTATTGCCCTGGATTGGCGGGTACGAGCTCCAGCAAAACAAAGTGGAGCTTGCCGATGGGACTGTCGTTACCACATTCCAAAAGATCAAGAAGCAGTGACCGACATACCTGTACAGTATTTTAGCGGGGTGATATGGAGGAGGGGTTCTGCCAGAGTCGGTAAAAGCACAACGCCCAATTATTGGTTGGTCTCTGATAAGCAAGAAGTGTGGAGGGGGTCGAGCTTTGTGCTTACTTGCTCTCGTAGTCTCAACGCCGTCACTCCCTAAGCGATACTTTTAAGATGTCGGATATATATGAGGTATACAAGGACCCATGTACCTATTGCAAACCTAAAAGAGCGAATTACAAACTCATCAATCTCCATGTCTCTACCTGGTCTTTACCATGTTGAATGGATTGCTCTCTTGCGCGAATTTCTCGTCGCAAATGGTTTGACAGCCTTCTCGAAACTGGTGGCGGCTCCAGGCGTATTCCCCGGTCTTACATGTGTGGATTTCCTTTCAGGTCACCGAACCAGGGCCCAAGAAAGACTCATCCAGTTGCTCATGACAAGCTCGCGGTCATACCGCACACGTGCGCACCTTACTCCGTTGCACACCGATTTCACGCGACAAGCTGCAGCCTCGGATTGTTTCTTTTCTGATTTCTGAGGCTATACTTTATCATTGACCTTGGGTTGTCAACCTCTCTTGCTAGATAAGCTGGATACCCAATCAGTTCCGCACATGCCAGCTCAGCCACCCAATTTCCTGCCACACCTAGATCGAGTTTGCTTGTCTGCCTCGCCTGGCTGCATATGGTCACGCACCTCCCTCAACTTAGTATAACTTTGAAGCTCAGCTAGAGAGATTGTGGAAATGCGATTGGCTACTCTCGCAGCCGGGAGGCCGATGAACATGCAGCGCTACCCTCGCTACACTGCTCAGATATCAGCTAGCTCACGACCGCGCGAAGGCTGACCAACCTTGGTTCTATTCAAAAGGTGCCTGGATCCCGATACCTCTCGTTCGCCCCAACAATCCTAAATTCCCATTTACCTGGCATCATGTTCTTGACGGACATTACTACAGTCTCCGCGACGAGTGTCACAAGGCCGCCCACGCCTTTTCCGAACGCCAAAGCTTTCGTTGGCCAAAGACTTTGTTTGCGATAGCCCTGATGGTTGGGTCGCGTGTTGCTCGCTCCGAGGCTAGCGGCTGCGATATCAAGCCCCTGATATTGCCCATAACAGTGAGGTTTTTTATCTGCTCCGGTGTCGCTTTGGCATGCTAATGAGTATCTACTAGAACGTTACCTTCCCTGATGGGATCGCGGAGAATCGAGGCATCCGCCTCGTCCTCGGAAATCAAATTCAAGGCTTGCGCATGTCTACGACGCTGAACAACACCCGAGTTCGGAACGTTCTGGACTGTCCCTCATCGTCCAACAACTCTGGCTTGATCGGCTGCGAGGGAGCGTCCGGTAGCGTATACAGCACCACGGCCGGATCTTTCCAGGAGGTTTACAACCTGAAAGACTGGAATGTTACGTCAGTATATTCATTACCGTTTAGACACCTCTTTTCGGCGGACCTTTAGTTCCATCTACGAGATTGGTCGCTGACCAGATGAAGCGTTGTTGATCCCCGGCCTTCAGACGGAACTACGGTGCTCCAAGGGTACGACATCGGAAACTTCACCGATGGCCCTGCGGTCATCACAGATTTCCCTTTTGAAGTCTGGGCAAACCATGACGCCTTGAACAAGAGCGCGCTGGCTCTTGGTCCCAAGTCTTCCGTCCTGGAGCGCCTTGTTGACAACCACCTGGCCCCCAGCGCTGCATTCAGCATTGATTACGGCTCGCGTTCCGAGCTCTATCCTCGCGATGGCCAAGCTGTATTCGGCGGCGTGAATGACGCGCGGTACGACAGCAAGACAAAGACGACCTTCCCAATGTGGGGGTACGCAGCCCCGGTGAACTGCCCGCTGCAGGTCCTCCTCGAGGATGTCATACTGACCAACGCCAACGGGAACCACTCGTTGTTTGACGACCCGGGCTCCACCGTCACTGCATGTGTAGACACCATCCAAAATGCGTTCACGTGGACGCCTGACATGTTTGCAACGTGGCAGAACCTGACGAACTGGGTTGCTAGCGACTCGAACGGCGTATATGATCAACAGACATACCCGATGGATCGAGAACCGTTGATAGGCACTCTGACGATCAAGCTGGCCAACGGCCACACTACGGTGATCCCCCACTACGAACTCCTCACCCAAGAACGTGGCACGGATCCTCAAGGGAAATACGCCGTTATCAACAGTTCGCGCATTATGGCCGCCGTCCAGGCGGGCGAATCCGATTTGGGTGACAACATTCCCATCCTAGGCGGCGTTTATCTGTCTCAGAACTACCTCCACGTGGACTACGACGCGGGGGAATTCTGGCTCAGTCCCCAGGTTGGAAACGGAACGTTCCCAGACCGGATCACGAGCAGTTGCGTATCCAACAACTCGACAGACAGCGGGTCGGGAACCAACTCTGGCGCGGGGGGCGGCTCGAAGATTGGGCTAGCAGCCGGTCTTCCCGTTGCGTTTGTCGTTGTTGCTCTCGGCCTCGTCGCATACTTTATGTGGCGAAGGAATCAGAATCACAAGCGTAATGCCGCGCAAACCGACACTCTAGAGACAGCGATTCGCAAGCAGGATGTGAGTGCTGACAACGATGTCTCCGCTCTCGACCGGCCGCCATCCGAGTTGGTAGGTGACTCGCCAATCCCGCGCCGTCCCTCCGAGGTTGCGGGAAAACAACTCCCGGCCCACAAAGAAGATGTCTTCGTCTTTTATCCCGTAGTACCCTCGAAAATTTCTCCTCATAATAAGATTGGATAACGAATGCGCCAAAGTTAATTAATCGGTTGCAGGATAGCGAGAGATCCATAGCTGATCTCTACTCATTTTGAATCTTTCTCCTTGGGGTAAAATAAACACAACTAGCAGTTCTAGCTACGGCGGATTCTACTCTTCCTGTTCAAATTTTCTTTAGTTAAAGCCCAGTACGTTATCCAGGTATTTGCGCGCTATTAGAGAGTAGTGGTATGTAGTTGAGAACAGATTTTATTTGCGATAGTATCCAGCCCTTTAATGTCCTGTCCGCTGGACTCGTAGCTCTCAACAGCCGCTACTTGGCCGAGGTTGATTGTATTTAGATGCCCTCGGAGGGTAAAAACCAATGAGAAAAGCTTTGTTCCATGATTTTTGCTTGGGCATGAGGCCCACGTGGCAGGAAACCCTTCCGCGATGCCATGCATGTAGGGAATATTCCTTTTGCATTTAAGACACAAGAACTGCCAACAGGCTCTACAAACATTCTGTTGCCACTGGAATCCCGGCAATGCATGCCGCCGTTGTCGGACTAGCTGTGCTTCTTTCGATCTCAATCCATGACCGGTGAGAGTGCGACGCATGCCAGCGGAGTGCGAGGTATATCTCGACTGGCATTATGCACTCATACTGGTGGTAAGATTCCATAGTATGTATTAGATTGATTGAAGTGTTGAACTATCTGTACCATCTGAGGCAGCTGAAGCCACGATATAGACGTCCTGGAGCTACGGTTGCCAGGATCCAGGAGCTGGCCAGAGGGGTGGCACGACGTAGAAGGTGGCAATATCCAACAACTCGGTTCTCACACATGTGTTCTGGGCAATGGCATTTGCTGCCCCCAACTTCCACATACCGTATCACACCTACAGCTGGCTGGATCGATATATATGTTTCGTCAAGGTATCTCTCTCTCCGGAACCATGACAGCACATCCTTCCAGCCCCTGAGCCTCTTAGAAGCGCCACAAGATGTCTCCAGCTGTTTGCAACAACATGCTAGAGAAGAGTTCTCTCATCTCCTCATGTGACGCCTCCCTAATGGTAAAGACCCACCAGATGAATAGACCATTTCATGTTATTCCTCTCTACTTGTCTTTCATGCTGGCCATGACTTGGGCCGCAGACAAGTGGCCCTTTTCATGTCATCTGAGAACTTTGTTCCTCTTCACGAGGAGTGACTTCAAGACCGACATCTTCCCACAGAGCGTCTTCGCCATTGCGGCCACTTTGACAGGACCGGCACTTACCGAAGTCGAATCGGCGCCATCTATTCCGCAGCTTGCTTACAGGTTGCCCTCGGCGTTGCTATGGGTCCGGACTAACTTGCTTAACGAGGCGGAGCTCACGTGCTTTGGTTGCGGTGCGCTCAGGGTACTCTCCGAGGCGGAACTCAAGTCCACCGCCTACATCTGGATGCTTGTGACCGTCGCCATCATCACCACGACGGTGCATGCTCAAGACTTTCCAGACGTCGAGGATGACAGAGAGGTTGGCCGGCAGGCGGTGCCGCTGCTCTACGGAGAATGGCCGGCCCGTGCATCGCTGACCATCGGGGCCAGGTCCTGGTCCATCGCTTCGCTTATTTTCTGGGGGGCTACGGTGGCGGGCTGGATTTGGACCTGTGGGGATTGGCGGTGCCATCAGCCTCACTACGCTGCTCAAGCGAACTCAATCTGCAGACGCTGTGGTATGGAAGCTATGGTGTCTGTGGATGGCAGTCATATACGTCACGCCTGTTTTCGCCGGATTGTGAAGATGAGCTATGATTCCGCTCCAGTAAAAAAAGGTGTCTGCCATTAGAGATGGACCGTGTCCCCATAGAGCCTATTCGGGTCAAACATCTGTCTGACTTTGTCAGTTCTGGGTGACTCGAGACTAGCAAGCATAGTAACAAGATGCTGAAGCGCTGGCGCTTGGATTCAAGTATAATCCATTGCATGTGGTTAATTTAAACCAGAAACCGAAGCTTACTCTGGGTATCTTACTTTCTGAATTCAAGAGCAGCCCGGAATAGAAAGTTGCCAGCCGTCTTGGCCCGGGCCAGGCCGTGGGTAGTTGAGAGGTACTATAGTTATTTTTAGTACAGCTGTTGAGTTGCTACAGCTCGGGCAGTGATCGAGGCCTTTCCTCCGAAGGGTTGCATGTAGTATTAGGTCTGCTTAGGAAGCGGCTCCTGGTACGTAACCAAGGATCTTGGTGGTGCCGGGAAACCTGGCCGATTTCTTCTAAATTTTTCTAATATTTCTTCAGGTAAATCTCCTCCAGGTAGTTGTACTCCTAAATCTGCTTTCGAAGGAGAATTTCGTTTAACTGCGTACTTCTCATGTTCATCTAGTAGCTTTTTGGATTTGGGCGCCATCTTTAATATTGTCTTGGATCTTTTGAAACTTGTGTTGTTGGATTATTTCCTAGAAAGAGGAGTGTCTTTGTTTTAATTATTTTGGAAAGAGAAGGGATAATTAATTATGAGTAATGATAAAGTTGATGTATAAAAAAAAAAGCTGATAATGTTTTTAAAATCTTTCCTTGAAAGTATTTTAAAATTTCGTCACAATCTTTTCGCTAAGATCTATCTACCGTCTTTCACCATGTCTTAAAATCTCTTCCTCAAAATCTCTTCCCTAAAACCTCTTCCTCACAATCTCTTCCTCAGAAGAGGTAAGTAGCTTCCCCTTCCTAGAAATCTTACTCAACTTCGTCCTTATTCCTATTTAGAAGTTAATTCCCCATCACCCCTCTTTACATCTTCTGATAGCTAATAACTCCAATCACATCAGCCAGACCGATTATCATCGATTTTCCGCTCAATCCAATATCGCAGATGAAATGGCGACCCAGAGTCGTATCTGGAAAAAGTCAGATCATCTGCGGATGCCCGCTGGCTGGCGTAAAGTTGAGCCGGCTCGACGTGACTTCTGGATCGGTCCTGCTTCCCGGACTAGTTACGAAGACCCCCGAGATAATACTAGATTGGATCACCCATGGGAAATGCATCTGGGTCCAACTGGCGAAGCCTTTTTTTACGACAAAAATAACGACGTTGTCACCTGGGTAGACCCGCGATTTGGTGATCCCTCGCTCACCGTTGCTGAACTAGCAGATCGGCACGGGAAAGACCCGGATTGGCACAGACTCGTCGAGAAACTACGAGCACGCCCCTCGAACTCGCGGGCGCAGGAACTATGGAAAAAGCTACTCCATAGAGAGCCACGCAACAGTGGCATACGGTACCCGGTCTCGGGATTGGCGCCGCACGTCGTACCCCAGGGTGCCACCTCTGGTCAGCCTCAGGGTCTGTCCCAGTCCCAGGTGAGCGCGTGGCGTTTCCTCTATCTATATCCTCTGATCATGAGCTCTATTCGTTTCTATCCGTATCTTTTACTCGGGCACTTTTCTCAGTCCAGTCCAACTAACGCGTTATCAATTAAAGGTGGCTATCACTGTCCGCGATCGCGTCATACAGATCGAGCATCAACATCGGCCCAGAAGTCCGGCAGAAGGGCTCAGTCGCTTAGCAAATGATGCTACACATTCTGACCGATTGCAATTGGCACACCTTGCGGACAATATGACACGGCTGTCAATGACGCCACCGCCGGATCTGACTGTCATCAACGCCTTCAACCGTGCATTGGACATGGTCCAGGCCGATAACTTCCGCAACGGTTGGCCAGATCGAATTCGCCCGACAGTCTACACAGCAATTTTCAACATGAAGCGGATACTGCCTGAACTAGGACAACTCAATTCCGGTGCCGCCAACACCAATGCTCTCAATGATAGTCTCAAGCGAACCTGGGAGACAATGAGAAACTTAGAAGGTGCTTGTCACGAGCGACTGCGTATCGTCGATAACAATAACAATATCCTTCCTTTGGCTCGAACTGTTCGCCAGGCACTGCATCTGATCGAAGAAGCCAGATCTGGCCTTGGCCGCATTCTTGGTATTGACCAAGATGGCCGCCCGGTTGCGAAGGTATCTCCTCGTCGCGAACCACATGGAGGCGGCCCACCGCACTCGCGACATCCAAGCACCCAGGATTCACCTACCCGACCCGAGAGCAAACTGCCATCTCGACGGGCCAGCGGCGTGCCTTCTGGTCATGGAAGCAGCGGACCGCCATCTCGACGGGCCAGCGGCGTGCCTTCTGATCATGGAAGCAGCGGACCGCCATCTCGACGGGCCAGCGGCGTGCCGTCTGGTCATGGAACTAGCGGACCGCCGTCTCGACGGGCCAGCGGCGTGCCTTCCGGTCTGGGTGGTGGGCCGTCGGGTAATGATGATGCCATTTGGCATGACCCCCCTTCACAAGCCCCTATAGAGCACACGGCAGACTCGGTTAGAATGACCTTCAAGGAAATCTAGCAGATTTCCGACCGTCTGAAAAACCTGGGGGCCCCGCTTGAGTGTAGATACCTCATCAATATCGCCCGAGAATTCCAGATTGCGCTAGGAGAAGGTCAGGTCAATATCGAACAGGATGGGCCACAGTTGGACAACGTCGCGGACCACCTGGAAGCCGCATTGAACGCATGTCATCGACTATTGCCCGAGACGGATGAAGAGTCGGAGCTTCCGCGTGGCTTTCTTGAGCAAGCTATCCAGCTTTATTCCCGTGGCCGGAAAGAGCTGGCTGCTTTCAGAACTGGTTCGTCCCACAGCATCATGTCGCCTGGACGCACGGAAATCATCCCACCCCGGCCGCTACCAGAACCAGATACCCCACGTCAGTCCTCGGGCTTGCAGGTTGCCCGACCTATCCGGCCGGAACTCGTTTCAGGCAACCGACGCATGACAACTAGCGGGATCCCCGGGCGCTCCGACAGCCCGTTCATTCCTCAGTCGGCTTCGGGGGGCATCCATGCCCATTACGTACCAGCCGCCTGTGATCTGTCGAGAACCTCGATCGACCGCCTGAGAGGCCGTGGGGACGTGAGTAGACCAGAGCGGATCCGCGACATAGCGAGCTTGGAAGCGAGACGAGAGCAGCTACAAGCGGCCTGGCTTGAGCAGGAAGGACTTGCAATGTCTTAGGAGGACAATCAAGCAAACCAAGACCTGTACAAAGAACACTCAAGCAAGGCCCGCCAATTTAAACGTGCCTGGGAGACCGCTCTACGAGATCTTCGCATCTATCACTTCTGGGATAATGCATCTCCCCCATTCCAGAACGGCAACCAACAGGAACCACCCGACGTATGGGCCGCCCAAGCTGCCGAGGACATCCACCCTGATCATCTCGCCCGTGCAAAAACGAAGAGAGGCCATGCGCCGTTAGCTACCCTGGTCAATGGCGAGAAGTGCTGGGTGTACATCTCCACAGCAGCGGAGGACGATTGGGTCGTTGCCCAAGCGCTACGATCCCACGAGCTCGTTCAGGGGTTTGTCCCGGTGGGCTCCATCACACTTGGCGTACCAAAGGCGTCCAATCTTCCCATCGAGACGCAGGAACTAACAGGACCTACCCTGAACGTCCCGCCCGTACCTAGGCCTGCAAAATTGACCGTACTTGCCAGCACGGTATACGGGCTGTGGGACAGGATTTCACAAGAGAGGGTGCGGATATCGATTGCGACAGGACTAAGCGCCGACCATCCAGATACTCTAATCGGAAACGCATCGAATATCGGCCAGTTCCCCGGCATCTTTCTCAAATACCTGCTGCCAGAAGCTAGGTCCATCATGGACACTGGCAACTTTGATCCGCTGGAGTTTTGCAGCGACTCTCGCAACCTACTACAGCCGGGAAGTCGATTCCCAAAAGCGCCCGGTGTATACCTTCGCATATATCGGAATATGCGAGGCTTCAACTATGCAATCTTTGAACAGAAGCCGAAGCCTTCAACTGGCTTGTACGGTGGCAAGGTTCAGACCTCCTGGTCCAGCAGGGCTTCATGGTACAGGGAGGACGAGAAAAAAGCTAACAGCCCACACTTCAGAATGGCGAGAACATGCGCAAAGGGCGACATTTTTTGGATCCCCATCCTCCTTATCACTGATATTCATGATCCAAATATCGCGAGAGCAGGTGGGTTTGCCAAGGCCCTTTGCGCAGCCGAGCTCACTGTTGTCTGTTTGTTCCGATCGTGGCTGCCTCTATTCGCTAAACCGTTAGGCGCTGGGTTGGTTGGTGCTTTTGGGGCAGATTTCGTATCTTCTCACACATTCGAGACACTTATCACGGAAGTGAGCGCCACGACTCGCTGGAATCCACGTCCGATATACGGGCTCAACTGGCAGACACCCGGCACGACTATATTCGATGTAAAGTCCGAGGCCGTTCAGAGGATGGTATATTTCAGCTGGAAGGACATGAAAACTGGGTTGACCATCTTCCGAATCCGCCGCCCTCTTCATTACAACACCAACCGTTGGTTCGTCGAGCTAATAGACGTTGTACGCCTCCATGTCCAGCCACAGGTAGCACAAGAGGCCGGTCTCAAACACGGCCAGATGCTAAACATCGTGTTTGAGCTCGACGAGAGCGGGAAAGACCATGACTCGATGTGGATACGACTTCCTCGGTATGGACCGAATCCGGTGTTTGACATTCTACGGGGCTTTGCCATCAGGATCGAGTGGGTAGACGATGCTGGAGTCTGGAAAGGATCGTGGCTCTACAAAACACACCTCATCCCTAAACGCCCAAAAACAGCGCCCTATTCGGATTCGTATCGGCTCGCTATATCCATCCTCACACGTCTACAGCAGATAAGCTACACAGGCCTACCAGAGGGTATGGAAAACATGGATCCGTTCCGAGTTGCGGTTATGCGCATGGAATACGACCACCTTCAACAGCGGAGCTCAGTCCGGCGTGTCGAAGCCGTGACACGCCCATGGCCAGCAGATCGTACTATGCAGGACAACTTCTTGCTCCTCGACCGCCACATCAGGGCTCATAACCTCCAGAATCGGATCACATTGGGGGCCAACTTTCTTCCTATGAAATATCGCACGAGGCAATGCGTCCTCCTGCCATATGGTTCAAAGGCTGCTAGCATGCGTACCGCCGACAACATGCAGTGCGTCGGTGCATGCGTCGAGCTGCACCGACCCTGCGTCTGGTATTCTGGTACCCAGACAGACTTTGAAACGCTGATGTTCCAGGATGAAGCTTTTCGGCCTTTAGGCATACTGCCGTTTATCATCAGGCGGATGACTGGTAGTAGCCTGATTCATACCCTACCAAATCTGCCCTTCGACCCAACTTTGGATCAGGACAATTTGGACGAGCAGCAGGAGTCGGACACTGCTTAGTGCTACGACAAGACCAGTTCGTTTCCCTTTGGATTATATAATCCATGGAATCTGTCCTCGTTCGTCCGGTTCCATTACCATATCTGTCCGACGTTCAACGTGGCTGGTCCGCCCAATTTTCATGAACGTCTTTATCCCGGTAAGCTCTGCCAACGTTATCAACGAGCCAGCTTTCCACGTACGGATCTTTCTTCGCAGAAGTTGCGTACATTCCTTCCCAGTATCAGTCACACCCCACATTTTCCTTTCGGCGCGTTTGTCCGATCTCGCATACTATCGATCATCCGCGCGAGGTTCAGCATGAAGACCAGGCAAGGCCCT
>FTLB01022811.1_pt1 | contig 10763 bp, 14 predicted proteins | sample 1658291 | NCBI WGS metagenome assembly FTLB01 (sample SAMEA3914812, study PRJEB12502) | metagenome | biome: forest; material: soil | place: Canada | collected 2011-07-07 | depth 0.1 m
CGTAGATCTGCGCGTCGAAGTCGCAGCTGCCGACCAAGAGGCTCTTACACCATGTTGCGCCTGGAACCTCCTCGGCGAGCTTCGCAAGCGCAGGGTACGTGGGCACCCCGCCGATCGTGGTGCCGTCCAGGGTGGTGCCCATGTGGATGCTCGGTGGCACCTTCGTCAGCAGCTCGTCCGGAGACGCGGCGAGGAGTCGCTGGATCTGCTCGTCCTGTGGCAGGTCCGAGATTCCGAGAGCGGTGTACGCCTGACTCGCGAAGAACTCCGCTGCCGGGAGCGGCAGGATCGGGAACATCAGGGGGTTACCGCTGAGGGCGGCTGCGTGCTGGAAGAGCTCCTCGGAAGAGTATAGAGCAAGCAGCACCGCGACTAGAAGAGATCTGTCAGCCAATGATTCGTCTTATGCGTGGATAACAGGCGCGGTGGTGGTGCTTGCCGGCTCCTGCACTCTGCCCGAGTGCCGTAATGGCTTTGGGGTCGCCGCCGAACGCCGAGATGTGCTTCCCGATCCACTTGAACGCGACTCGCTGGTCGATCAAGCCTCTGTTAGCGGGGAACCCGGCGTCCCGGAGGGCCTGCGTGTCGAGGAATCCATGGATACCCAGACGGTAACTATGATGCTATCAGCGATCCACCACCTTGCTTGCTTTTCTTCCCCCTTTATTGACTGGGACTTCATCACAAGCGGCCTGCCACCAGCTTCCTCAGGAGACGTACTTGATGGTGATGCCGATGATGGGCTTGCCTATTTCCACCGAGAGAGTGACGAGCTTCTCAAAGTCAATCTGCGGCTGGTAGTTGTTTCCGAACACGAAGGCGCCGCCGTGGATGAACACGACGACGGGCAGTCGATCTGTCGGTTTCGTCCCCCGCGGCACCGTGATGTTGAGATTCAGCCCCTCCGTGGCCGACATGCCTGGAAACGGCGGCTTCTCCAGAGACTTCTGGATAATTGCAAACTCCTGGTCGAGTCCCATCTGTGTTGTTACGACGGTTGGACTAATCATGGCGCGAGACGTGGTTCGTCATGTTAGCAAGCCGGTGTCAGGTCGTCGTGGTCAAGATGGGGGGGCCCAGGGCTGGAAGCAGCCGGTCAAGCACTCACCCGTTCTTCGTAGCATCGATCTCACCTCCATAATCCTCCTTGAGTTGAGGGACAGCGAAGCCATGCTCCAAGGAGGCGTACTTAATTCCAAGGAATTGGTCTGTCGCGCCCTTCTGAACTCCCCTGACCGTGCCTAGATTTACGTCGCGTACCGTCGCCATTGTCAATGCAGTCTCATGGGCATCGGGAAAGATCTCTCAAGGAGGACAATGGCGATATAAGATCTCACGTACTCCGTCACCTCTTCGTAGTCTCACTTCTCTCGTCACCGCTAGGGAGCCCCTATATGCTTACCTTAGCCACTGGGAGCTACATATATTCCCGAATTGGAGTACAAATTGAGGGGAGCTCGCAAGTGCGGGGATGGTCTCCTCGGCAGCTATCACGACCCTACGCATCCAGCTGCCGAGACTCTCCATCGCCCCAGAAATCATACCGAGGTGGTCTAGAAGTGGTCGTGTAGTCCTAGAGTTTGGTGTGTTCGGCGGACCTAGGCAGCCTATTCAATGTTTCGGTTGGAGCGAGTCGTTCGCGAGCTCTGTTGCGTGACAAGGAGAAGAAAGTGGCAAATGGACCCTCATCGAGGAACCGAGGCTCAAAGTAAAATACTATAATCTTACTGTGTAAGGCTGTCCAAGTCTGGCTACAAAGTTTGTTTCCCATATCTCCTTGTTAATCCTCATCGCGGAGTCTGGAAAATAACATGAGCGCAAAGCGGCCATGGTTTCTCAGCAACGCCCCTCCGGTGACTTGGTCTCCGCCTCTATTACCATTCTTGGACGTCGCGAGGCCTGTTACCTTGTTAGAGCCTTCCAGGCTCTGCAATTCCATGTATATTCCTCTCTTCGGTCTGATCGCGGCTCATGATCGTCTGGTAATGGATGCTGCGCTCTCACTTTAACTCGTCGTGGGAGTGCTGTCTCTCATGGATACCCCCGGTTGGACTAGGAGAAGCCAGCGTAGCAGTGCGACTACATGCCCATTGGCCTGATCGACGACGCAGATGAATCGTATAGAGGCTACTAAGCCGGATACTGGACGTGTTATCGTGCACTCTCACGGACGCCCATGAGCCAAAATGGCCCACTGTGAATTTTAACGGAAACGACGAAGTCGTTCAGATATCCATAGCTAGCATTGATGCCCAGGTCCTCAGACCTCATTTTTGCGCTCGGGGTAGTTTTGATAGTTCTTCTATCATCGCTTGCATCCACTGGTTCTCTCTCTCGATTGGTATCAAGGCCTCCCCAACACCAGAATCATCTTCCTTCGTCCCTACCGACGGTCCCAGGGCCGCACGGGTCTTGCGCAGGGCGTAGCCCCGAATACTCAAAGCGAGGATCGCTTCTCCAACAGTCATCTTGGTGGTGGGGATTTCGGGGTTGTTCAGCTCCCACTGGTCGTCTGCGTTCTTCCGAATCAGAGCGACGTCGGGGTGGCTGGCCCAATCCATCAAGGTCGGGTCGTTAGCATCGCCGAAATCCAACGGCGGTTCTCCGCTCGCGGCTGACGACTCTAGATGCTTCGCGACGTGTTCCATGCGCTCGTCCCAAGCTTTCTCGCCGACAAACTCGGACTCACAACCGTGGGGTTGCGCGGGGCATCGCATGTGGGTAGGAAGCGTACAACGAACTCGCAGGGCCTGCTGCTCAGCTCGTCGACGGGCCTCCGAGTCCATGGGTTTGTCTAGGAGAGTATGCGTGTGCCTGAAGTGCTGCCTATACACGTCTTTATAAGCAAAGAACTTACCGTTGGGCAGACTTGAGCCAGAGAAGGTGGCCGGGGCCGTCCATGGTTGCAAGGCTGCAACAGAGTTCCCTCTTTTCCTGTCTGACATCTGAATCGCATTTGAACGGTTCGAAATTTGGCCACAGGCACCCTCTTGGCAGACCCAGTAGCGGAGCCGGAGGTGTTGTGTTGCGACGTGCCGCTTCCACCCGGTTTTGCCAGCGAAGGTAGACGTGCACCCGGCAAAGCGGAAGACACAAGGGTATGGGCGTTCGTGAAATTTTTTGATGTGGTTGCGGAGGCTGTTGATATCCCTGATGTTCGCGCCGCAGTGCTGACATGGAAACCGTCCAGAGCCAAGTTCGCGTTCCTCATGGTCAGTGAGGATACTGGTTTCTGTCGGATCGCTTGGTCTAGTATTGACTTTTCCTAACCGTTTCAGATTCTCTCTTGAAAGCTCGAGACGCTGAAGCCGGGGGTCTTCGTTTGAGGTCTGCTGACCAGTCCCGGGGGCGGCTACCGAGCCGCCATTGTCTTCAAAGTTCGATAGAGCACCAGGATCGTCTATTGCATCAAGTGTACTTATATCGGAAATCAATGAGGAATTGGACCCGTATTCGTCTTCCTCATCATCCGAGAGGACCAAGACTAGTCGCTCGTCATCTCGCTCGTCGTATCGCTCGTCGTCTGGCCTTGGAGTGACTTCTAACCGCTCTAGACCTTTTTGGGAGAGCCCGATACCCTGAACCCGAGCATCTTCGTCTGGAGCATACTGATCGGTCCCGGAGGCGACTACTGAGCCGCCATTATCTTCAAAGGTAGATATAGTACTAAGATCGCCCATGGCATCGAGTGTACTTCTAGGGTAAGATGCTTCGTCGGACTTCTGGTCATTGAACTCGTCTTCGTCTTCTTCGTCGTCGTCTTCGTAATTCTATGCCACGTGTGTTGGGTTAGCAACGAGTCAGGCTGACCAAAGATTTCCTAACAGGTAAACGTGTAGGGCAGCAGCCAGCCTTCTGGATCCGGGAGACATACCGGCGGCAATGATTTGAGCGCAAGCCATCGAAGATGCCCAGCAATGTGTTCTTCCAGACCCCCATGGGGCTGCTCGCTTTGTTCGTCGCACAGAGGACAGGACGTGAAAAGCGGCCCGATTACCTGCCTGCTCCTATCGATAAGCAAGGCAAGCTCTCCGTCGCTGTAATTTCTCTTGTGATTTTCGACTAAATGAGAGCGAAAATCTTGGTCTGTCTCAAAGTGTTCACCTCGATGCGACTTCGCCGAACACTTCCACCGCAGGGCATGCTTGCGCATGTGCTTCAACCAGTCCCCGCTGTGCTTCCAGACTTCCGTTGGCTTGTCGCACTGTTCGAAGAGGCAGATATAAGGGTCTAAGTCGTTTTTGACGTGTTCTCTAAGACAAATGCCAAGTTAGGTAAGTCTGAGGTCTGATACTGCTGTAAAAACTTGCCTCCATTTCTGCGTCCCTCGGATATCCGCGCTTGAGAGGGTATATAAGCAGAAGGGACATGAAAATTCGATCAATTCTTGGTTGGCACGCTCTCGGTCCAGGCGCAACTGATATTGAAACTCGGTTTGGAGCTCGACCATCTGGGATTCCAGCTTAGATCGTGTGGCCTCGTCCACCGGTAGTGTCCCGTTGTGTTGTTGGTAAAGCGCATAATCGGGAATGGAGGAGAGCAGTGTCTCCAGTTCTTTCTTTCGCTCAGCGAGCAGAGGCTTGAGCCGATCTCTGATGTGTTTGCGAGGGGCAGGCGGGAATACAAGTTCTTCGTGAGAGCCAAGCGCAATTGTCCTCGCCTGCGAGACAACCGACGGGGCCTGCGCTCTCTGAAAATCTGGCATCGCGAGAGTGGTTGCACTCTTCATCGCAGTCGATGCTGCCAAGCTCGGAGCCCCTTCATCTTTGACCGGCATCTTCTCCCTTGGCCTAAGTCGATGAGATGACCCATCCCCTGGACCCCGTACTGGATTAGGTGGCGGCGGGCGAAGGCTGGGCTTTCCGACCGGCTCAGCAGGCTTTATTGGATGGTTAGCATGGCGGCGCCTGCGATAGAGGATTCTCTTCCTGCGCAGAACCATGGATGAGGCCAACCGCATCCGAATGGTTTCGCTGCACGCCGGGAAACGGTCAAGGATGTTGTGCGCAAAGGCCTTCTCGAGGGCCTCTTCAAGCTCGTTCCCGTCCGCGTCCTTGATGGTGAAGTGCTTCAAGGCTCTCTCATCCTGCGTCTTTCTACCTGCCTTACGGATCGTATTCGACAGCTCATGGAGAAGAGTGATTTCACCTGATATCTCAACCAATGCTCGCTCGAAGTCCCCTCCCGCAAGCAGCTTATTACGCTGGGGAATCCCGAGCTGAGAGTCCCCGCACTGGGCGATAAATTTGCCAACTGTAGAACGCAATGGTTTTGGTTAGAGTGTGTCAGATCTCATGGGGGCGAGAGGACAGGACAAGACAAGTGATGACGGTTGCGCACGCTGTTCTATCAAGCCATACAAGACGTCGAGGAGTCCAGCGACCATGTTACGCACATCGGGCACTCCTCTAAGTCGATGGTCTAACGACACCTTGGGCTCCGCAAAGACTCCCATGCCGGAAGCCCATATGGAGAATCTGGCTGACTGATCTTCGAGGGATGATTGCCTCTGCAGGTCCAAGTCCGTCGAAATCCGGACGCAGTTCTCGAATGAGACGAGACACGCCCGAGTCTTTGCCGAGATTAGAGCAAGCCCAACATCTCCAGCATCGACTGGCTGCCTCGAGCTTAAGGCTGAAGAAATTCCATGTGCTGCAGCCATAGCTGCAAGCAACTGTGAGTGCCTTCCTGCGTGCTGTCGGTTTTCAGAGTAGGGCAGTTCTGGAGGACATTAATTACCTACGAATTTGGAAAGCGCGATTGAAACTCGGCGCATGGTTACTTGCGATGATCGTTGCCTTAGGCACTCCTGCGTTTCGCGCACTACAAGCCACACCCAGCCTCGTCTCGTACAGCCGAATCCAAACTTGGACAGGCAGACCTGCCTTACCTCTTACCGCAAGATTAGGCACATGGGTCGACCAAATGGATTTTCGAGGTGCTTCTGAGGATTTAACGAGTACAGAGACCATGGCCGAGGCAGTCCGATTGCTGCCGCCGATACTGCAGACGTTCCAAGAAGTTTGCGATCTCCTAGCGCGAGAAGACGCGACCTCGGCGCTCAGGAAGTTCTATTTGCATGTAAGCGCCCGCAGTTTCATCCTGTTGAACCTACACGAGGAATCACCTGAGAAGTTTGCGGCGAGCCTGGTCAAGACCCCGGTCCCAGAACGGCTTCTCGGTTCTCTAGATCAGGTGGTCGACAAATATGAGATACAGCCATTTCTTGGCTTCACAGTCCCAGACGCCGACACCAATCCAGACAGCCAATTTTCTTCTCTGCCAGGTTTGGGTGTGTTGCAACGATTTTGGGGCCATGCGTCAAGCTATCCTGAAGCAAGAAAATTATCCTTCGCGCGAAAATGTCTGGACTTTGGGTCACGGCAGCGCCAGGATGACTTAATCAGTCACTTGAAGCAAGCAGAAGGAGCATGCCAGGGGTTTTCGAGAATTGCCATGTTGGATATCGCCTTGGAGCATGACTTCCACGGCAGGAAGAAGAGGCTTCCGCCGCTCGATATCTGGCCGCTAGCTCAGTCGGTGTACTCCGCGCTTGACTCATCCAAGACGGATAAGTGTGGCATATGCAGCGTCCCGCATCTGTACAATGCACGGCTGTGCATCGAAACATACCGAGACCGGAACTATGTCAGGGAATGCGACTTTGACCTGTTCCTCGGGCTCGACCAGCTGTGGCACGAGGCGCGTATCAGGTCTCTCACCAAATCTACGGTAAGATTTGGCATTGATGACAACGAGAACAGTGCCAGCAATCCTCGAACCGAAATAAAACAGCAAAGACGTAACAGAGGAGGCCTCAAGAGGGGAAACGGGAGCGGGACCAAGGTCAAGAATCTATGCCGGCAGCTTAAAGATTCTCGGGCCAGGTGGATGTACCGGTTGAATTTCGAAGTCAGAGACAACGAGCTGTGGAAGATAGCGTCGGAACAGAGCAGTTTCATTGTCGATACGTCCGAGGAGGCCATTTCACTGGCGCAGTTCATTGCCGAAAGACCTCACGTCCTGAATGGGAAAACCAAACGGATCCTCGCTGTCTTGCTTGGATATGCTGTAGTTCATCTGTATGGCACAGGATGGAGCCAGCCATCCTGGGGGTCAGACAATATCCTGTTCTTCAAGACGGGCGGTGCGATCCCGCTGAGGCCGTACCTCGAGCTGCAGCCCAAGCCCGAGCACTCCGATCTGCATACGGCGAATGACACGGCGAGAGAGGAAGACGAGGACGATCCCGATGACGACTTATTCTACCACCCGTACCCATGCCTCGTCAGCCTGGCACTCATGCTCATCGAGTTGCACCAGGCATGCCCTATAGAGAGCATTGCCCTAGAGCACCGCTTGACAATGTCGCCCAACATGAGCAACGAAGACCGCTTCCTAGTAGCCGGCCAAATCTTCGCCTCGTGCAAGGAGGATTTTGAGCACCAGACAAGGATGGCTATCGACTCGTGCCTAGACGTGACCATTGGGGGTGAGACCGACGATGGCATAACGGACGAGGATACCTTGCGCAACGCCATATACGAGAACATCGTCCGGAGACTAGAGGATGAGTTGGAGCAAGGATACAGGGATATCTCTGTTGACGGATTGGACAGTCTGGCACAGACTCTAGATTTGGCTCGTTTCGGACGAAGTATAAAGCCTGAGCCTGCCGAGGATCCTACCCATCACAAGGTAGATGAACCTAGGCGGGACACATTCCGCAAGAGATCAGCGGACGACGAGACGGCGAGCAAGCGACGCCTGGTACATGACAGAACAGCGACTTCCAGCTCGAGTGGAGCTCAAAGGAACGGGGCCTCCTCCCCCAGGTCATCCTTTTTCGACGACGATAGACGGACGGAAGGGCTTTCAACTGCAAAGTCAGTGCTTATCGCGACACTGAGTCCATATTGAGTTTGCTGACACCCGTCAAGACAGGAAGCCTATGCCTCATGGAGAGAATGTGTCCGTGGTGTCTACGACAAATTTCTGCCAGAAACGAATCGTAGCTCTCGAGTCAAGATCGCCGTGCTGGATACGGGAATCGACAGGGGTCATCTCGACTTTCATGCCTGCGATGAGAGGATCAAAGACTGCAGAGCTTATGTGGGCAAGGACCAGATCCAGGTTCACGATTCGAGTGGCCATGGAACGCACGTGGCGAGCCTACTTTTAGACTATGCCCCTGAAGCCGAAATCTACATCGCCAAGATCACCGAGGCCAGTTCCGTGTCCTCGTCTGTTGTCGCTTCGGTAAGACAAGATCGTCACGCGATTGATGCCTGCCTTCGTCCCTCGTACCATCCTTGCTGCTGACCGAATTTCGCTAGGCCATCGACGATGCTGTGAAGAGTTGGCAACCGGACATTATCTCCATGTCCTTTGGATGGCCAGCGCGAGACGATGAGTATGAGGATCTCGAGAAGGCTCTCCGAAATGCTCAAGCTCAGGACATCCTCCTCTTTGCTGCTGCATCGAACGATGGCGCCAATGCGAAGAGGGCCTGGCCGGCCAGGCATAACGGCGTGATTTGCGTTCACGCAACCTCTGCCGATGGAGTTCCTTCTAGCTTCAATCCGCTCGCGGTGCAGGGTGATAACTTCGCCGTGGTCGGGGAGGCCGTAGAAGGGGCATGGCCCCGCCATCTCTGCGATCCCGAGGTGAACAGAAACTCCTTGGCACACAAGTCGGGGACGTCGTTCGCGACGCCGATAGCCGCAGGCATCGCGGCGTTTCTGCTGCAGTACGCGCGGGACAACCTTCCGGTCAAGCAAGCCAAGAGGCTGAAGCAATTCGAAGGCATGACGACGGTGCTGAGGCAAATCTCGGTGGAGAGCCAAGGCTACCATTACATGGCACCTCGCCTGCACCCGGACAACTTCTTCGGCAAGGGCGAAGAGTTTGTGAAGACCAATCTCAAAGAGGCACTTTCGTGATATGTCTTTCACCGAACCTTCAACCCATCATGCACGCCAGCAACTTGATGCTATTTCGCATCGATACTTTGCCGGCGATTCTTTGAGGCAGCTCGCAACCTGGCCGGATGGCAATCACTACGCAACGTCTTCGACTGCCTCGAGGATCCGTAGCGAGTTCCTTTCTTCCACGGCCTCGAGGCTGTGAAGAGAAAGATGTTCGCCGAGCCGCATGGCCTCGAGTTAATCTCGTCTGCCGCGGAATGAAAATCAAGATCTTTACGCAGGTGGCTCCTGCAGCACGAGAATCTGGACAACAGCGGCGATATACGATGCCTTCTCGTCTCTGGCCTGGCTTGCTCTGGTGTTAACACCAAGGGTTATAAATCTCGCGCCGTCATTAGTCAGACAGATCCAGATCGGATCGATCGCATAAACCTTATTTCTTCCGCCTCTGGCGGATGGTGGTGCCTGAGACATGCGTCCTCATAATTATATTAAATTATTTAAAATTATATAAATATAGACAACACTCAGGAATCTATTTCATCACGGAGCAAAGTGACAATCTCTAGTCCATCCGCAGAGACCTGGGTCCATTCGTCGCCGTTTGCAATGTTGTCTCTGCGTTACCCAGCTGCGCCGCCTTTGTGTTCAGGTCTAGACCGCTCTTCCTCTTGCCAGATGCGTGCGCATATCTTGTTCGTACTCATTACATCATCTCGGGACCTCTTTGCCCGGCGACGAACACATAATAACATAACGGGATTTGCTAATAACATAACGGGATTTGCTTTTCTCTCACTACCTAGATAATCTTTGTTTTCTCATTCTGTGAGAGATTCTTTGCTCTATACCTATGATAAATTTCCATACGCAACACACGCACACACATACACACGCTCATACATATATATATTTACTGTACTATATACAGCGTTATATGAATGCAGAGGCTCTACCCGTCCGGCCATGCCGGCTTCGTCTTAGGGGAAATCCTGAATTAGCATTTTACGCAACAGCGCTCAGCAGCAGCCATTACGGACCTGGAAAGGCTCCCATTGGCGACGTTTTCGTCGGCGCGGGCCCGTAAAAACCCATAATCCCCGCGGGGTCACCCACTCACGCCACTATTTGGTGTCCGGTGCGTGAGAAATAGCGGGGCACAAAGCGTGGGACCTCCCCAACTTTGGAAATCCCTCCGACCCTTTTCACATGTCAGGAAGGAGCCATGTGACGGCATCCAAGCCATACAAGCGCATTCCTATGGCTCAAGCAACCGCCGCAATGATCCCGTGAGCCTCGAATTCTTTTTTTTCTTTCTCTTCGTTCTGCCCGTCGCCTCTCGAACCAATTGTTTGCCTCTGGGGTTGCATTTCTGCCCTTTTTCTCCCTCTTCGACTGCATAGAAACGAATCGTTGCTTTATTGTAAACCATTGCACATCATCCCGTGGCTCCTGCTTCATCGCTCCAACATTTTGTTTGCTGTGTATTTTTTTTCGGGTTGTATTTTGTTTTGCATCCACTTATTCAGCTTTGTACACACTCGAGAGTCGAAGGATTTCTTCACAGGTTACCACCGACGAACAGAGAGAAATAGACTACCCTAGATCTCGAACCAACGAACTTGCTCTTTATACCACCCGCTTCCTTCCGAGCCGATACCCCGGATTCTTGCTTGTCATGCGGCAGGCGGCTTAGGGAGAGAGATCTACTTGTCAAGATCCCGGGCGGTCAGACTCGATGGAGCCGCGGGCTAAGGCCCTTCTCTTATCCTCCCTCGTAACTGACCTCACATCGTCTCCCCCTCGGGACATTCCACGTCTTCTCTTCTTCGCAAA
>FTLB01002692.1_pt2 | contig 10761 bp, 7 predicted proteins | sample 1658291 | NCBI WGS metagenome assembly FTLB01 (sample SAMEA3914812, study PRJEB12502) | metagenome | biome: forest; material: soil | place: Canada | collected 2011-07-07 | depth 0.1 m
AGATAGACGATGAGCCATTCATCTTCAATGTTATCCCCATAGTCTGTCCTGCCATAGAGGTAAACCAAGTCTATCCGAAGTATTAGCAGATACCTTCAAGGTCGCATGAATGGGGCAAGCCCGACTGTTCGCTAGGTTTTTGCCAGCGGAGCAGGGGGGTTTGAAATAATACTGGAGAGCCTCGTCTCGTGGAGAGTAATAATTCGATACCAAAAAAAAAGCCGTACCTCCATGATTCTTTATGTCAAGGTTAAAAGAGTCTCGTTGCCAGATGTAGTCCTTGGTAAGCTCCTCGCAAAACTGGAGAGCTGCTGTGCGGATATCCTCGAGCGACGGAACGGGGGTGTTTTGTTTCGATCCTGTGTCTATGACGAAGAGCATGAACTCGATGCAGTTATCGGATATCTGCATAGTAAAGCCCTGGAAGCCATCATCCCCGGGCCGTGAGCTAAGTGGCGAGTCCGACATATTCGTTATGTCTTCCTTCAAGAAGCTCTCTTTTAGGTGTCGCGAAGAATTTGGACTGACCCCGTCAATAGGGAGAACGTTGTGGATTCCCAGTTTTCTTCCCACCTCTCGATTCACTTCTCTCTTCTTTCCTGTGGTTCTCTGTAGCGTCAAAATCCACTGTGGTATTCGGTCACCCCAGGGGTATTGGATTGCAAGGGTTGAAAGGAGCGAGGCAGAGGAGTATTTGGAGCCCTGCCGGGAGTTTGACCTTTTTCCTTCCTAAGCTCCTCCGTTCCGGTCGGCCCCCGGAAGTGCCCAGACATGGTGGGGCGGACCGGGAGCTTGGACCATCTTTAGGCACAACACGCGCTCGCGCTTAGAGATCCATTTACGCGTTATGCTACCATTTTGCCAGCCTTGGGAATGAACTACACGCAGCCTCTTTGTCCGCTAACTTGCCACCATGGAATAATTTCCCGCAGGTTTTAAGAAAGGGAGGCAGGCAACTCACGATAGCCTCGCAACTTTAACCCCTCGGCATCGATACCAAAGCAGTACTACGCCGTGATGCCCGACCACGCCATGGACGGCAGCGACGCGGGATCTTCAAAGAAACGCTTGCGCCATCTGGACCAAGGAGGAGCAGACGTTTTAGGAACTGGGGTACGTGGTTTATTGCGCCTTTTCTTCTCTCTCCTCATACTTTTACTTTCTGCCCTTCGTTGGATCTGGTAAAATGGATATAATTGTCTGACATGGCCGAAGCAGAGAAAACGCGCTCGTATAGCTAATTTCCAGGCCGGACCTCAAGGCGACACTCCGACATCTTCAGACGGCGAATCCGAGATTCTTTCCGATACTGAGAATATCCCGTCGGCCGGGGTCTCGCAGATGCGGTACGAGGATCTGAGAGACAAGGACTTCACGCACCTGGGGCATGAGGAAGAAGACGATCTTCGGGCTACTCAACTGCTTCGATTCCGTCCCAACAGGCTCGGCCAGAATCACATCTCGGACAGCGGGATTATTGAACGTATCACATGCGTGAACTTCATGTGCCACGAGCGCTTGACCTGCGATTTAGGCCCTTTGCTCAACTTCATTGTAGGGGAGAATGGCAGCGGGAAGAGTGCCATTCTCACTGCAGTCACCGTCTGCCTGGGTGGCAAAGCTAGTTCGACCAACCGTGGTGGCAGCCTCAAGAGTTTTATTAAAGAAGGTCGCGACCGCGCCATTCTTGCTGTGCAGATCAAAAACCAAGGCGACGGGGCATTTAGGCACGATGTGTACGGCGACGCTATCACAGTCGAGCGTCATTTCACCAAGACAGGCCAAAGTGGTTTCAAAGTCAAGAGCGCTCTCAACCGCACGATCTCTACTAAGAAATCCGAAGTGGATGAGATCGTCGAATACTTTTGCCTCCAAGTCGACAACCCCTTGAACATCCTCTCACAGGACAACGCTAGGCAGTTCCTGAACGCGTCAACCAAAGCACAGAAGTACAAATTTTTTATCGAGGGGGTCCAGTTGCAACAGCTGGACAACGACTACAGATTAATTGCCGAGCACTTGGAGCAAATGGAGTCCAAGGTTCCCGAGCTCGAAGAACGAGTCAGGGTAGCAAAAGGAAAGCAGGATGAGTCCCAACGACTGAAGGAGATATATGACGGAAACGCCCAAATGCGACTTCAGTACCGGAATCTGGGGAACCAAATTGCCTGGGCTCAAGTCGACGAGCAAGACCGTGAGCTTGAGGTACGGCAAGGCACTGTCGCAGATACGGAGAGGAAGGTGGCCGATGCAGAAGCATCTGTTCAGGAATACGACGAACTCGTGGAAAATGCGACGGCAAAGGTTGAGCAAAGCAAGGTGGTGGCGGAGAACGCAAAGGCGGAAGAGATGGAGTATCGCCAGACCGTCGAAGAAGCCGCTGAATTTTCCCAGGGAAAAGAGAAGGAGCTCCAGAGTCTTCACGCCGATGAACGCGATGCGTATTCGGCTGCAAAAAATGAGCGGACAAACCTGAGAGACCTGGAAGACAAGATCGCCGCCGAGCAGCAACGACTGGAAGCGGCGACAGGGGATGCCCATGCACGTAAGCGTGCCGAGCTCGCGGAAGCTGAAAGGAGATTGAACACAATTGAGCAGGAGATGAAGGAGAAGAGAGGCCAGGACGAGGATCTTGTTGCCAAGGTCGAGGCGGCCAAAAGGACTCTCACAGGGAACTCTGACTCGATCAGGCTAAAGCTGAACGAGATCCGCGATGTCAAGTCGAAGATCTCTCAACTTGAGCAGACTCAGGGGTCTCCTTACGATGCCTACGAACCGCGTGTCTCTACCCTAGTCCAAAATATCGCCAGGGAGACAAGGTTCCAGAGCCGGCCCATTGGGCCGATTGGCGCCCATGTACATCTCAAGAAACCTGAGTGGTCAGCTGTGCTCGAGGCTACGCTCTCCAGGCAGCTCAACTCGTTCATTGTCACTAGCGTTCACGACCAAAAGATCCTCAACGGCATGATCAGGCAGCTGGGAATCAAAAACTGCCCTATCGTGATCGGAACAACGCGAACTCTCGACTTGGATGGGAAAGAACCCGATCCGAAATTCGATACCATCATGAGAGTGCTGGACTTTGACAACACGACTGTTCGGGACCAACTGATCATCTCCGCGGCCATTGAGCAGGTGATCTTAATCACTGAGCGAACAAGAGCGGAAGAGGTCATGTTCAACGGTCCTCCTCCGCGCAATGTTAAAGCCTGTGTCTGCAAACACGACAGGAAACGAGACGAGGGCCTTAGACTCACCAACATCAATTCAAACATCGGCACGAGCCCCATTCAGTCTAACCCAAACTTGCGCCAACGTATGAAAGCAGACTCGAGATCACAAGTCGCCTTTTTGAGAGAGTCGCTCCTTCAGCTTGAAAACGAACACAAGGCGCTGGAGGGCGAACGCCGACTCCGTTCCCAAGAGCACCAGCGTTGCATGGCTGATCTAGAACAGCACAAGAGAGCTAAAGTCTCTCTTGAATCCGCACTCAGGAAGTGCCAGGTTGAAATCGAACAGAAGGAAACGGAGTTGGATGAATTCGACGGCGTGGATGGCAGGCTGCGCGGTCTTCAGGCACAGCTAGATGAAGCCAAGGTCAGAGCGGAGCACTTCGCCCACCAGTATGCGGACCTGAAAGTGAAGAAGGACCAGAAAGCGACCGAGCTGAAAAAGGCCAAAGAGGGGCTACGAAAAGTGAGCGATGAGTTGAGGCGGCTGGAGAGCAGCACTCTGAAGGCCGAGCAGAAGGCCAAGTTGGTCGAAGATGGCCGGACAATTTCCATCGCAGAACTGAACCAAGCCCATGCAGCCGTGCAGATTGCAAAGGAGGATCTGGAGAAGGTCAAGGCAGCCCGAGACCGACAGATCCGGAGAGTGGAACAGTTCACGCATGACGCAACGCAGTGCCACGCGATCCGTCTCCAGATCAAGCAGGGCGAAACCGTCCAGAGCCTCCAGAAGCAGCATGCTGCCCTCGGCAAGCGCATAGAGGAACAGAAGAAAAAGCATGGCGTGAGCGAAAGCCAAATCCTGGAGCGTTTCAGAAGCACTCAACAGGCGTACAAGCAGAGCAGAACCGCGCTGAAGTCCACGATAAGAGTCAATCATGGTTTCAAGGCTGCACTGAACCAACGCCTCGAGAAGTGGCGACTGTTTCAGCGCAACATTGGCGCTCATTCGCGTTCCAACTTCAAGCTTCTCCTCAGCGAGCGGGGTTTCAGGGGCCAGTTGGTCATCAACCATAAAGATCGAACACTCGATCTCCAAGTTGAACCGGACAGGACGGAAAAGAAAGCAACTGGCCGAAGCACCAAGACGTTGTCAGGCGGAGAGAAGTCGTTCTCGTCTATTTGTTTGCTCCTCGCCATCTGGGAGGCCATGGGCTCCCCACTCCGCTGCTTGGATGAGTTCGACGTGTTCATGGACAACGTCAACCGGGCAATAAGTACAAACATGTTGGTATGTTTCAGTGCAACTGATGTGATTTCGCAACTGGTCAAACGTGCTTGCTGATACTGCATCAGATCGATACCGCCCGGCGTTCGGTCAACCGGCAGTATATCTTCATCACGCCGAACGCAATCGAAGGAGGGAAGCAGTACGACAAGGACGTCAAAATCATCAGGTATGTCCACCCAGTCTCCTTGCCTAAGCTCCTGTATGAAGCTAGACGATTTCCGAGTCTAACTTTCGTAGGTTGAACGACCCTCGTCAACGAACTCTTGACAACTAAGGTGCATGTTATGAGCCTATTTCCCCTGAGCCATTCTCTGTACATTTGTTGGCGTCTCTGGGCATCCTGGTCGTTTGGGAAATCCGGATAGCTCTTTAGTTTTTATCTTCGAGGTTTCGGCCGTGTACGACGTGCGGTGAATGGGTAAGGAATGAGCCGGTTACTCGCATTGGGTTACGTAGCCTCCCTTTCTCTCTACCTACTTCCTAGCCTGACGTGAGAGGAGTATCGATACATCTATGTTTCGTACGAACTAGAAGGTGAGGCCTCGCGGCCGCGTACTGACAACAGCGTCCTTCCCCAACTAGTGCAGCTATCTATACAAGGCAAATCGTACACTCTAATGGCATCCTCACCAACAAAAATACAATGCTCAGGTGATATTACAGTGGACGGCCGGCAAATTCATGATTGTCGGGCTGGCCGGCTAGATAAACGGGCGGTCGGTGGTCTCTACACATTCAACCCCTTGCTGCGTAGAAGATTTAATCCGGCTGTGGCCGTAAAACCCATCCACTGGCCGACTGAATTGACAGTGCCGCCGAGGTCATTTGCTTCCTGAAATCGCCGACGGAGAAACTGGCGCGTCTCCTGAAAATCGTGTGACTTGTCGGCGGTCATGAAAAGCTCGGTTGTTGTGTATATGGCCGACAGCGTTGCTCGTTTGGTGTACCAGGTCGGATCAACCGCCTTGTCGCCAGCTAAGAACCAAATCTCGTCCACAAGCCTCGCTAGCTCTTTGAAGGAGGCCGGGATGTAACTCGGCTGTGCCATCACCGCGAGCGCCTAGATATTGAGTACATGAATTTAGTGGCCGATCGGGACGGCGTCCGGAGCCGGGCAAACAAGAATAGAGGAGAGCTTGGGCAGAAAGAAGGGATCGTACCTCTTGCCACCTGTGAATTGTCGGCGCATTCCCGACCAAACGCTCCCACGTCAGTGCCTCGGCCTTCTCGGGCACCGGCATCAGTGCAGTCTCATCGCCGACCTCGAACAGCGCTTGGCTTCGCGCGGAAAGCGCCTCGCGTTGAGCAACCAGGTGCCATTGGATCAGCGAAAAGATGCCATCGGGAAGCAAATTCGTGCTGATATCCAGATATCCAGAATCGCGGGCCCCGAGTGCGAGAGCGTCTTGCGAGAAGCCCACCTCTGGGACATGTTCATACGCCGCGGCCAGTATAGTTCTCTCGGTCTCGCTGAACGGGCCTGCAGGAGTAGGGTGGTCGTATGAATGGTACCCCCGGCGGGAGGTAAGTGTTCGGCGTGGTTGGACTGCAGACAGAGGGGTACGAGGCCGACATCGTCCGGGTAGATTGGCAACGCAACTTGTTCGCGGTGCCGCTGAGATCGCATCGGGGAGCGTCGAGAGCGAGCGCGTCGGGTGCGAGAGGAGAGCCCTGCGGCTGGCTCCCAGGGCGGCTGGGACAAGGTTTAGTGATAGAGGAGGCATTGCGATTGTCTATTTGGCCGTCCTCCCGAGAATACCAGGCCAAGAATCGGCTCACGATGTTTCTGACTTTTCGTCTTGACGGTGTGGAGATATTCCGGTCCGATCGCGATGGAGTGCGCAAGTAGCTTAGCTACCAAGCTACCTTACTGTGAAGCTGCGTTCCTCCCTGAGGTAATGACGGTACCGCTATCTGGAGTTAGCTCATCTAGCATGTGCACCCAAAAAAAAAAAAAAAAAACTTCAGCGTCGTGGTGTCTATTGAATAACTTACGTATCTTATTTTCAGAAGCACTCTTTAGTACGTGGGTCCCCAGCGGGATTCGCCGACCCTCTACCCTCCCCAGTTCCGTTTCGATTTGGGGGAGGAAAGCTCAGACAAGGCAGCCGTTTTTGTTTTACCGTTTTAGTGAAACGGAAGTGAGTGGACTTGTAAGTTACATCTTCCACGGCCGAGAGGTACTTGTGCTTTGGTACGAGCTTTTGGACCTGGTTTGGCTCAGATGAAGTATTTTGGACAAATGTTAGGGCATTCGCATAAATTACACCTGACTGGCCCCGAATGATATGACCATTGACGGTAAACTGAGCCCGAAAGGGAGGAGGATGTAAAACACCGAGGTACATACAACGCAGACTGATTCGCTAATTACCATCATGAGATTTGTGCATTTGTGCAGACACCTTTTCAAATGCGTGACTCTTGCATTTCAGCCCGTCCTCTACCACCCGAACCCTCCTTGTGCCGTTCCTGATGGGAAGGCAATGATGCATCTCTGGATGGATGATCCCTCATGCATCCCCATTCAGTTGATATCTTACTCTTGCTTTCCATTTCAGCGTAGTTACATCTTTTTCTACTTTCAATCCTGAGTAAAAATATTTCTAAGGGAAAAAATTGGTCAAGTGAGGGCACCATTTGCAAAGTATCTTGCACTGGTAATTGGGTCGTTTACGGGTGCAGGGGGTGAACAGGCTTCTGACGCGGAAGTACATCCGCGGAACATCCAACATGGGGCAGCTTCCACAATGGAGGAGACAAGTGGGTAACAGACACCTGAGAATGCAAACAGAGGGAGACGAACACGGACTCGGAGGCCAATGCTACGACAGAGCCCCGTCTGGGCGCCAGCTCCCCCCTCTCGCGAAGAAGGGAAGAAGGTGTCCTATTTCACTTCGCACCGAAGTTCCCTGTAGTGCTAAGGATGCGAGATGCTGTACCACGGCACGGCTCCCAATAACTGGCGTCAGACAGCTCCGGCCCGGGCGTCGCTGGCCACTGCGCATGGAGTCTGCATGGTCTCGACCCTTTGTGGCGCTCGCGACGGGTCAAGTCCGTCTTTCCCAGTGGCCCGAATCATACCGCCTGGGTCGGTGATTCTGTATCCCACCTGCCCAAGGTACTTGGGCACCCGAGTCTCTCGACCCAAACCTTTTAGCGAGGGCTCCCTCCAGACCTAAAGATGCATTTTGCTCACGGCCATCAGTTCGAAGCTTTTCGTATTCGGCAGTTGCCATCTCATACACGGAGCCCTGCCTGTGCCTCAAAGGGTTGCACTTGCGGCGAGGAGGACCCGTGCTTCCCTCCCCGCCCGGACAGGCTCTCCATGTCACCCACGGCGGATCTGGTAGGTCAGGACCGGCGACATGCTTCCTATATCTAGCACTGCGGGTAGCATCTGTCTACATAGTACTCCAATACTCCGGCCAGGGCATGTATTTCTTAGGCCACCCCACGTCGACCTGCGTTTCGGTGCTCCCGCCGGAAACTTGGCATGTGAATGAGCTGGGTAATTGGGCTGGCTAGAGAAAGAGGTATCACCTGAGTGCGAAAGAGATCTTTGATCCAGTCCCGGACCGTAATGCCAAACACTGTCTTCGCAACCAAGCCACTCACGGACACGCACAGCCAATATAGAGGCTTGGATAAGCGGTGTGCCCTGCATGAGCATATCAACCGGGCACGACCAAGACGCGAGGGTGTCAGCGCCGGCGGCAGGGTTACCTGTTGCGCGCACGCTCCAGGTGGTTGCAGAACGCTACCATATGCTGTGTCACCATCTGGCAAGAGGCGCAGACCTTTTGACAGATGTGCTATTGGCGGGTAGCTAAGGTAGCCTCCAGACGGCACATAGGGCAGACCAATGCCAATCGAACGCGAGAAGATAACAGAGCATAAAACAGTGGAAACACACCAACACAGCAGAATCTTCGCCTGGAGCCAGGATATGGCTCATTTGATAGACCAGGAGACACTGCTCTTTCGTCGTCACCCAAACTGCAGTGCTGACGATGCGCAGAATATGCACTCGACAGCCCCAGAGGAAGAGTTTCTATATAGCGAACAAGAGAGTGACTTGGGAAAGATCGAACATAGCATCAGGCGACGCCACCCTGCTCCATGATCCACCCCAGCACTTTCATCCTGAATAGAGGAACAAACTGGATCTTAGGCAAGCGCAGAAACGCTACTCCTGGTTCAGCTGGCCGATTGCATGATCTGGCGCTAGAAACGCTCCCTTGGGCAACCCGAGCTTTGTAAAAGAGGAGAGAGTTCTGCCGTAGTATCTCTTGCATCTCAGTAGACACATCATCGAGGCAGATGGTCAGAAATCAGTGCTCAGGCGAGACGAGCACGAGTGCCAGAAGGTTGGTCGGCGAACAACCAGGACCTCGGCACCTGCGGAGATCAACAGGGACTACAAAGTACAATATCCTTGGTCTTGCCGGTATTCAAGAGCGCTGCAGAGAGAAAATAGGCTGATAGGTAAGACGAGCGTGAAGCCCTTCCTGGGAGCAACTTGGTACCACGTGTGTATAAGAAAGAGTGGTATGCTGCTGACTCGCGGAGAACGAATGGATGGGCCAGGGACGGGAAGAGGGAGGACACTATCATGGGCACCCTGCAGATACAAGCCGCCCATCACACAGCACTCAATGCGGAGTGGGCAAGGCTCGGAGTCGGGGCGAGACTAACGCGGTACCAAGGACAGAAGTCGCATGGTACAGGCCGCGGTGGCAAGACGAGGGGTATCTTGCCCAGTTTTGAAATGTACAGTACCTGCAGTGGTTGCTTTCGTTTATTTCGTGTCATACCCAGTCGAGAGGTCATGACATCGCTGCTGCTTCATTGCACAAGTCGCGAGGTGGCGCTGAGATAATCTTCACAAGTGTTGGCGGTGGGCATTCATGACAGGAAGATGGCTTGGGGGTGAAGAGGATGATGTGGCCTAGTCTTCCAGATTTGACAGACCAGCAACTGTGCGCGGACTGTAAGAGCCTCATGAACAGCTTGAGCAAAGATTTACAGAGGCCCCAATGACGAGGGCATTTTAAAAGGCCAAGTTATTTTCAGGGATGCTTGCGCTATTCTGCATGGTGGGTAACATGGCGAGAGGATCCCACGAAATGGTTGCAGGTAATTAGTGACAATGGGGAGAGCGAAGACGTCCGAAGCTAAGGTACGGGCCCCAAAACGGGCGCTAGAGATGGAGTCCCTATAGGTAGTACGTAAGGTGGTAAAGTAGGCTTGGAATGGTAGGGAGCACGGTCTCAATGAACAGTGATAGTTTATTCCAACAAGGCAACATGAGGTAACTTATCTGGGGAGTACTGATACCGTATGCATTGTACTGTATTGTATTGTTGTGCGACACATTCATATCCCATTTCCGGCGCTGTATGTACGGTGCCGCCGTTGCTAGCAACCCACAGAGCCTGCGTCCCACTCCTAATTCTGTCGCGTTGTCACATCTGCGGCTTCTTCAAGGCCCTGCACAGCAAGCGCTTGCCTGGCATGCCTGGGTATCAGACTATTTGCCTCATTTTCGACTTTTCCTTGCGGGTTCGTAGAGTAAGTGGTAGGGTACTACTCCGTTCGCAGTTAGTAATGCACCTTCAGCAAGACACTTAATGCGGGCCAGGAACATAATATGCACCTCACTGCAGCAATGGCCTCATCAGTTCGACCCAACAGATCTATGTACCCTTCGTTTCAATGAAGAAAGGAGGGGGTTTCTGCGCCGAGAACCCGAAACTAACAAACTCGCAGCTCATACCCACTAACTCTGCCAAATAGGTGAGCACATACCAAATAAATATTGTCTACAGGACTCTCTCTTCCTACTCAGGAACTCACTCAATAGCTTTCTAAGCCTGAAATTACTCGGTATAAACCCAAAGTAGGTATACACCGTGGGGGGCTGGTTTACCGAGAGCTGACCCGTACATAACATTGATGTAAAACCGGATTATTGAGAATAAGGATCAAGGTATTGTTGGCACTAACGGGCAAGTTGGTTTTGTAAAACTACTTGTTATTTACCTTGGGTGAATTACAGCAGAGGCTCAACTCTGCCCTCGAATAGACCTCGAAGTAAATAATATAATTCTCCTAGTAGAAACTGGAGTCTATAGAGGCGGTGCAATAGGACCTGGGGAAAGGCCAAATAGGATATGAAGTTAGCCAGGTGTGGCAAGCTAGCCAGGTACTGTAGGTAAGTTAAGGTAGAAAGCTATTTATCCTGTTATTTCGAGAGAAAAGACAAAGCACTTTGGATTTGACAATTTGACAAAGATC
>FTLB01797187.1_pt1 | contig 10759 bp, 4 predicted proteins | sample 1658291 | NCBI WGS metagenome assembly FTLB01 (sample SAMEA3914812, study PRJEB12502) | metagenome | biome: forest; material: soil | place: Canada | collected 2011-07-07 | depth 0.1 m
TTGACATAGCTGGAGGTTTCCTAACACCACCTATACCAATCGTTCCTTTATACCTCCTTACGACCCTCTGCGGGAAACCCTTCCAAAACCGCAGCAAAAAAACGCATATCCACCACCCCGCGTAGACGTTGTCCTCCGCCGACGACCAGGCGCGGCCGGGCCAAGATGTATCTTTTCGGCAACCTGATCTACAGTAAGGACCGCCCCCGGCCATCACTCTGCCCCTCGTGAACTTCCTCCACCCCTCGTCGAACTCCGTCTCGCGCTCCCAGGCTGACCACAAATTCGCTGCCAACTAGTCTCCGTCCTCCTGATCAACGCTGTGGCGATTCTCTCGGAGGATCGTTTCCTCGCGCGCAGTACGTCTACCTCACTGTTCCACCTCCCCCTCGGCCCGCTTGATCTAGGAAGAGAAAGCGTGAGCTTTGATACGACGTCCCCTTGTCACTGGGCAAGAAGAAGCGGCGGGAGAAGGAAAACCAAAATAAGAAAGAGAAGATAACTGACAGAGCCCTGCTGCAGTCAACCTCTCACCTTCGTCGTACGATCCCGCCTTCGGCCAGAGCGCCGACGTGAGCGTCAAGTCCAAGATCATCAACCTGATCGCCAGCGTCCGGACGCTGATGAGGAGTCAGTTCTCTCCACCCCTCCGCCGGCGCACCGCGCAAAGGCGCTATGCTAATCCTGTGTGCTCTCTGGTGCAGTACCTCTGATTGTCATCAACACTCTCATCATTGTCTACGAGCTTGTTCTCGGCTGAACGAAGCGGGACGGAAAGGGGTCAAGAGAGCGTGATGAAAGAAGACTGGGTGTGACTGCTCCTTGTCGAGTCGATTGGATCCTGGGCCATCACGTAGGAGTATCGCTCCGAGAATAGGCATACATGCGCCACTGGGGGAAGGATGAAAAAGAATAAGAACACACGTGAGCCCCGGCAGAAACTACTAGATCTTTGATCAAAACAAGAGGCATTGCGCCTCGTCATATTAGGATGACATAAGGTAGACGGGGCTGCTCGGAGACGTAGAAGCCCGCAACAAATATTATCGGATACCCCGACTCGTCCAAGAAAAGAGATTACTCGTTACCAGATTGCCTTCCGAATTTGCTCTCCCTCCCTCGATGCCCGCCACGCGTTCGTAGTCGACGGGCTTGCGCTGGACTTTATGATGCTATGTGACTTGATGTATAGTACAGCCGGCGATGAGGCAGACGCGAAATATGAAAGAAATATAGGCAAGAAATCCAACACTAGCAATGAATTAAGAGCGGAGAAGCAGGAAGCACCGAACGGCACCGCACAGGATGACAAGACCCAACTGAACAGCCCAGGAATTGGGGTCAATTTGTTATCCAACAACCGGGTTGCCGTTCGCTCGTCCTGATAACTGATCTCCTAGCCCGTCCCATGTTTTGCCCCCGAACGAGAGGGGGAATAAAACCGTCACCCCAAGAATCCCAGAGTGAGAGAACACCTCGATCACCTTCATCCAACATCGCAAATGGTATAAGAAAAGAAGACGGAAAGAACTCCGGAACGCCGCCGTCTCTCGCCCTGCTAAGACAAGACCTTCTCGCTCTTTTTTCTGCCCAAGCCGAAGCTGAAGCGGTCCTTGAGCGGCTTGTCCTGCTTCTCTGGGTTGGTCGCCGGTGCCGTGCCGTTGTGGCCGTTGTGGCCATTCTGTTGCGCGCCATCTATGCTTACGCTGCTGGTGTCGACGATCTTGTCCATCTTGTCCATCTTGTCCGTCTTGTCCTTGCCGAGGAACGCGAGGCTCTTGCGGGACATGGATTTGCTGCCTCGGTTCGCCCTGCTCAGGAAGCCCGGGCTCTTCTGCGATGCGTCGCCGTTCGAGCCTTCCTCCTCCTTCCGCTTCTTCTCCTCTTCCTTGGCCATCTCCTTGCTCTCCTGTAGGATCTTCTGCAGCTGGTCTTGCTCCGTCTTCTGGGCCTCCCGAATGCGGGCTTGGCGTTCCAGACGCTCCTTGTCCGCTTGTTTCGCCTGTTCCTTCTCCGCTACCTTGCGGGCCTTCTCAGCAGCCTTTTGCTCCTTCTCTGCGGCCTTTTGTTCTTTCTTGTCGCGGGACTTGTCCTCCTTCGATTTGCGCGGCAGTGCTTGAACGGCTGGTGGAGCGGCAGCAGCCACAGCGGCAGGAACAGCGGCAGGAACCGCGGCTTCCTCGGTCTTCGCCGCGACAACTGGTGGCGCAGGGGGTGCTGGGGCTGGTACCGGGGCTACCGGGACGGTTACGACAGGAACTGGCGGAACCGGAACGGCGGCCGAGGTTTCGGCGCTTGGTGCCTCCCCTGGGGCGGTGAGGGCGTGACTCAACGCAGGCATGGCGTCGTGGTCTTGCGCCGCGTGGGACACGGGCTGAGCGGTGTGAAGTTTCGACAGCGGAGCGCTGGTCACTGCCTGGGGTTCTAGGCCCAGATCCGCCGTCTGGCTGGCCAATCGGACTTCCTCGAGACCCTCTGCATCCTGTTCCTCTCGCATCTTCTCGAAGGTGGTTTCCTGGTAAAATAGGACGTACGCACAGGCCATGCCTGGCTTATCTCCGAAGAAGTTCCTCACGAAGTGCTTGTCGACGGGCTCCACCATCTCGTCGTCGAACAGCAGCCAACCTCGGTCCTTGGTCTTGATGACCGAGACGTAGTGTCCGTGATAGGCATTGCCGCCGATATGCACGACGACGGCGTACAGCTCGTAGATGCGGTCGGCATCCTCCGCGTCGTCCGAGGTGTTGAACATGCGCAGATAGTAGGGATACACGACCCTGTGAAAGAGCTTCTGCAGGCGACTGTAATCCTCCGTGTACTTGAAACGCTTCAGATGCAGAGCGAGAACCTTGGGGAGCTTCTTGACCTTCATGCGCTTCTCGGCTTCTTGCAGGCCGCCGCAGTGGTCGCAATGAAACTTGTTGCGCTCGCACAGCATCTCCTCGGCGGAGAACTTCTGCAAGCAAGACGTGACCGACGAGTGCTCCTCGAGATCGATAGACAGATCTAAGAAGGTTTCCTCTCGCTGCGACGCAGTCTCGCAAGTAAGGCATCGCGTTTCCGAGGTGAGGACGCCCTCGAATATATCATGGACCCATCCGGTCCCAGGCGATCTCGCAGCCCCGGACGGACTCTTCAGAGCCGCTGTGGCGCCGAGGGCACTCTGCAACGACTGCGCCAGGGCATCCCGGTTCATGCTCTCCTCTCGGTCGTGGACCAGCTTCGCGTTGTCCTCCACATTCGAGATGACGTCGTTGAGGACCAGTCCATAGAATTCGTGGGCATCCTGGTGCATGGAGTTTCGGAACATCTCGTTGTCGCGCTTAAAGATATCCAAGAACCTCTGGGGACTCAGCACACCGGTGCGGGTATTGCTCTCGATGAGAGCTTGGAAGATGTCCTTGAGCGCTGTGAAGGTGCTCTCTGGCATCCCGTAGGCGGTCTGGCTCTCCTGGGTAAGCTCAAGGACGGGGCCTTTGATCATGGCCTGCTTCTTCTTGTACTCAGGAGAGTCGGGCTTATCCTCGGGCCGGACCGGCTGTCCGCCCGGCGGCACCTGGCCGGAATTGATAGCTTGCCTCTGCTTCATGGCCTGAGCGGCGGTGAGACCCTTTGCCCCCTTTCCGGAGGCGGTCGCATTGCCGTTCGCCTGCATCGGGGGTCGTATCGAGACGTTGACCTTCCTCGGAGCTCCGTTCGGGGTATCAGAGGGCGAAAACGGAGGGTACTTGACGACATTATCACGGAACGACTCTGTGTAGAACAAGGCTTGAACGATGGAGTTGCAGTAGCTATGTCTTGGTCAGTCTGGAGGTTCGGTTCTCTCTCGCTCGGTTGGCAGACGGGCCCATACCATGTGTTTCCGAACTGTGGCACAGGCAAGATGTCAGCTAATCGATCTCACCCAAGTCCAAGAAAAGGACAGGAGAAGAGGGCATCAGAGGGTCCTGGGGAGAATCTCTCGTACGTTTTCCAAACCAAAGAACTTGTCGGTGCCATCATCTCGAATGGCGCCCGCATTCTGCAGCATCTTCTCTAGAGGCGTCGTTTCCGGCACGGGTTCCTCTTTCTTATTTTTGACCGCGGCATTGCTGGTGGCGCTCGAGGTACCCTGTCGAGAACACTGAATTAGCCTTGCGCGTCACGAGAGACGGCGGAAGAAGAACGAAGAACGCATGAAGAGGAGAGTGCGCAGAATTTGCGAGGCAAGAACATCTCTGCTTACCGTGCTGGCACCCTTCAGCTTGTTGAAGAAACCTGCCATCCTGGAAGTTGAAGACCGAGAGTCGGAGACGGGGGAGGGCGACACGACCGAGGCAGGGGTGAGCGTGCTATTCTCTCTTCCAAGATATGGCGGACAAACGCTGGCGATTAGACGGGTCTAGTAGCCTTCAAACCCACGTCGTAGATGCAATCAGACGCTTCGGGCTCGACTGAAGCCCAGGACGCTGGGGCGGTTCGTGAATTGATCAGCGGGCGGGAGGTTCGTGGAGACGCGCAACTGTGGCGCAAAGGCTAGGCGGCGTTGGATCCAACTCATGCGAGGATCCTGACTCTACTGGTTATCAGTCCGGTCGGTCAGACAGATTGGTTCGATGCATGCACTGACTCCTTCGCGAGGTCAATTGGCAGAGATTCCAGAGACGAAATGCGCGAGCAGATGAGTTCAGGTCGAACAGGAGGGGAAGGAACGCCTGGGGGGCGGATTGTGGAGGCGGAGACGGAAGGCGGAGACCGAGAGATGGAGAGAGGAAGAGGGAAGGCGCAAGCGATTTAGCGAACGACGACCAACAGGGACCGCCTAACGACAGAGTACTCGAGATTGTACGAATCGGCCTCCCGCAAAAGTTGCGGACACGGAAGGTGTGTGAGAGTTGAAATAGAACGGAACACTCGAGTTTGAAGCGAAAATCGGCTGGGCGGTGGAATTGTTCGAGAAAATAGCCGTAGCGTAGAGTCCAGCAGCAGGAAGATGACTATTAAGGGATCATGTTGGTAGTTTGGTCTAAGAGGCCAACCAGACAAGAGACTTCACAACGCCACTGGCGTATAGGTTTGGATCCAAAACTTATGGTGCCAGCTTACAAAATCACTTTAATCACCCGGCAGTTTTTTTTTCCCCTGGCCTTTTGTTTGAGTTTATATCGGGTGGTCTTGGGGTGATCGCGTTGCTTTTGTTAGATTTAACGTCTTCTTGGTACCTTTCTCAGTCAGGATACCATAGATAATCGTGATAATCTAAGGAGATAATCTACGGCGGTCCCAGGTTTCCTTGGAGTTGGACACTCTGAGCTTCCGCATCCTCTCCGCAGGATCAACGCTTTCTCCTCCCCTTAGGCCGTCGATTCGTCACCCCATATTCCGTATACTGCTTACGATAGCCCCCCCTCCCCCCTTGCTCGCGCCACCCCTACTAAGAAGAATATTGCTTCCCCCTTCCAGCGACAGTGGCATGTCTTGCATGTATAACTATCGACCTCGCAGCGGCTTGAACGGTTTGGGTCATAACCCGGAGCTGGTCCAGTGATCCCTCTCCCGGGTTCTGGGCATTGCTCGAAGCCTGTTGGTCTCTGGACGGGCTCGCCTGCAGCAGAAAAATGGGACGAATCAACGCTAGATCCTGTCCTGCCTTGTCTGGTAAATGTGTCCGCCGCCCGCCCAACAAATGCTCGCACCATCCCGTGGACACTATATGCGGTGTGTGTGTGCTGTGTGAACGATCTCGATTTAGCCGCACATTATTCGACCGCTAACTTTGACCCTCCTTCGTTCCTCGACCTCTAATAATAAAACAGAAAACGGTAGAGTAGACATACACACATGCGTACATGCGCATGTACATGTATTAGCAGATGGGCAGATACACCTTAGCTTGCCTGACGACGTCTCTCTTGCGCCCACCTCAGGAAAACAGCTCATGCTAAACTACGTGCTCCCCAGTCCCAGCCTGCCGGGAAGGTTTGGCTTGTCTGGGAAATGAGAAGAGGAAGCCTTCTTGAGCTGAGACAAGCGGCCTATTTTACCTAGCGCCCGCCCCTTGAAAGTAGCATCATGGTCCCAAACGCTGGCTCGCCTCCCGTACTGTAGCTGGCCGGCGCTGGGTCTGGATCATCGTCTCTTGAGCCCCCCCGCCCTTTGGTAAAAAAAAAAACCATCTGGAACCCTTTCCTCTCCATCGTTGGTGGAGCCAAGAGACATTCTCTGGGGATCTTCTGATGCTGTTAGTGGTTCCCATTGACACGGGATTACAGGCCGTGCGTCACCATTCCAGGCTCTCGACGATCCATAGTTAGACGCCGCTAATCTTGGGGAAGAAAGAGAGGGGCCGCAGCGTGAGCATTATCTCGCTTTGGTTATCCGATTCTGGGCGGGAGGCGGATCGTTGCAACGCAACCTTGACACCAGCTAGCTATCGCAGATGTATATGTATGGGCGAGGGGAGGAGAGTTCGGCTGTCTGCCGTCTCTCGGGGCATTGCATCGAATCTGTCCATGACAGTCGTTCAAGCGCCGGAAGCGAGTCGCCGCATTCTGCAGCCTCGAGCGGAGCAACGTTGCCCAGTACGGAGTATCTATAAAGCATGGACGAAGCAACCTGTTCGAAAGCTTCTCCACTTACCCTGACCTGACCCCCCCTTCTTCTGCTTCCCCCTTCCCCTCTCCATCGCCCAAGGTCCTGGAAGCGCTACGCCCTTTGCGCTCAGCACGACCCCGCATACCTGCGCCCCCCATTCTTTCGGGGGCGGGCTTGCTCAAGCAGGATTGCCACGTTGATGACCATGGTTGTCTGGTTGTGGGGTTGAACCTCACAACGTGGTTATCCGCCCATTGCCCATGCGAATCACGGCTCGGCCTGCGAGCCCGTCCCAGCCGTCTCTGTACCAGTACACAGCACGCCTGCAGGTCAGAACCATAAAAACCGAGAGAAATAGGCGAGAGAGAAGAAGCCACGGGGAGACAAGTGCACCTGCGTGATTCCCGCGCGATTCCTGCGCCGCCGTTTTTGCGCCCGCATTCACTCACTCCCTTAAAAAAGGAGAAGGCGTCCTGTCTCCCCAACAAACCAGTTCCCACCCCCGGATTTAACGGCATACAGCTCCAAACCTCCAAAGCGCTTAACCCCGCCGATTCTCGCTCCCCTACTGTACGCACACTTACAACTGACGGTTGATATACACCGTGCTCTGTACAACCCCCCCCCGCCTGTTACTAGCTTCGAGCTTCCTTGGGTTTTGAAGTGCCAGATGAGAGCTGAACGTTAAACTTCGTGCTCAGCGGCTGTGTTGCCTTCGCCCCAGACAAGCAGCCTCCTTGTAACCCTGGCCAACTGTCACGAAGCACTAGACCGACGTCAAAGCCCTCTGATTCGATATACCGCAGCTATTATGCAGACATTGTAGCAAACTATCTACTTCTAGAGAAGGGCTTTTTGTAGCGGGTGCTGTGCTGGTTTGAGGTTCCCACCACCAACTTCCCCTCCCGCCACACCTCTTCCCCCCCCTCCTCTCTCTCTCGCCATCGTGCATGCCGCACCGAGGAAGCCCCGGTCAAGGCCAATCTGGAACGAGCAACTGATCTGCACGGTTTGCGATCACCGCCAAACACCAGGTTTCCTTACGGGTCGTCTACCTCCGGCGCAGACAGAGGGGAAAGCGGCATTGGTGGCACAACAGTAGCGCATGGCTTTGCCGACAGCGGCACCGCCTCGTCTCTCTGGGCTGATTTTCCCACCCCAACAGAGAGAGGTGTTCATTGTCGCAAGGGAAATGCCGTAACCAACTCTATTCCCGGTGCCACAAACCACTGCGAGAACCTTAGTTTCGCGACCCTGGGAGGTTCCTCACGACCGGGCGAGCTTGTCGTCGCTTGCCTTCTCTGTCGCGTGAGCCCCCTTCCCACCTTCGGTAGATGAAAATGCCAGAAAGCCCAAGGAGCTGAGACAGAGCTGTTGGCCAATGTCACTCGGTACGGCGGCTTCGCGCCTAATCCAGAAAGCCCTGGTTTCCTTTCTCTCCCGCAGAAAGCTGCCGTCGGGTCAATTCCCAGTGAACCCCAGTTTGATGCAAAGGAGTGCCCGGTCGCCCATCGCGCCCAATGAGAGGTCACGAGGGCTTTCTAGGATCGGGAAGCCGAGCCAAGAGCTGGCATCGCGAGCTCTGCGAAAGCTTGAGCTCGTGTCCTAGTTTGTGATAGGTGGAGGCAGAAAACGGGGTGGCTAGGCACACTTCCCTTACACACTGCAGAGTCTCAGCTCACTTAGCTACCGTATTTCTTGATACGGATTCTCGTGTTTCCCCGTGGAGACCTCAAGGTAGGTTTGACCCTATCACTGTTCCATTGGAGGAAGAGAAAGGGGGGATTTGATTTGTACGTATGGATCGGGTGCAGGAATGACCGACTACCACTACTACTACCACTACTATACTTCCTGCGAGCTAACCTACAAGGAAAACGACTTACACTGCGAACTGAAACCACCGAGAATAGGTAGATCAAGCGAACTCCATCCGTCCAATTTGTAGATCTGGTCAACGAACCAGGTTTCTCCAGCGACTCGCCCGTTCATCTCAAGCGTCTTTTTTCGAACGAACCACGCGGGACGCTCCGCTGTTTATGCGGCATTGGACACCGCTGTCCAACGCGTTCCGACTACCCTGCTTTTTATTTCTGCTCAGCAGGTGGGGCCGCGCCGCCAGTTGTAGGGAAACCCATGAAGATCTTGAAGTAATCCTGCGATGACAAGTTAGAACGAGCGCCGAGTGTTTGAATGGGGAAGGGATGGATGAAAGGAGAGGGCCGTGAATCAGGAGGTACGACAGGATATTCACTTACATAAATCATCCACTGGAGACCAGTAAGAGTACCGATCATGACAATTCTCACGCCCAGGCCGTTCCAGAGGCCCTTGAAGCCGATGTCCTTGTAGATGCGGGCCGTGACGGCGCCAAACGCCTCGCCGGGCTGTCGGTAGGCATTGAGCTTGCTCACCATGACGTCGGCCGGGTGGGATACAATGGCGCAGAGGATACCGGCGAGGTAGCCACCGGTGAAGGAGACACCGGTCTGGGCAGCCTTGCTGTAGTCCGACTTGGAGCCCGGGAGCCGGTGGTAGATCATCTCGACAATGGTCTCGAACGAGGCAAACTTCATCATGGTGTACGGGATCTGTCGGCCCCACAGAGGATAGAGACCCTTGTACAAGCCGGCCCAGCCTTCCTTGGCAGTGATTTGGCTGATGCCGTCCAGCGTGCCCTTGTACGGCGACTGCAGCGAGCCCTGCATGCGCACCTTGACGGCTTCGAAGGGGCACAGCGCGATGTCGGCGAGGAATTCGGCCGACGCCGACGCGGAGAGGTACAGCGCCGTCTTGTACTTGTGGGCGTTCTCGGGGCCCGCCAGGTCGGCATACGTCTTCTTGAAGTACTCATACCAGCCGTACTTGAACGCACCCTGCGCCGAGTATCCGAAGAAGGTGGGGCTCCAGCCCGTGAAGATGCCTCGGAGGCCCTCGCCGCGGTATATCAGCTTCCAGCCCTGCATATTGCTCTTGTACAGCTTCGAGTCGACTTGGCGACGGACCTTGACCAGGTCCAGAGGGGTGACCGCCGTGTGCGTCAGTCCCTGGGGGCGGTCAGCAATCTGCACTGCCGTACACGGCAAGCAAGAAGGGATAAAGCACTCACACAGGCAAGCATGCCACCGAATGTACATGCCGCATAGTACTTCCCGGAATAGAGCTCAATCTGCCCAGACTTTCCCTGGACTTTCTTGCTCGCAGCCTCGAACTCCTTGGTGGCTTCGGCGCTCAGCTTCTGGGCCTTGTTCTTGGCATCCTCGACGACTGAGTATGCTGGATAGAGATCCGTCCGAGCTTGGTAAGGGGTAGCACCGCCGGAAGCCGACGGAGACGGGTGGCCTACGCGGTGAAGCGGGCTGGGGAAGGCCTGGTGAAAGGCTTCAAGATTGGGGTAAAGAGAAGGCATCTTGGAGGTGGCAGGTTGCGCTTGGGTAAACGGCGCTCCAGGCGCAGAGAGGTTCACGCGCGTGGCTTGAGAAAAGAAGGCAGGCGGATATCTCCAGCGTCGAGCTCTGTCTAGTTCAATTGAGCAGGTCGGACCTCCAATTGGCAGGATGAGGCAAGAATTGTAGGTTGACTTCAGACTTGAGGCATAAAATTACTACGAGGATCGAACCGTAAGCGGGGAAGCTTGAATGCGGCACAGCAACATCTGTGCAGGAAGGACCTCAGTAACTCACACATGGACGAAGTCCGCAATCAGCCATAGAAGAGAATCCTTCTTCTTGCACGGTTGCGAAGAGAGGAGAGCAAGAGGTACTAGAAGCTAGAAGCTAGAAGATAGAAGCTACAGAAGGAAAAAGCCCTTGGGAGGTGACGAAATGATAAATCCAGCGAGACAAGGTCGGCACGGAGATTAGGGCGTCACCCGGAGACGATGAGGTAAAAGAGATCTGGGAAAGCATAAGGAGCTGGGCTGGCTGGGTTTGAGCTACCCGATAAGCCCGAGGAATGTTGGCTGCCAACCAGTAGCATCCCTGGTTCTTCGTGTGACGTCGTGTCACAGCCCATGTACTTCGTACATGTTGCAAGGCAAGGCAAGTACCGTCTTATCGCACGGGACGATAAGAATTTGAACTAGAGTCCTCGAGCTCTCAGATACGGACTTTTTGGGCGCAGAGAGGAAACATCCAAGACGTATCCGTATTGTGCACCTCTTATAGCTCTCCTCTCAAAGCTCCTA
>FTLB01843450.1_pt1 | contig 10752 bp, 8 predicted proteins | sample 1658291 | NCBI WGS metagenome assembly FTLB01 (sample SAMEA3914812, study PRJEB12502) | metagenome | biome: forest; material: soil | place: Canada | collected 2011-07-07 | depth 0.1 m
CTTTTACATTATTTAGTTGGGAAGGGCTGTCACTCAGTCCTTGCCGCCAACAATTTCCCATCTCCTTCGCTCTTGTATCGTGCTAAGGCACTGGTTGGGGATGCCTTCCACGAGGTAACACTACAAACTCCATAAATTATAATAGATCCATGTATTATTTTTACTTTGAATGGCCTGACTCAATCCGAGTGAGCTCTCAACAGTTGATTTCGATTGTTTAAATGAGTGATTGACTACAACCCTGCTCAGAACAACAAAAAACAAAGCATTCTCAAATAAGCCAAAAATAGTAGACACTCAACGATTCAGCCTTCATACACTTCCTCTGCTCCGTGACATGCACTCATTCAAGAATCTTGGTAAACTCGATTTCATCCTCAAATTCCCCAGGCATGATGAGCGCTTTCAGGCCCTTGCTTTCCAGGCGAGGCTGCGAGCGGACATAGGCGACATACTCAGGCGCACCCGGTCGAAGTGCGTTGTCGGCCCATGCCTCCGCGCCTGGCTTCAGAAGGCCCAGGTACATGGCAAGCTTGAAGTCCGACTCGTACAGCTTTTCCACGTGGTCCAGAAAGAGAACGTCAATGTTGTTTATGGCGCCCTCCGCTTGGAGGCGCTTCAGAGTGTCTCCGGCTTTACCCGTGACGACCTTGACGACGTCATTCAGCCCGGCCAGATCAATTAAGTTCATGGCAATGGATGCGAACAGCGGATCGGCCTCGATGCTCCACACGCGGAACGGCGTCCCCGGAGGGAGCTTTCTGCGGAGGGCGTCGGCGAACAAGATGGCCGAGTAGCCCAGGTAGCCACCAAGTTCCACAAGAACTTTGGGCGACCTAGCATTGATGAGATCCCTGAGAATACGCGCCTTCTCGGGACCAACATTGATGAGGAAGTCTTGTTGGTAGGAGAACTCGTCAATCGCGTCGAGGATCTTGGTGGGATTCCCGCGAAGCTCCGACAAATTGGGATGGTTGTATATATGGTCTAGGACTCGGTTCTCGCGGCCATCTTTCCACTGTGTCACACACGCGTGTCGCTGTCAGTTTGGGCACGCCACGGGGGATTGTGCTGCTCAGGGGGTCTCTCTGAGGAGGGGAAGCCGCAGATCTTGGACCTACTTCGACGTAATCGTCTCCCAGCTCTTCAAATTTCTGAAGAGAGGGATACTTTTTCAGGAGATCATCATTAATGAGAGTATCCGACATTTTGTTATTTTTTTTCCCTTTTGTGGCGATTGTTTATCAGCGGTGATGTATTATCAGGTTTCTTTAAGGGGGAGAGTGTGTTTAACTCAGTCGAGATTGTTTAGGGGCTTAAATACCGCCCGTAAACGCCGAGGAGGTGATGGCGTAAGCCCCCCGCACGAAGGAATAGTTGGGGGTTAACCTGCCTACGAGCGCTATTGTTGTTACCCCTATTCTGAGTTTCAGGGGTGAAAACAAAGTTAAGGTCAGACAGGTGCCAAGACGGGTTAGCAAATGGATCTACATAGATCGCTGACCTGTGCTTCCCAGACCGCATCTATTTAGTACGAATTGGATTCATTGCAGCAGCACCTGCTGCAGAATCAGCATCTTTGTGTTCCTCTGTTCATAATTTGCTTTCGGTAGCTGTTGTCGGAAAGAGGCTCTTCTAAGTTGTAAGTTCCTACTGTTCCAAAAAAGAGACTGCTTGCTGCCAGCACTCAACGATTTTGTGGACAAGACCTATTCGGGGCATCGGGCACCGAACACTCTAAGCTGATGGTTGCTTTCCAGTAATGGAGTAATTGCCTTGGCCTGTCTCTTGTACACCGTCTCATCGTCAACACGTTGCGAGCATTGATTAGCCGTCAGATAGTGCATCTTCAACGTCGCAATAATTGAACTTACTCAACATAGCTTTATTCACGGCTTTCGGTCACTAAGTGCTGGAAAGCCCATTACCTATTGAGAATTTCCTCACAACACCGATTGTTCTTGGGTAGAGCTGGTGCTTAAGGTTGAGCATGTAAAAGGGAATAAGCTGTGGGTTTCTAACGCGGGCCATACAGTTGTCACAGGTGGTAAAATAGCAGAAACTAATATCCAGATTCAAATTATTGACTCCCAAAACATTCGATAATTCTTCAGTTCAATCCCAAGACTCGTTCGCTAAAATCAAGTAAGGTAATCACAGAAATGGGGGGTGGGGGTCATGCCTTGCGGACAACGTCTTCACAGGATCAAGACTGGGAATGTAGCTATTCGTTGGAGAAAGCTTCTGAACATCTCATTCCTGAATGAATCTTCCATGTAGTCGTCTCAATCACTTACCTGGTCGTGCTTCTCGTCATAGCGTTCGCGGCGCAACTATCTTGAACGGCCAGAGTCGGGATATGCCGAATGATACACCTGACTAAGTTCAATGTCAGCAATGTCCCATGTGCCTTCTGTCACCGTACCGAGGTACCAAGGCCCGGGAACATCCTTGGTGCTAAGAGCAATGGTTCTGTCGCTGTGCGTTCTCGGTTCCTTGTACATCTTCCCCTCCCGACTTCGTCGTACGCTCAGTCTGAAGACGTCGAACTCGGCACCATCTCCAGCTTCAAGTAGCATGGTCTCACTGACCTTGGCTAGGCGGCAGATAGGCACAAGAGAGGGCAAGGTGGTACTAAAAGTATAGGTAAAATGGTCGTCAAGGTTTCTCAAGGCCCTGAAAACACAAGCGATAGGCAACCCGTTATATGGGTTCATGAGATCTCCATAGTCTTCCCCTGCCATGGTAGCTATGGCCTCAAGGATACTAGGCACATCCCAGTTAGTGTTGGGTGAGGCATCAATACGAGCCGCTGATCCGAAATCCACCATCAGAAAATCGGGCTTCTTGTTCTCGACAGACCCGAAGTGGAGGACGACATTGCAGGGGTGCAGGTCACGATGAGCCATTGGGCCATTAGGCAGCGTGTACATGAACTCGAGCGTCTCCAGCATCTGGAAGGTGTATCGCAGGATGAACCACTGGGCAATCGGTTCCTTCCTGGACTTGGCGTTGTCTATGAAACGCTGGAGCATCCCACCGTCTGCGTACTCCCAGTAACTTACCTTATGCTGCCGCGGCACAACTTCAAAGGGGTTAATGACCGTCGCAACGCCCAAGAGTTTGACGAACTGAGGATCATACACTGGCCGGGCCTCGGCGCTGACGGTGAGCTCTTGGATGACCTTGATCTCGTTATCAAAGTCTTCCTTTTCCCGTATCGACTGCGCACGTTTAGGTGACTTCCGAAAGATGATACGTTTCGAGTTACAGAGCATGACCAGCTGCCCGGTGTTGTAAGAGCCGGAAGCCACGGTAGCCATGTACAGCGATTTGAAAGCGCGGTCGTTGTACACATGAGCGTACTTGAGTGACATTGTTGCGAGGCGATGCCGGTTGGGCTGCTTTGTCAATGAAGTTTTGCGTGGTCGTAAATCGTCGAAAATCAACACCAGAAAAATACTCAGGTCGACAAGAGTAAGGTAGGATTGTGTCAAGAAGTTGGCAAAATTGGAAGAATACAGAAGACTCGTTGAAAGTTTCTAGAGAATTTATAGGTTGAAGTGCTGGTCCTCGACTTAGGAGATTGTAAATAACAACGAGGGGCGGACAGCCGTAGCCATAATGTTTTTGTACGCTCGGGCTAGAATAATACAATAAGAACAAAGGAGGCAACCATTTACCTTATGCAAGGACCTAGTTATGTGAACAAACTGCCGTAACAGATAGCTATGAGGTTTATGAGCCGCCTTTCGTTGGTCGGATTTCTTAGTAGAACTGCATAGCTTCTAGATTTCAGACGCATGGTTTGCAAACCTAAGTGTTGCTATGGCTGATCAAAGATCCATCGCAGCTTAGAGTGGTTTGTTGGACAAGCTCGACATAACTACTCGACTCTAGTAAATCTTCAGAACTCTACAGATCATGTGTTGGATCTAACATTTACGCATCGTCGTCATACTACTGGCATTCATAGGTACTCATCATTTTGGGCTCATTTGTAGTCAATATTGTCGTTACAACTACTAATTCCTCGTGAGATTGATTCGTATGTTAACTGTTGCTGCTATCGTGTATTTGCAAGTAAAGGCTTTCGGGCTAAGCTCTAGACTCCACTGGGCAGCAAAGGTGGGACGATTGCGATCAGTAGCACTTTTGCCCTGTACTGCACGTAATTTAGTGGATCCTGGAGGTGTCGGTCCCTTGAGATAAGGTATAGGTAGTTAGCCCGACCAGCTCCTCGCTTCCTGCCAACCAGACAGAGCCTGTACCTTTCGGCAAAGAAGAGAGGGTTACTAGATTGTATCTACAGGACCAAGAGGCATAAACCAAGAAAAAGAAATACTTCGTGACAAAGAACGCTTATAGGAGCAATCTCGAATCTCAGCCTGGCATTCTAAAACGTCGCGAACAGGCGAAAGTATTAGAGCTAGGACGTAACTCTTACAAATGATAAATATAGTTATCCAACCCACCAGCCTACTTAGCTTGCGTGGGTACTGCAAGTCTTAATTTAGTGCTCGCTCTTCGCTGTTTCCCACGCTGGAGGGGCTGGTCGCACGGATATTCAGCATCTCAATCTGTGGTGGGTCCCTTCGAGGAGCTATCTGCCGACGTCATTGCATGTTTTTCTTTTAACGTGACTGCCACCTCCAAATTCGATCTCAAAGCAGCGCGACCACCGTCGAAGAAGTTCCTTCCCCCCCCGTGCCGATCCGAGTCGCATCAGAAGCAATGGACGGCCTGGATGATTTCGAAAAGACTCTCGCCGCAGAGAAAGCGGAACGCGAGCGAGGCGCTCATGGAAAAGAGGACCGGCGAGAGAAGAAACATCGGCACCATCACCACCGCTCCGAGAGGTCCGACGGCCGTGATCGAGACCACGACAGAGAGAGAGAAAGGGACAGGGACAAGGACAGAGACAAGGATCGGCATCGAGATAGGAGTCGCGACCGAGATCGGAGACACCATCGATCGCATCGGCACCCATCTGACGAGGATGACGGCCACAGGCACAAGCGCTCGCGACGGTCGCACGACGACGAGGACAAAAGTCGCCACACGCATTCGCATGGCCATAGGGCACGGGATACCGCGCGAGAGGAAGAAGCGGCACCGCTGAGCAACGAAGCCACTGCAGATGAGGTCGACAAACCTAGCGGCCTAGTTCGAGATTCCTGGATGACGGCACCTTCTGCTCTCGATGTCGACTACGTGCAGCGGCCGTCGAAGCAAAAGGAGCCCGAGCCACCGAAAGAAGAACCCGTGCGAATTTTACACAAGAGGGAGCTCAATACCGGGCTTGCCGATCTCGACAACAGCGCTCCGTCCGATGACCAGATCGAAGATGCCAAGGACCGTGAGGTTGGCTACGTGTTCGGAGACGAAGGGTCGAGTTGGAGAATGACTAAGCTCAAGGCGGTCTACACAACAGCCGAACAGAGCGGCCGCCCGGTCGACGAAATAGCTATTGAGAGATTTGGCTCCTTGCAGGAATTCGACGATGCTAGAGAAGAAAAAGAAGAGGTAGACCGACGAAAACTCTACGGAGAAGGCTACGCTGGGAAAGACAAACCAACAGGAGAGCTCTATCTGGCGCGCGCCAACCAGAGCGCTTCTCTACCTTCAAGGCAGCGCCGTGATTCTTCAGAGGATTTGCCCGAGTCGGGCGATACAGCCCACGAGACGGTTCAACCTGTGTCGCAAATCAGTCAGAGCGATCTCAACCGCCTGAAGTCGCAGCTGATGAAGGCCAAGCTCCGCAAGGCACCCAACGTGGCCCAGCTTCAGGCGGAATACGACGGCGCGGTGGCCTCGTTCGTGCCGGGAACCTCTGCATCGAGCGACGTCGTATTAGATGCCTCGTACAGTAGGATGCTGGCTGGCAACAGAGGCGAAGTCAAGGCTGTCGACAACAAGCGCGGACGCGAACGGGGCAACGTGGAAGCGAACGAAGATATGACCATTGAGGACATGGTGCGAGAAGAGCGACGAACGCGTGGCCAGGCTGGCGGGGAAGGTAAACGCCTTGCTGAGAGGATCGCCAAAGACGGCAAATTTGACGACGACCTGGAATATCTGGACGAGAATGCCGAAAAGCTTGCCAAGCGTGTTCATAAGAGCGAAACGAGCCTGAAGAACGTCGCCGTGGAGGAGTTCAGGAAGATGAATCGGATACTGGATACTTGCCCTCTATGCCACCATGAGGATCGGGAGCCACCCCACAGCTTACCTACGGCGCCCATCATCTCGCTCGGCACGAGAGTCTTCTTGACCTTGCCCACGGAGCCAGAGCTGACCGGTGCCGAGGGAGGTGCGATCATCACTCCCATCTCCCATCGGACCAACCTGTTGGAGTGCGACGACGACGAGTGGGAAGAGATCCGCAACTTCATGAAGAGCCTTACGCGCATGTATCACGACCAAGGTCGTGAAGTCGTCTTCTACGAGAATGCCGCCGCACCCGGCCGGCGCCTCCACGCTGCTCTCGTCGCCGTGCCCATACCCTACGATCAGGGGGATACCGTCCCGGCTTTCTTTAGGGAGTCGATGCTATCGGCAGACGAGGAATGGAGCCAGCACAAGAAAATCATCGACACCGGGAAAAGGGCGAAAGAAGGTCTAGGGAAGATGGCTTTCCGACGCAGCATCGCGAAGGAGATGCCCTACTTCCACGTTTGGTTTACCTTGGACGGGGGCCTCGGCCATATCGTTGAGGACTCGGGAAGATGGCCGCGGGGGGATCTATTCGCGCGAGAGATCTTGGGCGGTATGCTCGATTGTGAGCCAGATGTCATAAAACGTCAGGGGAGATGGACGAGAACAGATCCCCGGCTCGAGGGATTCAGGAAACGCTGGAGGAAATTTGACTGGACCAGGGTTCTCACTGAGGGATAAGTCGGCCCTTTGAAAAACTGATCCTGTCTCCGATACCACTTGTAGACCTATACAACATATGAAGCCAATCCCAAGATGAGATCCAGCAAATATTTCACGAGACTGTGATGCTTGCAGTGGAGCCTAAGTCGGTAGGATGTAAATAAACTCTGGAGCTTATACATACTAACGATATCGATAGCCGATAACGATAACAGATAACAAAAGCCCCCACCTAAAAGTCTTAAAATTTCGGAGAGTCGTCAAAGGCAGCCGCAGCCCCCATCGAACATCACCAAGGCATTCTAACATAGCAAAGTCCAACAACACTATTTCGCCTCGCAACAGCTGGATTCCCTGACAGTCCGGTAGCCATGGCGAAGCGAAGAATGAAGAAGAGGACCCATGTCGGGGCCAAAAACCCTGCGACCCCGACAGCGATCAATGGCCATGCGAACATGCGCGACCCCAAGAGCATGGTCATTCGCATTGGAGCCGGCGAGGTTGGATCGAGCGTCAGTCAATTGGCCGCCGACGTGAGGCGAGTGATGGAACCCGGCACGGCCAGCCGGCTCAAGGAGAGAAAGGCGAACCGACTCCGCGACTACGTCACCATGTCCGGTCCTCTGGGCGTCACCCACCTCATGCTCTTCTCGCGCTCGACGTCGGGCAACACCAACCTCCGGCTTGCGGTCACGCCTCGTGGCCCTACCTTCCATTTCAAAGTCGACAAGTACTCCCTGAGCAAGGACGTCCGCAAGGCACAGCGGCATCCCCGCGGAGGCGGCAAGGAATACGTCACACCGCCGCTGGTAAGTAGTTTTCCGTCCCCGGGCCCCCGGGCGGCAACCCAACAGTAGGAAAATTTGGCTGACACACGCGCGCGTCTCTCCCAGCTTGTCATGAACAACTTCTCCAGCTCTTCGTCCGAATCCGCTTCCAAGGTGCCGAAGCACCTGGAATCGCTCACCACGACCGCCTTCCAATCCCTGTTCCCTCCCATCAACCCGCAGGCCACCCCGCTCAAGTCGATACAGCGGGTGCTGCTTCTCAACCGCGAAGACGCCGAGGAGGAGGACGGCTCCTTCATCCTTAACTTCCGACACTACGCCATCACCACCAAGGCCGTCGGCCTCTCGAAGCCGCTCAAGCGACTGAACGCCGCCGAGAAGCTGGTCAACTCCAAGAAGGGGAAGAAGGGCGGCCTTCCGAATCTCGGCAAGCTCCAAGACATCTCGGACTACATCATCGGCGGCGAGAACGGCGAGGGTTACATGACGGACGGCGGCACGAGCGGCAGCGAGGTCGATACGGACGCCGAAGTGGAAGTCGTAGAGACGGTTACCAAACGGGTGCTGAACTCGAAGGCGCGGGCCGCCGCGGCCGCTGCGGCAGCCGCCCGGGACGACGACGGCTCCGAGATTGCCCCGCAAGCGGTCGAGTCGGTCGAGCGTCGCGCGGTCAAGATGGTGGAGCTGGGCCCCCGCATGAAGTTGCGTCTCGTTAAGGTCGAGGAAGGCCTCTGCTCAGGCAAGATCATGTGGCACGAGTACGTCCATAAGACGAGGGAGGAGATCAGGGAACTGGAGCAGAAGTGGGACCAAAAGAGGAAGGAGAAGGAAGCCAGGAGAAAGGAGCAGAAAGAGAACGTGGACCGGAAACGAAAAGCCAAGGCTGCCGACAAGAAGGCCGGCAAGACCCAGGAAGGGGGCCAGGGCGACGAGATGGACGTTGACGACGAGGTTGACAGCGACTTCTATGACTACGAAGATCCTCTCGACGGCGATCTCTTCCAGGATGATGCGAAGCAAGGTGCGGGGGATGACGAGGAGAACGACGATTGGGAAGACGACGAGGATCAGCCCGCGGGAGGAGGTTAGATGGTTTCATCGTAGCAGCATTTATTTTTTAGCGCCGCGCAAGGTTCTATATAAATCTATTGCTCATCATATTCAATTGCGCCATCCCATCCAGCGCCAGGTGTGCTCTCTCTTTGTCGTCATCAAGCTGATCTCAAACCAGGTGCCCTCTGCCGGCTCCTCCTCTTCCTTGTCACTCTCGTTCTCGCCTACTAACTTCAGGCCAAGCTCTTCTTCGGCATTCTCATCTGCCACCGTCCCTCGCCGACTAGGTTCTCTCAACCCGATCAGGCTCGCCAGCGAGGCCGTTGAGAGGGCAATGAGGCATGCAATAAAAACCGTCTTGCGGTGATTCGGGTCTGCAAATCGGAGTCAGCACAGCCGCCAAGTCATCACGCCACGACGAAGCCAGCCAGCCATGAAGAGAAAAAGGGAGAGAGGGGGGGGGAGGAGACGTACCTTCAACAGACGTCAGCAGCGCTGCTATGACAAACGCAAACAGAGGCACCTTCATCAGCCCGTAGAGCCCCGCGCGGTTGGCCTCGTTGACGACCACGCCGCGCTGGTAGGCGATGCAGGGGACGTAGATACCGTTGCAGACCTCGAACACGAGGAACGAGCAGAGGATGCCGATCTCGCTCGACACGAACACGGTCAGCGCCAGGCTCAGGCCCGCGAGGAGGACCGCCGCGCCCAGGAGGTTGCTCGACGCGGTCATGGCCGACAGCCACGAGGGCCTGGGGCGGCCCGCATGAGGGCCCGGCGCCGCCTGCCCGTCCCGCGCGACCGCGTTGAAGAAGGTGGCGCCGAGGATCATGGCGGCCATGAAGGACGCAAAGGTGACGCCGTACGGGACCCCGTCGGGTTCGTCGGGGTGGGCTGCTTTGTGAGCGTCGCGGAGGATGCCCGGCCAGAAGAAGAGGACGAGGAAGTTGGTGCCTTCGAAACAGCATCCGATATAGCTTATTATCCATACCTTGCGGTCTGCGTGCCACGAGGTTAGCTGTGTATCGGAAATAGCGGCCCTGCCTTACGGAGCCACTTACCCCCGAGGCGGGCCCATATGGAGGGTTGTTCGTGGTGGTGGTTCGCGGGATCGACTGACTGGCCGAAGTTTTCGTTCTAAAGCCCCCCCATTAGCTTAACTAACTTGGACGATAACTTACCCTCTGATGACATGACTTACCCAGTTTCGCAAGATTAGCACGACTGCTGTTGCCTCCAGTATCTATATCCCATTAGTCAGAGGAAGCGCATCGGCAGCACGAGTCTTAGTCTGGGCACCGCGTACCACGCCCGCAACAAACGGTATGGTTCTAGATCCCAGCAGCAAGACGATGCAGTGGCCCAGAACGCCACCCAGGATCGCCGCCATGCAGTTGGACGTGGTCATGAGGCCAAACATGCGGCTCAAGGAGATCGAACTCTGGTCCAGCCGCCGCACGTTGTACTCGGTCACCATCCAGCTCTCGAAGACGGTCCAGAGCAGCGTCAGCGCCACGCCGGAGAGCGCGCGCCCGGCGAATAGGACGATCCGACTGTCGGAGAGGACGGTGAAGCAGGAGACGGTGTGCACGACGCAGAAGACCAGGCAGGCAAGGCGGCGTCCGTAGCGGTCGGCCAAGAAGCCCGTGACCAGGGCGGAGGCGGCCGCCGCGATGTACGCCGTCACGTACATGCTCGCGACGGTCGGCTCGTCCAAGTTCTTCTCGTCGCGGAGCAGGGCGTATAGGTATGGTCCCTACGCTCGCGGGTTAGGCCCCACCGTTCTCGTATACTTGACGACACGATTATTCTCTCTCTTACGAACCTGCAGCCACTCCGATCCCATGACGAGGAGGTACACCTCCAAGAACATGCGTCTGAACTCTCGTGCCTCCTTGTCTTTCAAGTCGCGTTCGTGGAGCTCTATCGGGTCGTCATCGCGTTGGTCGGTCTTGTGGAAGCGCCGGAAGGGTCGTAATATCAGTCCGCGTCCGGAGAGCAGCACCACAGTCGGCAGGAGCAATACCAGCGT
>FTLB01327197.1_pt1 | contig 10744 bp, 4 predicted proteins | sample 1658291 | NCBI WGS metagenome assembly FTLB01 (sample SAMEA3914812, study PRJEB12502) | metagenome | biome: forest; material: soil | place: Canada | collected 2011-07-07 | depth 0.1 m
TCCAGGCTGTCTACCGGTCACTCCTCCACCTGCAATGGATTGACAAACTCGTCGACAATATCAAGACTATATTCGTCAGTCTCTATGGTGACCAGCTGAAGAAGCCCAATACCACGATGGTGCAGTGCGTCAAGTTCGACGAGTACTTTGATCAGCAGCTCCAGGAACTCGAGGTTTCGGGTGGCAAGGGCGTAACCAAAGAATTGGGGTCCTACGACGACGAACCCCCTCTGCCCCCCGGCCTGACGCATAGAGGGAAGACATCCCAGGCGAACGAGGACAAGTCGCTCGAACCAACTCCGCTCGCAAGCCCGACCACGTCGCGTCCTTCGACGCCAAGCGGAAACAATATCTTGACCGCGAAGCCAAGCCCCGCGGCGAAGATGTCGAGGAGAGCGAGGAAAGTCCAGAACGTTCACTCGGCTCCGCTATCGTCCGGCGACGAGGCCACGGGAATGCGGGGAAGGAAAGACGTCAAGACTGCGAAGAAGGGTAGGAAATGGGGTCCTGATGGCGTCGCCTACGAGGAGGAGAACGTTCAATTGGACTATTCAAACCCCAATGCCCTTACAAGCGACAGCGAGGTGGAAGCCGTGGGACGGTCATCCGCCCTCGAGGAAGTCGATTCTTCTACGTGGGGGTCCAAGAGCAAGGGCAAGTTCGTACTTAAGGACTTGGGCGAGGAAGTGCACTCGATTTTGGCGTCCGCCGATGCCAAGCACTCCGCACCCAAGAGCGAGAACTCGGGTGGTGGGCTCGTAGGATCGAGTCTTGGTGCGATCAGCGGGCTCTTCAGGAACGTCGTTGGCGGCAAGGTCTTGACCAAGGAGGACTTGGACAAGGCAATGAAGGGAATGGAGGAGCACCTTCTCAAGAAGAATGTCGCGCGGGAAGCCGCGATACGGTTATGCGAAGGCGTCGAGAACGAGCTCGTTGGAACCAAGACGGGCAATTTTGAGAGTACGCTCCGCACTTCGTCCCCATTCCTCTCCCTCCAACGGGGTGCTAACTCTTCTGCTAGGCATCAACTCCAGGATACAAACCGCCATGGAGGCATCCTTGACCAAGATGCTCACACCTACCTCGTCGCTCGACCTCTTGCGTGAGATTGATTCTATCACCTCGCCTCCGGTGACGTCGCTGCGCAAGCCACGGCCCTACGTCATGTCGATTGTGGGCGTCAACGGCGTCGGAAAGTCGACCAACTTGTCCAAGATCTGCTTCTTCTTGCTACAGAACAAGTATAAGGTCCTCATCGCCGCTGGTGATACCTTCCGCTCTGGTGCTGTAGAGCAGCTTGCTGTGCATGTTCGCAATCTCACGGAACTGACAGCGCGCGAGGGCGGTAAAGTTGAACTGTACCAAAAAGGCTACGGCAAGGATGCTGCAAACGTAGCTAAGGATGCTGTTGCCTTCGCCGCTCAGGAGGGATACGATGTGGTTTTGATCGACACCGCCGGTAGGAGACACAACGATCAGCGACTGATGAGCAGCTTGGAGAAATTTGCCAAGTTTGCGAACCCCGACAAAATTCTGATGGTTGGCGAGGTCAGTCTTTGCCCATTCTTCTACGAACCTTGACGAGACTTGAGCGAGCATTGCTAATCCCCCCTGCAGGCACTCGTCGGGACCGACTCGGTCGCCCAGGCGCGAAACTTCAACGCCGCATTCGGTTCCGGCCGGTCGCTGGATGGATTTATCATCTCCAAGTGCGATACCGTCGGCGACATGGTCGGCACCCTGGTCAGCATTGTGCACGCGACCAACGTGCCAGTCCTTTTCGTGGGTGTCGGGCAGCACTACTCAGATCTGAGGAACTTCTCTGTCAAATGGGCAGTTGAGAAGCTTCTGAGCAGCAACTAGGAGCCTGTACTTGGGTTATATAGAGTGGATTCTTTGTAGAAGTCTGCCGGAACGTCCATAGGTGGCAGCATATATAAGTTTGAGCCTTTGATAGGCTGCGTTGTAATACCAATGGCAATTGGACGCCCTTGAATGCATGTCGTGTCCCATGGACTGGTCTTGCCTTACATCCTTCGAGGATAGCTTTCCCAGGTATAACAACCACAAGATCACTCAATACATAACCACCCCATTTTATGCACGCCAGCCTCCGTCTCTGTACAAATTCTTGAATACCTCTGACTTATACCATCGCGGTGCTCAAAGCCTCAAACCATTCACCGTTCCCGATGAGATTGGATCTGCGATACCTTTTACCTGCCTTTGTAACGATAATATTGACAGTAGGTGGTGAAACCTGCTGCTGCAATGTAGGATCTTCGATCTGGATCTTAAGACGGTGATAATCATCCAAACAGCGGGCGCCCATGCTGAAACAATCATGGCAAATCCAGAAATCTCCTCCTGAGCAGACTTCGCATGTATAAACATCAGTACGGAAAAGAAACAGCAGACAGATATCACACCAACCCTTCGCCTCATCATTGTCGATGGTGGAGATTAGAGGCTTTCCAATCAACGGGGGATCGTTATTCTCATGGGATAAGGTCTTGGCTCTGCCGATATCTCCCAAGAGTTTCATCAAATGAGACTGTCCCATTGTCGTGGCCCACCACATTGGCGTGCGCCCAAACTTGTCTTTTATCTCGGCGTTTATGCCAGGAATGGCGAGGAGATATTCGACCATCTCTTTGTACCCATTCCTAACTGCTACCGAGAGTAACGACGAGCCGTACAAATCGCGGTGATTCGGGTCTATGTCTGTTTTGGCAAACAGCACTTGAAGTGTGTTGTTGCCTTGCCTTGCCCGCGCGGCATAAAATGTGGCTGGACGACGTAGAAAGTCTTCGCGGCCCTGTATGATGCGATTATGTGCCAGGAGCAGCTTGACAACGGGTAGATGTCCTTGCTCGACTGCCAACATTAATGCTGTCCGACCATGCAAATCCTGAGAATTTATGTCCGCGCCCCTTTTGAGCAGAATGTCAACTAGCATTTCATGACCTTTGCATGATGCCTCCTGCAAGGCGGTTCCGCCATTACTGCCGTGTGAGTTGACATCAGCGCCGTTGTCGAGAAGGAGCTGTACTATTTCCGCATTACGGATGCCTGATGCCTCCTGCAAAGCGGTCCTGCCATCACCGCCGTATGAGTTGACATCAGCGCCCTTGTCGAGAAGGAGCTGTACTATTTCCTTATTACAGATGCCTGATGCCTCCTGTAAAGCGGTCCTCCCATCACCGCCGTACGAGTTGACATCAGCGCCGTTGTTGAGAAGCAGCTGTACTACTTTCTCATGGCCTCCACCTGAAGCCACCTGTAGCGCGGTCTTGTTAGTACCGTCAAGCAAATTAATATCGGCGCCTTTCTTCAGAAGTAGCTGTACTACTTTCTCATGACCGTTGCCGGATGCCGCTTGTAGAGCGCTCCTAAGAGTCTCGCTGTATTGGTTGACATCAGCTCCGTTGTCGAGAAGCAGCTGAACTACTTTCTCTTGACCTTCGTACGATGCCGCCTGCAGAGCGCTCCCATAGACACCGCCAAGGAGATTAATATCAGCGCCATTGTCGAGGAGTAGTTGCACTATCTTCTCATGACCTTTATATGACGCCGCCTGCAGAGCCCTCGCCAGAGTCTCGCCGTGTGGGTTGACATCAGCTCCGTTGTCGAGGAGTAGTTTCACTATCTTCTCGTCGCCTCCATACGATGCCGCCTGCAAAGGACTCGTGTAAGCACCGCCTGGGAGGCTAATATCAGCGCCGTTGTCGAGAAGTAGCCGTACCGTCTTCTCGCTGCCTACGAGCGATGCCGCCTGCAGAGCGGTCCCAAAACGGCCACTCTGTAAATTGACATCGGCATTGTTTTTGAGAAGTAACTGTACTATTGTTTCATGACCTCCAAATGCTGCTGCCTGTAAAGCCGTCCCGAGGCGGCCACCGACTGCGTTGACCAGATCAGAGGCTTGCTTCGAAGGAGGATTGATGGAAGTCTCGGGATAAAGAAGCTCGGTTATAGCTGGTTCAAACCCAACAAGCGACGCATAATACAGAGGCGATGCTCTTTTTCCGACTGTCTTGCCGTCGAATCGTTCGATATCCCAAACTCCAACCCAATTGTCCAGTTCGCCTCTTGCATTTTTAAACAGTCGCATCACTTCGCGCCTGAGAGACTGGTTTTTCCCGTCTCCTTCGGAGAGATGCATATGCCACTGCTGTGCGGCGTAAGTGGCAAATGGATATTCCATTAAGTGATTGGGGTCTGATAATCTGGGTTCCCCTAGGTACGCCAGGCAAATTGTCGCTATTTCCGTATGGGCCTCCTGTTTCCTTATACCAAAGGCTGCAGCTTCATGCTCCCGTATCCGATCCGATTCAAGGTACTCTTGAACTGAGAAATGCGCAATGCGCACGAAAGCTGGTCCTAAGGGCTGCTGGTCCACAGAGATGAGACCGGGGCATATCCGATGGATATCGTCTTCGTCGTCTAGTCTACCATCAACGTTGAGCCGTGGCTCGTCCCCCAGCTCCACTGCGATGCCCTCGATGAGTTCCGGTATGGTCAGTGGTCTCCTCGCGCAACAAAGTAGACTAAAGATCCGTTTGACATCTGCCAGGGAGACTTTGTCAATGCTCGACAGCATTCTCTCATATGTTTTGTCTAACGTCGGGGGCAGGGATGCCAGAAGTGTATCGAGGAGACGTTTGCTTCTCGCACAGGCATCTAGGGCGATAAACTGGCACTCCACCCAGCGAAAGCTGGAAAAATCAGTAACTTGCCTCACTAGACAGAGGGAGAGAACTTACACGCCCATGGCGCGCTCGGCAAGCGTCTTCTCAATTTGGAGGTGGTATTTTCCCCACTTCCGTAGCCGACGGTCGCTTTTGAGAGATCCCGATATGAAGGATGCAATATCTTTGTCAACAGAGCTGTTTTTCAGGAATATCATCTCATCTGGCAAGGCGCAAAGATCCTCGTACATCATATCTCGAATGTCAGGCTCTTCTCGGCTGGTAACCAGCAAATGGAGACCGGTCTCGGACCACGCCCGCAGGTTGGCAAGGACCTGCAGGAGTTCTCCCCGATGTCTGTCCCGGGGGCTCTCATCCAGAGCATCAAGGATGATGAAAACGTCTTTAAACGCCGTCACAAGTTGATGTAGGCAGTCCTCAAGGGCAGGAGCAGGCAATAGCATATTGTCACTGTAGCTCCTGTGCACCTGCGAGAGGAGCGCGTACCCATCGTTCAGCTGCGCTGAGAGTTGCAAGACCAGCGCACGTAACATGGCAGACGCGTCTTGTTTAGATTCATCACTAAAGGTAAAGAAAAAAAAGGCGATACCAACACGGCGGTCAGACTTTCGATGCTGATAGATATGCTGGATGCTTGTGGAGCACAATACCGACTTGCCGCATCCTGCGAAGCCGTTGAGCCAGAGGAAAGAGTTGGGTTTTGTAAGCCAAGAGAGAAATGGAGAGCCTGTAACGAGCCAGAGCCCGGTTCCGGGGTACCTCTTTTTGCATGCTTCACTGTAGTTGACGCTGGGGTCGGGAGCACGCAGCCAGCTGCGGATAGTTGACGATACCTGATCGGCTCTGATCAGATCGAGCAGAGCCCGGGTGTCTTCGACCTCGTTCTGGACGTTTCTGATGTCTGTCTGCTGTAGCAACTGCAGAGAAAGAGAGAGATGCTGCGTAACCTCGTCAACATTCTCCTCCAGAGCCTGCAACGTACTCTGTCGAAAGGGGTACGCCAGCCTGCGAGCCGCGGTGCGAGCGGTTTCTCGGAAACCGCCCGTCGAGTCGGTCTTGAATTTGTCGAGCTGGTCCCGGAGCTCATAGATACACTCCTGGCAGCTTTGAATCGAGTCTTCCATGTTCCTCAACAAGTCACGTTCGTCGGCGCGGAATGTGCGTTTGCTCAACTGGCCGCTCAGAATCTCCAGAACGCCGAGAAGACGCTCCAGCTTCTTCACAGTAAACGCGACGTTGGCCTTCTGATCTTTGCAGGCCGAGTAAAAGTCGACTAGAGACTGCGTGATTTGGATCGCAAGCGAAACGACGCCGGCAACGCTCGCGGTGACGGATAGCGGATCCATGGCGAACACCGCGAGATACTCGCCCGTGAACACCGTGGTCCTGCTCCACGGTGGGATGCGTCAACGACTAATGATCGGGAGCGGCGACAACTACAGATGAGGACACAAGGAGGAGAATTAGAATCTATGGAAGCCTACTTTCTATCGCTTCTAGAAATGAGGTGGAAAGAAAAGAAATGATAAAAGGGCATGGTACAGTTGAGCGAGGCGCTTCAGGCAGCCTTACTGCCCCCCCGTGATGGTCCAATCTGCCCCGCTTCTACGGCTGAGCAGGTAGGTGTGAGGCCACCAGTATGCGGCTGAGCCTTGGTCTGGCTACAAATGATTCGTTCCTTGGGAGTCTTGGCTGCTCTTCAATTCTGCTGCTGCGCTGTCTGGGACGAGACAGGCATCAGACGCTCTGGCAATTACTTGCCTTCACAACACTGGACTGGAAACTGAGATGGCGCATCAGTACTGTGCAATACGCACGATCTCGCGTGGCATTGGCGGCGATAAAGTAGCGACTCGAGGCTCCTTCCGCATAGATACCGAACTGTTTGCATTGCCTACCAGCCAAGAGCGAGATTCCCGGTTGTATATTTGGTCTAAGTCAAGTTCACGAGCCAGAAAGGTGGATGAAATAGCTACCCTACAGGAAGCTTGCACTTGAGTAAGAGAATCACGTGACCACGCGGCGTGTAGTCTCGCACTCGTCCCCGCTCAAAACGCGTCTCTCAACTCCCGACATCTACCTGTTATCCAGCATCGTCAAAATTTTGCCTGTTGCCGGCGCCTGGGGATTCACTATGCTCCCAAAAACATGGCTTACGAGTCCATAGGGAAGATTACTGGCCGGCAGCAGTATGGCACTACAAGCGGACCGAGCGGGCCGCCTCCCTCGACGCTCGCAGCTCAGCTCGTCGAGAATGTCTCGTCGACCACCACGCGTTCGTCGCGTCCCGATGAGACCAGCGAGCTCAAGCGTCTATTCGATGTCATAGAACGGATCAAGAATCAACCGGATCTTCTCCAATCGCAATCCGAGCGGATTGAGCACAACCACATGCTTATCTATGTCTGTGCCCGGGTCAGTCTAGAAGGCCCAAAGTGGGACAATCCCTTCCATGATCGAGCCGAGCTGCAGAGCGAGGCCCTCAAGGCTGTAAATTTCTTCAATGTCACTATCGAGGAGACACCGGCCGTCCTGCGATTCGCACCACCTCCAGGTTCTTTCCTCTTCCGCGGCGAAGAGCCACTCTGGCTGTGGCTGTTTCCTAAGGTGCTAAAGCTCCTGGGGCCAGCCGAGTTCTCTAGTGTGCAAGATGCTATTGGCGAATTTTTCCAGCATATATTTTCCATCGCAAGCCGGGACGGCGGCTTGTGGGATCTCGGTCCACCATTGATCCAATATGTACAGGAAAATTTTAGCTGTAGGTCTAACCAGCCATTCCCCCCTGGAATGCCCGCTAACAAAAATCTCACAGTTCTGGTTGCTTCCTGTCAGAGGAGATCCCAATCTGAAGACCACGAGCTCATCGAGGTCGATCTTCCTCCCGAAGACGTCGTGGCCTCCCTGGTAGGTAATCGCTCTTTTCCGGCGAGGGCCGGATGCAACTACATTATCCAGGGTATTGAGCAAGCCGTGCGCCACGCAATTGGTCTTCTCTGGGTCATTAAAGGTGCTGTCATATCCAAATCGAACCCGCAACGGCTAGACTTTTATCGCCAGCATACTGCTTGGCTCCTTGACTCCCTCATCTCGTGCAACAATCTACGAGCAGGACTGGTCTCGTCACACGAAATCGACGCACATAGCCTTGTGCAGATCGCATTGGATCTCCTCACAGCATATCTCGATATATCCGATCCAGTGGACTCCGTAGTCACCGAGAAGATATACACCGTGCTCGCCATGCTCTGCACCCAGCTAATAACCGAAGCACGTGGCCTTCTGGGCGATGACGAGAACCGCGTCTCTTTGAGACGAGCCATATGCGTGGCAATGGCAAATCTCGTCCGCGGGGCAATCGAACACAGATACATTTCGATGATAATATCGTCCCGGCTGCTAGGTCCTCTGCAGAACTTGGTATCCGAGTATCCTATTGTCGGTTTCGAGACTGACTTCTGGGTACGCCGTTTGCTTCCAAATAGATCAACCATAGACGCTGACCAAAATTCAATAGAGTTGCTTTCGCTTGCTAAAGGAGGCTACAGAGAGTTCGCCCCCGGCTACATCTACGTTTTCTGTACAGCCCGAGGACTTCACCGATGGCCAAGTCCGAAGGCAGATCCAAAATCTTGGCGTGGTTATACCACCCAACAACATACCCCAAGAAGAGCCAGTCACCAAACGAGTAAAATTCTCACGAGAAGACACGGTGCTTAGTACACTCTGTGACCAAGTTTCCTCGTTGCTACGTTATGAGACCAAACCTTCCTTTGAATATCTTCTTCAGAACGATTTGTTGTATGTTGGTACTTCGGCCCCCCCTTTTCTGCGTACTTACTGACTTAGACAGAGGGCGATTCTCAAACCTCAACCCGGATGAGCAATGCCAGGCCATCAATATCCTTGCGTATGTGCCTTGCGCCACGGACGGAACCCTTGACATTGGCACTAGCCATCGATCCAACACGGTGAGCTCTCGATGTGCCCTCTGTCAGGGCTGGGCTGAACCAACCTCTCGGTCGCACGGAGATAAGAACCTTAAAGCGTCTGTTGCCCACTGGTTTGCCAGCCTTGTGCGTTTGCCTGCTTTTGTCCAGTCGAGGCGACCTCGTGTTGTTGCTATGATTGCCTTGCGTCGAGTTATATGGCACTCGGACGACCCCGAGCTTTGGGATCTTGAGAGATCGTTACTAGGACAGTGGTGCTTGCAATCTTTACAGAGCTCTCTACGAGAGCTACGCATCGCTGCTGGTCGACTGCTCGCCACTTTCCTTCGAGAACCAGGAGGCACCGTGATCGACATTCACATTACAAGACGCAACAGAGCCAATGCCTTGGCAGTCCTCAAGTCCATAGCGGACCGTGATAACCCTGCTTTTAACGAGACTTGCATCATGGCCTTCGGGCAGACCGGGAAGGTTGTCGAGGACGAGAGTCTCAATATGACTCTGCACAAACTATTAGAGTACTTGGGACACCGGAACACAGTAATATCTGCTTTGGCATTCAACGAGATATTGAATCTCGCCGCTGGACGTAATGTCACACCACGCCAGCTCTTTGAGCCTTTCTGGAACAACCTTGCCCTGGCTGCTATTAAGGACATCGTGTCGCGCCCGCAGACGACTAGGACCATCGCTGATCTCCTCCAGCTAAGCGTCCCATTTTTCCTACGGCTTCTGCAGCACCATGCGTTACCTTACCTTGTTTTAAACAAGAAGCGAGAGGTAATTCAGAAAATAGCAGAAGCCAGAGGTGAGAAAGAGACGTGGGAGCCTTGCCTTGACGCCAACAATCTGCCTTCGATTCTTGCTGTTCTCCTCTCCCGGGACGTCCCGGACCCGGAGACGGAAGCGATGAAGCTACTTCGAGAAATCTCTCCCCACTTCGAAAAATTCACCTTCGCCGAACTGCTCAAGACCGAGCCGGTCATGACGTCGGTAGAGCTCCTCAAGACTGCCGGGGAAGCCGACGGGCCGCGCAAAGCTCGATGCCGCGTGGGCCTCTCTCTTCTGGCTAAGCTTGTCTTCGGAGAAGCCGAGGGCGAGCAGGACCACGATAAAAAGAACAGGACGGGCCGCTTTTTCCAGGTTCATGCCCTCGGCCTTACGCCACGACTGAGCGACGTTATCGACGACTCGGAAGGCCTTCACCCTCCGGTTCAAGAGCAAGTGCGCTGCATCAGGGCCATGGAGGAGATGATCATCATATGCAAATCATACGTGCGCATCTCCAGGCCGCACATGTCAGCGTGCCTGCTCTCCGCCTTGGCATCTGACGACTTGCGAGCTCCAGCGTTCTCCTGCTGGCAGGCCATGCTTACACACATGGGTGAGGAAGATGTTGAGGCTCTGATCGAGACAACCTTCTTCGTGATTGGGAACTACTGGAAGTCGTTTGATGAAGCTACCAGGGAAAAGGCTAGAGATTTGATAACGACGCTGCTTGACAAATATCCCCAGACTGTCCAGCAGTGGATAAACAAACTACCACCGCTAAGCCACATCGCAGAGCTCACTGATCTCAACAAAAAGCTCGATTCTCTTCGTCCGTCTTTGGACAACCGCGCCGCCTTCAGCTTGTTCGGCGAGCGGCTGAGCCATGACAACACCGGCGTCGTGGCACAAGCGCTCTCGGAACTTGCTGACTACCTAAAGGAGCATCAAGGTTACTTGCAGACGGCTGCCATGAGCGAGCAACCGGATCATGTCGTCACAGATCTCATGCGAGCGCTTCTAGACTGCGCTTCCAAGTACAGCGGATTCAACGCAGACATTGGCCGCCTCTGCGCAGAGTGCGTTGGCTTGGTTGGATGTTTGGACTCGAATCGTTTGGAAACGGTCCGGAAGCCGCCTCAATTTGTTGCTATTAGCAACTTCGAGGACGCAAACGAAACGACCGACTTTGTTGCCTTCATCCTGGAGCATGTGTTGGTAAAGTCGTTCCTCGCCGCCACCGACACCCGACTAATCGGCTTCCTCTCCTATACCATGCAGGAACTTCTGCATAGGTGCGAGTTCAGAGCCGCATAC
>FTLB01004451.1_pt1 | contig 10740 bp, 14 predicted proteins | sample 1658291 | NCBI WGS metagenome assembly FTLB01 (sample SAMEA3914812, study PRJEB12502) | metagenome | biome: forest; material: soil | place: Canada | collected 2011-07-07 | depth 0.1 m
CAAACCCAGGTCCAGGACGTTTTCTGGCTGGAGATGGATGTCCGCGCAATCCAGCAGACACCGCTCCCGGCGTACTTTGTCCCCGGCAACCCGGAAAATCCCGACGAGTCCAAATTCCACTGGGCTATCGTTGACCGCGGCAAGGATTTTGTTGACCAGTTTGCCGCCCCCTGGCGCCGCCTCTCCCGCACGGATATCCTGCAGCTGCGCGCCTACGACTCCTGGGGCATCGACGACAAGGGAGAACACACGGCACGGGCCCAGATCATCGCCAACCCTGACCAGATCCGGGCTTTGAGCGACCATACTGATGCCAAGTTCGAGCACGACTTGGTGCTCAGAGTATGGCCCCGCAAGGATGAGTTCCCTATGAAGCGTCTGAGGGAGCGCGGCCACGCCGAGACACTGGTACGTGATCCCTAACCTCTCCATCGTTACCGAATACTAATTCCTATCCCTTAAACAGGACAAGAAGACGCAATAGAGCTGCGTCGCTCTGTCCTTCGATGCCGGCCTGCCCGATTACGAGCGCAAAGTCGGCGCTGTTTGCCGGTTTACCTCCGATGCCGCACCTGAACCTTCCGCCGAGTTTGAGTCAAATATTGAGTCTACGGGCTCGATCGAGTTCAAGATGACCCTTCACAGGGACCTGATGCGCGGTACCGGCTTCTATAACACCCTCCAGGGCGACGGCATGACCGAAGTGACCGAGCTCCTCCGCGCCGCTAATCTGGAGGACTCCGAGAAGCCCGCGCGTCCAGCCTCCCTCCCGGTCCTCAACTACCTAGACATCAACCATGAGCAGTACTCGGAGTTCTTGGTTGAGGAAGTCCTGCCGCAGGACAGGGCTCGGTTTGCCGCTTACCTGAGCGCGCGACCTCTCGGCCTCGCCCTTGTGTCCTCTCCCGTAAGTACTTACCCAGTTGAGTACTTGATGCAGTGTACTAACAAGAACATAGGGAGGAATGGGCAAAACAACTGTGATCTCCATATTCACTGTCGCCATGATGGCCAACAGGTCCATCAGGAAAGTCTACGGTTCGGGCCCGACTCACATCTCGGTCGATAACTTTGCGGAACGAATCTTCGAGATCACCTCCCGTCTCGCCGACCGATGCAATGAGGGCAAGGACGAGAACGATACGACTCGAACACGTCGACATCTCGTTATCCGTGGGTACCGAATGGACCACGAAGTTGAGGCATTCTTCAACATGCTCTCGTCTGGCGTGGCCGGTGATGCGGCCAAGCCGCGTACCTCCTGGGGCAGCCCGTCGCGATGGAAGCTCAACTTGTCCGTGGCTTTCTGGCTGCTCGTTCTCCTCGGGTCCAAGATGACCAGGCCCCTCCACCAGGACGATAGCCCCGCGCTACATGACATTCGTAGCCTCCTGCTGGGACGAAAGACGACTGGCTTCCCTCGTCTGCTCAGCGTGATCTCCGGGCAGATGTCATTCGACGAGTACCGGAAGGGGGGTGCCATGGTCACCAAGGACGACATCCAGAAGATCATGGCCATCATCATCAGCGAGGCCGATGTCGTTCTCACCACCCCCGGCGCGATCGTTGGCGAGTACAAGAAGTACTGGTCCCGAGCCAAGGCTATCGCTGTCGACGAGGCGGGCTGCATGCACCGTCCAGATCTCTTCCACGTCTGGGGCAATACACTCCGCCCCTGTGTCCTCGCCGGCGACGTCAAGCAGCTGCCGCCAACCGTCATGTCTCTGACGGATAAGGATGCCGATGGCAACTTCCTGAACCGGCTTGCCAATGAAGGCAGAGTCTCGGCCCTCTCCTTCATCCAGGCATCTGGCTTCCCGGTCTATCGCCTGAAGACCCAGCTGCGGATGTGCCGTGGCATGTTCGATCTCGCGGCCGAGCTGGTGTACAAGGACCTCGGGGGTGCGCAGTACGGACCTGGCTGCGATATCACCAACCCTCGATTCGCCGCCGGCCAAGCTCTCGAGAAATGGCTGCAGGGTGCTTACGCCAGCCCAGCATTTAAAGCGCCGGAGCCCGGCACCTTGGCACCGGTCTGGATCGATACCCGGGGTACATTCTGCTGGACTGACCCGATCACTCAGTCTAGGAAAAATTCCAAGCAATGCGACATGGCATTGCAACTCATCGCCGACTTCATCAAAGCCACCGGTGTTGATGTCTCGAGCATCGTCATCATTGCGCCCTATAAGCTCAATGTTGACTACATCAACCGCCGGCTCGCCCGCAACCGCTATCCCACGCTCGCCAAGATCGCAGAGGCGGCCACCGTCGACAGCTACCAGGGCAAGGAAGGAGACATTGTTTTCCTGGTCCTAGGTACGACTCAGAAGACTGGCCCGGGCTTTACCTCCGATGCTAATCGCCTGAACGTCATGATCACACGCCAACGATGTGGTCTCGTAATTTTCGGAGAACTGTCGGCGATTGGCAAGGTCGGCGCCAAGGACCGCAAGAATGCGGACAAAGCGGCTGTGAAGAAGACGGTGACAATGGGAGAAGACGGCGAGTTGCGCTTCATCAATATAAGGGTATTGCGTAGTCTCGCCGTCAAGCTTGTGGACAGTGGCCGGGTGCTGATGCTGAACGCAAGCAAGGTACTCGGCGACAAGGAGGAGGAGAAGGTGGAGGAGTAGGATTTTTGTTGCCCATTCAGGGCTATATGGTTTCGGTAGTCGCTTGGGCTTCTAGAGTAGTAAATGGATCGGAAGCCTCTAGGAATGAAGTTATTGCTGAACGTCCACGAATAAACGCGTCAGGGTAATGCCGTGCTTCTTGTACGCCTACGCCTCATGGTCTAGAATAAAAGCAAGGCTTTGTATTTATTTTGCCATCTCTTAGTCCCTCTCCCCTACCACAGCATCCCGTCCTGCTTTTAATGGCATTGCCCCTCTGCTTCCTTGCTCCTTTCCGGCATTGTCGCCCACCCCGGATCGCTGCCCCCAGCGGCCCTAAATCAATCCACACGCGACCACAACTTCTGATAGGACACCCTCAGGCTAGCTGTCCATCGTTATCGTCTTCTTCATCGGGGGCCTGCTCCCTCGCCTCGTTCTCCTCGTCATCCGGCTGACCATCATCGTCAGACACAAGGATCGCCACCTCCTTAGATATAGGCGTATCCAGCAAAGGGCTCATAGAGTCCCTGTTGTCCCTCTCTTGCACCTACTCCGTGGAGAATCGGGATCGTCTTGGGGAGAAAACTGGAGAGAGAGAGAGAGTTAGCCTTTCCTAGAGTCCGATATCGCGCCCCTTGTGATTGGGGACCTATACTCACCCATTGTCATGCGACCCGTAGTTCGATATGATGGATTTGTTGCTGTATTGTGTCTGGAAGCTATCTACGGTAAACGCACGGGGTGGTCGGCAATATGGATGGTTGGGGGCTTACTGCCGAGCTCACCGCCCAACAGCTCACCGCCCAACACTCCTTGACACAGACACACTGCTCGCCGAGGCCATACTGATCAAACATATTATCCGCCTCGTCAATGACCAAGACCTTGAGCTAAGTCCCGTCAAAATGACCGCGCCAGATGGTATCCATAACGGTTCTTAACGTTCCGACGACGACGTTGGCATCGATACTGATCTCTCGGTCAACCGCACCGGGAATAGCGGCGGCGACGTTCAAATTCGTACAAATCTGGCCACCATTCTGAACTATACTCTAGATCTGGCGAGCCAGCTTGCGACTTCAGCCAGGATGAGCGACTGGGACTGGGTCAGCTTGGCTAAGATCGATGTGGCAGAGGACGGTAGGGACGAAAGCAACTGCCTCGCATGCCCCTAGCCACCTGACCGACCTAACATTTGTCGGAGACTCTACGAGTGCAATTGCGAGGGGAAAAAACTTTCCGGTCTTGTGTAGGTATACAAGAGCTGGATCCGCCGATTCGGAGAAGCAATCGAGGCAACACTTCCGGGTGCAACTTTGCCCAACCCGGTGGGGAAGACCAACCAAAGAGTTTACAAAGAAGCGAAACAGCTTGGGAGACATCGCCGGCGATGCCCCCTTCCTAACTTGCCTGTCCCTCATCTCAGGACGATCTTCTGCAGAATCCGTTCCAGTCCTTGCCAGAGCCTACTCGCTCTCAGTCCTTACCTGACCAACCCCGGGAGTCGCAGCCGGATGTGAAGGTACGATTTTTATTAGCCATATCCTCTTCATATGCTGAATGGCCTCGTGACAAGTTTTATTGCTAAGTTAACACAGTTTTCTAGGATCGGAAGTCTATAGTTAACCAGCATATCTGGTCTAACTGCGGCAACCCCTAGACCTGGACTACCCGAGCTACCTACCGCCGCCGAGATCTTCGCACCCCAGAATATCGACAAAGCCCCGCTCAAGCCGGTCGGAAAACCAGCCCTCCCAGAGGAAAAGCAGCTGACACCACCACACCGATTCCTACGGGCCGAAGGGATAAGGTAGTGAGCCAACGTTGGGCTGGATCAGAGCCAAGACATCGAACAACAGGTCCAGGAACAGATTGGTTCTATAGATTGCCGCCCAGCCCTGAGGTTGATGCGGCTTGGGACCATATCGCCGCAGCGGATGGGATATTTCCCATGTCAGCATCGGACGTAGTCCGTGTGGGCAAGGATCCCGCATTCGCGGTCGACGCCCCGGCGTCTTGGAACTTCCCCCCCGGCAAGAGCAAGCGTGCAAGAGGCCACTGGCCGCAGAGACTCGGCCCACGTATTTGGGCCCGGTTAATGATGCCAGCCTCCAAGTAAGCGTGTACAATTCTATTCTTGATCACAAATCACAGATTTCTAAGAGTGTGATTCCAGGTCAACTTTCCTCACGGCAATATCCACACTTCCCAATAATCGTCCTCTTATCAACCTCGAGGTCAGAAAATTGGCGTTACAGATTGATATCATCACTCAACATGACATAGTGGTCACGGTACGCCGGTTCGGAATTCTATTCGCCGACCAGGGGCATGTCAGTGAAACGTTCGTAAACGGCCCCGTCCTGTTCCTGTCCAAGTTCGCCTTCCTGGTCGACTCGTTGGAAAGGTACCTTAGTCTATTTGCTAACCAAGGGCATGTCGGATGATACCACAGCGCTTGACTTGAGCGGCACGTTTCACTTTTTTCGCGGGCTAGGCGGCGGGGAGCTGAGCGACCTCGATGCTGGTCGTTGGGTGAGACATTGTGAACGAAAATAATGCATCACAAAAAAAGCGGCTGGTGACGGTGGCGGCGGTGGTGGTGGTGGTGGTGATAGAGACATTACATCAAAGGAGGAGAGATCATGTATTTGTATTTAGAAAAGACGAGGTTTGAGCTCACGCGCCACGCCCGTGCGGCACACGCCGGATGCGAGAGCTGTGAATCAAGGCAGGCATACGCAGGTGACGCGCACATCTTCCTCGGTGCCTAGGTCAGGTAGTTTACTCCTAAAGCTCCCAGACAACATACTAAACCTTCAACTTTCAGCCCATTCTCGTACATCTACGACATCGAGACTATAAAAAATATCTTATTAGTCTCATCGAGACCGTATAAATACGCTGGTTCTTCTCCAACCCCCATATTGTTGTACCTGCTGTCTGAGGGCAGAATATGGACCGACTGTGGCCGGTCAACCGTGGCAGTATCTGTCACATCCAGTCCGTTACACCATACCGTAAGTCGACTGGCTCCATCCTTGCCATGGGTCTGGCACTTAAGTTGACTTACACCTGATATTACGCTTGTCACGTGACCTACAGATCGAAGGCCCTGGATCGTCCCCCACATCTTCGAGGATGATCCTCACTTTTTCACCACCACTTTGTACTGAAGATTCCTTGTGAGATTACATCTTCCCTTTCTGTGCCCTTTTATCCAAAATCGAACCCGAACCCATTCTATGTTGACCATTCCTTCTCCTCCCAGCTATCTTCGTCCCAGTCCTGCTATTTTCCGAGCCGTGACAAAACTGGTGTTGGACTGACATGAAATGTCAATCGGACCTAGCTACTGATCTAGTCCCTGATATAGCCTTGAACTGATATTTGATCTTGGACTTGAACTGTACTCGCTCGCTGCTGGCCATGAAACCAACCCTCAAAATCCGCCATAAATGCATGCTCTCGGAAGAGGATCAACGCCCGGTCTGTGGATCAGTGGATTGATCCGGGTCCCCACTTTGGCCGGATCTCCACTAATTCTCTCTCAGCCACACTTTTTCCTTCTTGTTCGACATCACCTTTTACACTTTAACTACGCCTGGTCCGCGTAAAAGAATCGACTTGCCCGTATTGCCAGTTGCCTAATTGATATGTTATTACTGTTCAAAATCTCAAGACGTGGAAATCGGCGTGGCCGATCCTTGAGAAAACATGAAGGCACAACCCTTGCGAAGAAACCGTGCCGTCACTTGGAGTTCGACACCTTTGTCGCCCCGGACAATCTCAATGACGCGGCCATCTATGCAGACAATCTCATGTCCACAATAGATTGGTAACGTATGGTGATTTATGAGCGGCCTAGTCAATTTCATATGACCCAACATGTGGGCATAAGATGGCTTCACGCAGGATTGCCGATACAACTTCAGAGTTTTCTGGAAGTGCAACATCTCCAACTTCCGCCCCACTATACCCTTCTTCCAAATATATAAGTCATTGCTTGATCTTTGTCTCTATTGGCTTTTGTTGTAATGGCTCCAACATGGTTGTTTATCATACTTACAATACTAGTACCTTAATATGAAAACTTATAATATAATTTATACAGTTACTGTCTTATAGTTTATGGACAGCACTAGCTCTATGTAACGTATAACCCCCTAAGTGGTTATGTGCGCAAAAAGAGTCGAAAGGGACAAAAAACACCTCCGATGCATTGCAATAGGGATCAGAGATGACGAAGACAAAGGGCAAAGCCAGGGAGGCTTGGGAGAATGACGGTTGCAGATACAATACAAGCTAACCCCTTAGTTTGTCGCTGGCCGTAGATGGAGAGTGGGAAGGTGTACACCGGGGCGAGGTGGGACGTTAAGGTACCTAGTCGGAGAGGCTCTTAAGCATTTATTCTGGTTACGACGGGATTTCTTTTAGTGGTCGTTCAAGTCACAGCCGGGATGTAGTGCAGGTGTTACAGAGCTATGAATGTATGAGTCAATCGATACTCTGCTAGTCTATGATAAACATGCCAGATGATGGCGCCTTCGAACCTTTCCCAGGCGGGAAAATCAACGGTCATAAGCCGTGCACGGATGACAAGAGCAAGTCAGGTGTCCATGATTCGTCCAGGTGCATCTTCTCGCCGGCGTCGTCTGTCGGATGGAGTATGGATACCAGGCACCTCTCAACCCCCCTCCGTGCTTCGCTGCTGAGCGATCCTAGCACATGTGCCATCTGCTGAATGTAATTTGTCGTCTGGGCGCTCTCCGGAGACGCCATCCAGTCTAGGAAGAGGACGCCGTGCAAGCCTCCCACGGAATCTTGCCATTCCGGTCGCCGTCCCTGCAGGTACCTGTCAAGTCCGGACAGAGTGTACGGAGCCAGGGACGGCGAGATGTCGTGACTGGCAAGTGTCGCGTGTAGTAATACGCTGATCAGGAGCAGACAACTGATTCGACCTAGCTCATGGTCCGTGCAAGCAGCTTCCGGAGACGACAATGGCGGGGTGCCACGCTGTGAATCCATCTTTAGAAGTTCCAAAGCATCCTGAATCGCGGTGTACGACGGAAGAGTGTACTCCCGAAACTTGGCGGCGCTGCTTCGGAGCGTTCTCATGTCTTGGATGAAGGAAATAAGCCACAGCCCTCGCACTCGCTGCAGGTTTTGCCAACTCGACGTGTCATGGTTACGAGACATCTGAGACAGCTCCCATAGCTGGTTAGAGCTATCAAACCACGACGGCTTTGCCATGAGCGATACGCTGGTTGGGAGGGAGTTGCTTGTTAGCCGATGACGGCAAATCAGATACCAAGGGTTCAACAAGTCAAAGGTTTACACCAGGCAGCCGGGTGTCTCTGGCGGGGGGGACCTTGGTACCTACAGGAAGGCAACAAGCTCCAGTCTCCAGTTCCCATCCAGTCCTGTGATGCCACCGCGAGCCTCGATCATGCGCATGAGTCCGTCACGGTGAACACGCCACTCCGTTTCGTTTCCCCAGTACCTCTGAGGACAGCCGTCAGCAATGTACCAGAAATCGATTCGAGGAAGAGGAAGAAGATGAACAGGGTGATACACAGAGTTTGGGGCAGAGAATCCGTGTCGTGGTCTATCGAAAGGTCGGTGGTGGACTTGCCTCGTACGTAAGCAGACGGAGCACAGCCGCGATTATATCGTCACCAGAAGACGACCCGTTGCTCATCCAGATAGCGATGATTCGGACGGCCTCATTCTTGAACATTAACGCCTCGTTCGAAGCCTTGATCCCGTACAGCCAAGCGAGGTGGGCCGCCGAATGCGCCATGATGGCGTTGAAGGAAGCAGCGTTGGAAAGATCGAGAGGAAACCAGACATCGCGCATCGGATTAAAAGTGGGGATCCGCTCAAACATCATGGTGGCATGGGTGCTGAGCCCTACAATGACGTGTCAGTAGACGGTTCGGGCTACGGGGGCCGTGGAAGTAGACGGACAGTGGTGTAGCAACTTGTGATGCTGGGCTGTCAAGTCGACGGGGAACATGCCGAAAGGATCCAACCTGCTGTTGGCCAAGGCGTGGTCGATACCCGAGAGAACCTGGGCAGGAACGCCTGGTGACGGCGACGGTGGCCCCGACGTGCCTCCTACCGTCCACATTCCCAGGCCCATGTCCCCAGGGCTGTCTGGTGGTAAATCATACCCTATCGGGCCTTGCTGGCCATCTGCGGCCGCGGCGGGGGTAGGCACGTGGGAGGTATGTGGATGCGCCGCTGGACTCCCTGGCTGACTGCTCTTCGAGAGCAGCGGGCGATTCCTGGAGACAACCTTCTCCTTCTTCTTCTTCTCGTGCCGCTTTCGCCAGTATTCCCTCATGGCATGGCTCCGCACGCCCCTCTGGTCAGGCTGCAAGACGAAGGTGAACTGCGTCTCGCCATCGTTCGCCGGTCGGGCGGGCTCCGGCCGCTCATCCTGATCGGACTGTTCCATTTTGACAAACTTAAAGCACGAGGGAGTTCAAGGCACGACAGAGGACATCTTACGTATCCGCCGAGATTGTTACTGTTGTACTGTTGTGAGGGACAATGGCTTGAAGGTGCGAGCATTTGTAGCAGACCGAACGATCATCATCGATGGGAAGAACCAGGAGGAGGGGCGAGAAGCAGCGAGCAGCACTGCCAGCGATGAAGTGGAGCTCATACCTCGAGAATTTGGTTAAGTGCTCCCAATGTCAGCCACCGCAGCTCTCGGGCCTATCAAAGGGCGGCCTCCACGCCTAGCGCACAAAGAGGCAGTTGGAGTTTTTCTCATTGGAGCGGTGCGTTACCGTGCTTAGGACTTCATGGCGGCCAACCCAATCGAGCTAAGGCCGAAGCTAGACCGACCCTACGCTGCGACGGTTGATAATGACAAGCGGTTCTGGTGGCAACGCCGACCCGCGGGCTGCCCAGGCTTGCCAGGATAGACCATCGAGCCCTAGCCGCAACTCTTGCCATCCCCCCCATATTCCACGTTACTACATTCTAAGCTCTGGCCCACAGTCCAGCAACGCCGAACGGATCAGTGCACCCCTTCCCATCACGCAGCTTGCGGCAGGCGAGCTACCCCTTGCAAAGTCTCTCTGGATGCTTCGGCCTCTGCGCGAGATTATCTGTATCTCCCATGAGACCCATGCATCCAATGGGGAGCAGCTTTCGAGCCACCCGCTAGGGCGAGGGCATGAGAACTCGTATCAATACCTCGCCGCGTCCATCATTCCGCATTCTTCTACCCTCCCCTTACTCTCTCTCTACCCTTCCCCACGGTCCCAATCGCCTCTCCCCAACCTTTCAGTCTCAATCGCCTTTTCTTAAGGCTTCCCATCAACGCACGTACTCTCTCCATCGCAGCTCTCCAGTAGCAATCACAATGACGCCTCACTACACTCTCGCTGAAGGTCTCTTCTGGCTCCTCTCCGCGAGAAACGGCACCGGCAGCTAATTCCACCTACAGGGTGCCCTCAGCCGCGAAACGACACCAGCGTGCAGGTCCGCAATGGCGGCGGCGGCGGCTTGGTCCTGCTTCAGGATACCCAGCTGATCGAAACTCTTGCGCATTTTGCCCGCGAGCGAATTCCTGAGCGGTAGGAGAGTGGATTTCGAGGCCATCGTGACACACCATGCTAACAACTCTCTTCGTCCGCAGAGTCGTTCATGCCAAAGCAGCGGGGTATGCCTGAGAGTAATTTTTCTTCCTTCTGAATTTGGTCTAACAAGCTATCCTTCCAGCGCGTACGGCGAGTTTGAATGCACCCACGACTGTACCGACCTCACCTCGGCCAACTTTCTCAACGCCATCGGGAAGACGACGCCGCTCCTCCTCCGAATCTCCACCGTCGGCCCCGAGCGCGGTTCCGCCGATACGATTCGCGATGTACACGGTTGGGCGATGAAAATGTATACCGAGGAGGGAAACCTGGACTGGGTGTTCAACAATACCGTGAGCCGCTGACACCGTCCCGTCTGGCTGCGTCTGACAGAGTCAATCCTCGCTAACTCCTCCCGACAGCCGGTGTTTTTCGTACGTGACCCGATCAAGTTTCCGTCGCTCAATCGCTCGCACAAGAGGCACCCTCGCACCAACTCAGCAGATGCGGACATGGTAAGGCAC
>FTLB01781043.1_pt1 | contig 10740 bp, 7 predicted proteins | sample 1658291 | NCBI WGS metagenome assembly FTLB01 (sample SAMEA3914812, study PRJEB12502) | metagenome | biome: forest; material: soil | place: Canada | collected 2011-07-07 | depth 0.1 m
CGTGACCCGATCAAGTTTCCGTCGCTCAATCGCTCGCACAAGAGGCACCCTCGCACCAACTCAGCAGATGCGGACATGGTAAGGCACACAAGCACCGGCTGCTACACATCGCCTGGCAACTCCTGCTAACGGATTGATAGTTCTGGGAGTCAGTACCTCGTACCTGGCCACGCGTAGGATCATCGCCTATACTCAGTCTGCTGACAAGATTCTGTTTCCCTTAGCTTCCACGTGGGCAATCAGGAAGGTGTTCACGAGCTCCTGCACCTGTTCAGCGACAGAGGGACTCCCGCGTCTCTTCGTCACATGAACGCATTCAGCGGACATACGTACAAGATGACCAAGGAGGTAGGTTCTTCTGCCGCCTGCTCTATGTCTCGGGCGCCTGTAATACCAAGATACAACCTTGTTTAACCGTCATCTATAGGATGGATCTTTCAACTACGTCAAGGTTCACATCAAGACCCAGCTTGGGGTCAAGAACTTTGATCGACAGACTGCTACCAAAATCGCTGGCGAAAATCCAGACTTTCTGGTAGACGATCTTTTCCAGGCGATTGAGAAGGGTGACTATCCCATCTGGAACGTCTACGTTCAGGTTATGTCTCCCAAGGAGGCCGAGAGCTACAAGTGGAACATCTTCGACATGACCAAGGTTTGGCCACACGCGGACTTCCCCCTGAGGCAGATTGGCCGCATGACCCTAAACCGCAATGTACGCGCCTGTTCTACCCATATTGCCCTCCGTAGTGTACAAGTGCGCTAACTATTGACTCCATGCTAGCCGCGAAACTACTTCACCGACATCGAACAGGCATCCTTTTCTCCGTCCACCATGGTGCCAGGCTGGGCACCGTCCGCCGACCCTAGTCAGTACATGCTGCCCTATATATCATAATCACGAGCTAACGCAATGAACCTCAACGCAGTGCTGCACGCGCGAATGTTCTCGTACCCAGACGCCGCTCGCTACCGCCTTGGGGTGAACTACCAGATGCTCCCGACCAACCGCGCCAAGGTCCCGGTCTACTGCCCGTTCGAGCGCGACGGATTCATGAACTTCACTGACAACTACGGAGCCGACCCGAACTATGTAGGTTCGCAGCTACAGCCTACTAGTTTCAAGACGAGCGTGAACGGTGGTAGTGTCCGCACAACCATCACTGAGCATGAGAAGTGGGCTGGGGAGATCTCCAGCTATACCAGCGAGCTCGGGCCCCAGGATTTTGAACAGGCCGCCAAGCTGTGGGATGTGATCGGACGGGAGTCCGGCCACCAGGCTCGAACTCTGGACAATCTTGCCCAAAACATTTCCAACGTTAAGAACACCAAGCTTCGACAGGGTGTTTACGGTATGTGAACCCCGCAAACAACAATAACGCATCCCAGTCACCATCCCCTTTTCTGTCTGGCTATTGGTATAACTGACACGGACCAATTCCACAGAAATGTTCTCCAAGGTTAATAGAGATCTCGGAGCCCGCCTCGAGGAGGCAACCGAAGCTCTCGCTAAGAAGCACTAAATCGCTAGCGAGTCCACGTGGACGGGCCATTACAATGCATCTATCTGTCCCTAGCAGAGCAAGACCCCGATTTGGTATTGGTCTCCAGGGAGGAACACGACACGTAGCGTAGCTCAGATTGCAAGTAAACCGCAGATCCCTCCTAGATAGAATAAAACACCACGTACTGGGAACCCACATCCTCGAATAATAAGGTTTTTGGAGTGACAATTGCCGAGTGATACTACCTCACGCCCGAATCTTTATTCCCAGGGCGGCACTATCGAAGGGTAGAGGGGCCGTAGTCGAGGAAGCTTGGACTGTGTCCGCCTATCAACCGAGCGGGGTTCGAATTTTACCTTGTAAGCCACAGGTGTAAGTCAAGTTACAAGGCATGCAGACTGGGTTCCCGCCGTACCAGCGGAGCATGGCCATGCTTTGACTTCATCGGCCGAGTTCGAGCAAGCTTAGCTCACACACCGCTATCTGCCGGCGGAATAATGATCTGATTTTTGCCTTGGTTGACCCAGTTTAACGAGACTAAAATGATCTCCCGTCATGCGCCGCTGGCTCTGTCACGTAGAGTTCACGCCTCGAGTGAGCCGTGGATCCATCGGCGATGTTTTCAGCTGCCATGAGGGTTTCGCATCCATCCCTAGGTCTCCCCAACCATCGAATTAGGTAGCTCTGGGTGCCGATCTTGCCAGGTAATGTACTGGCTCTTCCTATCTCCCATGCCCGGCCCGGGTCATACAAGCCGTAGCTACGCGGCAAGTTGAAGGTGACTCGCGTAGCCCAGGCCAGCATCTCGATCAAATCCCTGGCCGCTCTCTGGTCAGGCCGGTGTTTTCATAGCTTCCGTTATTGATGACGGATTGCTAGTCGAGGCTAAGGCATCCCGCACTCCACGCTAAATTAACCCTGCCGTTTCTTAGTAACCGTCGGGCCAGTCCACAGGTATCCTAGTGTTTCCTATAATGGTATAGCTTGGCACGGGGCTGAACCAAGCCTGCGACGGGCCAGTTGATTGGCTAATAGAATTACCAAAAGCGGCCACGAAATTAGCTCGGGTTTGACATCTCTACGCCATCCTCTACTGGTCCGCTTTCGCCACTCAATACTGTTGTTCAACCAGGGGCCGACTCTTGCCCTACGGTGAATTCTTGCAAGCTTCGGATGGATCCTCTCGTTTTGCTTCCCCTTACCCCTCATTGTCAACAGCGCCACGGAAAGCCCGTAGATGACGACACTGCCGCGTCAAGCAGCCCTGTCAACCATTTGCCCACCGGCACCTGCGAACACTAGTCCCGAAACCTAGATACGGATTCACTAGCTAATATAGACAGGGCTTAGCTGTCGCAGCTCTCTCAACTCCAAGCCGGCGGGGAAGGGGGATGCCAGAGGGATCGGCGCAACTCTCCCGGGCCCAGCTCCTCCAACCCGGCTCCCCCGGCACTCAACCTTCCTTGGGCAATCCTCCGATTTCTGGGTCTGGCTCTCTTTCTTCGGCGCGGGAAGTTCTGTCTCCCCCCGTGTTTTGCCCCCATTGTGCCGGTCATGGAGCAGCCGGACGAGGATAAATTCGGACATGGCTTAGTATCCAGTTGACCATGCCGATCCCATGGCCCTCACCTCGCAGGCGCAGCAGTATACTAACATCTGCAGAAATGGTTTACCCCTCACATGTGCTCATATGTGCATGTTTGTGCTCTGAATGACTGCCACGTATCGTATCCCGCAAGGTTCCCTACAGTAGCATCAAGTTTGCGTGGGTGCCCAGCCGTGAGCGAAGCTGGAGGTGCGGGCCCATCGCCCGCATCTACGCGACCGAACTGACTCAGCGCGAGGTGCACATAGAGTACCTCTCTACCCCCCCGTCGATTGTATCGGGCTCCGTAGTCTTGCTAGTTGGGGCCATACTCAAGGCACAAGTGAAGCAGGCTTTCATGGCCTGGACGTCCATTGGCTGCTCCCGCGCGTGCCCGGCGCTGATCCCATTGGCGGCGCCGAGGTAATTAGATAACGGAGGGATGGTACTCTTTAGGTCAGTGTATCAGGCCAATTACAGGTATTGGATGGGCCAGCTCCCAGACGACCCGCTTGCCAACTGTCTATCACGGATGCGATGTAGAACATGTATCAACAACTCCGACGGAGCCGCTATCATGGTGGATGTCGGATGCTTATTCAACCTCAGGTGCGGCAAGCTCGCGTATCGTTTATCCCGATGACTTCGACCAACGTCCATATACCCCGCAGGCCCAAAGTGTCAAGAAGGCCGAGAAGTGGGTTGGCCGAGGGCCGAACTTCACAGCAACCACCAGGCCAGAGGATTATGAAGCCTACTGCAGTGTGGCTGACCATCGGTCCAAAGTGACGCAATTCACGCTATAGAACACCTTTTATTGCCCATTTCTTGTCACATTGTCGTATCTAGTGGGTTTTGTCCCACCTGCGACTATCACAGACACTTCATCTAGTGGCAACTAGAATCGGGGACCGACCCGCGTCTGTAAATAACGCTACAAGAGGAGATTTCCAAAGAAAACAAAGGTAACTAGCAAGGATGGGAGGTGTGAGCAATCGAGGACGAGGAGTCTGCGGGGCTGTTAAGGCGAGTCCTGGCTCAGCAATCATTAGCTTAGTAATTCACGAGCACCGTCGAAGCTCCTCAATGGAGGGGAGGGGGTTGCCAGGCCATGTACTCAAGCCTTGACCGGATTCAGATACCTGAACATGCTACTAAAACCCCGAGAGAGCCACGAGAGGGGCTTTGCGTGGCTAGCTGATGTGGGAACACATGGTCGGGGTACAACATTCAAGTCTACTAAAAGTGTTCTCCTGCATGTCGCAGCCAGACCAGCTGAACCTTGGGTCATTTTGATCAGTCTTTGGCTGATTGGTACTTCCCATAAAGGGTTGGCCTCAAATTGACTCCAACGGCCAGACTATGCCAACGCCCTAAGGAGGCGCCAACCCAACCGGACGCCACCCTAGCAGCCCTTCTCAATCTTGCATCCTTTGACATGGTGCCCTAATGAAGTAGTGTTGCCTCTCCTCTTGAATAATGTTTTGTCGTAGACGCGTTGTTTATTTTGGGCCCCAGCTCTGCAGTGACTGGCTAGCCATGCTAGCTTGGTGTGCACAGCCCGCGTGAAGCATGGGTTATGCGCGTCCTGAATGAGATATTTGGCTCCAAAGTGCGGAGAAATCGGTGTATAATGACGTAGAAATGGTGCGTGTCCCGCATATGGGACTCTAACAAGGCATCTAGTCCATGTCGGAGCTGTTTCGCGATGCCTGTTTGTATCTTCAAATCGCATACTCTAACCTTCCATGGTAACGTCGTATAAGAGGTCCACAACGTCGGCACGATCAATTCACCGGAATTTGCAAGCACATTACAGTGAAAAGTCACTCTATGCAGGAAGATTGGCGAGCTAAGACGATCGCAACTGCCGAGATGCTAACTGTCCCCGACGTCTTTACTCGTAGATTAGTATTTCCTAAGCGGTGGTGTACGGGCCCAAACCAGCTTCCTTTCAAGTACCCCTCAAACCATGCAAGAAGGGGGCCCTGTAAGCTCGCAGCTAGATTTACACGTGGGTCTCCAACAGGACTCAATTTCCCACCGAACGCCCAACTTCTCCGATTATGGTTTCGGGGCCGAGAGACGGATGGATCAAACCTTGGAGACGGGCGTCACTGCATGCAGTGTTGCCCGCCACCTCGAAATGATTCTGACTTCGACCAATGAGACTCATTTCGGAAGATTTGTGACGCTGCCTAGGTAGGATCGTTGGCTATATAACCCCGATGACATCCTGCTAAGATTACCTTTGAGACAAACCTAAGCAACTCATCATCTAATCTTCACCATTACCTTCAATCAATCTGTCTTTCCAAACTTGCCCTTCAACAATTAGCCCTCCATGCCTGTTCAAGACGGTGCCCATTTCGACTTCATTGTCGTCGGCGGCGGCACGGCTGGCAACATCGTTGCCAGCCGACTGGCCGAGAACCCCTCGGTTAGGATTCTCATAATTGAAGCTGGTATTGGTACCTCCAAGGATAATGAGGAGATCCGAACCCCTGCGCTCGCCATGGACATCCGAGGCAGCCAGTACGATTGGGCTTATAAGACGACCATGGTCAAGCGCCCTGACTATGAGCGCATTGAGAAACCCAATACCCGAGGCAAGGCCCTGGGCGGTAGTTCGTCACTAAACTATTTTTCATGGGTGCCGGGCTCCAAGGGTACGTTTGATATGTGGGAGGAATATGGTGGAAAGGAGTGGACTTGGGACCCTCTTGTCCCTTACCTTCGGAAGAGTGTGACCTACCACGACGATGCTGGCTTGTTCCCACCCGAGCTTAAGAAGATCGGCGGAGGCGGTCCAATTCCGATTGCTCATGCCGACCTTATTCCGGAAATGAAGCCGTTCCGTGACCTTCTTACCACGGCCTGGAAGTCTACCGGTGAGCCCGTCTCCGAGAACATCTTCGACGGTACGATGCGTGGTCTGGTCCACAGTGTCAACACCATCTACAAGGGTCGACGGTCCGGTAGCTTCCTCGCGGTCGCGGATAAAGCAAACATTACCATCCTCGCCGAGACTCGCTCGAAGAATCTTATCATCGACCAGGCGGATCGCACGGCTAAGGGCGTTACTGTGATTGCAAGCTCTGGACAGGAGCTCAGCTTCTTTGCTACTCGCGAAGTGATTGTCTCCGAGGGTGTTTTCGAATCCCCAAAGCTCCTGATGCTTAGCGGTATTGGGCCCGCGCCCGAGCTGGCTAAGCACAATATCCCTCTGATTGTCGACTCGCGCCACGTCGGTCAACACCTCTTGGATCACCCTGGTGTTCCCTTTGTCCTTCGAGTCAAGGATAGTCACTCCATGGACAATCATGTCTTGCGAAAAGGCGCTTTGCAAAATCGGGCTTTATCAGCTTACTCTAAGGGCCATGCCGGCCCTATGGGCTCACCTTTCCTTGAGCTGATCGGGTTCCCCCGTATCGACAAGTACTTGGAGAAATCTCCCGAGTATCGAAAGGCAAAGGCGGCAAACGGAGGCGTCGATCCTTTCTGTCCATACGGCCAGCCCCATTTCGAGCTTGACTTCATCCCACTGTTCGGAAGTGCCTTCCAGTGGCACTTCCCTCACCCGAACAAGGGCAGCTACATGACAGTTATGGTCGATCTCGTTCGTCCAGTCTCGGAGGGTGGTGAGGTTACCTTGAATAGTGCGGATCCCCTGGAGCAAGCCAATATCAACCTCAACTACTTCAATGACGATCTCGACATTATCGCTATCCGCGAAGGCATTCGATTCGCCTACGATGTTCTTAAGAACGGCGAAGGCTTCAAGGATATTGTTGAGGACGAATATCCCTGGGACATGCCCCTGCATGACGATGAGGCGATGAAGAGAACGGTTCTGGACAGATCCCAGACCTCATTCCACCCTTGCGGTACTGCCCGTCTGTCCAAGAACATCGAACAAGGTGTCGTGGATCCTAGCCTGAGAGTCCATGGGATCAAGAAACTTCGGGTTATCGATGCCTCTGTTATCCCGGTTATCCCTGATTGTCGCATTCAGAACTCGGTCTACATGATCGCGGAGAAGGGCGCCGATGCGATCAAGCGTGACCATCGTGACCTTTACAAGCTATGAGACAGTTTATTCTCTGAATAAGGACTCTAGCTAGGAATTATAGATGGTGGAGGTTCTGCATGTTACACTCCTGCTTCAATCCAACGAACTTCTAGCAACAATAGTCATTCGATAGGTATCCACTCGAGGGTTAGGGTTAGGGTTCTGCCCCTAACCCCAACCCTAACTCAAGTTACTACTATCTAAGAAACAACAACGTGCGCTTGGCTCTTTAAAACGGTGATGCTTAATTCGGCGCAGGCAGCATCACCATTCCAGTCCTGGTCGTTCATTCATAAAGGAGGACGTACCGGCTTTGTTGGACCTATAAATAGTCGCTCTTTCCACAGAGTGTTAAGCAATAGTTTCTATCTTTCACGTGACTCAGTCTGCATATACTCTCTATTTATGAAAGCGAAAAAAAAACATGTATCCTCAATACTTGAATACTCAAAGTGTGTTTCGTTGCTCAAGCATGTCTATTCAACATTGCCATGGAGACTTTCATATAGCTCACGGAAGGCGGATGCGGATGCTTGAAGCAACTCTCGTGGATTACGCGGTTGTAGGCCATGACGATGCGATTACCGGCTTTGGCAGCCGTTTTTCTTCCTCCCCAATCTCAAATTTAGAGGCTTCATTGCCGGGAACTCATCCAGCACAGGATCCATCGCAACTACCCTAGTGCGACAGTTGATCGATGAGGCTCTGGGAATACCTGCAGGCGAGCGGTCGGGGCCGAATAAATCGAAACAGGCGCAAGGTGCTAAACCTGTCGGCCGGGCTAAAAAGGACAGCAACAAAGCCAAGAGAAATCCCGACCAAACGAAAATGAATGCCAACGAAGTCAGCGAGAATACCAATCAAGTATAAGAACGACCAGGTGAAGAATGGCGGAAAACGTGAAGGGAAGGCCGAGGCAGAGAAGAAACAGCCGCCTGCTCATCGTCCTCGCACCAAGAGTCCACCACCACAGGAAACGCCGCTCACAGTTTACACGGGCCAGTATCACCACCCGGGCTACCATACTCTAGCCGTCCAACTGAAAGACGACAATCTTTTTATCGATGCCACGGATCGCTCAATGGGCTTTACTCTTACGTTTGAACATATCTCCGATCAGACAAGATATACCGCGCACCTCAGCGACTTCGAGGAAGGAGGTGACGACCCGTTTCCAGCTGAGTTTGTATTCGAAGAAGGCAAGGTGGTCAAAATGGGCTTGGAGATAGAGATGGCATTAAAATAAATGATTTGGTTCGAGAAGGTATAGCGTAGTAAATAACACAGCTGTTTTTTGTACATATCTTGACGTGATGTTGATGAGTGATGATTGAGTTCGGCATCAAGCTCTGGCAGAGAGGTAAATTAATCTCGAGCTAGCTAAGCTAATTGAGCTACGATAGGAAGCATGGACACCGGCCCGCCTTATTCAAGCAACCTAAATGAAAGTAAGCATACGGGTGGCCCAGTCCTACCTTTCGTATCTCACTCGATGTCACCTCCAACTATCCGCCACGTCGATGTGGTCGACGGCAGCACTTCGTCGACATTTGCATTTGAGACCTGCGTATCTGTCTGTATATGTATGCCCTCCAACACAACCGGTCTCGGGAGAGCGAGCGGGGGTTCTTCTTCGTCGCAGTCACGCCCTGTTGTAGCGGGGCGCGTCCGAGACATCTCCTGCCACGATTTGTACCTCGCATCCGCCGAGGTCGTACTGGTAAGGTTGTCGGTATGACATGGCCCCGTCGCATCGCCGCTCCCGATTCTATAGGAGGCACCTGTCGTTCCGCCGGTAGATGCATGGAGGCGATCGAACTTGTACCGATGGAGGCGGTCGAGGGCAGTTTTGAAATCGTCAAGTATAATGGTATCGGTTAAACACTTGAAGACAAAAGACAGCTTCCAGAAGGGATTGATTCCGTCCGTCGACCCCAGTTGGATGACATTGGTAACGGATAATACGTCGAGGACGGTGAATATAAGGCTTATGCACATGCTCACCAGCATGATCATGAAGCGTGGCGAAATGCGAGTCAGCTCCAGGAAGCCAAATTCATACCGGTACTTGATGTTCCAAAATAGGTTGACGGTTGTGAAGACCCACCATGGGTCTCTGTAGGTCGAAGGTGTTAAAGAGAAGTGATTCGTATAGTTTCGGAGTGTAGAGAGAGAAACGGCAGCCCCCAAGGAAATAGAGAATAATCGACGTACCGAAAGAGTGCTTCATATGGCCGTGTGTAAACGAAAAGGTTGTTGATATTATGGAAGTAGGCAAAGTTGGCGTAAATCTCCAATACCCAGTACGGCTGAACGAGGATGATGGTACCGATAAATATGAGACTGGACCTTCTAGAGAGAAATGGCTTGATCTTCATCCAGGAGATAAAGTTGTGCAGGCTCCAAGAGATATTAAGGGATATGGCGGTGACGGATAGGTACCAGTTGTAGACTGGGGGATCGAAGAAGATGAAGAAGCCGTGAGGTATGCCTAGAATCAACTTTATAGCGGTGAGCAACAGTAACACAGAAAATCCACGAGACAAGTATAAGGCGTACCTCTATCAAGACCAGTTTATGTAGGAGAACTCCCGAACGCATATTGGCTACTGTGATCGCCGCCAACATCACGAGGGACCCCACCATGAAACCTTGGGCCCATGCCTCGAGCGCGACGGCTGCTGGGGAAGACGGTTTCGGAATACCGTCTTCCGGCGAAGTCGTAACCATGTCCAGTGGCGTGCACGACGTGTGCTCTCGGCTGCCCCCTGCGTTTGGAATTGCCCCATAGGAAAACGAAAAGTAATATTTAATGTTGACAAGAACGGAATTATGGCGATAGTTATGGTTTAAGAAAGAGAAGGAGGCTGGAACTGGTGGTGTGATATCGTGGCTGATACATTACCTATATAGTCTCATCCGTTCTGTGGCTTATCAATTCTAATTTATAGCTTATTCACGTCGTGGCTCAGTACACCTTAGTTATGAGACCAGGTGTCAGCTGCCACCTTTTTTGAGTTTTTATAGGAACCTAAACTAGCGAGAGATTCTAACTAGCGAGAGATTCTAACTAGCGAGAGATTCAGACGGCGTTTCGACTAGTCTCCGCGTACCTAAGCCCGATATTTTGCGAGCCGGTCGAATGTCGGGTTTTCTACTCGCAGAATTTGCCGTGGTATTGCGAATTCGTCTGCATTACGGCATCCACAGCGAATGTGAATTCTGCTTCGGGTGCTTGCCTGCCGTACATTTTGTTGGACTTACACTCCAGATCTATCTAAGCTTGAAGCTTAGACTAGAACTCCGAGCCGTGTGCTGCGCAGAATTTGACGTTTATAGGCTAGGCGGCCTGATCGCCAGCGGGTTAAGACTGGAACCAGCCCTGTCGCGAGTATTGGGCTTTACTCCACAAGGGGCTCTAGAGATAGCGCATGGCCGGAGGGAACTGAAGAGACCGGTCCCGCCGAGCTCGGGGATACCATTTTCCATCACTTAGGCATTCGAACCGGTATCTCGGGGCGCACAGCGAGGCATAGAGACGGGAATAACCGCCGTTAGGTGGATCGCCGAGTCCCGGG
>FTLB01070125.1_pt1 | contig 10738 bp, 8 predicted proteins | sample 1658291 | NCBI WGS metagenome assembly FTLB01 (sample SAMEA3914812, study PRJEB12502) | metagenome | biome: forest; material: soil | place: Canada | collected 2011-07-07 | depth 0.1 m
CCCTTTTTACAATATGCAGCCCCATGCCAGTGCCCTCCACATGGTCATGCAGTCGTTTAAACATCTCAAATATTTTAGAAATATCCTGCTCGCGTATTCCCAACCCATTATCGCTTATAGAAAGCCCCGTATAGTTTTCCGATTTAAAAGTTGAGATAGTAATCTCCGGGCTTCGTTCCGGAGAGCGGTATTTTATAGCGTTAGAGATAATGTTGTACAATATACTTCTGAAATTTTTTCTGGAAAAGATCAGGTTAGCAACTTGCAGGTTTAATGTTATCCTAGCGTGGTTTACATCAATCAAGGCCTGTATATCTTCCTTAACTTCTTCCACTGCTGTCTTTACGTCTATAGTAATAACATCCGTAAGGTCTGCATTCTGTACCCTGGCTACATTTGCCAGGTCGTAAATGGTATTTTTAAACCGTAGAATGGAGTGTTCAATCATCTCAAACAGATTGGTAACATCATCATTCTGCATGGGAAAATCAATTTTCAAAGTCTCCACAAGCCCCTCTATATTGCTGATGGGAGCTTTAAGGTCGTGCGAAGCGGTATATACAAAATTGTCCAGGTCGGCATTAATCCTAAGCAACTGATCATTTTTTTTGCGCAATTCTTTTTGGTTAACCTGTAGTTCGGCAGTCCTATGCTTTACCCGTTCTTCAAGTTCCATATTAAGTTTTACCAAAGCCTGGTGGGTGCTTGCAAGTTCGGTATTGGCCAGTTGCAATGCCTGTTCAGACTGCTGTTTTTCGCCTAACGCTTTTTGAAGTAAGGTCTGGTTTTCTTCTAACTGGTGGTTTTTGTGTTCCAACTCCTTCTTATTCAAATATAAGTTAATGAATATTTTAACTTTAGCTTTTGTAATAGAGGGGTTCAAAGGCTTAAACAAATAGTCTACCGCCCCTACGTTAAAGCCTTCCAGCACATGGTTTATCTCCTGGTCTATGGCCGTTACAAAAATGATGGGAATATCTTTTGTTTTGGAATTCTCTTTAAGAAAACGGGCAACATCGTACCCGTTCATGCCAGGCATTTGCACATCCAGCAGCATTAGGGCAATCTCTTCTTTTATGGCTATTTTTAATGCCTCTTCTCCAGACTGACAAAGTATGTAATGAACATTAGTAGTGTCTTCTCTAAGCAGAGCTTCTAAACTTATAAGGTTTTTTTCCTTATCGTCCACAAGTAATATTTTTACAGCCCTCTTATCAGAAGAATCAGCTGTATCAGAATTAGTAACTGCAATCATACTACAGAAAGCAAAAAGTCTTTTATTTGGCTAAGTTTTAAAACTAAAGCGTTATTAACTAAAGCAATAGCGGCCAGGGGCATCATATTCATTTCAGCTTCTTCCGGGTCTTGTATTATAGCTGTTCCGCCTTTGTCTACAATAGCCTTTAACCCTTTACTGCCATCATTGTTTGCTCCCGTAAGTATTATTCCTATTAGGCGATTTCCATAAGCCTCCGCAGCGCTATCAAAAGTCACGTCTATAGAGGGCCTGGAATAGTTTTCAGGGGCTGAAATGCTAAGCGAAAACGTACTGTCGCTTTCAATAAGTACATGGTAATTTGCGGGAGCAACGTACATTTTACCTCCTTTTAGGGGCCTCTTCTCATCTACTTCGCATACTTTCAAGGCTATCTTTTTTTGAAGAATAGCCTCCAACTCGCTTTCAAAATCTTTCAGGCGATGCAATACTACTACAATGGGCAAAGGATAGTTGGCCGGAAGGTCTTTCGTTATAGCAACTACCGCCGCAAGCCCTCCCCAAGAAGCGCCTATTACTACCGCCTTATAATTCTTACGTTGCTTCATGTACTTAAGGCATTAAGAAATTTTTCGGTATATACGGTTTTCTCTGTCTACCACTTCAAATTTCTTGTTCCATGCAGATAGGGATACGGTTTCTTTTTTTCCTAAAATTAAATACCCAAAAGGACTTAGGCTCTCATAAAAAAGTTTAAATACCCTGTCCTGTAACTCTCTGTTAAAATAGATAAGCACATTGCGGCATACTATCAGGTTAAATTCATTAAACGAATTATCGGTAGCCAGGTTATGAAATGAAAAAACAACATTCTTAAATAGCTCCGAGTTAAACTTGGCCTGCCCGTAATTGGACTGGTAATAGTCAGAAAACTCATTTTGGCCGCCTGCTGCGTAATAGTTTTTAGTATGCTGCGGAATGGCAGTAGCGCTTACTATGCCTTCTTTCGCCTTTCTTAATACCCGTTGGTTCAGATCAGTTGCATATATTTTAGAACGCTGCAAAAGGCCGGCTTCTTCAAGCAGAATAACAAGGGAATACAGTTCCTCTCCGGTAGAGCATCCAGAGTCCCATATTTTTATATAGGGGTAAGTTGAGAGCAACGGAAATACCTTTTTCTTAAGGGCTGCAAATGCCGTAGGATCGCGGAACATTTCCGTTACGTTTACAGTAAGTTCCTGTACAAAAAACTCAAAGTTAGAACTGTCTGAAAATATGTAATCCATTAACTCAGGTATTCCGGCTAATTTTTTGTTAGCCAAAAAACGGTTTATCCTTCTATGCACAGAGGCCTTAGTATAGCCTCTGAAATCGTAACCATATTTATGTTGTACCTCGTTTAAAAAAAGTTCTACCTCTGCTTCTAGCGACATTTATTGTTAGTTTTCATATAACCAAACTCGTAAAAGAGTCAGAAGTTTTTCAGTGTCTACTGGTTTAGAAATATAATCCGAAGCTCCGGCCTCAAGGCATTTGTCCCTGTCGCCCTTCATGGCTTTTGCGGTTAGGGCAATAATAGGCACTGTTTTATGCAAAGGGTTTTGCCGTATTCTTTTTATGGCCTCAATGCCGTCCATCTCAGGCATCATAATATCCATTAGCACAATGTTAATGCCGGGTTCGGTGTTTATTTTTTCTATAGCTTCTTTGCCGTCGTTGGCCACTACTATTTCCATACCATAGTTTTCCAGCAAGCTATATAGCGAATACACATTGCGTACGTCGTCGTCTACTATTAGCACCTTCTTCCCTTTAATAATTTGTTCCGGCACATGCAGCTTCATCTTAAAATCTCCCCGGCCCGGAAGGCGCTCGTTTACCTTATGCAGGAACAACTGCACTTCGTCCAGAAGGCGTATATAAGAGAATTGATTTTTTATGATAATAGTATTAGCGTATTTTTTAAGCTTCTTCTCCTCTTCCTCAGAAAGGTCTTTGCCAGAGTATACAATAATAGGAATATTACCAAGGGTAGTATCGGCTTTCAACTTCTCCATCAAATCGTAACCCTGCGTATCAGGCAGGTTAAGGTCAAGAATTATACAATCTGGTTTGCCATTTTTTAATTGGTTAACCGCTTCGTTGCCAGAATAAGCCGAGCTGGATTTTATGCCATGCGCAAGCAATAGCTCTGCTATGGCTTTGTTTTCACCCGCATTGTCTTCTACTATCAGCACCTGGCTTATTGGCTCTTTCGAGTTGGACATGATACGGTTAAACGCCTGATCCAGCATTTCCAAAGTTACCGGCTTCGGAAGGTAATCTTCATTTTCGCTTTGCTTGCCTATTACCTCTTTGTCGTAGGCAGACATAACGTGCACCTGTATTTCAGATAGGCTCTTATCTGCCCTTATTTGTTTTAGCGCTTCCCATCCTGTTATATCAGGCAGGTTAATATCTAGTAAAATGGCGTCGGGCTTCTTTTGTTTTGCCATATCTACGCCTTCCTGCCCAGTGTAAGCCTGGTAGGCTTTCATTTTTCTGGCTTCGGCAAAATCAGCCAGTATTTTACTAAATCCTTTATCGTCTTCAATAATAAGTATGGTAACATTAGTGTCTACCTTAGCGCTGCCATTTGTTTTAGGCGACTCGGTCTGTTGCTTGGTAATAAAAGAGAATCCGCTCTCTACTTTCTTTCCGGCGCTAGTGGTAGCGCTTATTTCAGATTCGGCGGTTACCGGGTTAAACAGTTGTGGCAGGTAAATAGTAAATGTGCTTCCTTCGCCTTCTTTACTTTCTAAAACTATTTCTCCACCCACTATGGCTGCCAGTTCTTTACTTATGGCAAGCCCCAAACCAGTGCCCCCGTACTTTCTGGTAGTAGAGGAATCTGCCTGCTGGAAAGCTTCAAAAATAATGGCCTGTTTTTCCTGCGGTATGCCTATGCCGGTATCTTTAACAGAAAATGCTATTACTTTATCCGCAGCTTTTAGCGATGGAGACTGGAATTTAATTTTATCTTTTACAGGGGAAATTTTAAATACTACTAAACCGTCTTTTTTAGTAAACTTAAAGGCGTTGGAAAGTAGGTTTTTTAGAATTTGCTCCAGTCGGAATTTATCAGTATAAATGGTTTCAGGCAAATCGCTGTCAAGCTCTGTCCTAAAGTTTATTCCCTTATCTTCGGCATAGTGCGTAAAGAAGTTCTGAATAGTTAGTTCTTTTAGTTTCAGTTCCCTAAGCTCAAGGTTTACCTGCCTCGATTCTATTTTTGAAAGATCCAGTATTTCATTGATGAGTTTTAAAAGATCGTTACCCGAGTTGTGTATTATGGAAGCATGTTCTATTTGCTTTGTGGTAAGGTTTTTATCCTGATTGTCGGAAATAAGTTTAGACAGGATAAGAATACTATTAAGAGGCGTACGTAGTTCGTGCGACATATTGGCCAAAAACTCGCTCTTGTATTTGCTTACCGTTTCCAGTTGCTGCGCTTTTAGCTCTGTGCTTTGTTTCGCCTCTTCCAGTTGCCTGTTTTTTACGTTTAAAGATTCGTACTGTTCTTCCAGCAGTTGCGCTTTTTCTTCCAGTTCCGAGTTTTTTTCCTGTAGCTCTTCCTGGCTTACCTTAAGTTCTTCTTCCGAAGCCTGTAGTTCTCCATTTATCTGCTTAAGCTCTTCCTGCTGCGCTTCCAGTTCTTCGGTTAGTGTTTGGGACTCTGCCAACAGCTCGGCAGTTTTATTTTCTGCTTTTATTCTGTTTATGGTAGAAGTAACCAAATCTCCTAGAGAGATAAGATATTCGTTGGTAGATTCCTGGTACTTGTTCTTATTCAGCAATTCTACTACCGCTATAGTTTCGTCATTGTAGTAAAAAGGTATTATTATTAGCTCAACCGCTTCTACAGCGCTAAGCCCGCTCTCTATTTTCAGCGCATCCGCCGGAACTTTATCCAGGTGATAAATCTTCATTTCCTTGGCGGCTTGTCCTAATAAGCCCTGCCCGATAGAGAAGACAGGCTCCAGCTTTTCTTTATTTACGGCATAACCGCTTTGGAGGTGAAACTTGCCATCGTCCGATTTTATATAAAATGCCCCTGCCTGAGACTTGGTATACTCACACAAATGAGTTACTATCTTACTGGCGGTAGAATCCAGATTTTTTTCTGTCCTTACCAGTTCATTTAGCTTAGCCGCTCCGGTAAGAAGGTAATTGTGCCTGTCCAATTGTTGCCTGTTCTGTTCCAGTTCATAGTTAGAATCAATAAGCCTGGTGTTTAATTCAGCCAATTCCTTTTGCGTGCGTTCCTTATTGCGAATATCCCTGCTTATAAATATGAAAGAAACAGCAGAAACTACTACGGCAAATAGTGATAGCACTAAGATGAGAACAGGGGTAATGTTGTAATAACTTTCCGCCTCTTTAGACCTTATTTTTAAAAGGCGGTATTCCTCCTTTTTCATAATATCAATCTCGTTCCTTATCTGGTGCATAAGGTTTCTTTCATAAACGATCTGGTCGGCGGCTATTCTCTTATTTCCTTTATATACCTTCAATACAAAATCAAGCCGCTCAAGCCTTCTGGTTATTAATGAAATAAGAGTGTCGGCATGCTGCTGCTGGTATAGGTTATCGCCAGTGAGTCTTTTTACCTCCTTAACTTGCGGGATAATTTGTCTGCTTGCTTCATAATACAAATCTAAAAACCCCTTATCATCGGTAAGTATGTAGCCCCTTTGCGAGGTTTCCGCGTCCTTCATTAAAGAAATCACCCGCTCCAGGTTGTATATAACCAAGTTGGTATGGTCTACCCAGTAGGTTTGCTCTATTAGCTTCCTTATGCTAACATAAGAAATTGCAGAGGCAATAACGAGCAGAACAAGGGAAGAGCCTAAGCCCGTCCTTAGTCTTTTATTAATGTTGGTTTTACTAAGATCTTGATTGGCAGACATTTATTGAATTATTTTTTAAAGCTAAATAATTTATTTATAAACAATTATAACAATTTTGTAGAAAAGAAGTCAGGAATAATACTTAGGAATAAATAACATGTTTTAAAAAACAGTATATTTTTTTTACCCCTGGTAAACGGAGTTTCCTAACTCTATCCTTTTAGCAATACTGTCCAATGCCATTAATAAGGAATTACTCAAATCGGAATTGTTACTAAAATTGGCAGAATGCAGGTTAGACACCCGCCGGTCGTCAATAAATCCCCAGGCACGGCCCCATTTTTCCCGGTGTTCCTTATCATAAACGCCAAAAGCATAGCCCCCATTTTTCATTATTAAAGAAAAACATGGTATATCCGTATAGCCGTCTCCCACAAAAATCATCCGGTCCATGCGCACATGCAGCTTTCCCGCCTCTATTTTTTTATTTACCTCAAAAGGCTTGCCCCTGTATTTCTCGCCCACCAGCCCTTTGGCAATATGAAATAAGTACCTTGTTTTGTCTGTAAAGCTTACTATTTTTTTAGGAAACCGTATTTGGCTATCTTGGTCGTATATAAAGTCGCAGGCCCATATATCGTTAAAGTTTTTGGCTATTTTGGTTTGTTTTAACAAGTCCCCTATGCCGCTGCTTATCAGGTAAAACTCCAGGTCAATATTTTCATAGTTTTCGGCCAGGTAGTCTTTAAGCCGTTTAAATATGGTAGGCACTCCTTTATTGAAAGTAATATTTCTTCCAAACTCTTCAATCTTTTCCCTGGTAATAGGGGCTATTCTGCCCGAATTAGACTCCTCGATCATCATATACAAATAAGCTGGTATAGGGTCCCAGTCCTGCACCAGCAGGGTATTTACTTTGTTTTTCCAAAAATCCATTACATCTACCCCCAGGCTTTCCAGCAGGCTGGAAGTGCTGTCGGGGGCCAGCGTATCGTCAAAATCAAAAACCAGGGCAATTTTTTCCATGTATAAAAGTAAGCAGGCAGGCATAAAATAGCAATTTCCTTACAGCTAAACGCATGGGAACGTATAAATACAGGCTATCGTTATAAGTAAATAAATCAATAAGAGTATGGATAGGTTAAGAACAATAGCAACTTTTCCTAATATTACGGACGCTTACCTGTTTAAAGGCAGGCTGGAGGAAGAAGGAATAGAAGTATTTGTAACAGACGCAACCGTTTCTTTTACCCCTGTTATAGCCAGGAACGACGCAGGCGGCGTAAGACTTTCTGTAAAAGATGCAGACAAAGAAAAAGCAGCGGAACTGATAAGCCACATTAGGGCAGATTCAAATTCATAAATCAGTTAAAAAAACAATATATTTGAAGAAGCAAGGCTCACGCTTTGCTTCTTATTTTTACTCCTGTTTTCAATATGAAGGTTTCTGGTTTCACCATAGTCAAAAATGCTATAAAATACGATTTTCCAATAGTAGAGTCGATTCTCTCTATTTTGCCTATTTGCGATGAGTTTGTTGTGGCAGTGGGCAAGTCGGAAGATCAGACCTTACAATTAATACAATCCATCAATTCCCCTAAAATTAAAATAGTAGAAACGGTATGGGACGATTCTTTGCGGGAAGGGGGCAGGGTATTGGCGGTGGAAACGGACAAAGCCTTGCAGGCAGTTTCGGCAGATAGCGACTGGGCATTTTATTTGCAGGCCGATGAACTAATACACGAGAATGATTTGGAAACCATACAGTCGGCCATGCTTAAATGGAAAGACTTTAAACAGGTAGAAGGGCTTTTGTTTAACTACAAACACTTTTTTGCAACCTACGATTACGTGGCCAATTCCCGCCAATGGTATAAGAAAGAAATCAGAATTATAAGGAACGATAAGAATATAGCTTCTTACAAAGACGCTCTTAGCTTTAGAAAGAAGGGGGAGAAGCTTAATGTGAAAGTAGTAGATGCCACGGTATACCACTATGGCTGGGTTAAGAACCCTAAAGTGCAGATAGAAAAAAGAAAATCTTTTGAAAAACTTTGGCACGACGATAAATGGATGGAGCAGAACTTCCCGGAAGAGGCGGAGTTCGACTATTCAAATATAGATTCTCTGGCAGAGTTTAAAGGCAGTCACCCGGCAGTAATGCAAAAAAGAATAGCAAGCAGAAACTGGAACTACTCGTACAACCCTTTAAAAAAGATAAAGACAAGTTTTAGGGTATGGGCGCTAAACTATATTTTAAAAACTACAGGCTGGCATATTGGGGAAAACAGAAATTATAAAATAAGTAAAGCCTGATAGTAAACCATTTTATTCTTTAGCTGCCCTCTTGCCAACAAAAAATCTATTTTTATTTTCATGAAAGAACTAACAATAAGACAAGGAACCGAACAAGATGTAGCAGCGGCGTTTGCCCTGGTAAAAGAACTAGCTGTTTACGAGCGGGCCTTGCACGAAGTGGAGACCTCGGAAGAGCAGCTTACTAAAGCCTTTAAAGAAAACCTGTACCAGTTTTTTGTAGCCGAAACAGAAAATACTATTGTGGGCCTGGCGCTGTTCTTTAACTACTATTCTACCTGGAAGGGGAAAAGCATATACCTGGAAGACCTGGTAGTAAAAGAAAGCTACCGCAGGCAGGGCATAGGGCAAAAGCTGCTAAATACGGTAATAGACCACGCCAAAAACAACGGATACCAAAATGTATTGTGGCAAGTGCTGGACTGGAATACATCTGCCATACAGTTTTACGAGAAGAAAGGCGCCAAGCTAAATAGCGAATGGGTAAATTGCAGGTTAGTAGTAAACAAAGCCGCCCAATAAATAACCTATGCAAAACGAGTTTATAAAAGAAATAGAAGCAGCTCTTAGAGCCGCTTTGCATAGCAGCAAAGTTGCCGCCTTTAAAGACCATAAAAAATACATAGGCACCCAGTATGATTTTATAGGATTGTCTGTGCCAGCGCAACGACAGGTGTTTAAGCAAGGCTTCTCGTTTAGTAGTAGCGCCGCCGATAAACAATTTAAGGTATGGGAAAAGGTATGGCAGCAAAGCGGGCTTTACGAAGCCATGACCTTGGCCATTTTCTTTTGCGACACCCAAATAAAAACGGGAGAGCTGGAAACAGTGTGGAACAGAATTAAAAAGTGGACACCCCAAATTGACAACTGGGCGCATTCAGACGGCTTGTCGGGCTTGTATTCCCACCTGCTGGAAAAGGAGCCAGAGCTTGTTTATCCCCAACTGCTGAAGTGGAACAGTTCTGCTAACCCCTGGGAGCGCAGGCAATCGCTGGTAAGCCTGCTGGAGTATACTAAGAAAAGAAAAAAACATTTACCGGCAGAAAAAATACTCCCGATTATTAAAAACCTGCTGGAGGACGAAAACTATTTTGTACAAAAGGGACTGGGCTGGACGCTGCGCGAAGCCGGTAACGCCTATCCCAAACAAACCTGGGATTTTTTGAAGAAGAATACTAGTAAGCTAAGCGCCGTGGCATTTTCCCCGGCAATAGAAAAACTAAGCCCCCAACAAAAAGAAGAACTAAAGCTTTTGCGGAAGAAAGCAAAATAGATAGCCTACTTCTTATTAACTGCCGGGTCAGTATGGGCTGTGTGGATTCTAAACCAGAGCCGTTGTCGAGGCGCTGCCCGCCTGGCAGCGGAAGGCAGCCACATTTAACACTTTTTTAAACTCTCCTCCTCGTTTGAGGAGGAGTACGCGAAGCGGGAGGTGGTCTTTTTGTGCTAATTTTATTTTCCCGCTACACATCAAGTTAAATAAATCCTTTTGTTTAAATTCCAAGCTTTATACTTTCCACTTTCCACTTGAAAATGCCTACTGGAACAAGGCCCTTCAAAAATGAATAAAACCTTACACCCAAAAAAAATTAACAAGCGAAATAACAAGCAATAACAACGAAATTAACAAGCGATAACAAGCGAATTAACAAGTGCCAATTTTGTGCCACGTAATATTACTGTTACTATTACATCTTTTTAGCTAGCACAAACGCAGCGTTCTTAGCGTAGTAGTAACTATATTGTCAGTTTGCTTTTATAAACTTCTACTAGTTGTGCCTGTTGGCATGGCGGGGTTAACTATTACTTCTGGCTGGCTTTAAACAACTTCTGTTTTTCATCCTTGCTCAGGCTCTCGTAACCCGACCTGGAGATTTTATCGAGTATATCATCAATCTCTTTTTGCGAAGGGTGGGAATCGTGGTACAATTTGTCCTTATTGATATAGGATATCTTCATACGGGGCTTCCTCAGTTTCTTCAGCCAGCCAGCCACTGCATTAATAGGCTGGCCTATGTCCATGCCCCGCTGCAGCTGCCTGATGTATATAAAACCGATCAGCGCGCCTCCCAAATGGGCTATATTACCCCCTGAGTTCTGCCCTATAGTTCCCAGGAACGAGACAACTATGTAAAAAGCTGCTATATATACAATCCTGACCGGGCCAAGGAATATCATAAATACGGTGTAGTTGGGCAATAAGGTAGCAGCCGCTACCACTATGGCAAACACGCTGCCCGATGAGCCTATAAGCCCCGGAAAAGGCGTTCTTTTTATAAAGAAAGGTATAAAATTAAACATGAGCAGGTAAAAAACA
>FTLB01843411.1_pt1 | contig 10734 bp, 9 predicted proteins | sample 1658291 | NCBI WGS metagenome assembly FTLB01 (sample SAMEA3914812, study PRJEB12502) | metagenome | biome: forest; material: soil | place: Canada | collected 2011-07-07 | depth 0.1 m
GCGTGTGACTGTCCTTCTCCCCTGCCTCATTTTGTTTGCCCAACCTCGCGACATCTCCCGCCGCTCCGGCAGCTGCGAGAGGGGCGCCACCACGAGGGAGAGAAAGCGGGATGGTCCTCTCAGCTGAACACAATCCCTGGCGTTTGGGTCACACAGCATCGCAAATTTCACGGCTTCGCCCCCTCTCACTGTGCTCAGAAAGCGAAGAGACGACACGGCAATTTATTTTCTGACTAATAGAAGTACGTGGCACTGCTACGGTGCCTACATGCGCCTCAGGAGGCAGCACTGCTTGAGGTCTCTCACCACGGAGAGAATCTCCTCCTTCTAGAATACATTGACCGCGCCAGCTCTGTTGAACTCTGGAAACCGAAGAAGCTAGTTAAGCAGGTGACAAAAGGGTCTTATGAGTAACCGGAACCATCTGCGAGCACAAACAGTCCCTTGTAGATCTCACCCCATGTACAGAGTATTTGTACACCCTCATGAGAATCCCGATAGTTGCAGCAAATGTAGCAAGGACAGCAGCAAGATATACGAGGTTTTGTACGTCATACAAGTATGACCGGAACCAACACACGAGTTGGGATTGCCAGCGAGATTTAAGACAAGGGAAAGCGCACCGTGAGAACGGCTGAACCAGCAGCTGGGCTCTAGGGCGAGGGGAGGCGCATCGTGACAATGGCTGAGCCAGCGGCGAATGCGAAGACGAAAGACACCTTCTTCAGGGGGACGAATACTGCTTCCACGCAGCAACCGCCGCGGCTGACATATCGCCGGGGCTTCCAAAGACTATGTTGGGTTTGTAGTCTTCGTCGTCGTCGCCCTGCGTGTTGTCTGGTTGATCGGAAGCGGGCACGGCCGCCGCCGCAGTCGGAGTTGGGAAGCGTATGCTAAAGCGTTTGTCCGCGCCTGATAATAGATCAGATATATCCTCCCTAGCGGCGTTGAGAACCTTGAAGATGTTCTCGTCCGTTACAAGAGGTTTGTAAATTCTCTCGATATCGGCCACGGTTTGATTAAGAGTATCCGACATCTGCTCCCGCAGTTGAAGAACCAGGGCTTCGAGTCGGCCCTGCGCTTTGCTGTTCGCCCTCTGATACATAGTTTCGCCATGTAACTCGACATACTGGACCATAATCCCTTTCATGCGAAGAAAGGACCCCCTTCCTGGGACAAAGTCAGCGGACTGGATAGAGTATCGAGTGGGAACCGGGCATCGAATGCCTACCGGACTCTCGACAGCATAACGCATATACTGATTGCATATCCGCGGCGATGCTGGGAGTGAACTCGCGGTTCGCCTCGCGCTGAGCGCAGTTTATCATATTCTTCAGCAATGACGTGTCTCGGGCCGCCTTGCCAAAGCTCTCACTCTGCTTTCCCACCAGAGAGAAAGAAGCGTGCTTGACAATCTCAGGTCTCTTTTTCATGGCCAGGTGGAACTTCTTAATCTGAGAAGCAATTTCCAGGCCGTAAGAGTTGATAGAAACAGGTATGATCTTTGTGAACGCGGCCTCCCAAGACCGTACAAGCTGCTTCTTCAAAAGGTCTGCCAGATCTGTGCGCAGGTTAGTCGCCTGGTTCCGCTAAGTAGAAGCAGCTGGGGTGGGCGGTGTTTTTTCTACCTTCATTGAAATCCTTTGGTCCTCTCGCACCCTTGAACCTCCCTCTGTAGCAATTTAGTATTCATTCACTCAACCTGGCAGTTCTCGCAGATGAGGCACCTACTCTCGGGCACAAGTGGCACGATAGGTCTGGAACGCCAGACCTCCATCATCTCTCCCTAAGCCCCAAGCTTCGGCAGCTCGAGGGGCCAGGAACGCAGACTGTGTTGCTGCTGGTGCGAACTTGGCGAAAATATGGTATCGCAACATATTTTCGCACGCCGTAATGGTATCCTGCACATTTTTGCGAAGCCCCTAATAACACTACGGATTAGTTTTCTGTTCCTGGGGCTGCCATCGCTGGTGATATCGAAAGCTCATGGACTAACCTCTTTCAAGCGGACAAGGTTTTGGTTCATATGATCCTGTTCCTTTCGTCTCGTCTCCTCTACAAGCTGAAGGGGATTCGCCGAAATGACCAGCTGAATCATGAGAGAGTTCAGCAACTGCAAGAGATCGGTAAAGAACCGGTGGCAGTTGTCAATGCGAGCTAGTTGGGCAAGAGCCTTTGCATGGTCCTGCAGCTGCGGGACTTCTGTGTCCTCGGGTTCGTGGAATCCTTTGACGTCGAGGTCTTTCTCAAATTTGCCAGACATCTTCTGATATGCCCGAGAGGACACACAAAACACAGGCAACTTTGATGCTAGCTCGTCGTAGTCCCGAATATCCTGATTGGGGTCAAAACTCTCTCCATCGGCTTGGGCACTCCTATCCTGGTCGATCCTAAGATGCGAAATGTTAGTCACATGGTGTGCCGTCGACCATCAGACCATTGCGCTAGAACTCACTCTCGAACGCCCATGGCGAACTGCTGTTGGATGGCTGGACGGGAGTAGTTGTTCCGATACTCGATACACATTCGGTGCCGTCGCGATATTAGACGCTTGAATTCCGATGAAGAGATGTGCACCTGCTTGCTCAGTAATTTCTTCTCTTTCATCAACGATGACCGCTCTTCCCGATGACTTTTCTTCTGCAGTCGAAGAGCCCCGAGCCTCCTCCTCGCTTCTTCCACCGAGATCTGTTCGTCCGGCTGCTTCTCTTCGTCGACAGTATCATCCGAATCGTCGTCATGGGAGTTGTGAAAATCAGAGTCGGAATCCGAGTGCGCCAAGTCTTTTCCGCATTTACGAAGACGCTTACGGCCCTCTAATGCCGCCGCACGCGGCTTGCGCTTCCCCAGCGGTGATGATTTTGGTGTGCACGGCACCCGCGCTTCATCCTCCGACGCAGCGTCGATTCCAGTCTGGATGTTCTCGATCTGGCTGTCTTCGTTTTCAATGACCTCATCAAGTTCTTTGATTCGCTCTCGAAGCTTGCCAAGTGCTTCTTTCTGTGCGCGCAAGGCTTCCTCGTGGTCGACGATCTCGCTGCTCAGCGCTTCCATATCTTCCCGGCGATCCTCGGGTAGGTTTCTCAGGGCTTCTGTAAGGCTCATGTCGTCCGTCTTAGAGCAAATCATCGTGATATTCGAGAAAGCGCCGTCAAACTGCAGCTGGCGCTTGAAAGACGAACCGATGAGCTCCTGAGCCGACTTATCATCAACTGCTCTGGTGATCGGCGCCACGACCCAAAGACCTGTGCACTGCTTGACGTAGCCTGAAGCGACAGCAGATCTCGCCGCGTTGGAGTCCTGAACTCCCGGCTGGTTATGAGTTAGCTTTGGACTGGTAATAAACTGGCAATGTTCCATTTTATCGCAGATGACTTACCAAATCGACGAGCACTAAGCCGTTTTCCAGAATAGGCGATCTTACGTAGAGCCGGACGACATTGATCAGTGGCCAAAATTCGAACAAATCTTCCGAATCTTTCTTGCGGCCTGGCGACTTCTCTTTCGAGTCGATATATTTCTTGAGCGACTCGCCGAACTGCTTCGCTTCGGGCTCGGTTATGGTGACGCTGGTCCCTAGGACTTTCTGTACCGATGGATCTTTGCAGAGCTCGGCTACGGTGAGTCTTCCAGTGGCAAGCTCATTCTTGGTTAGATTTGGATAAACCGCCCTAATCTTGGCGTACGCGATGCCCGCATCGGAATCTTCGTTACTGTGATCGGATACGAGACGGCCCTCCGCGTCAAATAGATCGCTGTAGAGAGCCGTGAGTTCTTTCGACCAGGCCGCCTCGGATATGAACTCGACGTCGGCCCGGTATGCTTTCTGCGGGTCGTCGGAATCGTTGTAGGATATTTCCGTCACGACCGCCGTGCATGCTCGCATGCAGTTGGTCGGGACGAGCATCTCTTCGTCCAAGACCGCGTTGATGACCGAGCTCTTGCCTGACCCAGTATTTCCCATGACGCCGATCACTGTTCGTTCTCGGGATGCCTGAGACTCGATTTTCGTGATGTTGTTGACCCATTTGGCCACCTCGGCGTTGTCTTTGGCGCCAAACAGCGCCTTCTTGATGTCCTGAAGTAGAGCGAGGCCCTCGGGGATGCTAATCTCGAGCCTGTCTGCACATATCTCGGTAGTGAGCGACTCGATATGCTCCATTTTGGGCATTGAATCCGAGGTGGTATCCATCGCCGTGACTTTCTCGTCAGCCACGGCAGGTTGAACAACTGACAAGTTATCTCAACACAAGATTCGCAAGTGCCGGGATAAATTCATGCAGGGTTTTCGATATGGACTTATGCCTTGAGAGGATGAATATGTGCCCAGTGAGACTCTGCCGTAAAAGTGAGCAAGAAGTCACACTTTGAAGTGCCACGTTTGAGAAGATAAACAGTGAGTGAGGTTCTGTCCGAGAAGATAGGCAAGGTGGGTGAGGCTCGGTTCGAGAAGGCAGGCGCGGGACTGACGTTCTGTTAGAGAAGACAGGCAAGGTGAGTGAGGGATGTGTTCGAGGAAGGACGCAATGGATGGGTAGAATATGCCAGGGAAGATTCAGAAGAAGAGCTTCGGCTTCAACAAGAAAGGGGAGTGTTTTTGTTTTTATGTGAGATCTCCAAGTCCAACTCACCATATAGTCAGATAGCCGAGCTTGAAGTCTGGCCGGCAATCAGAAAAAAAGGATTCCGCGGCAAGAACACCCCGAGTATCTCGAGGGTATTTTAGATAGTTGGGGGTGGATTCTGATAAAGACGAGTAAAGAGCCAAGGCTTGCAGGAGATTGTGAGGGATATGACAAGATGGATGATGAGGCTGGCGGACTCCTGAGGAGAAGTCGAGAACTGCTGCAAGTTTGAATGGTGTTGGCGGGACGAGATACGGGTAGCTTCATAAGTTGCCAGAACCCTTTCTGGATGCCTTCTTTCAAAGAGACAAAATAAGGCAGACTTAATTTGTCTGCAAAGTATGAACGCGGCTCTGAGACTGTGGTAAGGCAGCGATGGACTGTCACGAGACCTCGTTTGCTCAAACTTCAGATACTGCCGGTGTAGAGGCCGGAAGCAAAATCTCACGGGAGGAACATAGTAGTAGAGATATTACAACCCTTTCGTTATCTCAATTGAGTTACCCACGAAATGGGTGGCTGGACTCTAAGTTGACGCCGGACGCCTGGATATTCAGTACATCCTCCAAAAACCCTACATCGCTCTTCCCAAGTGATGCTATCCCATCGCAACCCGATCAATGCGTACCATTTTCTGTTTTCATATCTACATCATCACCTGCCAAAACCTTGGTTTTGGGGACATAGTCGCTTGGGCCGGAGCCTGGTGTGGCTGCAACGACTTGGCCGTTCTCGTCGACGATCTCGAAGTTGTATCGGCTGAGGAGATGAGGAATGGCCGAGAGCTGAGGACCATACCTTTGAGTGTTGTCGTAAAGCTCAAACAGGGGAACAGCCAAGAGCTTCATGTTCTTTGGCACGCTGAGTACCTCTGCGTTGTGTTAGTATGAACCACCAGCTGAGGAAGGTGAGATATGCGCTCCGTTGCTATCGGGGGTTGGGGAACATACTTGACTTTGGCAGCTGGATGAAGTAGAGCTTCTTGCATTCCTTCGGCCGTGTGATGTGCGCAGGCACAAAGGGGTACATAAAGGTCTCGAAGTTCGGCCGCCACCACTGCGCGAGACAGTCGCCAACCTGCCAGTCGCCAGCTTTTTCTCCCTCGCCGAGGCTCCCCACAGGCGCCAGCCTCTCGTCCAGTCTTGACTTGAAGCCTTCAATTTCGTCGTCTTCTGGGCGCAGGTAGTCTCCAGGGAGCTTGAAGAAAGCGTTCGCGATCTGGAGCATGAGGATATGGGGGTGATTGTGCTCGTGGCAGACCAAGATACCCTCGCACGTCCTGCGCATTCCATGGGCAGTGTAATGCTCTTCCAATCGCTTCAATCGGGCCAGAACCGATGGATCTTCCTCCGGCTGCGTCTCTTTAACGCCGAAAGTATAGTTAGACAGAGGATAAAGCCGGATCGTCTCGGGCTGGTTTGCGTTGAACGACAAAGGCTCGGTCGGGGGGTGGCTGCTTTGCAGCGCTGTGGTGGTGATTGTTGACATGATTGGGAGCAGGAACTGAGTCAGCGTTGGTTCCCGGCTTTAATGTCCATATAATGCTGTGGAAGAAGGAGAATAAACGATGCTGCTGTATACTAGACACAGAGCTCGGGTTTGAAGCAGGTTGTCGTCGAGGATCTAAACGTTCCAACGTTTTGGGGCAACATTGGCGCAAGGCAAAATCGGCCAGGAGGCTGGAGCTCGCGGGTAAGCTGGTCAGATTAGGAAGGCGGTGTAGGAATTACAGTCCCAACTTCCATGGGGTCGGGCTCCAGGTAAATTGGTAAGTCAGAGGAGGCTACCTACAGTACCTACCTTATCTACCTTGCTACCTTAATTAAGAACTCCTTTGGGGTACCAATAGGATCTTATGTAGATACGCCGATTTCAATAGCAAGAAGATAGATATACGTACGATTGACCCAAGCACTTTTGGGCTTCGCATTTTTCTTTTCTCCTCTTTGATGAGAAACTACATCGTACTGCGCATACACTTCTCAGAGTTCAGAGTGATGTTTGTCGAGCGACCTATTCAAGAATTCCAGTCTTTACAGAAAAGCCCAATCTTTACACCACAGTGACGAAGCAGTACTCCTTGGGCTTGTTTGGATTATTCGAATTACGGAGTAGCTAAAGAAACTTGGCAAACGTACTCCGTAAGGTGCTGTACCAAATCGCGACGAGATCGGAGGGGAGGAGAAAAAGTTTGCTGGTGTCTTATGTCCGCTACTGCCGACATATTGTTGACGCCGTCCGTCGTTCGGCACCTGCCCCGGTATGCAGGCGCAGGGTTTTCCACTGACAGGGTCGTATCATTTGGGGAAACGGAGATACGAATTACTGTACCAAGCAGACGATGAAGGATAGAACCAATGTTCTTACGACAAGCCACAGAGGGTTTGTAATACTTCGTACGCATCCACCGCCGTCTTCCTACTGTAAGATCGCGCAGGCCGATCGATACTTCTCCTTCTTCAACGAAGAATCAAATTGGAGCGTCAGTATTTCTTGTAGATTGAACGCGACTAAAATTTATTAACAATTAGAATGCTGCAGGGTCTTCTTGTCAGTCTTGGCTTCGACTGTGTAAACGCGAAATTGTCCGCATCGGCTCCGACGGTGGGTAGCTGCTCAAGTGGGCATGCCTTTGTAGGAGTTGATAGCTTCAGCTGCTAGCGACAAACTTTGATGATAAATTGAGATGACGTAGACGTACTATAGTGCACAGAAAAGGGCTCTGAACCTGCTAGATCATAGGGGATTTCTTGTAAACTCTTCCCGGCTTCCTGGTTGGAGGCAACCGTTTGACGCTGCCAGGTAGGTACCACTCTATCTAAGTTGCTTAGTTATTCTTCGCTGTCCCGGCAAGTACTTTCCGCTTTTCTGCATGATGCACCACCCCGAGCACCCCTCCCACGACAAGCGACAGAGCTCCAGCCCACTACTCCACCACAAAACTATACCGTTGTTGGCTTGGCGATAGCGGGGGCCTTTCTTAGATGGTTATCCGCCGCTAGATTGGTATCCGTATTCATTTTTCTCTTTCTCACCCATCTCTATCTCCCTCCAGAGGCAGATTTACCAGCCGAGTTGAAGCCGTTTTATCTCTGCGTGCCGGTGCTATTCCTCAATCCCACCGGCCACGCGTCTTCGAAGGGTCTCACAGGATTCCTTTTGTCGATCGAGCTTCTCTGAGCTCCGAGAACCGGCCATCGCTAAATCCGACAGCTACCTCCGCGTGCTATGAACCCGCTGGTTGCGCCTACGACGCTATAGCTCTCCCGATGGGCGTCGACTTTAACGACGGGCTTTCTTCGCAGAAGGTCTTGGTCCACGAATCCGGATCTTTCACGGGATATCGACCTCTCCGCCTACTCGGAAGTGGTTATCTGACCGCGACAGACTCTTTCAAGCAGCCGCTATGCGGTAATGAAGAGGGTTGGGGCCCATTGAGCCCCTTCCGATATGACTTTACCCCCTGCTTTATCGATGTATGGGTGTTTGCGGTCGCTGCCTTCGGCATCGTGATTGGGTCAATCGCTGTTTGGTGGCTCGTCAAGAGGCGGAAACCGAGCGACATTCCGAAGGACTGGCATTTTTGGGCGAAACAGGTACGGACTTGCTTCCGGCGAGGATGATCGACAATCAACCATGTGCAAAGCGCCGAGCTAATGTCAAATCTATAGATCATCCTTGGCTTCATCATTGCCGATACCGTCGTCCAGCTCGTAATTCAAATCATCAACTATCCTAACATCTGGTTCGGCGACTTTCGGGTATGGACTACGGTGGCCACTATACTCTCTCTCTTCGTCATCTTCTCTATCCAATGGCTCGAGCACTCTCGCTTGCGAAATGCCAATGGTGTCGTGCTGTTCTACTGGCTGTTCCTACTCATCGCCTACGCCGTCAAGCTTCGCTCGCTCGTGTCCCAGCAGACCTACGAATCGAACCTCGCATATTTTGTCACTTACTGCGTTGGATATGGCCTCTCGGTGGCTGAATTCTTTTTTGAGTGGCTCTGGCCCAAGAAGATCAGTGCATATGAAGCCTTGGTGGAGGAGGAGGAATGCCCAGTTGAATACGCCACCGTCTTCTCGCTGCTCACTTTCTCGTGGATGACGCCAATGATGAAATTTGGGTACAAGGAGTACCTCACCGAAGACGACCTCTGGGCCTTGTCCAAGCAAGATGCTACCAGTGCGACTGGATCGGCGTTTGACAAGGCGTGGGATTACGAGCTGAAGAATCGGGACCACCCTTCGCTCTGGGTGGCCCTGTTCAAGGCCTACGGCGGACCATACTCCCTGGCCGCGATATTCAAGGTCGGAAACGATCTTTCGGCCTTCACTCAGCCTCAGCTCCTGAGGTATCTGATTGCCTTCGTGGATTCTTACAGAGAGGGCGAGGAGCCTCAACCTGTTATCAAGGGCGCTGCTATTGCCCTAGCCATGTTTGCTGTTGCGACCCTGCAGACCACCATGATCCACCAGTACTTCCAGCTTGCCTTTGTCACCGGCATGCGGATCAAGGGCGGCTTGACAGCTGCCATTTACCGCAAGTCTCTGAAGCTCTCCAATGAGGGTCGAGCCTCGAAAACTACTGGCGATGTCGTCAACTACATGGCTGTCGATGCGCAGCGGCTCCAGGACCTGACGCAGTCGCTGCAGCAGGTATGGTCGGCACCGTTCCAGATCTGCATTTGCATGATCTCTCTTTATCAGCTGGTCGGATGGAGCATGCTGGCTGGTATTGGAGTCATGCTCATCATGATTCCCGTCAACGGCTTGATTGCGAGAATGATGAAGCGGCTTCAGAAGCAACAGATGAAGTACAAAGATGCCCGCAGCCGCTTGATCGCTGAGATCATCAACAACATGAAGTCCATCAAGCTGTATGCCTGGGGTGCCGCCTTTATGAACAAGCTCAATTTTGTCCGAAACGACCAGGAGCTAAAGAATCTCCGTAAGATCGGGGCTGGCCAGGCACTCGCCAACTTCACTTGGTCTACGACTCCGTTCTTCGTCTCTTGCTCTACCTTTGCTGTCTATGTGCTAACCCACGATACGCCTCTGACGACCGAGATCATATTCCCCGCGCTTGCCCTCTATAACCTGCTGACCTTCCCCTTGGCCGTCCTCCCCATGGTCATTACATCGATTATCGAGGCGACCGTGGCGGTTGGACGTCTAACGGCCTATCTCAACGCCGAGGAACTGCAGCCTGATGCGATTATCATCAAACCTGCCGCTGAAGAGCTGGGAGAAGAGTCTGTTCTTGTGCGGGACGGCACATTCTCTTGGAACCGACACGAAAACAAGAGTGTCTTGAAGAATATTCACTTCACCGCCCACAAGGGTGAGCTCTCTTGCGTTGTCGGTCGCGTCGGCGCGGGCAAGAGTTCCTTCCTCCAAAGCATCCTCGGTGATCTGTGGAAGGTCAATGGCCAGGTGACGGCCCATGGTTCCATTGCATATGTTGCCCAGGTGAGTGATTTGTGCTAATCGAACCTGGACCCTGTCATCCTATATCGGGGTGCTAACAAGCAGTAGCAACCATGGATCATGAATGCCACCGTCAGAGAGAACATTATCTTTGGTTATCGATACGACTCCAACTTCTATGAAAAGACCGTCAAGGCTTGCGCTCTACTGGATGACTTCGCCCAACTTCCCGATGGAGATGAAACCGTCGTTGGGGAGCGAGGAATCTCGCTTAGTGGCGGCCAGAAGGCTCGAGTCGCTTTGGCGAGAGCCGTTTACGCGAGGGCAGATATCTACCTTCTCGACGACTGCTTGTCGGCTGTTGACTCTCACGTCGGAAGGCACTTGATTCGGGAGGTGCTTGGTCCTGATGGCCTCCTCAAGTCCAAGACGAGAATCCTTGCTACGAATTCAATTCCCGTGCTTGTCGAATCTGACTTCATTACCCTCTTGAAGGATGGAGAAGTAGCCGAGAAGGGAACGTTTGGACAACTCATGGCCATGAAGGGCCTGGTATCCGAGCTCATGAAGACAGCTAGTGGCCAGAGCGATTCCAGCCAGGCCACCCAGCCTCCTTCTCCAGAATCTTCTGGGTCTGCAACGGATAGCGAGACATCGACCATCATCGAAGCCGAAAGTAG
>FTLB01068450.1_pt1 | contig 10731 bp, 13 predicted proteins | sample 1658291 | NCBI WGS metagenome assembly FTLB01 (sample SAMEA3914812, study PRJEB12502) | metagenome | biome: forest; material: soil | place: Canada | collected 2011-07-07 | depth 0.1 m
TATTTTCTCGGGGCTTATTATACCATTCGGGACCGCGTCTTGTCGCTCCGTCCTACCGCGGTTATGGTGTCTAGTTGATTTCTCCGGGGCGTTCTCGAAGGCATTGCGTTCTTACTCTGTCATAGGCTTTGGGAGATATCTTATTTTATACATATCCATTACGAAAGGGATACGTTAACGGGTACAAATTTATACATAGATTCGGTTTTACTGTACACTTTGAGTTGGGCTACTCCATCTTTTCTCTGGTCTCTGCGCGGCTCTCTTGGCTCGCCCGTACCTCCCTCCCCACCATGTTACGTCTTTGAATGCACGTCGGTATAGTCTCTCCTCGATGTCCCACACGACACGCTTCCTTGTGTCATGATCGCTTGCCGTGTCTTCGCAAGCTCGGCCGAATCTTTTCATGTGTCAGCCGGACTTAGACCCGGTCCTCCTATGTTGCGAGGAAGCCATCCCCGTAGCGAGTGCCAAAGCACTTGAAACATGTCGTCGCTCGGTTTCCCATCTTAGTTCTTGTTCGCCTTGGGTGCGGGCGCGTCCGGAACCTTGACATCGTCGAACTTGTCCTGGCCGACGACGCTCAGCGTGTAGGCATCTGTAGTACGTAGTCAGCAATGGTTCGCACCAGCGCGGCCGTCCACCCCGAATCTCCATGAGGAGAGTCGCTGCTCGGTCGTCTCAGGGACAGCTGGTACGTACAAACTCCTACAGCGACTGCGGTGATGCCCAGCCCGACCACGGCATTCTTGACGAGGTATGGCCTCCTGGCTCGGATGAGCGCAGGGGATTGGCGGTAGCGCCGGTCGTAGTAGCTCGATTGTTCGATTCTTTGTGTACGTTAGCTTCTCAATTCTAGGGTTCTCGCCCAGGCAGATGCACACTCACCCGGCCATGGTGGGAGAATTGGCAGTGTCGAGTAAACTCCAAAACTGGCTATGGTCCGAAATGGTCGATTAGCTTTTGATACGTGCAGAATCTCGAACGATTTCTAGGGAGCTGACTCTAGCCAATCAGGTGTTCCGAGTGACGACAGAAGTGGGTTGACCTAGCCCAACCGGCTTTTCCTCGGCAAGAGCTCTGGAAGTTCCGTTAGCAAACCGTCGCTTCCCCCAGTCTGTACTTCAAAGTATCTGGAGCAGCGGACTTCTCTTTCGTGTCAAATATGTTTTCAATGACAGCAAATGTGTGCCAAGTTAAATTTTATTAAAATAGAAAATAAATAAAAACTTTATAGTATTTAAGAGCTCTCTAAAATAAGAATACAGCTATTTGTTAAATATATAGCTCCTTGGGCAGAACCGCTGAAATCTAGGATCTCGCACGGTAGCCCACTCACAGGGAACAGCGGGTACCTGAGTATACATGCGGCCCTAGGCGCGTGAGACGTTTCCATGGCAGGCTCCTACCTCAACTTTCTGAGCGCGTGCGTGCTAGAAGGCCTCAAGCTCCAAACCAAGTTGTTCTCCTACGTCGACGGATTTGCGCAGCTTCATTCACCAAGCTACGACGGCTGCCCAATAGTAACGAGGTCTCTGAGTTGATTGTTCTCGACGCATGGCATCTGGAACAATGGGAAGATTAAATTAGCCTTCTTCTTTTACTCTTTTCCAATCGCTCCCCCACGACCCTCTTCGCCAGACTTTTTCCCACGCCTGGAGCTTCCACGTCCATCTAGTTTTTGCTCATCGCAGAATGAGTAGATCCAGCCGCATAGTCTCCAAGTCGAAGAAAACTACTGGAGGATCTGGTGGCCCCGGGAGGTGATTGCGCCGCCGCCGTTTTCTTTGCTCGATTCTTTTGACCTTGCTGCCGCGACCAGCATCATAGAAAAGTTAGGCTGGCACGCGCCGGTCGCATTGAACAACTCCTCGTAGCTGGGCCCAGGCCGTCGAAGTCCAATCGGTCCCCTCAAGCCAACCTCCCTGCTTCCTCATCCAACCCTTGCGATGGCTGCCTCCGCCAAGCCGCTCACCGTCGCCGAGCAGCTGGAGCAGCTCAACGCGGCACGGCGGATTGTTCTCGAGAATCCAGCCTACTACGATAAGATCGTCAAAGGCACACTTCCCATCATCGGCCCGTCATCGACCCTCGAGCTGCGAAGATGGGGCGCCGACTTCCTCGCCGAATCGCTCGCGTCCCCGGTTCTGTCTTCTAGGGAAAGGGAGAACCTCACGGTGGCAGTGCTACACACTCTGAAGGAATTGGTGGAGAGTCCCAACGAGGACAGCTTGGTGCTCAAATCCAGCATCACAGCGGCCGCGACCGCGTACCCTGTGATCCTGAAATGGATGTAAGTACTAGATACTTTATCGCTGCGGACTTGTCTCCTGCGATGTGCCTAGCCATCGCGTGCATTGCCATGTCGTGATGTCTGAGTGGCCGGGCTGCTCGCCCAAGCTGCCGAGAGCTGTCCCGCCCGCACTCCTTGCTATGCCTTCCACATTGTTTGCGCCTCTGACTACAACAAAGCCGCGGGCCCGGTGTGGAACGAGATGAAATGTACTAACCGACACTTCCTCCGCAGAGTCAACAACTCGTACCATACCGAGAGCTGGGAGCAGATGACTGCCATCAAGTCCCGCATCCTGCGCATATGGGATGGAGCATCTCCATCGGTGAAGCTCTGCTGCGTGAAGTTTGCGCAGCGAGTCGTCCTCGCCCAGACCCCATCGAACGGGGCTGACCAGAGGGTAAGCGCCTCGCTCTTCCCCACGGGTTCTATCGTTCATGGAATACTGACGCAGGAGCGGTTCCCAGCAAAATGGCCTTGATGTTTCTCTATCTATGATCACGCCGAATCATCCTCTTCTTGATCCCCGCTACCTGGAAGCGGAGGGCATGGGCCTTCTGGACCGCATGCTAGGTGTCTTGCAAGACAACAGCAGGTACGAGACCATGCGCCGAGCACCCTCCCACCTCCTGCTGTCGGCCATCCGCTAATGATTTCGTCCCCCCTTTCTAGCGACGCGCTGCTCGTCGATGCTACCCTGAATACGCTGTCCGTACTTATTCGGACACGGCCAAGCACGTCCAACCGGATCTTGAATGCCGTCCTCAACTTCAACCCTCTCAAGCTGGCGAATTCGCCTATGACGCCGAAAACGAGGGTTTTGGTGAAATCCATGGAGAAGACAACTCGCATGCTGTTGCTTCATCTCTCTAGAAGGTACCTGTTGTCTTCTTCCGCGGTCGCTCGGTCGTCAGAATATTGATTAACATTCGGCAGGGATCCCCAAAATCCGATGGGACCCCGTATACAGCAATATGTAGAGAGGATGATGCGATCGCGAAACGAGATATTCGACGAAGCTGGCAGGAAGCGGGTGCTGGGCGAGCAGGCCGGGTACACGGACGCAAAGCGACAGCGGATAGGTGCCCCGGTTCAGCAGCTAGAGATCAGACCGCTGGCGCCGGGTCCTCAGAGCCTCGCCACGGTATTCACCTTAACCTCCAATCCAGGCTTGCAGGCTTTCGACGCCGCGCAAATACCGGCCGCGCTGGCGGCCAGGGTTAGCGTCAAAGCACTGGCTGCCATACCCCAGGAGATGCTGGATCGGGCCCTCAATGTAGGATGCTAATATCACCGTGTCGCAAGCAGGCATTCGATGCTAACACTACTCAGGGAATCCGCGGCCGACTAACGGCTCTCTATGCGGTTCCACAACCGGCTGCAATCAATCCAGATACTGCGCCCCTCGGCGTAGATGACGACGACGATGACTACGAGCCGGACTTCTACCTAGCCGAAGACACAGAGCAAATCTTGAACAAACTCGATAGCGCGCCATCGGAGGAGCCGCCACAAGCCGACCCTGGGGCGGCCCTGACGACGCTCGGCCCGTTCAATCTGCCCCCTCCGCCTATTCTCAACCCTGACACCGCATCTGAGGTCGGTGCGGTCGCGGCATCCCGCATGTTTGGACCTCTAGCCACCCTCGATGATCCCCCCTTGCGCAAGAACAAGGCCGGCATCCATCGCCTCGCGGCAAGCTCGTATGATCGCGATTCGTGGCTGACAGTGATCACCCGCCTCGCGACACGTAGCGTGGCAAATCTGGAAGCCGCTGGCCCGATCAAAGAGGAAGACGGCGATGCCAAGGCCCTGGACCGACCCCGCGCGGGTGTCAGTGGCACCATCCGCGAGAGGCTCTTCACGTACATTTTGGAGGATTTCCGGAAGCGGATCGATGTCGCTGTCACTTGGCTCTCCGAGGAGTGGTACAACGACCAGCTCCTGCGTCAGAATATGGTGGATGCGCCGTTGCACTACGAATTCTGGGCGCTGCGGCTACTGGACGGATTCCTACCGTACCTCACGCCACAGGACAAGATGCTTACCCGCTTCCTCGGTGATCTCCCCGATCTTAATCGCACATTGCTCGGCCGCATAAAGCTGCTCTGCCGGGACCCCAGCACTGTGCCCCTGGCGCTCACCAGTCTTCTGTACCTCGTCATGATGCGGCCTCCCTCCAGAGAAATAGCACTCGACACAGTGGCAGAGATATGGGTAGAGTGTAAGTTTGAAATCCCTGCCCGGCCCCTTTCCCCCCTCCTCACGATGGACATTAGCTGACAAGTTTGGGAAAGTCGATGACGCACGCCCCCTGGCGGCGAAATACCTGGAGAAGTACCGCCCTGGTTTTCTCGCATCACAGACGGCAGCTGCCGCCGCTAGAAACGGCACGGGAGCCACGGCCATCGCGGCCTAAATGACTATATGGAAGGATGATGTCGCTCATGCAGCGTGGAATGTCTAGAGAAGAATGAGATACCCCAAGTCATGGAAGGTCCGGGAAAGCGAGCCCACGGAAAGGGAGCATAGTCCGACTCATTTCTTTGATCCGTAGAATGGATCTTTATGTTTCTGTCGACATGGGGCGTCGGCATCGGCACCACAGAAGGCTTTCCTGCATCGGGAACTTGGAGGTAATCCGAGGTGGCAATGTGTATTAAGTATGTACAACCACCTCATCAGGCGGCGGTTATGACTCCTCTAAGCACTCCGGGATGGGTCAATCCAGTTCAGAGTGCCTTTGAGCAACGGCCGTATGAGATATCAATTAGAGCAATACATGCGACTCTAGTACAGACCATGGGATACGGCATCTCGAAACCTGCTACAGCCGGTGATTTCATTTGGTTTCCCTCGCGCTTGTCATTCTTTGCTCAGTTTCAATTGATGTGCATGTGATGTTTGGCACTGTTGTATGGCACCACGAGGGTCACCTGGCAAAAAGTGGGTACTCAGGGGAAGTAAATACTATAGATCTAAGTAGCTCATGCCCCAAACGCATCTGCATGATGGTGCAAGGCAGTTTCCATCCACTGTCTCCGGTTTGTCTGCAAAATTGGAAACATCAGACTTAGCACAGGCAACAATAAAGCTATTCGGATATCGGCAAGGAAAGAAAATACTGTTTGCTTCTCTCTGGACAAGCAGTCAATTTGCTGTTTGCTCAAGACCGAGAGATAAGAAACAACCGAACTTTTCGTCTGCAGTACCTACCAGTTCAAGCGTCTTGCTTCAAACAGAAGACTCATTCTTTCCCCAGAGTCAGAGATCTTTCATTGCCATCTCACTTTTCTGGTTCTAAGAAACCTCAAAGGCCGGCCAATTAGTTAAAAAAAAAATCTCCTCACACCTTCCTCACCCATTTTCCTCTCCCACCTTCCTCACGACCAGAAGCTCTTCTACATGTTAGACGTCTAGGGTAGAGAAACTTGCAGTCCACAGGATATTTTATCTTACAACTTACGAGATTTCTTGTTCGTTATCTTCTCCTCCTGCTCCTTCTTCTTCTTCATCCTCTACCATTCATTTTCTTGCGTGGCCAGGTCTCGCAATCTTTCCTCCTCTTCCTCCTCCTCGCCTGTCATCCACTCTCTGCGGTCCAGGTTTCCACAACCTTTACTCTTCTTCTTCTTCCTCTTCTGTCACTCAGCCCCTCGCACAGTCAGGCGCACAGTCAGAACTTTTACATTATTTCAACTTTTGCTTCTTCTCCCTCTGCTACTACATCCTCTCGCGTGGTCAGGGTTTTCAAAACACTTCCACTTTTGTTTCTTCTTTCTCTGTCACTCGTATTTTCCCACAGTTGGAATACCCACAGCATCCTGTCTAACCAGATTTTCTCTCGGGTTTGTAAAGACAAACACAAAACATCAACAATCTAACCATCACATTGAGAAATGTCGATTTGAGTATCAGCGTGGCGCATTTTTCGAGAGTACCATCCCTAAACTGCTTCAACCAGATCACTGAATTTTCCCTCTGATATCATTTGGCCTCGTGGCTTGCCTACATCTTTATCGGTAACCCTTTCATTCACCACTCAGGCATTGCCCCGCAAGGACATCAAGGACATCGACAGGTCCAACTCACGATGGCACCCGGTAAAACCCTTCCGCTAACCGAGTTTTATCTCACTTCTATGCTCAAGCTCCTCCCAGATGGCGTGGAGAGAGTCTCAACTGAACTGAAGGCACTCTCCCTTGTAAGTATCTCCAGCCGCTCAGAAGTATCATATGATGATGAGATTGACACGCCCTTCTCAGAAGTCCACCGAGTTTACATACGACAGCGAATACGGATGGATCAGGGTAATCTGCCAGCCGCAGCATGAGATACAGATCCAGCAGAAGTTTCAGCTGATCATGGAGGCCATGGAGCCCACGGACCTGGCTGACAAGAAGGGAATTTTGAATGTATGTCGCTCTGGTCTTCTGAGCAGTCTTTGATGAATGTTTCCCTATTTGCCCAAGATATACTAACACCTGCCCCAGGACCATTTTGTGAGCAACTTTGTAGCGCCCCTGGTCCCGGAAGAGCCAGCGATTGCTCCTGCGCAACCCACCGCCGACACCGCTCGTCTAGACTTTGAATATCCAGACATATTCAATGCATTCCCCCACAAGACCATCTGGACCAGAATGGAAGAAGAACAGATAGGCGAGATTCGCTCCCTGCTTCCCAAAATCCGTGAGTTTATGGCTGAGAATGGTGTCACCATTTCCCACGACCTGGCGGGTCGAAAAGTGTACATTGGCAGTCATACCAAAGAACGGCTCCAAACAACAGTCGCAAAGCTCGAAGTACTATTTTATCTGAAAAAGACAGGTATCTACTCTGAGCGGTCGACAGGGCACATCCTGTACGAGGAGGGATACAAGGATACGCAGGTACCCGATTTCTACGTGGACACTCGGTACATGGCCAACGTCGACAGGAGTCTGCTCACGAGTACGCTGCTGGATCTGTCCACGGCTTTGGTATGGCCCTACAGTAAGGTCTTCCTCCAAGGTGTTACCGCCCGGCTCTGCCCCTATGATAGGGCTCTCGGATACCATACCTCTCTCATCGGCATGCGGGCAGATCCAAATCAATCTAGCCTCGTCGGACCGTCTCGCATCAGCTATCGACCTAACATAGCCAACAAAGAGATGCAGATACTGCTGCCGTTTGCTCGACGTGTGAATCTGGTAACAGCAGCCCAGATAGCGAGTTGGGAAACAGCGTCAATTAAGCCTGGCAGCATCGCTTCAACCGGCACCCCCTCCTCCCCGGGGGAACAAGCAGCCGGCGACCTGCCATCTAGTTTGTCGCAACCCAAAACCAGCAAGTCCCCTCTGCCGGTGCCAAAGGCAGCCTCCTCAACGGGCTCTGCCGCCAGTGAGGTCGATCTCATCGACTTTGGTTCGGACGACAAGCCTGGAGCCGGGGCCGGCGCAGATGCGACGCCACGAAGCGTCCCGCCTACATCGACTGTGCTACCCAATGTCGTGCACAGGACCATGAGGCAGCAGACCGGGCGAAGCAATAAGCCGAACTGGCCCGCCCTCATCAAGGCCGCCATGCCAGACGGCCCGACCCGCTTCCACGAGGACATGGACGCGGCATATAAACAAGTCGCTAGCAATCTTGAGTATCTCCGGGGCCACGTGGAGCTCCGATGGGACTTTGGACGGATCATACTCGGCGGCATGGATACCACGGCGCTGGCGTTCAACCTACCTGGAACTCGGAGCAACGGTTGGAGGAAGCACGACCTGCTCACGAGACTGCAGGTCCAGTTCAAGAGTGAGGAGCATGTTCATTTCACCAAGCTCATGACGACCAACGGTCAGGACATGATCGCGGCGATGGAAGCGGTAGACAACGAGAAGAAACCGCTGTGGAGCAACTCTATCTTCGACTATGAGGTCATCTACTCCCTGTTCTGCTCGCGCGACACGGACCGTTTTATCGTCGAGTTCCAACTGGACCCCCACGACGGCGGCAAGTACCGCTATGCGATCAGGAAGCCGACGGATGAGAAGCGCGTGGTGTGGATGCACGCACTGAAGCGCGACTGGGACGCGCGACTCACCATGTCACACACCGACACGGCGCAGATGGAGGAGGAATACGGAGTCATTGCGAAGATGCTCTTGGAGTGCCTGGACGCCCAGTTTGTTCCCCCCTCTACTCTCGCACGCCCCTTCTCGTCCGGACGCCCAGCTAACCTAGTTCCGCCCAGTCCAGACCATTCTGGAGTCAAACACCGTCTCACGTTTGGCACATACACGGAGTGCCCCGCCAAGGTGAACGACGTGCGTGTGTTCACCAAATGGAGTAGGAAGAGTTACGACAACATGACGCGGCTCACCATCACCGAGGTGCAGGAGATGAGTATCAAAACCCAACGCGAGGACAAAGACCGGAGCTTCTTCCAGGCAGTGCCGTGGGCGGACTCGCACGTCACCGATATGGCCAAGATTGGATACATGCCCTACTGGTACGAGCTCTCCGTCTCTTCGCTCCGCTGCGACACCTTTTTTGAGAAAAACAAGGACCTCAAGATCGGCGAGAAGGCGGACTACGACTTCGACACCCTGAGGGCCAACTCAGGGCCCTCGGCGCTCACCAAGCGGGTCCTGCTGATGCTGAAGCAGCTCGACCAGGTTGGGCTCGCCAACAACAACAACCTGGCCCGGAAGCACAAGCTGCCCCCTCCCAACCGCCAGCGAGCTCACGAAAACAATGGGAACAACGGCGTGGGTGTGTTTTGGTAAAGACCCGCAGCAAGAATGTGTGGACGAAGGCGTCAACGGAGGAAAGGGGGGGTCGTTTTGGAGAATGGTCCGATGGACTTGACTCATGCCTGAAGTTGTCATATTCGCTGCTGTTATTCGCTACCTTCTAGTGGACTGGGGGGTCCGTCTTCTCTGGCATCCCATAGGTTCCTAACTCTGCAAAGCTAGCTCATTAATGATAATACTTGTTGTCTTAGTTCCTGTTCCTAACTCCAGTCTCGTTTCCCCGTGTCCGTCCTCGGCGGCTTTGGCCGGCATGGGACCAGATCCGACTCTGCTATGTACAGTATGGAATGTGCTGTTTTGGATCCGGTGCCAAGAGCTAGAAACCATCGACACGGCCTAAACTCGGGGGGGGGGCTTCTGCTCCTCATCCCGACCACCACGGCAGCTTGCTCACGGGGATACATGGAAGTCGTATAAAATAGTTGGCACGTAGAGGAAAAGAAGAAGGTATATAAAAGGCTCAGATCGGGGAGAGCACACCGTGAACGACCCGCACCGAGCCCTTGGTGGCTTAAGCCTAGGCACACATTCTCTGGGGTATCATGGGCATCCATCTGGCGAGGATGCCCGAAACGTAAGAATCCGGTGCGAGAAGGTGGATGGTGGAATGCGGTTAAGAGGGAAGAGCGGTGGCCGAAGGCCACTCGAGAAGGAACAAAAGGAAGGGGAAAAGGAACAAAAAAAAATGATGTAGTGGTTCACGAATCCTCGAAAACTGGTTGTCGTATCTATCTGTCTGGCCTTGCCCTCGGCCTCGCTTTCTTTCTTTCCATCTGGTTATCGTTACAAAACAACACCCTGGCCGGTTTCGTTTTGTACGGCAAAAGGGGGGAAGACAACAGCAAAAAGAGGAAAAAGTTATTCATGTTCCGACGCCAAGGACCTCTCTTTTTTAGAAACTCCCAATCAAATGTAATGGTGACCATCCGTTCTCGAACTGGCCGCTGTAACTGTGCGTATCCAGGCCGCTGATTGTCTCTTGTTGCTCCCGGGTAAGGACGGGCGCAGAGTACAAATGTAACGAAGAATTCATCCGTCCGCTGACCGGCCCACCCATAGCATAGCGCCCCGGGCTCGTCTCTGCTACGAGCAAGCGAACGGCTCGGGACTGTGCTCATGTCGTATCGTGAAGAAAATGCATACATAGAAGAGGCCATCTCTCTCCCGTTGCCACCGCGGCCAGAGATACGGTTGCCCGGTGGCCGTGGCGCCGGGAGTGGCGTAGTAAAGACGGGAGGGCATGCCGACGCCGCTCGCGTGGTAGAAAGTCCTAGGAAGCCCCAGGAAAATGATCATTCTTGGGGAGGGAGGAGGGAGAAGGGAGGTGTGAAGGAAACGGTCTCGGGGTACGCAGCAGACATGGTGGTCACTCTGCGCCTGGAACGTTGGCCTTGACGTTCAGGGCCCATTTCAACTTGTCGAGCACCTCCCTCGTTTCGCTGAGCATCCTCTCTTGGTCGTCCTCTCGCTGGCGGGCCTTGGCCTTGATGTCGGAAAAGAGAGCGTCCTGCTCGGCCTTGTAGCGAGCAAACTGGGCGGCGATCAGCTCCTTCTGGGTCTGGAGGTCGCGGATGTTGCCGTCCTGCTGGTCGCAGAGATCCCGCAGGGTGCCGATCCGGTCGTCGTCCTTCCGCCGCTGCTCGAGCAGGT
>FTLB01029855.1_pt1 | contig 10729 bp, 7 predicted proteins | sample 1658291 | NCBI WGS metagenome assembly FTLB01 (sample SAMEA3914812, study PRJEB12502) | metagenome | biome: forest; material: soil | place: Canada | collected 2011-07-07 | depth 0.1 m
GATAGGAAGGGGGGAAAAGCAGACAGTAACTTCGTACATACCTTCGGGAAATTCTGTTGGTCAGACTCCACCGAAATAAAAAAGAGTCCCAGCACCAGAACCGAGCCACTGACGATGTTGATTTGCGGGGGGTAGGAGAAGGGAAATGGGGAAACCCAAAGGGGGGGCAAGAGGGCCTGTATTCGCGACGGAGGGGAGCCTGGAGTCTTTTTATAAAGTTGCGAGCGCGCTCGTGTTTCCTCACTTGTTGATCGATGGGCGCTTGCTTGGCGTCTCGCGCAATTCGATTCGGCTCGAAGATATTCGCCGCCAACGTTTCGCGCGGTCTCTCTGGGAGCTTCTGAGCGCCTGTGTTAGTTTTGCTTTCGAGGCTTCTCAGGAACAAAGTTCGAGCTTGTCGTGAGACGCAATTGAGAAGAGGCTCAAATTCGAAGACCACCGACGGGCAGATAAGGCGCCACGTGCGGAAAGAGATAATGGCTGACCTCTAGCGCACTTGGGGCATGGACGTGGAATACGGGCTTTCCTGGTGGCTGATCTTATGTACTTGGAATTATGGTAGCTAGCGATTGGCGCTAACGACAAGAATACGAGATGAGGTGGGTAGGAAGAGGAATGCGTGTGTTAAAATGCGTGTTGAGGGGGAGCACTTCGGTCGTTGCCTCGAGAGATCTGAAATCCGTCTAGGGTCGCACGCTTTATGAGCTCTGAGGACTGATCCGAAGGTGAGAAGTTTCTGAGATTCGACGTGACGAAGAACTGAGACAGGATTTTGCTGCTGCCAAATCTGTCGCCGTCTTTCCGAAGTAGGCCAAGGTAGGTTAGCTGACGGTTGGCCATTGGGCAGTTTTCTCGACTCGGGACGTGGTCAACACGGCGAAGCGTCTGTCTCCGGAGAGTCCGCAGAGCACGCGTAAAACTCTTCGACGGCCACGGATGTTTAAAATGAGGCAATTACCCTGCACAAATTGTTGACGAGCTCAGGTTACGGCAAGAATCTAAAGATGTGCGATGGGGGACCACGCTTTCTTTTCAGGAAGAAGTCGTCCCGAATTAACATAAAATGCATAGCCTTAGGTATTTTGGATGATGGGATGTGGTGGGTGGGTGGCGTGCCCCCCCTTTCAAAACCGCTCCCAGTGCGGCCCGTGTAAGTGTATCTAATAATCTATCTGTACGGAGTCAAGGGAGTATGCAGATACTGTACTGTACAGTAACGGCACTGTACACAGTGTGGTGGAAGTTCGGAGGATGTGACGGTGTATCTGTAACAGACCTCAAAAAGATGGGCAAAAAGGAGGGTCAAAGTCAAAAAAAAAAAAAGATTCTAATATTGGCACAATCGGACAATGGGCTTGTCGCCGCCCAAGCCACTGTACGCGACTTATTACCCAATTTTCGAGGGAGAACCGAGCGACTAACATAGAGTCGCTGATGTCACTGGTCAGCTTCTCTGGGGCTGCGAGTTACGATCATCCGCTTCTCCATATCTTGGCCTTGCACATCAGACTGAAAGCCGACAGCGTGCAGTCATAAGTTACCTTTTCAAGTTAACCTCCGTGGCCTAACAGTGTGTAAGCAACGGCAATTGAGAGAACTCCTTTTCTTCTGCATGCATTTCCATCTCGATCTTCCTTGGCGGGCAGGAGTCTAAAAGGAGACACAGGAGGGTTGCCATCTACGGAGTTGGTCATCTTGGCCCCATGCATCGCCGTGGGAGCCGAGAGCAGAAGCGCCAGCAAACAAGCGAGGACGCATCATCGATGGATGATATACCCCTAGCGTGACACTTCATATCCCAATTAGACCAGTATTTGGTCGAACTCGGTAATAGCTACCGACCCTACTGGATGATCTGGCCACGAAGCTCGACCAACGAGGAAGGGCGAGCAATTCTTGCCTTGACAATGGCACGAATGAGCATTGAGCCGACAAGAGAGAAGCACAGGGGGCGAGCTATTGCCAACCTGCTTTCTCACCGTGGCTGCACACAACCAGTTGGACCTCGCGGCAGATAATCTTCTCGACCCAGTCGAACCCGGTTTCCGATGATGACATTTGAGGATCACAACTTGGATGCCGCCCCGAAGTCTCATCACTTATCCTCAGCTCTTCTCCCTGAGAAAAGTATCGTAGGGTTTAGGAGATAACGATGAGTTGAGAAGGAGCTGGGCTCACAATTGTTTGGTTTCAGCAGCCTGGCCTTAGTAAATTCACACTGTTGTGCGCACACGGCACTAGTTGTTGTCACAGAACCTCCAAAAATCATCTGGAACATTCGTCCTGCTGTCACATCCTGACGATAGGCCTACGAATCCTCTAGTCAATCATATGCTGGAGTTGAGGCCCTAGTGCCTAGCCCCGGGTCTACTGATAAATCCTTGACCTTGGACTCGTCGAAATAGACAACGCCTATCAGGATGTTTCAGGCCGCATACTAGGGGAGCGCGTTCACTGGGCCAGAGCTGCACCTTACAAATGCCCGATCCGGCCTCCCAGGACGGCGCCGAAGACAACGGGCCATTTTTCCCTGTCTGGCCAATGTGTCCTGCCCCTGCAACTTTGGCTGGCTTTGGTTGCATTCTTATCATGGTCGCATATTGGCGATTTCAAGATTCCGGCAGACTAAATCAAGAATTGGGCGGCACGCCCTGCTAGAGTACCGTGGGCCTGTTCATTTGGGTCGTTGGAGATACAGTGAGTGAGGGGTAGACTCGAGACTGGGCGGTTTGAAGAGAGCTCCGATCCTCATGCGCCGTGGTTGTGCATCCCGCGCAAATATGCCGCGGACGGACGTGGGTGTCAACCTGGATCTTGAATGAGCCGTTTGCCATGGCCTGTTCATCCGCGTTGAGATCTGGCCAGTGAACTTGCCCATAGCGCGAAACAATTATGATGAGTGATACCAGCCGGCCGATATCTTAAATCTGTATCTTGCCGTTCAAAAGATATGACAATCTCTAAGTTCTGACTGATATGTAATATCCGAAGTCTGTTATAGCAACTTTCGACACCGTGGCACCCTCGCTCCGATCCTTCGCAGGACATCTCTTGACCCAGGTGGGAGGTTGTTGAGAATGCCAAGAACATGTTTTCATAGACTAGCCGGACAACTGGCGTTCGCCTAGCAGCCAAAGGTAGAGGAGAACGAAACAACTGGCGAGATCTCAGCCCTATCACCTTGCTCAGTCAGAACGGAGCTAGTACTTCGTACATAGACCGGGTGTGCATTGTATGCAAGCTCAGGGTGGCACGGAGAGTTAGTTCGACGTGGCGCCCGCTGAGCCACATGTGAACGAAGTTCATTGGGTACAACGATGCTGGCAGTGTCGTGGCGGTTTATCAGTACAGGTCTTACCTGTGCTGTCGGCTGCACCTCCAGCACTATGCTCATCTAAAAAAATGACGGGGTCCGTACGCACCGATTTGGCCGCTGTACAGCTCGCCAGGTCTACGCAGCCGTTCATTGCCCGAAACCTTACTCTGGCACAGCCTCAACGCCACGGCTTGAGGGATCAAGGGCGAGCATCTGCTTGATATCCCAGTGAGCCTCCAGGTGTGTAGCCTCAATGCTCACTGTTCCTGGGGCAGACAGGAGTTACACGGCATATCGTCAGCCATCGCTCGATGACGAATGGCCCGACGGATGGCTGAGTTCCACGAGCTTCGCTGGTTGCTTCACATCATCACACGCCAGCGCCAACCATGAACCATCCTTTGGTGGTCTCAGTTCACCGTGGTACGAGAGTCGGATCTTGGTCCTGTTGGCGGACATTTGGTTATCTCAATCCCCTCTTGGCTCGTCCTAGGGCAATCCCCATCCCTAACGATACAGACCGGGCTGATGTACGATGAGAAAGCGGCCAGACAAACCAGGAATGTACGCAAAACTATCGTGACATGAGGCATCGAGCGCGATGTCTTTAACCTGGCGCATCTTAAAGCGCGACACCGGCTCGGCACATGAGATAGGCAGAGGCGACGGGTTCATCGAAGCGACTGCGGCGTGAGAGGCTAACCTCGGTTCGTCTAAAACGATGTCCTCATGTTTGCCAGGCACTCTTCACCAAGACGCAGCCGTTTTCGTTAGTATGTAGCCCTTGCCTAGAGGAACATCCCGGATTCCCTCACTCTGGCGCATTGGTATACCTCCGAGAGAGCCATAGCTGTTCATCTTTGGCCTCGCGCAAAATCCGACTACCGAGGGGATGACTGAATAAGATCTAGGCCTCCCCTCAACTAGTTTCATCCTGCTTGAAATTATACCAAGCCTGAGTTCATCCATGCCGTATTCTTCTTCGTGGCCTTGCAAAGGGTCAGTGAACGGGGGACTATTGTTGTAACGGACGTCACGCGTTGGTTCTGGGGGAAGGGAAGGATGCGATGTTCAGCGGCCGTACAGCAGCGCCCAGAGGGTATTTATATTTTCACAAGAAAATCCATCTGCGCAACGTTCTGATGCCCAAATTTCTCCCAGTGTTTTTGGCATTCCCATCACGGCGGATCCGCACATTTGCAGCGTCATAACGTTTGGTATTTTGCCTTTGATTGAATGCTAGAAGCAAGGCCCGATTCTTTTTAGTCCTTGCCTGTCCCTAATGCACCGAATCGAGAACCATCTTGACCAACCAACTCCGGCCACACCCCTTTCCTATTTATATCGAGGAGGGGTAGAGCATGATGCGAACAGAAGCGCCAAAAGACCTGGAAGGAAGGGGGTTTGTGAACTTCGCACGGACGACGCCAGAGTTACCTGCAGAAATCTGTCAGCGATGAATCTTCCACCTTGTACGGGCGAGTGCTTTGGGCATACCGTGGGGGCGGGTAACCTTGCCCCAGATCACGCGGATCTTAGTTCCGCGAATCTCCTTCTGTCCCCGGTAAACGTACGCGACCTTCTTGCCGAGATAGAAGCTATTTCCCTCCAGTCAGTGGGGTTCCTGAGGTTGAGAGACAGTGGGAAATGCGTACTTGGCGGCATTGGTGTCATCGACGCCCTCGATCTTGATCAAGCTGGTCTTGGGGTGGGTGGTCCGTCGGCCACGCTGGTAGCTGAGGTGGCGACCCCTATACATATTCTGTCAGTCCATCTCGTCCGACAAAGAAGCGAATGCATCGCGGATATGAGCAGCTGTTGATCGTGGTTGCTTCTTCTGTCAACCGATGAGGGATATGACGGTCGCTTCCGGATCTCTCATTTCGCGGCGTGTTCGGTCTTCGAGCCGGGGCAACTTACTTGACGTATACTATATCCAAAGTTAGCAACTATGATCAGTGCCCGAGGCAGGCTCAAGGAAACCGCAGAAAAGTCAAGGCGGGTAGGGTATGACGGCAGAGAGGTCGGCGACGGTGGCGCGAGGGTCGCGATAGAGAGCAGCTTACATCTGTGACCAGCTTCGGTAGGCATCTTGAATTGGGGGTAGTCTCCGTTCTAGAGATATCCGGGGACCGAAGTAAAAGGCAAAGCCAGCAAACGTCTTGTTGAGAAAAAAGACTGTTGCTGTTCGCGTCGTCGCTGGGCGGTTGGCGTTGAAGTTCGAAGTTGAAAGCGGATCTCGTGGTCACTCCGGAGTGAATTCGAAAACCTAGAATTCCGTGGATTAGGGCTCCAAGTCATGTGATTTGCAGAACTGAAATCTTTTTTTCTGAGTGGCCCGTGCATATTAAAAACCTGTGGCTGGAATTTTCGATCCACCTTGAGGCTTTGCCTTAACTACTTTTAGCGCCACGTATGATTACCTAATCCGCCAGCACCTGGAGATCGCTACGAAGAATCGAGGAATTGGGACGACTTACTACTGAACCTTGGAAAACGTTGCTGCCACAGATCAAGGGACGCTATCCACCTTCATTTTCTACTCCCTGGGACCTAGCAGTACGCGTCCACTCTAAGAAGATATTCTTCGTAGCCCGCGGTCGAATTCTACATTCGTCATCCGTCGTTCGCTTGGACCCTTGAGATAACCCTAGAGTAACAATCAGAGCCGCTTCGAAGCAGGTACGTCGTATGCTCTGACAACTGGGCCGTCATTCCCGCAAGCCTCAGACCAAGTGCTTTGCCCCAATCTTCGTGTCTCTTATGCGCGGCAGCTCTATGGCTGGCATATCAATTGCGACTTTACCCTGGGCCTGGCCGGCGTAAGATGCGACCTGACACCATGGTCTACGGGAGGGTTGTCCCAGGATTATATCGAACCCTCCCAAGATTATATCGAGTCTCTTCCATTATAGTTGCTATTCTCGGTTATAGCAGTATGTAGAACAAACTCGTCGCTTCCTTGTCGAGGATCTGATGTCTTTGAACCCGCGAATCGGTGTATTTAAAGTTGCTCGGATGACCCAACTCGACGTCAACGAGCACGTGGAATCTCACGCCGCTAATCAACAAGAGCTAGTTCTATGCAACTAGATACAATTTCCGAGAAGAATAGGAGATAGAATGCCTACGATGGTGGGAATCCGCCGGAAGAGATACCTCTTAACAGAGGTAGTCCGAGGGGCGGATACGTCGTTATGAGGAGGACAAGTCGAGGCAAATGCGCCTGCTGAGTTAGCTACCAATGGTACTGTGGTTTCTTTGTTCCCTGTCGCCCCGAGGGCTGACATGAATATTCACACAAACTCCAGCTTAAACCTTCTTTTTCTTTTCTTCCGCAGCCGTATCCTCTACGATTGGAATTGGCTTCGTCAAATCGAGAGAAGATGGGTATTCCCCTGTGCTATGGAAGAATTGCGGAATGAATGGAGACAGTTGATAGGGAAAAGTAATCAATGAATAACTGACTAATAATCTTCCTCCGGTCAATATATGTAAATGATGACAAAATCCCTGCGATATCTGTACGGGCTGAAATTGGTATCGCTCCGCGGCGAAACCGAGCGTCAACGTCGGATGTGAAAAGAGCGACCCTTCCATACTCTCCGTATTGGCTGACAAACTTGTTTTTCATTCTGTTTTGCCAATGCTGCTAGCTCAGTTATCGTGCTGTGGAGAGTTGCCTGTACCTAGCTCTTGCGCCGGAGTCGAGGGTTGGTTGAACGGGGTGCGCCATATAATTCTCCCGATGGGCTAACAGCGCCGGCTAAAGTGCCCGCTAAATCGGGCTTTATTGAACCTAAGGATGCGGTGAATGCTATATAAGCTCTCCTGGACCGCTCGCTGAGAAAGCAGTATGTATTCGTTGGGACGCGATGCCCTGAGTCCTGGAGGGAGGCCAGATGCGGTGATGGCTTTACTTTTCATCGTACCGTCGTGCTTCATATCGTGTCCCTCGAGATGTCCTCGCCCTTTCCCGATTCCTCTGATTACTGTACTTACCTCAGGCTGTCGCAGTAGAACGATGTCGGCAGAGGTTCTATTAGTCACGTTCGAAGAGTTACTTGCCCGATAGGGTTGTATGTCTTTAGCCCTTGAAAATACCAATGCTGACCCGTGCAATTGACACGGAGTCCTGGGCGAGCTTCGAAATCGCCCCTCACTTTGGAGCTTCTGAGGGGCCAATCCCCCACTAAAGGTAATGCTACCGCTCCGGCTACGGATTTCCACTCAATACTTGGTACCTTAAGTTTGTCGGATCGCCCGAAGGAAAGGCAGCCCAAGCATACGGTACGGTGCAGTACGTAAGGTATGTAAGTGTTACAGGTTTCACAACGCCGGACCGTTCGAGGGAGGGGCAGTGTGCCTGGAACCATGATTTTCGCTCCGGCCTCCCTGTAGGATTAGCTTCTGACCAATGTTCCGGTTTGAATATTGCTTCAGCCAAGCGAACTGTCAAGAAGGGCGAGGCGTACAAGGGAGCTTTATCGACCATTAGTGCTACCCCCCGCCTTGCCAGATGGGCCTGATCGCCACTGACGACACTTGGAGCTCCACGAGGTAGCTGGAACCTCCGTTACAGTGTCTATCAGAAACCCATGTCGTGCATGTTCCCCAACAGGTATGTCTCGTACTTTTACAGTACGGTAATGGCTGAGAAACGAACACCTCCGAGACGAAACCTGCAAGTCAGTGCAGCCGCTAGAATACGAATGCAAGGATTCGACATTTGACGTACTCTGATCCAGCCCTGTGTAATGGAAAGATCCAAGCCCATTGGGTCTTATTTTTTTTTGTTTCGCCCTGCTTGAGTTGGTCCAGGAAACCTTGGCCCTCTGCTTTTCTCACGATCCGACCCTAGGCGCCCGGATGCTTCGGGTTCTGCATGGCTCCGTTAGAGACGTTAACAGCGCTACCCACTCCAGTACACCCCGCGAGTAGCTTGGGTAGCCCGTTTCGACCTGCCGGAGGACCTGAGTAAGCTCGCTGCTTCTCTCCCCCCCCCGTTCACCCCCCTTGACTTGAAGCTCCTACAGTTCCGGGGTGGGCAAGAGGGGCATTCACTTGGTTGGAAATTCATAACTGTTGAATACCCATTATTAACCCCGAAGCCCCGTCCGTTTCCCCTCCCTCATCCTTCGGTCACTTCGTCTCCTCCCCCCAGCTCTTCTACTCTTTTTACTCTTCCAGAAATTTGGTTTCCTTTCCTGTAGCAATTCCTTTTTTTTCCTCCGGCAGCGAAGAGTAAAGCAACCTCACAGATCAAGATGGCTTCCGACGCAGCGTACGTATTGCGAACTCCACCTCTCACTGTCACCCCGCGCGCGAGCGAGCTTGAGCTTTAAGCTCTCCAATGCGCCATTCAGCCGAGCAAGGCCAATCATTCCCCTCACCGTCGAAATCCATTATCCTCCTCGAGCTTGGCATTCTGCATTCACAGTTGCAGACAAGCTATACTATGGGATGGGATTGCTAACGGCACCGTGATTGCAGAGCGCTGGAGCTGAAGGACAACACCGTCATTGTTGTTCTCGGTGCCTCTGGAGATCTCGCCAAGAAGAAGACAGTGTGTAACCCTCATCTACCCTCCCCAATTATCAGCTATCCTCTTGCTCCCCCCGGCCCCTGGTGCCCCCAGACCGCTGACAGCCACGTAGTTCCCAGCTCTTTTCGGCCTTGTAAGTGACGGATCCCGTTGAGAGCGCTGAATTCGAATCTAACCTTTCCCCAAAGTACCGGAACCAATTCTTGCCGAAGGACGTGAAAATCGTTGGCTATGCCCGGACTAAGATGGACCACGAGGAATACCTGCGCAGGGTGAAGTCCTACATCAAGACCCCGACCAAGGATATCGAGCAGCAGCTGGAGGATTTCTGCTCCCTCTGCACCTACGTCTCGGGCCAGTACGACCGAGATGAGTCGTTCCTGCAGTTGACCAAGCATCTCGAGGATCTTGAGAAGGGTAGGAAAGAGACCCACCGACTCTTCTACATGGCTCTGCCGCCCAGCGTCTTCACCATCGTTTCGCAGCATCTGAAGAAGTGCTGCTACCCCGCAAAGGGGATTGCGCGGGTCATTGTAAGTGCACCAGCCAGTTTTGCTTATTGCGTCGGCACCGCCCTTGCCTCTAACATGTTGGGCGCGTCTAGGTCGAGAAGCCGTTCGGCAAGGACTTGGCTAGCTCTCGGGAGCTGCAGAAGTCCCTGGAGCCCGATTGGAAGGAGGATGAGCTCTACCGCATCGACCACTACCTGGGCAAGGAGATGGTGAAGAACATCCTTATTCTCCGATTTGGCAATGCCTTCCTCGGCGCCACCTGGAACAGGCATCACATCGACAACGTCCAGATCTCCTTCAAGGAGCCGTTCGGAACAGAGGGCCGTGGTGGATACTTCGATGAGTTCGGCATTGTCCGCGACGTCATGCAAAACCACCTGCTTCAGGTGCTCACCCTCCTCGCCATGGAGCGCCCCATTTCCTTCAGCGCCGAGGACATCCGTGACGAGAAGGTCCGTGTGCTCCGCGCCATCCCGGCCATCGAGCCCAAGAATGTCATCATCGGACAGTATGGCAAGTCGCTCGACGGCAGCAAGCCCTCGTACAAGGAGGACGACACGGTCCCCAAGGATTCTCGCTGCCCCACGTTCTGCGCTCTCGTGGCGTTCATCAAGAACGAGCGGTGGGACGGTGTTCCTTTCATCATGAAGGCCGGCAAGGCGCTCAACGAGCAGAAGACCGAGATTCGCGTGCAGTTCAAGGACGTCACTTCGGGTATTTTTAAGGATATTCCCCGAAATGAGCTCGTCATCCGCATCCAGCCCAACGAGAGTGTCTACATGAAGATGAACTCGAAGCTTCCGGGTCTTAGCATGCAGACCGTGGTTACCGAGCTGGATCTCACCTACCGCAGGAGGTTCTCGGACCTCAAGATCCCCGAGGCCTACGAGTCCCTCATCCTCGACTGCCTCAAGGGCGACCACTCCAACTTCGTTCGTGACGACGAGCTTGATGCCAGCTGGAGGATCTTCACCCCGCTCCTCCACTACCTCGACGACAACAAGGAGATTATTCCGATGGAGTATCCCTATGGTTAGTAACCAACCCTTCTCAGTCCTTTTCCGCGCAGCACTGCGTTCCTCTCCCTTTTCTTGCTTCTTTCGCTGACACGCTCCCCGCCAGGCTCTCGCGGCCCTGCCGTCCTGGACGACTTCACGCACAGCTATGGTTACCGGTTCAGCGACAGCTCGGGCTACCAATGGCCAACAACCTCGGCAGCTCAGACCACCAAGTTGTAAGTGATTGGATACCGCTGCAAATGCATGATTTTTTGCGTCCTGTGGTTGTTCAGCTGGTGAGCCCTTGTTTACCATTCGTCTGGAACAGCTGAGCTTGCGATGTTTGCTGGACACCAAA